>ERZ869909.2777-NODE-2777-length-10968-cov-4.166009_pt1 | contig 10968 bp, 10 predicted proteins | sample MGYA00520892_ERZ869909 | MGnify/ENA primary metagenome ERZ869909 (study PRJEB32215, sample SAMEA104723947) | bioreactor metagenome | biome: bioreactor; feature: anaerobic bioreactor; material: water | place: China | collected 2015-03-12 ... | reverse complement strand
TCATAGTGAATGCCATCCACATAAATGGCCAAATGCGCGCGCCGCTGAACGCCGAGCCACTGGGTCCAGCCCATCTCCTGAAGAGTCCGAAGGTGGATACTGGCTGTAATGAGGAGCTTGGATTGCTCGTCACGCTCTAGTTCTGCCATGACTCCCCGCTGAGCTTCTCTTTGGGTTGCAATCTGGCGCAAGGCCCAGTCATTACATAGTCAGACAGATCACTGGTCCCTGCAATCACACTCCCTCAAAACACGCACACAGAGCCTCGCGCGCGGCGCTGGCGGGAGCATCAGCCCGCCAGATCAGCGCCGGGCGCACGACAAGGGCGGAGACTTTTCCCGTGAGAGGCACCAGAGCATGCTCCGTCAGGATACGCGCCATCACCGGCGCCGGCGCGATCAGGATATGGTCGGAGACCGCGCAGGCGCGCGCCAGCACGCCATAATCATCGCAGACAATCCCCGGCGCACCGGCATTCCAGCCGAGCGGAAACTGGCGCAGGCGCTCTGGCGGTGTGGCCGTCGCGATGCGGAAATCCTCCAGCGGCGCGCCTGCAAGCGCCGGGTGGCTGGGGCGCACGGCGGCGGCAAGGCTCTGATCAGGCAGAGCGCGCGCAGCGAGGGCGGGATCGGCCTCGTCATCGCCCCGGTCTGCCACCACCATGTCCAGCTCGCCCCGGCGCAGGCGCTCGATCAACTCCCCGGCGGCGCCAGAGCGCACGGTCAGGCGCGCGGCGCTGCCAGAGGCGTAAAACCGCTTCACCGCATCGGGCAGCAGGCTGAACGCCACTGCCGGACCGGCACCGAGCCGGATCAAGCCATCCTCGCCGGAGCGCCAGCGCCTGGCTTCAGCTTCCATATCGCGCGCCTGCTGTACCAGCGCGCGGGCACGCGGCAGCAGGGCTTCGCCCAGCGTGGTGAGGGAAAGGCGGCGGCCAGAGCGCTCGAACAGCGCACCGCCAAGCGCGGCTTCGAGCTGGGCAAGGGACTTCGTTGCTGCCGGTTGGGAGACGTTCAGCACACCGGCCGCCGCCGTGAGTGTGCCGTGGTCGGCGCAAGCGATGAACAGGCGGGCGTTACGCAGGGTGAACATGCGCATATCATGCCATCTGGTTATGTTTCGATCAATTATTTGTATTGGAAGTTATGGCAAGGATCACAGATGGTGGGGTTAAGAGGAGCCTCATCCATGTTCGACGAAAAGCTTGTCATCCCGGCCATTTTCATCGGCTTTGCGTGTCTGGAAATCCTTGTGGGGCGGTTCAGCCCCAAGGGCCGGGTCTCGACGCGCGACGCGGTGATCGAGGGGGTTTCCACGCTGACCATCATCCTCTTGACCGTGCCGGCCATCTTCGCGATTGCGCCGATGCTGGTGGAATGGGTGCGGCCCGGCTCCGAAGGCGCGCTGGCCTTCCTGCCCTGGTGGGTGATGCTCGTCATGTTGCTGATCGGCGATGACATGACGCAATACTGGTGGCACCGGGCGAGCCACACCTTCCCCTGGCTCTATAATTTGCACCGCGCGCACCATTCGGGCGGGTATATGAGCGTGCGCATCGCTTACCGGAACAATCTTTTCTACTACCTGTTCATGCCCGGAATCTGGGTGTCGGCGGTGCTGGTCCATCTGGGGTTCGGCCCGGTCTATATCGCCTATCTGATCGTGAAAATGAGTGTGATTTTCGGCGCCCATTCCTCCTGGCGCTGGGACGAGCCACTCTACCGGATCAAGGCGCTCTCGCCGCTCATGTGGGTGATCGAGCGCACCATCTCGACGCCCGCGACACACGCCGCCCATCACGGCCTGCACAAAGAGGATGGCGTGACGCACTACAAGGGCAATTACGGCAATCTGCTCTTCTTCTGGGACGTATTGTTCGGCACCGCGAAGATCACGCGGCGCTATCCCGAAACCTATGGCATTGAAGGGCTGGAGCCGGTCACCGCCGCGCGCGAACTCGCCTGGCCGCTGGTGAGGAAGTAGGGCATAGCCGCAATCAACGGCGCCATTCTTCCATCAACAACCGAAGGGCCTTTCTCCCTTCGACAGTCCGAAAGCCATCATACTCCACGGGACTTTTGCAGTTTTCCTGAATTTCCATGATAGCCCGGCGCGCGTTCTCGAGATGCTCCTTTTTGTATTTCATGAGAGTGAACTCATATAATGCGCTATACTCGAAATCGCTGTTTTCGCCGTCGAGGCATGCCTCGATCATGGAGGCGAGTTCGCGGTGTGTCAGGTCATCGAACCGCTTACCGGGGATTTTGATGTAGGACTTGAAGCCCAAGAGCCGCATAAGCTTGCCGACAAGGCTCATGCCCCTACCGCCCCTTCCCCGGCTTTGGCTCTGATGGTTTGAACTCGGCCACCCGCACCTTGGTCTTGTGGTCCGCCGGGCCTTTCTTGCCGTCCGGCATCAGGCCCCGGTAATAGCCCTTCTGCCATTTTTCCTCTGCCGCGTCCTTGTCGCCGGTTTTCAGGCGGCCCGCGAAATCCTCGCGGCTCACCCGCCAGTTATTGAGCTGTTCCAGCGTCTTCGGATCGGACTGGATGGCACGCAGTTCCGGCGTGATGCGGTCAAACAGATCGCGGCGCACGGGGAAGAAATGGGCCACCGCCTCCCCCGCTTCGAAGCGCACTTCGCCCGGCCTGGTAAAGCGCCAGTTCATGGTGAAGGAATAGGGGCTCCAGTCGGTCTCGATCACGCCGGATAGCGGCGCAATCCCGTCCTTGATGCCGTTGATGGGCCCTGTGACCCAGGTGTTCCAGCCCGGCGGGGTGCGCAGGAGAAAACTCATCTCGAAGGTGAGGATGCCGGAGCCGAAATTGGTCATCGCGCTGCCCGGCTGGTGCATGGTCAGCGGATCATCGAGGATCACCTCGACATCCTCCACCCGCACCCCGCCATTCCAGCGCGCCGTCAGCCCTGAGGGCGTGAACACCTCCCAGCCATGCTGGTTGGCCACCGCCAGCGGCAGGCAGCGATAGGCAAAGCTTTCAGGCGTGTCATCCATCCACTGGCGGCGGCCGGAGGCGGCGCGGATGGTGGGGGCCTGCGCGGCGAGGGGATGGCAGAGAAGTTTCATGGATCAGTCCGGATATTGGCTTGCAGAGCGAGCCTAGCGCGCGCTGTCACGGCAGAGAACCCGCATCGGGCAGGCGGTCTCGCATTTTCGCCCTGATTGGCGTATATCGCGCGGCCATGAGCACGACCCTTGATCTTTCCGCCGCCAATCGGCCCGCCATCACGCCATCCCTCGCCGGGATGACGCGAAACCAGATTCGCGATTCGCTAATCGCCACTGGGCTGGTCGAGGAGAAGAAGGCGAAGATGCGTTCGGGCCAGATCTGGCGCTGGGTCTATCAGTACGGCATTACTGATTTTGCCGCGATGACGGACATCTCCAAGGAACTGCGCGAGCGTCTGCCTGAGCATTTCACCCTCGCCCGTCCCCGCCTGACCGAGCGTCAGGTGAGCGTCGATGGCACGCGCAAATACCTGATCGAGCTGTCGCCGGGCGTGGAATGCGAAACGGTGTTCATTCCGGGCGTTGGCCGTTCGGGCGCGCTGTGTGTGTCCAGCCAGGTGGGCTGCACGCTCAACTGCACCTTCTGCCATACCGGCACGCAGGCGCTGGTGCGCAATCTCACCGCCGCCGAGATCGTCCAGCAGGTATTGATCGCCAAGGATGATCTGGCCGAATGGCCGAGCCGGCTGGAAGACCGCCAGATCACCAATGTGGTGTTCATGGGCATGGGCGAGCCGCTCTATAATCTCGATCATGTCTCTGATGCGATTGACGTCATCTCCGATGGCGAGGGCATCGGCATTGGCCGCCGCCGCATCACGGTTTCCACCTCTGGCGTGGTGCCGAAAATCGAGGAGCTGGGCGCGCGCACCAACACCATGCTGGCAATCTCCCTGCATGCCACCAATGATGCGCTGCGCGACGAGCTGGTGCCGCTGAACAAGAAATACCCGATTGCCGAGCTGCTGGACGCGATCCGCGCCTATCCGGAGCTTTCCAATTCCAAGCGGGTGACGTTTGAATATGTGATGCTCAAGGGCGTGAACGACTCGCCCGGCGAGGCCAAGGCGCTGGTGCGCCTGCTGCAGGGCATTCCCTCCAAGATCAATCTGATCCCGTTCAACCCGTGGCCGGGTTCGCCTTACGAGTGCTCGGACTGGGCGACGATCGAGCGCTTTGCCGACATCGTGAACAAGGCTGGGTATGCCAGCCCGATCCGCACGCCGCGCGGCCGCGACATCCTCGCGGCCTGCGGGCAGCTGCGCTCTGAAAGCGTGAAGCAGCGGGCCAGCGAGAAGCGCCGTCTGGAAAAAGAGGCGGGGGCTTGAACGAGACGAATGAAAGGCATGAGGACAGGCATGCTTAATGCGCGCAATGACGTTCCCAGACTGCGAAGTGTCTACAAGAGAACCGGGCGGCTGGTTGTAGACAACGTTCTGGACACAGACATGGCAAATTCGGTGCTCGCTGCCGCCGAGAGCTTCCGGGACTGGCGCCTAGTGACCCGGCTGGAAGGGCAGCACCGGGCATTTGACGCCGCCGCTCTGGAGGCCGTGCCGCAAGACAAGCGCGATGCTCTCAATGCGCTGATAGCAGAAGAAGCGCGTGCCGGGTTCCAGTACTGTTTTGAGCGCTTCCCGCTTTACGATCAGATGAAGGCGGGCAACACACCCAGTGGTGCGCTGGGTCAACTGGCCGGGCTGCTGGGATCAGACGCCTTCACCGGTCTTCTGCGCAAAATCACCGATGCGCCAGAAGACAGCTTCATTGATGGCCAGCTCACGCGCTACCGGGCCGGGCATTTCCTGACCCTGCATGACGACGAGGAACCGGATCTGAAGCGGATCTGTGCCTATGTGCTGAACTTCACGCCTGAGTGGAATGCCGATTTCGGCGGGATACTGCAATTTCCAGACAAGGACGGTCACATAGCGGCCGGGTTCACACCGAAGTTCAATTCCATGACAGTGTTCCGGGTTCCGGTTGCGCACATGGTCAGCGCTGTGCCGCCCTTCGTCACCCGCTCGCGTTACGCGCTTACTGGCTGGCTTCGGCACGGCCCCGAACCCAGACTTCCCGTTCATGAGTAAGCCTCTGCCGGCATTATCGCGTTACCTGCCGTGATGGCCCGCCCGCTCAATTCCCGTGAGGCGGCGCTGAGAGCGTTTCTGAGCATGGAGGCAAACGCCACGGCGCCCGACAGCGCGCTCAGCGCGCAGGCCGGCTACAAGACGATGGAGGCGCGCGACCGGGCGTTTGCCCGCGCGATCCTCTCTGCTGCGATCCGCCGCCGGGGCACGCTGGAAGCGGCTTACAACAGCTTTCTCGACAAGCCCTTGCGTCCGCGCGAGGTGTTTGGCCGGGCCGTGCTCACCCTCGCGTCCGCCGAGCTATTGGTGCTGATGACGCCGCCCCATGCCGTGGTCGATGGCTGGGTCAGGATTACCGGCGCTGCCGAAGAGGGCCGCCGCCTGAAAGGGCTGGTGAACGCCGTGCTGCGCCGCGTGTCAGAACGGGGTGCAGAGGCATTCGTCGCCGCCGATCCGCTGGCCGATCTACCAGACTGGCTGCGGGCGCGATGGAGCGAGATTTACGGCGAGGAAACGGCGCGCGCGATGGCGCTGGCCAGAGCCGGTGCGCCGCCGCTGGACCTCTCCGTGAAGCCCGGTTTCGATGCGGCTGGCTTTGCGGGCGAAATCGGGGGCGCTGTGCTCCCCACCGGCACGGTGCGCAAGGACGGCATTGGCGATGTCACCGCCCTGCCCGGCTTCGAGGCTGGGAACTGGTGGGCGCAGGACGCAGCAGCCGCCCTGCCGGTAAAGCTGCTGGCGCCCAAGGCAGGCGAGCGCATTGCCGATATCTGCGCGGCGCCGGGTGGCAAGACCTTGCAACTGGCCGCCATAGGGGCCGATGTCATCGCGGTTGATCGCTCGGAGACACGCCTGAGACGCGTGACACAAAACCTCGCCCGGACAGGCCTCAAAGCCACAATCATCACCGCCGACGCCACCAGCTGGCAGCCAGAATCCAAACTCGACGCCGTATTGCTGGACGCCCCCTGCAGCGCGACGGGCACGCTGCGCCGCCGCCCGGACGTGGCGTGGTCGAAGGGGGAGGCGGACATTGCGAGCCTTGCCGCCTTGCAGGCAGCTCTGCTCGACAATGCGTTTGTCATGCTCAAACCCGGCGGGCGGCTGGTCTACTGCACCTGCTCGCTGGAACCGGAAGAGGGCGAAGCGCAGATCGCCGCCTTCCTGGCCCGCACGCCCGAAGCGCGCCGCATGGCGGTCACGGCGGCGGAATTGCCGGGCCTGGCCGATGCCCTCACGCCGGAGGGCGATGTGCGCACGCGGCCCGATATGTGGGAAAGCGAAGGCGGGCTGGACGGCTTCTTCATCGCGCGCCTGGTGAAGCCTGATTAATCCTGACTGGCAGGGCCAGCTTGCCCTTGGCGGGGGGCGCTGATATGCCCGTTACCATGGCGCGCACGGTCAAGATTTCACCCTCCATCCTCTCTGCGGACTTCGCCCGGCTGGGCGAAGAAGTGAAGGCTATCGACGAGGCCGGGGCCGACTGGATTCATGTCGATGTGATGGACGGGCATTTCGTGCCGAACCTCACTATTGGCCCGGCTGTGGTGAAGGCGCTGCGCGGCTGGTCGAAAAAGCCGTTCGACGTGCATCTGATGATCTCGCCGGTCGATCCCTATATCGCCCAGTTTGCCGATGCGGGCGCGGACATGATTACCGCCCACCCGGAAGCCGGGCCGCACTTCCACCGCACCATCCAGACGATCAAATCGCACGGCGTGAAGGCCGGGGCCGCGCTGAACCCGGCCACGCCGGCGGAAATACTGGCGCCTGTGATCGAGGATCTGGATCTGGTGCTGGTGATGAGCGTCAATCCCGGCTTTGGCGGGCAGAGCTTCATTGCCAGCCAGCTGAAGAAGATCGAAGCGCTGCGCAGCCTGATCGATGCAGCCGGCTGCGGCACGCTGATCGAGGTCGATGGCGGGGTGAACCCTCAGACCGCCCGGCAATGCGTGGACGCGGGCGCGGATGCGCTGGTGGCGGGCTCTGCCGTTTTCACCGGCGGACCGGCACGCTACGCGGCCAATATCAAAGCTCTGCGCGGAGGCTGACACAGCGCCCATGGGCACTCTCGTCACGAGCCGGGATATAGGTCAGGCCGCCCTTGGCGCGATGCGCCGCGAGTTTTCCGATTTTGCCAATTTCCTGCCGCCCTACCGCATGTTGTCTCTGTCAGGCGGCGCGGGCAGGCGCACGCTTCACCCGCTTGAACCGCTGCCCGGTGGCGATGCCGCGCGCGGCGCGGCGCTGCTGGCCGGCCGGTTCACGCTGGGCGGGGAGACGCTGAACGTGCCCGCAGGCGAAAGCGTCTGGGCCCTGCCCGCGCCCTCGCGTGCCTTTGCTGCGCGGCTGCACAGCTTTGAATGGCTCCCCGACCTGCTGGCAGTGCGGGAGGGCGATGCGCAGGACGCGGCCCTCACGCTGATAGATGACTGGCTGTCATGGTTTGGCCGGTGGAACAGCTTTGCCTGGAGCCCGGCCATTCTGGCCCGCCGGGTGCATGTCTGGCTGCAAGTCCTGCCCCTGCTGGACAGCGGAGAGGACCGGCGCGCCCGCGACACCCGGATGAAAAGCCTCGTCCGGCAAACCGCGCGGCTGCGGCGCGCCTTGCAACTCCTGCCTGCCAGTGCTGATCGGATTGACGCTGCTATCGCACTGACGGCAGCCGCAATCAGCATGGAGCTGGGCCAGCGCACCCGGCAGGCCGGTGAGCGCCAGCTGGCAGCCGATCTGAAGGCCCAGATTCTTTCCGATGGCGGCCATATCAGCCGCGCACCACTGACCAGCGCGCGAATCCTCGCCGCACTGGTGCAGCTCGATACGCTGGCCAACGCGCAAGGGCTGACCCTCGACACCGAAATCAACCGGGCGATGGACCGGCTGGCAGGCGGGGTCCGCTTCTTCCGTATGGGACCAAAGGGCCTGGCCAGCTTTCATGGCGGCGGCGAAGGATCAACGCGGCTCATCGAAACCGCAATGCGCGGGCGCGAAAAGGTGAAACCTTTCAATGTCGCGCCTCATTCCGGCTATCACCGGGCAGAGGCAGGCGGCTCGGTCGTGATTCTCGATGCTGCCGGGCCGGCCAAAGGCGCGCACGGGGTGAACGCCCATGCCAGCGCCCTGTCCTTCGAGTTTGCGCCGCCGGGCGGCCGCCTGATTGTTAATTGCGGCTGGAGCGACGATCAGCCTCCGGGCTGGCGCGAGGCCGTGCGCGCCACAGCGGCCCATTCTGCGCTGACGCTTGAAGAGACATCGTCGGCCCGCCTCATCCGTCCGGGCTGGAAGCGCAATCTTCTGGGCGAGCGGTTTGAAACGGGGCCTGATCCGGTTCGGGCCCGGCGCAATGAGGAAGATGTCGGGGTGTGGCTGGAATCCAGTCATGATGGCTACCGGGCACAATTTGGCGTCGGCATACGCCGGCGCCTGTTTCTGGCTGTAGATGGCGGCGATCTGCGCGGCGAGGACGGTATTTACCGCCCCGTCGAGGACGGCCCGCCCGATGATCCTGAAAAGCTTCTGAGCTTCGCCATACGCTTCCATTTGCATCCGGGCGTGAAAGCGTCGCTGTCTCGCGATTCCCTTAGCGCCCTGCTGGTCCTTCCCAATGGCGATGGCTGGCGGTTCCGCACCGATGGAGGCCCTGTCCGCCTGGAGCGGTCGGTCTATCTGTCAAGCGGTGCCACGCCTGTGCGTTCCACCCAGCTGGTGATTTCCGGCGAGGCAGAATCCTATGGGGGAGGCGAGCGGCCGCCAAACCGTGTAAGATGGGCGTTCCAGCGCCTTGGTCGCGTCGGCGGGGCGTGATAGCCAGACGCCAGATTTGTATGGAGCATTCCCCTCATGTCGGATGAATTCCTTGCGCCGGTACGCCGTGCGCTGATCTCGGTATCGGACAAGACCGGCCTGGTGGCCCGCGCCCGCAGGCTGTCGGAGATGGGCGTCGAGCTGATCTCCACCGGCGGTACGCTGGCGACTTTGCGCGAATCCGGGCTGGAGGCGCGCGACGCAGCCGATGTCACCGGATACCCTGAAATGATGGACGGGCGGGTGAAGACCTTGCATCCGCGCATCCATGGCGGGTTGCTGGCAAGGCGCGACCGTGAAGATGATCTGGCCTCCATGGAAGAGCACGGCATTCCGGCAATCGACCTTCTCATGGTCAATCTCTACCCGTTCGAGGAGGCCGTGGCCTCCGGCGCGGACATTGATGGCTGTATTGCCAAGATCGATGTCGGTGGCCCGGCCATGATCCGCGCTGCCGCCAAGAACCACGCCTATGTGACGGTGTGCGTGGAAGGCGATGATCTGGAGAAGGTCATTGGCGAGATGGAAAAGCATGAGGGCCAGACCACGCTCGCCCTGCGCCGCCATCTGGCCGCAAAAGCCTTTGCCCGCACCGCCGCCTATGACAGCGCGATTGCCGAGCGGCTGGCGGCCGAGACCGAAGAGCCCGACAATCGCTTCTTTGCTATTGGCGGCACGCTGTCGCAAGGCCTGCGCTATGGCGAGAACCCGCACCAGAGCGCGGCGCTCTATGCCAGCCCCACGCCGCGGCCCGGCATTGTTTCGGCCAGGCAGCTGCAGGGCAAGGAGCTGTCCTACAACAATCTGGCCGACGCAGACGCCGCGTTTGAACTGGTCAGCGAGTTTGACGCTGAAGAACAGGCGGCCTGCGTCATCGTCAAGCACGCCAATCCGTGCGGAGTCAGCGCTGCCGACAATCTCGCCACCGCCTATGACCGTGCGTTTGCTGCCGATCCGGTCAGCGCGTTTGGCGGCATTGTCGCTCTTAACCGCAAGCTGGATGCGGATACGGCCGATCTCATCGCCTCGCACTTCACCGAAGTGATTATCGCGCCGGAAGCCGATGAAGCGGCGATGGAAATCCTGGCGGCGAAGAAGAATGTCCGCGTGCTGGTGACGGGTGGCCTCGCTGATCCCGCGCAGGCCGCATGGATGGTCAAATCGGTGGCGGGGGGCCTGCTGGTCCAGTCGCGCGATACCGGCCATGTGCTGGCCAGGGACCTTAAGACCGTTACCGAGCGTGCGCCGAGCGAAACCGAGCTGGCCGATCTCCTGTTTGCCTGGCGCGTGGTCAAGCATGTGAAATCCAACGCCATTGTCTATGCCAAGGGCGGCACCACGTCCGGGATCGGCATGGGCCAGACCAGTCGGCTGGATGCGGCGGTACTGGCGGCGCGCAAGGCAGAGCTGGCCGCGCAGGAAAATGGCTGGGACGAACCGCGCACGCGCGGCTCGGTATGCGCCTCGGATGCCTTCTTCCCGTTTGCCGACGGGCTGAACGCGGCAATAGAGGCAGGCGCAACCGCCATTATCCAGCCGGGCGGCTCGATCCGCGATGACGAGGTGATAAAGGCGGCCAATGAGGCGGGCCTTGCCATGGTCTTCACCGGCATGCGCCATTTCCGGCACTGATGGTCTGGCGGGCCGCCATTGTGGCGCTCACCGCACTGCTGCTGGCGGCCTGCAGCAATGCGCCTGATACGCTTGAACAGCGTATCGCCATGCTGGAGCCGTATATCAGCGTTCAGATGCCTCAAGACACCTCGGAACCTGTCCCGGCGGTGCTGATGTTTTCCGGCTGCGGCGGGGTGATCTCCGTCCAGCACGATTACGCCGCCATTGCCAATGAGGCGGGAGTAGCCGCGCTGATCGTGGACTCCCACGCGGCTCGCGGGATTGGCCGGATGGGCGCCCGCCTTACAGTGTGCACCGCTGCGCGGATGCGGGGCGATGAACGGGCGGGTGATGTTGTTGCCGCCCTCGCCCATGCCCGGTCACTGCCCGGCATTGATGCCTCCCGGCTGGCCCTCATCGGCTGGAGCCAT
>ERZ869909.2776-NODE-2776-length-10977-cov-4.227156_pt1 | contig 10977 bp, 9 predicted proteins | sample MGYA00520892_ERZ869909 | MGnify/ENA primary metagenome ERZ869909 (study PRJEB32215, sample SAMEA104723947) | bioreactor metagenome | biome: bioreactor; feature: anaerobic bioreactor; material: water | place: China | collected 2015-03-12 ... | reverse complement strand
GTGGGGTCTTTTTCCTGTCCTCCCCCACATCCGTGGGGTCGGTTCCGCGAAAAGTCGCGGGCGGGCGGTTGCCCTTTTCGGCGGCCTATGGCCGCCGCAAGCCCGAACGGGCGTCCGAGCTCGCGCGAGGGGCGACGCGCGGATGCGCGGAGCACTAATGAAACAAGCGCCCCCGCGGAGCCGGTGTGCCGTTAGGCACACTCGGCGTGAGCGAGAAAGATTACCGCTTCATCTGGATCGCTTCGGCCATCATCTCGTCGGCCGTGGTGATGATGCGTGAGGATGCCGAATAGGCGCGCTGGGTGATGATGAGGTTGGAGAACTCGGTCGCGATATCGACATTGGAGTTTTCCAGCGCCTTGGGGGCGATCTGGCCGGACGCGCCCGCGCCGGGGATATTCAGTGTGAACGCACCAGACTCAGGCGTGACGTAGAAGGCCGAGCCACCGGCTGTTGCCAGCCCGTTCGGGTTGGCCACCGTGGCTACCGGGATCTGGTAGATCTTGCGCACCACGCCATTGGTGAAGCGGGCCGACACAAAGCCCTGATTATCTACATCAACGCTGGCAAACGCGCCGAAGATCGCACCATTGACGCGCGTCGAGTTCAGTGTCGACGGACTGTCATACTGGGTGATGCCGCCGGGTGTACCGGCTGCGCCCAGATCCAGCTGGATCGACTGCGCGCCGATACCCGTGCCGGCTGACCATTGGAAATCATTGGCTCCCAGGGCGGCCGCATTGTCCGACCCAAGGAAGTTCAGTGTAGAGGGCAGGGTGGTGTTGGCGACGTCGATCTGGCCGTCCGTGTTGAAGGCCAGAAGGCCGGTTGCGATCTGGCCTGAATTGAGGCCAGCGCCGGTGGTGATGTCGGTGGCCGGGTCAATGTGAAGTTCCGCGTGCCACTGATTGGCGTTGGCCGATTTCAGAAGCGAAAGGGTCACGGAGCGCACGCCGCCCTGGCTGTCATAGATCTGGATGGTGCGCTGGAAGTCCGGGGTCACCGCGCCAGACGCCATGTTTTCGGCCGGGTCGGCGGCGTCGTAGGTAGCAGCCGCAGGCGAGATCGCCTGGCTGGCCTGCAGATTGGCGTTGATACGCACCGAGGAGGTCGCTTCCGCCGCGCCGCCGATATTGGACAGGTTGATGGCTTCAAGCTGGTCGAGATTTGACGGGTTGGCGTTGACCGTGCCGTCGGCCTGTACCGGCCAGCCATAGAGATACATGCCCGCCGCATTGCGCAGGAAGCCGGCTGAATCGGTTTCAAAATTGCCCGAGCGGGTGAACAGGACCGGGTCGAAGCCGGTGGCGTTCTGGGAGTTGGGCCGCACCACGAAGAAGCCATTTCCGTCAATCGCCAGCGAGGTGGAGGAACTGGCCGGATTGAGAAGCCCGCTTGTGGACACGTCCAGCTTGGACAGCGTCGAGGTGCCGCCGGCTGCATAGCGCACATCACCGGCGCCGGAGGTCAGCGAGTAGTTCGGGAAGAAATTCGTGTTGACGCGCTTGTAGCCGACCGTGTTCACGTTGGCGATGTTGTCCGAAATCCCCGCCAGGGCAGAGGAGTTGGAGATCAGGCCGGATGCGCCGGCTGCCAGGGCTGAATTGAGGCTCATAGTCTTGCTCCTGCTTATTTTTCGTTTTCTGGAACGTTATCGGGTGTGGACGGGCGGGATCACGAGACGGCTTCGGGCTCGTCTTCCTCTTCATCGATGGGGGCGGTTACGGGCGGTTGTTCAACCGGATCGGCGGGCTGTTCGCGCAGGCGGATAATGCGCGAGGCGGGCACCTGCATGCCGCCTATCTCGACGATGGCCTGGCCTTCGCTGAGCTCCACGCCGGTTACGCGGCCGCCCACAAGAACGCTGACATTCTCGATGCGCTGGCCGTCCGCGTCGAAGGCGACGACTTCGAGATGATAGACGCCGTCAGGCAGCGCGTTGCCATCGGTGTCCTTGCCGTCCCAGACGAGACGGTGCTCGCCTGCGCCGGTCTGGCCGCTCATAGTGCCAACGGTAGCGCCCTGCTCATTGGTAATGACAAGCTGGGTTGAGGTGGCGTCCTGGGGCAGCTGGTAGGTCCACTCCGCACGGCCTTCGCTCAGCAGCGCGCCACTGGTCTGCACCAGCGCATACTTGCCAATGTAATCAACACTGGAAAGCTGGGCGAGCGCGGCCTGGACGTTCAGGAGTGCCTGAATGGCCTGTGTGGACTGGATCTGCTGCTCAACGGAGGAGAACTGCACCAGCTGGGAGACGAATTCCTGTGAATCCATCGGGCTTAACGGATCCTGGTTCTGCAGCTGAGAGGTCAGCAGGGTCAGGAAGGTATCGAAATTGTCCGTCAGGCTCTTTGCCGAGGAGGCCGTTGTCGTCTGGTTGACGCCGGCGGCTGCCTGCTGGGCCTGGGCAATGGGGTTAAGCTCGCTCATCAGATCAAATCCTCATGTCCACGCCGGTCCGTCCGGTCATCAGAAAGCCGTAGCGGCTTACCGGGGCGGAGATGGACTCTTCTGAAATAGTGGCGGTGCTGGTGGTGGAAGGCCCGGTGGCGCGCCCGTCATGGTCACGCTCTGCCTGCTCGTCGCCGCCGCCTTCGCTCAGCGCGAAACCGATGCCGTTTTCACCGAGGTCCAGCCCGGCATCAGCCAGCGCCTTTTCCAGCTCGCGCGCATTGCGCTGCAGTTCGGCGAGCGCTTCGGGCTTGTCTGCTGTCAGCATGGCCTGGACGGAGCGGTCGGCCCCGATCTCAAGACGCACCTGCACCCGGCCAAGCTCTGGCGGATCAAGGCGGATATCAAAGCTGCGCGAACCGTCGGCAAAGCGCCGGGCAATCATCTGGCCCAGCTCGGCCACATGGCCCGATGCCATGCGCAGATGCGGCAGGGCGGATGTTGCGCGGGTGCCCGCCAAGCTGGCACTCTCATTGCGGGCCAGAAGCGGCGAGCTGCTCTCCAGACGGAGCTCTGTGGCTTCGCTGGCCTCAAGCGTTTCGGGCGCAGCGATACCAGATTGCAGGGCCGTCAGCATGGCGGCCATTGATGCCGCCGGAGCGGCGGGCTGGGGCGCACTGTTGGCAGCCTGTGCAGGAGCGGAGGCGGTCATGGCTGCGCGCTGGATGGCGGGCGCGTCTTTGGCGCCGGATTCAGCCTTGTCCGCCGTGAGGCGGGCATTCTCCAGCCCTTCGCTGCCGCGCGTCATGCCGCGCTCCGTCTCACGGCGCAGGGCAGCCGCGTTGGGCACGTCGCCCTCGGCTTTACCCGGCTGTGCGATGAGGTCCGCCTTTGCCTGCTGGGCGTTAGTGGAGGCGGTCTGGGCCAGTTCAGGCGCGCGTGTGCCGCCTGCCGGATCACTGGCGGTTGCGGGCTGCGGGGCCGGGGCCGGAGTCGCTTGCTGCACCGGGACCTGTTGACCAGAACCGGCTTTGGGGGCGGCGGACTGAGACTGGCTGGATTCCGGCTGGCCGGCCTGGGCTGCCTGGCTGGCCGGTGCCGCGGCGGGTTTGTCCGCCCCGGCCGCAGCATCTTCAGAGGGTGGGGCAGGGGGGGCAGGTTCGGCTCCGGCGCTCTTGCCAGCGTCAGCCCTGCCGGTTGTTTCGCGGGCCTCGTCAGGCCTGCTGTCTTCAGCTGTGTCAGCGTCAGGTATGTCCGCTTCAGCGGCGCCGTTCTGCATGCCCGCAGACGGGGACTGCGCTTCAATCAGGCTGTTGGCGCGAATATCGGACGGTTCGGGTTCGTTAGCCGCGATGCTTTCGCCGTTGCCGGGTGCCGCGCTGGTTCCGGGCTGCATGACCGTGATGGCGGGATCGCTGCCGTCTTGCGTGCCTTCAACATGGCTGCCTTCAACGCTGACCAGCAGTTCCGGCGCGTCAGGCTCCGGCGCTACAGATGGCGCGGGTGCTGGCTGCCCGGTGATTTCGGCGCTGGCCTCGGTGCTGACATCCACAACCTTTGCCTGCCCGCCTGTCTGGCCAGAAGATGATTTGGCGGGCGCGTTGTTGCCGCCAGCTTCATCGCGGAGCAGGGCCTCGAACCCGCCAGCCTCGCCTGTGTCACCGGCTACAGGGCGCGCAGCCTCGCCACGCCCCGCAGACAGGGCAGCAAACAAGGTGTCAGCAATGGCATAGCCAGGCAGCATGGGCGCGGCAGTCCTTCGACAGGATCGTATCGGGATGTTGCGCGCGTTTTGCGGCGGGCGGCGTTTCATGCCCCAGGAGGCACGAGCCGGTCGAACACTGGCTTTCAAGCTTCATGCCACTGAAAGGATTTCAGTAGGGCCAATAAAAACAATGTGTTGATTGTCATTGCGCGTACGCGGAGACGTGCCGGGCGGCAAAAACTCCCCGGTGGCAGGGCCGAGTCTTGCCGGGTGAGGGGGTAAAAGGCTTCGGCGAAGATCGGGAGCGATCCCGGCCTGTCCGGTAATCCCGGCCCTGTCGCTGTTCTGATCGCGCGTCTGGCCCGGCTTTTGCGCCGCATGGATCCCGCAAATGGTTCGCTCGTGTTCGCGGACCGGAGGCAGAAGAAGGCTTAGGCTCACACTTTCAATGACTTGCGCAGTCAACATATCGGCAGAGCGTTGGGCCAGGAAGGCCTGTGCCCCCGGCAGGAATTGCCGCGCAGGGGCGGATTCTGCCTATGTGCAGGCCGGTGTGAGGGCCAGCGGAGTTGAAGGAGGCCGGACATGGCGCTGAATGGAATTCTCGGCAATGCGATGTCCGGTATCCAGGCAAGTCAGCTGGGGATGCGCTCGGTCTCCAACAACATCGCCAACGTCAACACGCCCGGCTATGCACGCACCAAGGTAGACCTGATCGCCCGTTCGGCTGCCGGCATGGGCATGGGCGTTCAAGTGGCGGGTATCACCCGCGTGGCCGATGTGTTCCTGCAGGCGGCTTCCCTGCGCGCCGGGTCCGATGCCGCCAAGGCGAGCACCAGTGCTGCCCTGCTGGACCGGCTGCAGACCCAGTTTGGAAGCACGCAGGATGCTGGCGGCCTGTACGGGCGGCTTGTGCGTGCCTTTGAATCCATTGGGGCGGCGGCGGTTGATCCGGCCGAGCGCGTGGCGCGGCTGTCGGCGGCGTCCGATCTGCAATCCTTTTTCGACGAGGCCAGCCGCCTGTCTGCCGAGGTGCGCGCCCTTCGGGATGAAGCAGACCGGCGCATTGGCGGCGGGGTAGAGCGCGTCAACGAGATACTCATCGAGCTGCAATCGCTCAACACACAGGCCCAGACCCTCAACGCGTCGGGCTCGGATTCCACCGGTGTGACCAACCGGCAGGCCGAGCTGCTTGATGAGCTGTCCGGCCTTATGGATATCCGCTCGGAGGTTCAGCCAGATGGGCGGCTGTTCGTGCGCACGGAGAACGGTACGGCCCTGCTGGACAATTCGCGGCTGCAGCTGCGTTACATTCCGGCTGGAACAGGTGCGTATGGCGCCGACTACGGACGTATCACGGCGGTCGTATCCTCCTCAGGGGCAACGGTTGACCTGACAAGTTCGATCCGGTCTGGCGAACTGCGTGCCCTCATGGACATGCGTGACAACGAGCTGCCCGCCATCGCGGCACAACTTGCCGAGTTCACGGCGGGTACCTCCGATGCGCTCAACGCCGCGCACAATAATTCTTCCTCCTATCCCCCCCCTGCAGCGATGAACGGGCGCAATACGGGGCTGATCGCCAATGATCTTCTGGGCGGCAGCGGCAGTGCCACGCTGGCGGTCGTTACCCATGGCGGCGAGCTGGTGAACCGGATCGATCTGGAATTCACCGCCGGTGGCTTCACGGTCAATGGCAATGCCGGGACCACGGTGAATGATCTTGTCACCCAGCTCAATGCGGCGCTGGGCGGGGACGGTACGGCCAGCTTTTCTGGCGGGCGTCTGGTCATCAACGCGACAGCGCCTGGTACCGGGCTGGCGGCGGTGCAGGACGAGTCCAGCCCGTCCGATCTCGGCGGCGGGCGCGGCTTTGCGCATTTCTTCGGTCTTAATGACATCATCACATCCGCCAGACCGTCCTTCTTTGATACCGGCTTGGGTGCGGGAACGCCGCTGGGCACCAGCGCCGGGCAGGATATGACGTTCCGCGTCTCGACGCCCGATGGCCGCTCGACCACCGAAATCACCATTCCGGCCGATCAGGCAACGCTTGGCGATTTCGTCAATGCGTTGAACAATCCAGCCACCGGCATGGGCGGGTTTGGCACCTGGTCGCTCAATGGCGATGGCGCATTGAACTTCACGCCGTCTACGGCTTATGCGAGCTACAACTTCGATCTCATTGGCGATACCACATCGCGCGGCGATACCGGGCTTGCCCTGTCGCAGGTTTTTGGCATTGGCGATGCGGCACGCATGTCACGGTCCGAAGCGTTCTCGGTCAGAAACGATCTGCGCAGCAATTCTTCCGCCATCGCATTCTCCCGGCTTGATATCGGTGCGGGCACCGTGCCGGGTGATCTGGTCCTGACCGAAGGTGACGGGCGAGGCGGACAGGCGCTTTATGATGCGTTTTCCGCCTCCCGCCGCTTTGACGGGGCAGGCGGGTTCGCGGGCGGTACCGCCAGCCTGCAGGAATACGGCGCGCGCCTGGCCGGTGATGTCGGCTCGCGGGCCGCGCGGGCGGAAAGGGCGGCCGAGTCCGCCCTGTCGGTGAAGGAGGCCGCCGACCGCAAGCGCATGGATGTCGAAGGCGTCAATATGGATGAGGAGCTGGCCAACATGATCCTCTATCAGCAGGCGTACAACGCCGCCGCACGCATGATCCAGGCGTCCAAGGAAATGACGGACGTGCTTCTGAATATGGGCCGCTAGGAAAGGGTTTGACTGTCATGCGCATTTCGACACAGGCCGCGTCCCAGTCCGCCCTGATTGACCTGATGCGTGCGCAGCGCGAGCTTTACGAATCCAGCCAGCAGATATCGACCGGCCTGAAGGCGCCGGACCTGAAAGGTTACGGTAATCAGGCGGAGACAATTCTCTTCGCGCGCGGCGCGCTGGCCCGGTCAGACAATTTTGTCGAAGCCAGCAAGCGCCTTGCCAGCCGCCTGGATGTGCAGGACCTCGCGCTGAACGAGATGTCGGACGCGGTGCAGGATTTGCGGCTGGCACTTACGACCAATGACGGCACCTTCCTGATGAATGATGTGCAGGCGGCCTTCAGCCGGTTCACCAGCGCGCTGAACACAAAGTTCAACGGCTCTTTCATCTTTGGCGGCACGCGCACGGACGCCGTCCCGTTCACGGCCAACACGATCGCCGACGTACAGGGTGCGGCGAACATTGCCGATCTGTTCCAGAATTCCAGCAAGGCGCAGACCGGCCGGATCGAGGAAAACACGCTGGTGGAAACCGGCTTTCTGGCGAGTGATCTGGCTGCCGACCTGATGGGCATTTTCGAGCGGATCGCCGACTTCAATGCCGGGCCAGACGGACCGTTCGACGGAACGGTCACCGAGGCGCAGCAGAATTTCCTCTCCACCGAGATCGCCAATGTGATCGCGGCGTTCGAGAATATCTCCACGGCCCTTGGCAAGAACGGCTCGATGCAGTCACGCCTGGAAACAGCGCAAGCGAGCAACGCGCAGCGCTCGGACTATCTGAAAAGCATGATCGCCGGGCTGGAGGAGGCCGACATGGCCGTGGCGGCAACGCGCCTGGCACAGGCGCAGGCCGCCGTTCAGGTATCAGCTCTGGTCTTCTCGGACATGAGCCAGGTGTCGCTGCTGCCCTTCCTGCGCTAGCCCGCGATCCTAGCCGTAAACGATCAGGCTCAGCCAGTCTGCGGCCAGAGCAGGCGTATCGGAGCCTTCAATCTCGACCGAACAGCTCTGCACCAGCTGGATCTGGCCGGGCTTGCGCTCGTCTGCCCTTGCCAGCGTGAACTTGCCCCGGATGCGCGAACCCACCCGCACCGGCGACAGGAAGCGTACCTTGTCAAAGCCGTAATTGATGCCAATCACCTTGCCCGGCAGAGGCGGCAGGGTGGCTTCGGCAAAATGGGAGAGAAGCGAGAGCGTCAGGAAGCCGTGGGCAATAGGCCCGCCAAACGGCGTTTCTTTCGCGGCGCGTTCCGGGTCCACATGGATGAACTGATGATCCAGCGTCACATCAGCAAAGGCGTTGACCCGGGCCTGATCCACGTCGAACCAGTCTGACGTGACAGTTTCGCCGATGCGCGCAGCATATTGTTCCAGAAGGCTCATGGCCGTCTCTCCCCTGTTATTGTTGCGGCCAATGCCTACACCAGCTCCTTGAGCGCTTCAGCCGAAAAATCAGCCAGCTCGTCAAACCGGCCATCGCGCACCTTGGCGGCCCATTGCGGATCGGACAGCAGCGCCCGGCCGATGGCGACGAGATCGAACTCGCCGTTTTCAAAGCGCTTCATCAGGCCGTCGAGCGAGGCTGCGGGCGAACCCTCGCCCATGAAGGCGCCGAGGAAATCCGAATTGAGGCCGACTGAGCCGACAGTGATGACCGGCTTGCCGGTGAGCTTTTTCGTCCAGCCGGCAAGATTGAGGTCGGAGCCCTCGAACTCGGGGATCCAGAAGCGCCGCGTGGAGGCGTGGAAAATGTCGACACCGGCGTCGGCCAGCGGGCTAAGGAAGGCTTCCAGCTCTTGCGGCGTTTCGGCCAGGCGCGCGGTGTAGTCCTGCTGCTTCCACTGCGAATAGCGCAGGATGAGCGGCATGGCGGCCGGCATCTCGGCGCGCACGGCCCGGACGATCTCCTCGCCGAATGTGAGACGGCCTTTCAGATCGCCGCCAAAGCGGTCGCTGCGTTTGTTGAGCCCTTCCCAGAAGAACTGGTCGATCAGATAGCCGTGGGCGCCGTGCAGCTCGACCGCGTCAAAGCCGGTCTCCACCGCAGCCTTTGCCGCCTTGGCAAAGGCGTGGATCGTGTCGGCAATGTCCTCCTCGCTCATGGGCTCGCCAATGGTCTTGCCGTTCGGCAATATGCCCGATGGGCTGTCGGAGGGGGCGTCGGGATGCGGCCCGGTGCCGGGACGGCGGGCAAGACCGACATGCCAGAGCTGGGGCGCGATCTTCCCGCCGACGGCATGCACCGCATCGACAACCTTTTTCCAGCCGGCCAGCGATTCCGGCGCGTGGAAGTTCGGTATGGCAGGGTCGAAGCTCGCGCCCGGACGGTCCACGGTCGTGCCTTCGGTGATAATCAGGCCCACCGCATTTTCCGCGCGGCGGCGGTAATACGCCACCACGTCGTCGCCCGGCACGCCGCCCGGCGAGAAGGAGCGCGTCATCGGCGCCATCACGATACGGTTGGCAAGGGAGAGCGAGCCCAGCTGGAAGGGCTGGAACAGGGCAGCAGCATTGGTCATGGGATCGTCCTGCGAGGAGGATAGGAGGGATAAGGTCGCCGTTATCAGATGGCGTTGCTGCCGGTGCGGTCAATGCGCTGTCTCGCACTTTGATGCAGCGCAGCGCCCGTGATAGAAAGCGGCAGAACACAATCCGGGAGTGCACATGAACCGCTTCGAGCGCGATTTTACAGGCGAAGCCAAGCTGGAATATGGCGATGCCGACTTCATGATACTGGAGCCGGGCGCTTATGTGCTGTGCGCCGTCACAGGCGAGAAAATCCCGCTCAACCAGCTGCGCTACTGGAGCTCGGAGCTTCAGGAAGCCTTCAAGGATGCACAGGCCGCGACCAAACGCTGGCTGGAAATCCATTCACAGCCGGGGATGCAGACATGAGCGTGCTTCTTGCGGCTGTGCTGGCGATTGCCAGCCCTGAGCCTGCGATTGCGTGCAGCGGTGAACACCGTCAGGGCGGTGTGCTGGTATGCCGTACTGCGCCCGGTGCCACCGTCATGATCGATGATGTCGAGACCCGCGCCAATGACGAGGGCTGGGTCATTCTCGGCCATGACCGCGACGCGCCCGAAGAGACGCGCCTGCGTGTCCGGATCGACGGGGAATGGGTGTTCGATGCGCGCTATGATGTGGCGCCAGCGGAGTATGACATCCAGCGCATTGAGGGCCTGCCGCCTGCCATGGTCACGCCGCCGCCGGAAGTGCTGGAGCGTATTCGCGCCGAAGGCGTGCGCAAAGGCCAGGCCCATGCCTCACGCTGGGAAGGTGACGGGTTCATGACCGGCTTCATCCAGCCCGCACAGGGGCGCATCTCGAGCCGGTTCGGCGGTCAGCGCATCTATAATGGCGAGCCGCGCACCCCCCATTACGGGGTAGACATCGCCGCGCCGACGGGCACCGAGGTACTGGCACCGGCTGGCGGCATTGTCAGGCTGGCTGACACCGACATGTATTTTGAAGGCGGTCTGATCTTCATCGATCACGGGCAGGGCTTCAACTCGGCCTATCTGCACCTGTCCGAAGTCCTTGTTGAAGAAGGTGATGTGGTCGAGCAGGGCCAGCTGATCGCCCGCGTCGGTTCCACCGGGCGCTCCACCGGCCCCCACCTGTGCTGGCGCATACGCTGGCACGGGCGCAATGTGGACCCGTTCGCGACACTGGATGTTCAGCCGGACGCCTTGCGGTAGATGTCCTTGGGAAAGCGCCGGTGTACCCAGAACCACTGGGCCGGCGTTTCAAGGATGCGCTGCTCGATAAAGCGGTTCACGCCTGTGACCATTTCCAGAATGGCTTGTGTGCGGTCCGCTGCCTGCGGACGCGGTAGTGGCTCGTAGACCTTCACCGTGAAATTCGCGCCATGGCGGCGCACGATCGACATCGGCACCATGGGCGCATCGTATTTGAGCGCCATGCGCGCAGGGCCGGAGGCGGTCATGGCGGGCAGGCCGAAAAACGGCGCCTCGATCCCGTCATTCATCTTCTGGTCGTTCATCAGCGCCACCGAGTGACCGGTCTGCAGCGCCTTGAGCGCTTCCTTGGCGCCCGCCTCGCCCTTGGGCGCGAATATCTCCACGCCATAGGCCGCGCGCTGGTTGACGATGCGCCGGTCGATCAGCGGGTTATTGGCATGGCGGTAGGTCA
>ERZ869909.2775-NODE-2775-length-10983-cov-81.121768_pt1 | contig 10983 bp, 7 predicted proteins | sample MGYA00520892_ERZ869909 | MGnify/ENA primary metagenome ERZ869909 (study PRJEB32215, sample SAMEA104723947) | bioreactor metagenome | biome: bioreactor; feature: anaerobic bioreactor; material: water | place: China | collected 2015-03-12 ... | reverse complement strand
ATGGTGAAATGCACCAGATCCACCGCCGGGTCCGATTTCAGCAGGTTGCGCCAGGTGCGCTGGCCGGTATGCGGCTCGCCCGAGACAAGCAGCACACGCAGCCGGTCGCGCACCCCGTTGATCTGCACCACGGCCTCGTTGTTGCGGGTGGTCAACTCGCCCGGCGCGGGGTCAACCACGAAATGCAGCACATTCACCCCGCCCCGGTCCAGCGTCAGGCCCAGTTCCATGTCGCGCCCGGTGGGGGCCGTGGCATAGCGCATCTCTTCGCCGTTCACCGAGAACCCCACCCGCACCGGCTGGCCGCGCAGTTCGGGCGGCACTGCGCCCTCATCCTCGATGCGCAGGGTCATGGTGATGGTTTCGCCCAGAATACCATAGCCGGGTGCGTTGCGGATGATCAGGCGGCGGTCCCAGTCGTCTGGCTCGCCGGTCTGCAACAGATGCAGCGGGGCGGGCAGGTCAGGGGCCGCGCCCACGTCATGCACGATGCCGTCCGAGATCACGAATACCCCGGCCAGCCGGTCGCGCGGCAGATCGGCCAATGCGGCGTTCAGCGCCTCCATCAGCCGCGTGCCGCTGTTGTCGGGGCCGTCCGACACCCTCGCCAGCCGCTGGTCGACACCCATCGCAGCCAGACGCCCTTCAAGATGGGTCTGCGCGGCATCGGTCTGCGCTTCACGCCCTGCCAGCCGGTTCGAGCCGCTGTCATCGCGCAGGATCAGCACCACATCATCCAGCGCCGCCCGGTCTTCGGATTGCAGCGCCGGGTTAGCCAGCGCCAGAAGCACCGCCACCAGCCCCAGCGCGCGCAGCCACCAACCCGCCAGCCCACGCCAGACCGAAAGCGCTGTGATCGCAAACGCGAGCGCCGCGAGCACCGCCAGCACAGGCCAGGCCAGAAACGGATCAAAGGTGATCTGGGTGCCCGCCAGCCCGGTCATTGGCCCAGCCTTTCCAGCAATGCAGGCACATGCACCTGATCGGATTTGTAGTTGCCCGACAACACATGCATGATCAGATTGACCCCGAAACGCAGCGCCATTTCACGCTGGCGCTCGCCGGTCATGCCGCGCCCGATGGGCAGAAGCGGCATGCCGTTGTCATCTACCGCCCAGGCCGCCGCCCAGTCGTTCGCACCGATCACCACTGGCGTAACCCCGTCGTTCAGGTTTCGAAACGGCATGCCCTCAGCGCGCTGCGCGTCAGCCGGCGCGGCCTCGACCCAGACGGTCGAATTGGCATGGCGGCCCGGGAAATCGGCCAGCAGATAGAAGGTGCGGGTCAGCACGTGGTCGGCGGGCACCGGTTCAAGCGGTGGGATGTCCAGCCCGGCGGCGATGGCGCGCAGACGGCGCGCGGCGGGGGTGGTGCCGGAAAGCCGCGCCACCTCGGCGTCGCGGGTGTCGAACAGGATCATGCCCCCCGAGCGCAGATAGCGGTTGAGTCGGGCATAGGCGTCGGCCGATGGGATCGGGCTGGTTTCAATCACCGGCCAGTAGAGGAACGGAAACAGCGCAAGTTCGTCGGTTTCCGGGTCAACCTGCATCGGTTCGCCCGGTTCTACCGAGGAGCGCAGGAAAAGCGTAGTCGACAGCCCCTGAAGCCCGGCGCGCGCAATCTCATCGACGCGGGCATCACCCGTTGCGATATGGGCCAGCACCACGGCTCCGGTTGCTTCCAGCGCGCGCGGGGCAAGCGGAGGATCGTCTTGCGCACTGGCCTGGGGGCTGGGCAGCAATGCCAGTCCCGCCAGCAGCGCGGCTGCGCGCAAAAGCCTGCCGCCCAGCGCCAGCGTCGCCAACGCATCAGCCATCAGCGCCAGCGCGGCGAGCGCCAGAAGAAAACCGGCAAGCGGCTGTTCGGGTCGGGCAAGGCCAGTCTCCACCAAAGTGCCAGCAGGCCAACGCGCGGGGGCAAGATTGGTGTGCATATCGGTGGCGTTCAGCGCGACGCGCTGGGAGCCACCGGAATAAAGACCGGGCATCAGATCAGGGCCAAGGGGGGCTGCGCCCATCAGCGCGTCGGACAATGCCTCTCCCGGCAGGGCAGGGCGGTCGGTGGCGGCATGGAGCTGGCCAAAGCCGTCCAGCCAGGACTCCTGCTGCCAGGAGATGCCCGCCAGTTCTGACGAATCGGGGCCGCTGCCGCGTGTCGATATCGAAAGACGTTCAAGCATGTCCACGAACAGACCGGAGAGCGGCAGGCTGGACCATTCTGCATTGGCGGTGACGTGGAAAAGCACGACCTGCCCCTCGCCTTGCAGGCGGCGGGTTACCAGGGGCGTGCCATCGCTGAGTTCGGCAATGGAGCGTTCGGCCAGGTCCGGGCCCGGCTCGGCCAGAACCTGCGCTCGGATCTCGACGTCACGGGGCACAGCAAGCCCGGCAAAAGGCGTGCCATCACGGAAAGGAGCAAGCTGGCGGGGGGCGCCCCAGCTCATGGCGCCGCCCACGGTGCGACCGCCCGCGCGCAGGGTCACCGGCAAGAGGGGATCGTGCATGCGCGAGCCAAATCCCCCCGTCGCGGCGTCATTGCCCGCTGCCGCAAGACGCGGTCCGGCAAAGCGCAGCAGCAGTCCGCCATTGTCGATCCAGTCAAGCAGGGCGCGGGTTTCTTGCTCGGTCAGTCCGGGCATGTCGGCCAGCACCAGCACATCGGGTGCGGCCAGCAGCAGCGCATCGATACTGGGGCTTTCGATCAGGTCAGTGCTGGGCGCCAGCGCCTGTCGCAGGTAGTGCAGCGGGGCCAGCAGCGCCAGCGCCTCGGTCCCGTCGCGCACCCCCAGCAGCGCGACCTTGCGGCGTTGCAGGCTGTCATCGGTCAGGCTGACCGCGCCTGCACCGCGCAGGCCGGTGATCTGGAAGCGGGTAATGCGGTTGCGCAATTCGGGCTGAAGGGTGAAATCGGCAGTGGCCTCACGGGCGCCTGCGGCAAAGCTCGCCGGGGCGCGGGCCAGTTCGCGTTCGTTCCCCGCCGGGTCAAGGCCAATGGCGGCAAGGGTGTGGGTGGCCGGTGTCAGGTCATGCGGGCTGCGGCGCAGGGGCAGGCTTACGGAACCGCTCTCGAATTGCGCGTTGGACAGGGCCAGCACGCTGCGGGACGTCTCAAAGACCCTGACCGGCCCGCGCGCCGCAAGGGCCTCGTGCAGCGCCGCGCGCCCTTCATGCGCAAGACCGTCCGACAGCCACAGCGTTTCCACCTGTTCGGGCAGGGAGTGCAGCCAGCCGGGCAGTTCGGATGGAGGGGCGAAGGGCCGCGGTGCAAGGGCTGGCAGACGCTCTTGCCAGAATTCGGCGCCGCGAAAGGCCAGTTCTCCGGCGGGCGGTGCGGTGAGCAGAGCGATGGCAGCGGGGTGACCATTACGCCGCGCCTGGGTCAGCGCCTGGTTCACCCGTTCGATCCAGCGTGGCCAGTCGGGGGCGCTTGCCCAGCTTGCGTCCATCACCACCAGAAGCGGGCCGCGGCCCTGCTCGGCCTGACGCGGGTTCAGCACCGGTCCGGCCAAGGCCACAATCAGTGCCGCCAGCGCGAATACGCGCAACGCCAAGAGCCACCAGGGGGTGCGCTGACTTTCGGGGTCACGTTCCTGCAGGCCCAGAAGCAGGGTGATGCCGGGAAAGCGGCGGCGCACCGGGGCCGGGGGCACGGCACGCAACAGCCACCACAGCACCGGCAGCGTGACAAGCGCTGTCAGGATGGCCGGGGCGGTGAAGCCAAGCGCACCAAATGTCAGCATCAGCGCCTCCTGCCAAGCGCCAGGGCGTGGTAGAGCCATGACAAACCCGTAGCGGCGGGGCTGTCGGTGTGTAGTGTGGTGAACTGCCAGCCCGCGTTGCGCGCCAGGTTCGCCAGCAGATCCTTGCGCGCCGCCAGACGGTCGCGGTAGGCGGCACGCAGATCGCCCGCACGCAGGGTCTCGAAGCTCAGATGCCCACTCATACTTTCAAACCGGGTGCGGCCATCGAAGGGAAACCCTTCTTCCGCCGGGTCCAGCATCTGCACCAGAAGCCCGCGCAGATTGCGGCTGGCGGAAAGGCTCAGCGCGGTCTGGATGGGTGCGGGATCGCCAAGGAAGTCGGAAAACAGGACAGCATGACTGCCCTGCGGCAGCGCACCAAGGTCAGGGGCGGCATGTTCCTGCGCGACCATGGGCGCGGCGAGTGCGCGGACCAGTCGTTCCGCTTGTGCCCGGCCCGCGCGCGGTGGATGGTCAGGTAGTGCAAGGCCAACGCGCTCGCCGCCGCGCAGCAGGACCAGCGCCAGTGCCATAGCCAGAAGTCTTGCCCGGTCCGCCTTGGAGGGGCGATCCTTGCCACCAGAATAGGCCATCGCTGCGCCGCCATCGACCCAAAGCCCCACCGCCCGCGCTGCCTGCCATTCAGCTTCACGCACAAAGACCTCGTCGCCGCGGCCTGATCGCCGCCAGTCGATCTGAGCCAGGCTGTCATGCGCCGCGGCAGGACGAAACTGCCAGAACTCGGCCCCGCTGCCTGCGCGGCGGCGGCCATGCGCGCCGGGCAGGGCGCTATTGGCCAGATGCTCGGCGGCGACGAGAAGCGGCGGCAGGCCGCCGCTCAACGCGTCGGCTTCGGCGCGCAGTCCGAGGCTCGCCCCGGAGCCATATCCGACGCCAGGGCGGCTCATCTGGGGCCCCCAGAGGCGCCACAGTTCTGCTCAACGGACGACATGGGCCCTTGTTCGCGCCCCATGACACGCGCAGGGGCCAAAAAGGTCATGCTGCGGCCTCGGTGCTGCCGGTCACACGCAGGGCAACCCGGTCGATGATCGTGCCAAGGTTCTCGCCGCGTGCCCGTGCGGCAAAGCTCAGCGCCATGCGATGGGTCAGCACCGGGCGCGCCAGCGCCGCCACATCCTCGACCGAGGGCGCAAGGCGCCCGGCTATCAGCGCCCGCGCGCGCACCGCCAGCATCAGGGCCTGCGCGGCGCGCGGCCCCGGCCCCCAGGTGAGCGCATCGCCAAGAGAGGGGTCGGCATCGGCTTCACCCGGGCGGCAGGCGCGCACCAGATCAAGAATCGCCGCTACCACGCTTTCGCCCACCGGCATCCGCCGGATCAGCGCCTGTGCAGCAATCAGTTCTGCAGGCGTAAAGATGGCGCTGACCGCAACTTCCTCGTTGCCGGTCGTCGCCAGCAAAATCGCGCGTTCGGTGTCGCGATCAGGGTAATCGACGTCGATCTGCACCAGAAAGCGGTCAAGTTGCGCTTCGGGTAGCGGGTAGGTGCCCTCCTGTTCAATAGGGTTCTGCGTGGCCAGGACATGGAACGGCGTGCCCAGCGGCCGGTGCTGGCCCGCGATAGTAACCTCGCGCTCCTGCATCGCCTGTAACAGCGCCGACTGGGTGCGCGGTGACGCGCGATTGATCTCGTCGGCCATCAGAAGCTGGCAGAACACCGGCCCCTCGATGAAGCGAAACCCGCGCCTTCCGTCCTCGGCGGTTTCCAGAACTTCCGAGCCCAGGATATCGGCAGGCATCAGATCCGGCGTGAACTGGATGCGGTTGGATTTCAGGCCCATCACGGTTGCCAGCGTATCCACCAGCCGTGTCTTGCCCAGACCCGGAAGGCCCACCAACAGCGCATGACCGCCCGACAAAAGCGCGATCAGCGACAGGTCCACGACGCTTTCCTGGCCAATGAAACGTGGCGCGATGGCGTCGCGCGCGGCCTTGAGCCTTTCGCCCAAAGCTTCGACCGCGGGGATCAGGGTGTCGCTCATTCAGGGCCTCCTGCGCGTGACCTGGGGTGTTTGCAGCGTTATATGTCACCATAGCCCCCTTCGCCCAGACCAAGTTGGACAAAATCCATGAACCCACAAGACAATGTGACCCCGACCGCCGACAGCCTGGCCGCAGAGGCCCGCAAGGCAGCAAGAAAAGGCGGCCTGCCGCCGGTGCATCTGTGGAACCCGCCATTTTGCGGCGATCTGGACATCCACATCCAGCGCGATGGCACCTGGTTCTATTTGGGCACGCCGATCGGCCGCGCGTCATTGGTGCGGCTTTTCTCCACCATCCTCAAGCGCGAGGGGGACCGGTTCTACCTGGTCACGCCTGTCGAAAAGGTGGGGATCACGGTAGAGGATGCGCCCTTCGTGGCGGTCGATTTCGAGGTGTCAGGCGCGGGGAAAGGACAGGTGCTGACGTTTCATACCAATGTCGGCGACAGTGTCAGCGCCGGGCCAGACCATCCGATCCGCGTGGAACGTGATCCCGCGACCGGCGAACCCGCGCCCTATGTAATGGTCCGCGCCGGACTTGAAGCGCTGATCGACCGCAAGAGCTTTTACCGGATGGTCGACTTGGGCGAGCATTTCGAGCATGCCGGTGAGCGATGGTTCGGCCTTTGGGCAGGGGGGGAGTTCTGGCCCGTCATACCTTCCGCGGAACTGGGTTGAATCCCCCAGGATGGCGAAACAGTGCACGAACCGGCCTTGGTGGCGCTCGAAGCGCTGACGGGGGCTTGGAGAAGGGGCTTTGCCCCCTCTGGGCCTGCGGCCCATTCACCCCCAGGATATTTCTGAACAGATGAAGTGGGGGTGCTTTCAGCTGTTTGAAAATATCCCGGGGAGGCGCCCGAAGGGCGGCGGGGCAGAGCCCCCTGCCGCGCGCCGCAGGCGCGCGCGGTCCGGCCCGGCGGGATGTGTGTCGCGGCGCAAGCCGCGGCAGGAAGACGGGCAGGAGTCCCCCTTCTTTTCGCTTCAGTGGGCTTCGGCCCAGTTGTGCCCGAACCCTGCATCAACGGTCAGCGGTATGTCGAGCGTCACGGCAGGGCTGGCTGCGTTCTCCATGGCCGCGCGCACGCGGGCGGTGGTTTCGTCGACGGCGCTTTCATCGACTTCGAATACCAGTTCGTCATGCACCTGCAGCAGCATGGAAGCGGGAAGGTCGGAGATGACGTCGGGTATCCGGATCATGGCGCGGCGGATGATGTCGGCCGCCGTGCCCTGAATGGGTGCGTTGATTGCGCCGCGCCGGGCAAAACCCGCCGCCGGGCCCTTGGCGTTGATTTCGGGGGTGTGGATGCGGCGCCCGAAAAGTGTTTCAACGTAGCCATGTTCCCTGGCGAAACCGATGGTTTTGTCCATGTAGGTGCGGATGCCCGGAAAGCGCTCGAAATAGGTGTCGATGAAGGCTTGTGCCTCGCCACGCGGAATACGCAGGTTGCGCGCCAGCCCGAAGCCTGAAATGCCGTAGATCACGCCGAAATTGATCGCCTTGGCACGGCGGCGGATTTCCGGGGTCATCTGATCCAGTGGCACGCCGAACATCTCGGACGCGGTCATCGCATGGATGTCCAACCCTTCCAGAAACGCGCGTTTCAGGCTGTCGATATCGGCGACATGGGCCATGATCCGCAGCTCGATCTGGCTGTAGTCAAGCGACAGGAGCACCCGCCCCGACCCTGCCACAAAAGCTTCTCGGATGCGTCGGCCCTCTTCGGTGCGGATCGGGATGTTTTGCAGGTTCGGATCGGTCGAGGCGAGCCTGCCGGTGTTTGCCCCCGATTGCACATAAGAGGTATGCACGCGCCCGGTTTCGGGGTTGATATGGTCTTGCAGCGCGTCGGTATAGGTTGATTTCAGTTTTGACAGTTGCCGCCAGTCCAGCACCCGGCCCGGCAGTTCGTGTTCTGTCGCGAGGTCTTCCAGAACATCCGCGCCGGTAGCATAGGCCCCCGTCTTGCCCTTGGTCCCGCCGGACAGGCCCAGCCGGTCGAACAGGATTTCACCGAGTTGCTTGGGCGAGCCGACGTTGAAACGCTCGCCCGCCAGTTCATGGATCTCGGCCTCAAGCCCGGCCATTTTCTGGGCGAATGCGTTGGACATGCGCGAGAGGGTGTCGCGATCTACCAGAATGCCGCGCATCTCCATCGCCGCCAGCACCGGCACAAGCGGGCGCTCAAGCGTTTCATATACAGTCGTCACGCGGCTGCGGTGCAGCCGGGGTTTGAGCACCTGCCAAAGCCTGAGCGTGATATCTGCATCCTCGGCGGCGTAGCGGGTGGCCTGTTCGATTGGCACCATATCGAAGGTGCGGGCCGATTTGCCCGAGCCGAGCAGTTCCTTGATCGGAATCGGTACATGGCCCAGATAGTTTTCGCTGAGCGCGTCCATGCCGTGGCCGTGCAGCCCTGAATGCAGTGCGTAGGAAATCAGCATCGTGTCATCAATCGGCGCGATGGAAATACCCTGCCGCGCCAGGATCTTGGCGTCGTATTTCATGTTCTGGCCGATCTTCAGGATCGATGCGTCCTCCAAAACCGGTTTCAGGGCGGAAAGTGCGTCGGCAAGCGGGATTTGGCCGTCAAGCAGGGCGCTGGCGCCAAAGAGATCGCCGGAACCGTTGCGATGGGTCAGCGGAATATAGGCGGCGTCATTGGGCCCCAGCGCCAGCGAGATGCCGACCAGTTCGGCGCGCATTTCATTGAGCGAGGTGGTTTCGGTGTCGATTGCGACATGTCCCAGATCTCGGATGCGCGCGATCCATTGCTCCAACGTATCCATGTCGCGGATGCAGATGTAGGATTCATGGTCAAACGGTGGCTGCGCGGGATCATCGGAGTCGGTTGGCGCGCTGTCATCGCCCGACCCTTTCACCGGCGCCTCGGAGATTGCGGGCGGTTCCACGCCCAGTTTCTCGGCCAGGCGACGGCTGAGGGTGCGGAACTCCATCTGCGCCAGAAAACCCAGAAGCGACTCGGCCTCGGGCGCGCGAATCTCCAGATCGTCGAGCGTGACATCCAATGGCGTGTCAGGGTGAAGTTGCACCAGTTCGCGCGACAGGCGGATCTGGTCGGCAAAGTTGATCAGGGTCTCGCGCCGTTTGGGTTGCTTGATCTCGGATGCGCGGGCCAGCAGTGTTTCCAGATCACCGTATTCGTTGATCAGAAGGGCTGCCGTTTTGATGCCGATTCCGGGTGCGCCGGGGATGTTGTCCACACTGTCGCCGGCCAGTGCCTGCACTTCGACCACCTTTTCGGGCGGAACGCCGAATTTCTCCATCACTTCGGCGGGGCCAAGGCGCTTGTTCTTCATGGCGTCGAACATGTCGACGTCTTCACCGACAAGCTGCATCAGATCCTTGTCCGACGAGATGATGGTGACCTTGCCGCCGGCCTCCTGTGCGTGGCGGGTGAGGGTGGCGATGATGTCATCGGCCTCATAGCCTTCGGTTTCGATACAGGCGATGTTGAAGGCGCGCGTGGCGTCGCGGGTCAGGGGGAACTGCGGGCGCAGGTCTTCGGGCAGTTCCGGCCGGTTGGCCTTGTAATCAGGGAAGATATCGTTGCGAAAGGTTTTCGATGAGTGGTCGAAGATCACCGCGGCATGGGTCGCTGCCTCGCCATTGCGCCCGTCGATATAGCGCTGAAGCATGTTGCAAAACCCGGCAACGGCACCGACCGGCAGGCCATCGGACTTCCGCGTCAACGGCGGCAGCGCGTGATAGGCGCGAAAGATGAAGGCCGAGCCGTCGATCAGGTGCAGATGGTCGCCCTTGCCGAATGCCATGTTGCTCTCCGCCGTGAAGCTTCTCGTTGTCGATGCGCCATCATAGCGGCCGGACCGCCGCCCACAAGCTTCCCTGTGCGGATGGGGCGGCGCTTGCGCTCAGTGATCGGTCCCGGCGCCCTCGGACAGGATGAATCGCTTGTCGCAATAGGGGCAATCGATCCAACCGGTCTCGCGCGGGATCGACAGCCAGACGCGGGGATGGCCCAGCGCCCCCTCGCCCCCGTCACAGGCGATGCGGGTCTTGCTGACGGTCTCGGTTTCAGGCGCGGGATGGCCGGGTTGAGCGTTCATATATGCATTCCTTGACTTGGCAGGCGTTGTCTTGTCGGGCGAATGGGCCTAGGTCTTGCGCGAAGATAGCGATTTGCCCGGCAGGAGCAAGATGACCGAACATGCAATCGAGATTACGGGCCTGCGCAAGGTGTATAAGGGGCAGCGCGGATCCGCCCCGAAAGTGGCGCTCAAGGGGGTTGACCTGACGGTGCCGCGGGGCTCTATCTTTGGCCTGCTGGGGCCGAATGGCGCGGGTAAATCGACGCTGATCAACATTCTGGCCGGGCTGGTGGTGAAAACCTCGGGCAAGGTGCGGATCTGGGGCTTCGACCAGGATACCAACCCGCGTCAGTCGCGCGCGGCGATCGGGGTCATGCCGCAGGAATTGAACATCGATCCGTTCTTCACGCCGCGCGATGCGCTGGAGGTGCAGGCCGGACTATACGGCGTGCCCAGGCGCGAGCGACGCACGGACGAGATTCTGGCGTTGATCGGGCTGGAGGACAAGGCAACCGCCTATGCGCGCACCCTGTCGGGCGGCATGCGGCGGCGGCTGTTGCTGGGCAAGGCGCTGGTGCACTGGCCGCAGGTTCTGGTGCTGGACGAGCCGACGGCAGGCGTGGATATCGAGCTGCGCCAGATGCTTTGGCGCAATGTGCGGGAGCTGAACCGGCAGGGCATGACCATCATCCTGACCACGCATTACCTGGAGGAAGCGCAAGAGATGTGCGACGAGATCGCCATCATCGATCACGGCGAGGTAGTGGCGCGCGATTCCACATCTGCACTGGTCGGGCGGATGGATGGCAAGACGCTTCTCGTGCGCCCCGGCGGCGCGGTCGGCCCGCTGACCCTGCCTGAGGGTGTAACGCGCGAGGACCGGGACGATGGGTGGCTGGCCCTTGGCTATCCGCGCTCAAGGGTCTCGGCCGGGCAGATCCTGGCGGCGCTGGGCGCGGCCGGGGTCGAAATCGTCGATCTGAGCACTGCCGAGCCTGACCTTGAGGATGCTTTCCTGTCGCTGACCGGGACGGAATGAGCTGTCACGCCTGCTGGTGACGGACTCGGGGGGGGGGGGGGGGGGGGGGGGGGTTGTGGTGCATATTTGTCTATCAAAATGTGGGAGAGGTGGTAGATGCCTTTGGCTTTCATTGGTGATAGCCCCACAGGCTTGA
>ERZ869909.2774-NODE-2774-length-10985-cov-4.388431_pt1 | contig 10985 bp, 7 predicted proteins | sample MGYA00520892_ERZ869909 | MGnify/ENA primary metagenome ERZ869909 (study PRJEB32215, sample SAMEA104723947) | bioreactor metagenome | biome: bioreactor; feature: anaerobic bioreactor; material: water | place: China | collected 2015-03-12 ... | reverse complement strand
GTCAACGTCGGGGCGAGTATCGTCTTTTCGGGCATGTCGGGGGCAGCGGTAGCCGACGCGGGTGGACTCGGCATGATCGAGGTCAAGGCGATGAAGGATGCCGGCTACGACGAGGAGTTCGCCGTCGGCATCACCGCAGCCTCCTCGACCATCGGGCCGATCATTCCACCCAGCCTGCCCATGGTGATCTATGGGGTCATGGCCTCGACCTCGGTGGGACAGCTGTTCGCCGCCGGCGTGGTGCCGGGGCTGCTCATGGGCCTCATGCTGATGTCGATGATCTTCCTGATCTCTCGGCGGCGTGGCTATACCGCCGATGCCCGCTTCTCGTTCGGGGTGCTTGGGCGCACTTTCGGCCAGGCCTTCCTGTCGTTGATGACGCCGGTGATCATCGTCGGCGGTATCCTGACCGGCGCTTTTACGCCCACCGAGTCGGCGGTGGCCGCGGTGGTCTACGCGCTGTTGCTGGGAGTGGTGGTTTATCGCACGCTCACCTGGCGTAAACTGCTCAAGGTCAGCATGGAAACCATCGAAACGACGGCGATCATCCTGTTCATCGTAGGCGCTGCCTCGATCTTTGCATGGATTCTATCGAGCAATCAGGTGACCCAGAACCTGGTGGCGCTGATGGGGCCTTTCGCCGACAACAAGATCGCCGTACTGATGTTCTCCAACATTGTGCTGATCATCGTCGGCTGCTTCATGGAGACCATCGCCGCCATTACCATCCTGGTGCCGGTGCTGCTGCCCATGGCCATCGCCGTGGGTGTCGACCCGGTCCATTTCGGCGTGATCATGGTGCTCAACCTGATGATCGGCCTGCTGACACCGCCGGTGGGTATGGTGCTCTACGTGCTATCGAGGGTCTCCAATGTCAGCTTCGAGCGCTGCATGCACGGCACCATTCCGTTCCTTATCCCGCTGGTGTTCTGCCTGCTGCTGGTGACCTTCATACCGGCCATCTCCATGTGGCTGCCGACCCTGATCTACCGCTGAGGCTGATCTACCGCTGAGAGGGGCGATGCAGGCACTGCCATCGCCCACCCTCATCACCACCGAGTCTAGAAGTGAGCCGCCCATGAACGACCCCCAGCAGGATTTTTGCGTCGCCGCCGAGGATCTCGAGCGGTTCATGCGCGAAGCGCTGGCAGCCGCCGGTGCCGATCTGGCATCGGCGGATGCGGTGACCCGGGCGTTGGTCACCGCGTCGCGAATGGGCACGGACAGCCATGGCCTGCGTCTGCTGCCCCATTACCTGAAGGCGCTCGAGGGCGGTCGTATCAAGGGGGCCCCCAGGATGGTCTTTCATCGCCGGCTGGCAGCCACCGGCTTCCTCGATGCCGATGACGGCCTGGGCCATCTCGCCGGTTATACCGCCATGGAACACGCCATATTCATGGCCGGGGAGACGGGAATGGGGGCGGTGGCGGTGGGCAACTCATCACACTTCGGGGCGGCGGGCTGCTACGCCCTGGCCGCCGCCCAACGTGGTTACATCGGCATGGCTTTCTGCAACTCGGACGCCTTCGTACTGCTGCACCAGGGGGCAGCGCCCTTCCACGGTACCAATCCGATCGCCTTTGCGGCGCCGGTGGCGGGCGACACTCCCTATTTGCTGGACATGGCGACGAGCTCGATCCCCTGGAATCGTGTGCAGCAGTACGATGCCATCGGCCGTGAGTTGCCCGACCAGGTGGCCGCCGACGCGTTGGGGCGAGTCACTCGAACGCCTGCGAAAGTCTCGGCGCTCCTGCCGCTGGGCGGAAGCGACTTCGGCTTCAAGGGGGCCGGGCTAGGGGGCATGGTCGAAGTATTGAGTTCCGCTCTCTCGGGCATGCAGAACGGCTTTCGCTTATTGCCCATGGGTGGGGCGGACATGGCGACACCGCGCGGTGTCGGCCACTTCTTTCTTGCCATGCAACCCGATGCCTTCGTCGAAGAAGGCACCTTTGCACGCTGTCTCGCCGAGTATCTGGCGGACCTGCGCGGACAGCCTGCCGTCAAGGGAGCCGAGGTGCTGGCCCCCGGCGACCGTGAATGGCGCTGTCAGGCGAGGCGGGATGTCATGGGTATTCCACTCGATGCGGCGAATCGCCAGGTCTATGGCGAACTCGCCCGGGAGTACGGTCTGCGCCCGTTGTACCCAATCGGTTGAACGGAAGACGAAGAAAATACAGTAAAATAGCGGCAGAGAAGGGGTTAACCAGGAGAGAGATTGCCCATGAGCAAATACCGGGTCGAGCGCAAGACGCTGTCCGAGCAGGTCTCCGAACAGCTCGAGGCGGAGATCCTCGAGGGGCGGTTGGGCGAGAACGATCAACTCCCCTCCGAGCGGGAACTGATGGAGCAGTTCGGGGTGGGGCGGCCGGCGGTGCGCGAAGCGCTGTTCCACCTGCAACAGCTCGGCCTGATCGCCATCAATAGCGGCACTCGCGCGCGGGTCATTCGACCCACCGCCGAAGCGGTGATGGCGCGACTCTCCGGCGTGACACGTCAGCTGCTCTCCAAGCCAGACGGTCAACAGTACTTTCAGGAAGCCAGGGCCATGTTCGAGATATCGCTGGCCCGCTACGCGGCTCGTCATGCCAGCGACGAGGATCTCGCACGGCTTCGCGAGGCCCTGCAGGATAACCGGGATGCCATTGGCGACGAGGCACGCTTCAAGCGTTCCGACAACGATTTTCATGGCGTACTGGCCAGCATCGGTCGCAACCCGATCTTCGATGCCATTCATGTGGCGCTTTCAGAATGGCTCGACGACCGGCGTGCCCAGGTGCTGCAGCAGAAGGACGAAGACAAGGCGGCGACCGCCGCCCATGTGGAGATCGTCGAGGCCATCGAGTCCCGGGACCCTGATGCCGCCGAGGCGGCCATGCGGCGTCACCTGGACCGCCACTATGGCACCTATATGAAGCTCAAGCGGCGCCTTGCCCCCGACGCGGAGTGAGCGGGAAGGCCTAGGAGTCTGTCGGACTGGACCGATCTCGCAGTAGATCAGCGTTAAGTCCGACAGGCTCCTGGAGGCAGGCTCAGCTGCCATTGATGGGCCACGTTGCTGCTTGCTGTTCTTCTACTCTGTTTTCCTGCATTTTTTCTACAGCGAGACACCGCGTTTCCAGGGAATGAAGTCGTACTGGGCGAGGCCCACCGCCCGTGGCCGGTAGCGTCCCGAGGCGGCATCGATGCACAGCTCCAGCAGCCGGTCGGCCAGCTTGTCGACTGGTGCCTCGCCGCGAATGATGGGGCCTGCATCGAAGTCGATGACATCGCTCATGCGCAGGGCCAGCTCGCTGTTGCTGGCAATCTTCAGCACCGGGGTGACCGGGTTGCCGGTGGGCGTGCCGAGCCCGGTGGTGAACAGGATCAGATTGGCGCCGGAGCCGGCCAGCGCCGTGGTCGACTCCACGTCGTTACCCGGTGTGCAGAGCAGGTTGAGACCCCTGCACGTGAGCGGCTCGGTGTAGTCGAGGACGTCGACCACCGGGCTGTCACCGCCTTTCTTCGCCGCCCCGGCGGACTTCATGGCATCGGTGATCAGCCCGTCGCGGATGTTGCCCGGCGAAGGGTTCATGGAGAAGTCGGCCCCGACGCGAGCGGCATGCTGCTGGTAGGCATCCATCAAGGTCGCGAAGCGTTCTGCGACCGCATCGTCGGTGCAGCGAGCGATCAGCTCATGCTCCACGCCGCACAGTTCGGGGAACTCACTGAGGATCCCGCTGCCGCCCAGGGCCACCAGGCGGTCGACAACGGCGCCCACCAGCGGGTTGGCCGAAAGCCCTGAGAAGCCATCGGAACCGCCACACTCCACGCCGATGACCAGCTCGGACAGGGGAGCGGGCCTCCTTTCGACGCGATTGGCCTCGGCGATGCCGTCGAAGATGGTGGTCAGAGCCTGGCGTATCAGCGCTTCCTCGCTAACGCTGGCCTGCTGCTCAAGGTAGTGGACTGGGCGCTGCCCCCGGGGGTCGCGCTCGGCCACTGCGCTGCTGAGCATCTCGATTTGCGCCTTCTGGCAGCCCAGGCTCAGCACCGTGGCGCCGGCCACATTGGGATGGCAGATGTAGCCTGCGAGCAGTTGGCACAGCGCCTGGGCGTCATCATCCGTGCCGCCGCAGCCCAGGGTGTGGGTCAAGAAGCGTACGCCGTCAACGTTGGGAAACAGTCGCTCGACGCTGGCCTGTGGAGTCGACTTGGCAGCATCGCCGTGGAGCAGCTGGCGGGCCATGTGTTTGTAGTCGCGGTAAGGATCCTCACCCAGCGCGTCGGCCACGCACTGGCGTAGCACCTCGATATTGCGGTTCTCGCAGAAGACCAGCGGCACCACCAGCCACAGGTTGGCGGTGCCTACGCGGCCGTCCGGGCGGTGGTAGCCGTCGAAGGTGGCGCCCTGGAAGCGGGAGACATCCGGCGCCTGCCAGCTGTCGCGGCTGGCCTGGGGCGAGGTGGTGGCGGTGCTGTGTTGGGTATTCTCCGTGGTGATCGCGCCGCCCTGTGCTATCGGCCGGGTGGCGCGGCCCACGGTGACGCCATACATGATCACGGTGTCGTCGGGCTCCAGGGCCGTGACGGCGAACTTGTGCTTGTGGCGAATGGCCTCGGCAAGTGGAAAGCGTTGGCCCTCATCGTCGATCTCGCTGCCGACGGGCAGGTCCTTCAAGGCTACGCGCACGTTGTCGGTGGCGTGAACGCGCAGGCTGTCCAGTTGGCCAGTGTCGCTGGCGATGGTCTGGCTCATGGCTTGGCTCCGATTCAGCGCAGCGGTTCTGCGATGACAGCCTGGTACTGCTCCCCTAGGCCTTCGACGCCCAGGCGCATGCGCTGGCCCGGCTTGAGATAGACCGGTGGCTGCTGGCCCATGCCGACGCCTGGCGGGGTGCCGGTGGAGATCACATCGCCGGGCTGCAGGCTCATGAAGCGGCTCAAGTAGCTGATCAGGTAGGGAATTTGGTAGACCATGGTGCTGGTGCTGCCATCCTGGTAGCGCTTGCCGTCGACGTCCAGCCACATGGCCAGCTGGTGGGGATCGTCGATCTCATCGGGGGTGACCAGCCATGGCCCCATGGGGCCGAAGGTGTCACAACCCTTGCCCTTGTCCCAGGTGCCGCTGCGTTCGAGCTGGAACTCCCGCTCGGAGACGTCGTTGATCACGCAATAGCCGGCGACATGTTCCATGGCGTCGACCTCGTCGATATAGCGACCGCCGCTGCCGATCACCACACCGAGCTCCACCTCCCAGTCGGTCTTCTGCGACTCTCGCGGAATGATCACGTCATCGTTCGGGCCGCAGATGGCACTAGTCCATTTGTTGAAGACGACGGGCTCCGGCGGTACCTGGGCACCGGTTTCGGCCGCGTGGTCGGAGTAATTCAGGCCGATGCAGATGAACTTGCCGACCCGACCGACGCAGGGGCCAAGGCGCGTGTCGGGCGCCACCGAGGGCAGGCGCGAGACGTCGAGTCCGGCCAGCCTGGCGAGGCTGTCTCGGCCGAGGCTTGTCCCGGCGAGGTCGTCGATATGGGCCGACAGATCGCGGACCACGCCGTCGTTGTCAAGCAGTCCGGGTTTCTCGTGGCCCTTGGGGCCGAAGCGCAGCAGTTTCATGAGAGTCCTTGTCTGTCGGGGTTATCAGATGAGCCAGCCGCCGTCGATCACCTGGGCGGTACCGGTGGTATAGGCGGATTCGTCCGCAGCGAGGTAGGTCGCGAGTGCGGCGATCTCATCGGGGGTGCCGAGCCGACCCAGCGGCTGACGCCCGATGAATTCGTCGTAGACGCTGGACTCCTCGCGCTTCTGCAGCTTGGCCTGGGCTCGAATGCGCTGACGTAGCGAGGGGGAGTCCACGGTGCCGGGGCAGATCGCATTGCAGCGAATGCCCTGGTCGATATAGTCGGCGGCCACCGACTTGGTCAGGCCGAGCACTGCAGCCTTGGTGGTGCCATAGGCGCAGCGGTTGGGCACGCCCTTGAGGCTCGAGGCCACCGAGGCCATGTTGATGATGCTGCCGCCGCCGTGATCCAGCATGTTGGGCAGCACGGCCCGGATCATGCGCATCATGGCGGTGACGTTGAGGGCCAGCGATAGCTCCCAGTCCTCCTCGCTGCCGCTCAGCAGCGAGCCGCTGGCGACATAGCCGGCACAGTTGAAAAGGATGTCCACGGGAGGCAGCTCGCCGGCCAACGCCTCGATGGCGGCGGCATCCAGTACGTCCAGTCGTTGCGTCTCGATCCCCGGCGTGGTGGCGAGCTCGGCAAGCGACGTCGCATCGATGTCGGTGGCGATGACCTGAGCGCCTTCAGCGGCGAAGCGCAATGCCGTGGCCCGGCCGATGCCCTGGCCGGCGGCAGTGATCAGCGCCGTCTTGTTCTGCAGTCGCATGTCGGCTCCCGGAAGTCGGTGAGTAGTCGCATCAACCTGTATGATAGGATACTAGTACGACAGTTATCCGATTATGGCCCACTTTACGGGGGTTGCCAACTCGACAGGCGAACGAGCGCAGCCTGGCCTATGTGGGGCCAGTGGAGGGGCTCATAGGGGCTGAGAGGGGGAGGTATAGCCTAGGCCCCCTCCGGCACAGGCCGGAGGGGGGAGGCCATCAGAAGCGAGAGGCCATGCGGCGCTGGGTGAGTTCGGCGTAGTCGGCGAGAATGGCGGCGGCCTCGGTCACCTGGACACGCTCCACCGGCTCGTCTTCGTCGTCTTCGTCGCGGGCATCGACAAGCTCCTCGAGCAGGTCAAGGCCCAGGGCTTCGCGGCGTTGGTTCTCCAGCGACAGCTGCTCGGCGTCCCGAGCCTCGACTTCACGCTGGCGCTGCTCACGGTCGAGGCTCACGCTGGTGTGCTCCTCGCGCAGGCGGCGGGCCATATCGGCGCGCTGCTCCAGGAAGACGAAGTTGGGATGGGTGTCGGCACGTTCCCGGTGACGAGAGCGCAGGGTTTCCATATATTCCCAGGGCTCACCGTAGTGGCGGTACTGCACTTCCTGAACAGTGTCCCATTCCAGGGCGTTGTCGAGGCTGCTTTCGCCGATTCGCTCGGGGTCCACCAGATTGGGGAACAGGATGTCCGGCTCAACGCCGCGGTGCTGCGTGCTTTCCCCGGAAATACGGTAGAACTTGGCCCGGGTCAGCTTGATCTGGCCATGGCTCAGGTCACTCAGCGTCTGTACGGTACCCTTGCCGAAGGTAGCATTGCCCAGTACCAGGCCGCGGCCATAGTCCTGGATGGCGCCGGCAAAGATTTCCGAGGCCGACGCCGACAGCCGGTTGACCAGTACCGCCAGCGGGCCATCGTATAGCGTGCCGGCCTCGGTGTCGCCATAGAGGCTGATACGCCCACGCGCATCGCGTACCTGTACGGTGGGGCCGCGGTCGATGAACAGGCCGATCAACGAGTTGGCTTCCTGCAGGGCGCCGCCCCCGTTGTTGCGCAGGTCGAGCATGATGCCATCGATACCTTCTTCCTTGAGTCGTTCGACTTCTCGCGCGACATCGCGGGTGGTACTGCGGAACTCCTCCTCGCCGGCCTGCCAGGCATCGAAATCGACATAGAAGGTGGGGATCTTGATCACGCCGATACGCTTCATGCCGTCTTCACGCTCGACTTCAACGATCTCTCCCTGAGCCGCCTGATCCTCGAGATCGACGGTGTCACGGGTGATCTCGACTTCCTGGGAGCGTGTCATGTCCATGGCTTCCGCCGGGACTACCTCCAGACGCACCACGGTACCCTTGGGGCCGCGGATGAGGTCCACGACCTCGTCCAGGCGCATACCTATCACGTTGACGATCTCTTCGCCGTCTTCCTGACCGACGCCAATGATGCGGTCGGCCGGCTCCAGCACGCCGGCGCGGTCCGCCGGACCTCCGGGAACGAGGCTCGATACCTTCACGTACTCGCCGTCGGACTGCAGCATGGCGCCGATGCCCTCCAGCGACAGGCGCATCTGGATATCGAACGACTCACCCTGGCGGGGTGAGAGATACTCGGTGTGGGGATCGATGCTGCTGGTCACCGCGGCCATGAACAGGCCGAAGACATCTTCGCCGTTGGTCTGGCGAAGCCGGGAGAGCTGTCCCTCATAGCGCTGTCGCAGGTTGGTTTCGACCTGCTCTTCGTCCTGGCCGGTGATGTCGAGGGTGAGGGCGGCATTCTTGAGCCGCTTGCGCCACAGCTCGTCCAGCTCGTCCTGACTCTCGGCCCAGGGGGCCTCGCGGCGGTCGAGTTCGAGTCGCATATCGGTGTCGTAAGTGTAACCGAGCCCCTCGTCGATCTTGTCCAGAAGCCATTCGAAGCGCGATTCGGCACGATCGTGATAGCGCTGATAGAGCTCATAGGCGGGGGCCAGTTCCCCCTCGAAGATCATGTCATCGATGCGCTCCTCGAGGTGACGAAAATCGTCGACATCGCTGCCGAGCAGGAAGGCACGCTGTCCATCGAGCACATCGAGATAGTGCTTGAAGGCTAGCTGCGACCATTCATCGTCGAGGGCGGCATCGGCATAGTGGCCGTAGCGCAGCGACTCGGCCACTTCTATCGCTGCCTGGCGCTGAGCTTCGCTGGGCTGAATCTGCGCCAGCGCCACATTGCCGGTCAGCAATGCAAGGGCCAGCAGTATGGCTGAGTGCCGAATAACGGCTAGCAGGCTCATCAATGAAGCACTCCCGGTTTCGTGTAAACTTCCTTCCCTAGACCACGCGCAAGGCTTGCGAGTTGCAAAGGACGACACGGTATTGTAGCAGCTGTCTCGTCAACCACGGACCCCCCAGAAGAGGATTCTCATGTCTCAGGAAGCCCGCCTTGAGCGGCTGCTCGACTTTCTGCAGCGCTCGCCCACCCCCTGGCACGCCGTATCGGTCATGGCCGAGCGACTCGAGGCCGCCGGCTTCCGTCGACTGGATGAGGCACATCCGTGGCAACTGACGGCCGGGGAACGATTCTATGTCACCCGCAACGACTCCTCCATCATCGCCATGCAGCTGCCCCGGGAGGGGCTCGACGCCCTGCGCATGATCGGGGCCCATACCGACAGCCCCGGCCTGCGGCTCAAGCCCAATGCCGCCCAGATCTCGTCGGCGGGCTGGTTGCAACTGGGTGTCGAACTCTACGGCGGAGCGCTGCTGGCCCCCTGGTTCGACCGCGACCTGGGCCTGGCGGGGCGAGTCCATGTGCGCCAGGCCGATGGCCGACTGGAAGGGCTGCTGCTGCATGTTGACCGTCCGGTGGCGATTATTCCCAGCCTGGCGATCCACATGGATCGAGAAGCCAACAACGGACGAGCGCTGAACGCCCAGACCCAGATGGCGCCGGTCTTCCTCCAGGGCGGCGAGAAGGCCGACTTCACGCGGCTGCTGCTGGAGTGGCTCGATGCCCAGCACGATATCGGAGACGCCGAGATTCTCGACTTCGAGCTGGCGCTCTTCGATACCCAGCCGCCGGCCCGGGTCGGGGTGAAGGGCGAGCTGATCGCCAGTGCCCGGCTGGACAATTTGCTCTCCTGTTTCATCGGCCTGGAGGCGCTGCTCGACTCGGATGGGGCCCAGGGTGTCGTGCTGGTTTCCAACGACCACGAGGAGGTCGGCAGCGCCAGCGCATGCGGAGCCCAGGGGCCCTTCCTGGGCGATGTCCTGCGGCGCGTCAATGCCCAGCTCGGCGAGGTGGGCGACGAGGGTTTCATCCGGCTGATCCAGGCCTCGCGGATGATCTCCTGCGACAACGCCCACGCCCTGCATCCCAATTTCCTCGACAAGCATGATGAGGCCCATGGGCCGGCGCTGAACGGCGGGCCGGTGATCAAGGTCAATGCCAATCAGCGCTATGCCACTACCAGTGCCACCTCGGCGTTGTTCCGCGACCTGTGCCGCGAGGCCGGGGTGCCGGTCCAGACCTTCACGGCCCGCGCCGACATGGGCTGTGGTACCACCATCGGGCCGATTACCGCCACCGAACTGGGTGTGCCGACGCTGGATGTCGGCGTACCCCAGTGGGCCATGCATTCGATTCGCGAGACCGCTGGCGCCCAGGACGTGGAATACCTGACCCGGGCGCTCGTTGCCTTCTGCAATCGCACCGAGTTCTGACACTTGTCGCATTATGATGTGGCTGACACGAAAAAACCCGGCGCCTGAAGCGCCGGGTTTTTGTCGTCTCTGGTGGCTACGCCCTGATTCGAACAGGGGACCCCATCATTATGAGTGATGTGCTCTAACCAGCTGAGCTACGTAGCCATTCAACGGGGGCGAAGTTTACGGATTCGCCTCCGACTGGTCAAGAGTTGTGGTTACACATTGAAGCGGAAGTGGATCACGTCCCCATCCTTGACCACGTACTCCTTGCCCTCCAGCCGCCACTTGCCGGCATCCTTGGCGCCCTGCTCACCGCCCAGGGTAACGAAGTCGTCATAGGCGATGACCTCGGCGCGAATGAAGCCCTTCTGAAAGTCGGTATGAATCACGCCGGCGGCTTCCGGGGCGGTGGCGCCCACCTTGACCGTCCAGGCGCGCACTTCCTTCACCCCGGCGGTGAAATAGGTCTGCAGCCCGAGCAGGCCATAGCCGGCGCGGATTACCCGATCGAGCCCCGGCTCTTCCATGCCCATTTCGTCGAGGAACATGGCACGTTCCTCGTCGTCGAGTTCGGCGATCTCCGCCTCCAGCTGGTTGCACACCGGCACCACCACGGCATCTTCCTCGGCGGCGATCTCACGCACCACGTCGAGGTAGGGGTTGTCCTCGAAGCCGTCTTCGTTGACGTTGGCGATATACATGGTCGGCTTGAGCGTAAGGAAGCCGAAGCTCTTGAGCTGGCGCTGCTCCTCATCGTCGAGCCCGAAGCTCCGCAGCGGCTGACCTTCCGCCAGGTGGGGTTGAATGCGCTCCAGGATGGCCTTGGTGGCGATGGCTTCCTTGTCGCCGCCCTTGGCGACTCGCACCAGGCGCTGGATGGCCCGCTCCACGGTATCCAGGTCGGCCAGGGCCAGCTCCATGTTG
>ERZ869909.2773-NODE-2773-length-10990-cov-84.369834_pt1 | contig 10990 bp, 14 predicted proteins | sample MGYA00520892_ERZ869909 | MGnify/ENA primary metagenome ERZ869909 (study PRJEB32215, sample SAMEA104723947) | bioreactor metagenome | biome: bioreactor; feature: anaerobic bioreactor; material: water | place: China | collected 2015-03-12 ... | reverse complement strand
AAGCAGCTCGCCGACCCCGAGGCGATGAAAGCCGCGCAGATGGCTATGCAGCGCGGCAGCGGCCTGCCCGGTCTGGGTGGCGGTGGCTTGCCCGGTGGCCTTTCGGGGCTGGGTTTCGGAAAGAAGCGCTGAATGATCACCGCCCCGCGGCCTCAGCTGACCGGCGTGCCCGTTCTGGAGACGGAACGGCTGCGGCTGCGTGCGCCCGCGCCGGATGATTTCGGCCCCTTTGCTGCCTATTGCGCCTCTGAGCGGTCGCGCTTCACGGGCGGGCCGAACGAACGAAGCCTTGCCTGGCGGTCGTTTTGCAGCATTACCGGGCATTGGGTGCAGCGTGGCTATGCCTTCTTTGTGCTGGAAGAGCGCGCCAGTGGCCGCGCCATCGGCATGGCCGGGCCCTGGTTCCCCGAGGGCTGGCCCGAGCCCGAGATCGGCTGGCAGCTCTGGAACCTGGCCGATGAGGGCCGTGGCCTTGCCCGTGAAGCCGCCGAGGCGGCGCGCGGTTTTGCCTATGGGGTGCTGGGCTGGCAGACCGCGATCAGCCTGATTGCCGAGGGCAACAACCGCAGCGTGGCACTGGCCCGCAAACTGGGTTGCCGCCCGGATGGTATCTTTGCCCATGCCCAGCTTGGCAACTGCGAGATTTGGCGCCACCCGGCACCGGATACGCTGAGCGATGGCGGGATGGAGGCCTACGCATGAATGCCCCCACCCTCGCCACCGAACGATTGACCCTGCGCCCGCTTGGCCAGAAGGATCTGGCGCCGATGACCGCATTCTATGCCTCGGCCCGGTCGCAGTTCGTCGGTGGTCCGGCCTCGGCAGAGCAGGTCTGGCGGATGCTGGCCGCCGAAATTGGCCACTGGGCCTTGCGCGGCTACGGTCGCTGGGGCGTGGATATCACCGAAACCGGTGAGACTTGCGGCATGGTGGGCCTCTGGAACCCCGAAGGCTGGCCCGAGCCCGAGATTGGCTGGGATCTGTACGCCGGGTTTGAAGGCCGTGGCTATGCTACCGAAGCCGGGCGCGTGGCGCGCGAACATGCCTATACCGTGCTGGGCTGGACCACGGCGATAAGCCTTGTGAACCCGGCCAATACCGGCTCGCAGGGCGTGGCGCGCAGGCTGGGAGCGGTGCATGAAGGCGCGTTCCACCATGAGCGCTTTGGCATGCTTGAAGTCTGGCGGCACCCGGGGAAAGAGGGCGCGGCATGACCTCCTTTCGCTACCCTGTTTCGATGGTTTGCAACCGCCTCCGGAGGGCCGAATGAGCAATGATACCGAGCGCGCTGCCGAGTTGCTGCGCGAGCACCGCGAATCGATCGACCGGCTGGATGCGATCCTGGTCTATACACTGGCCGAGCGTTTCAAGCATACGCAGGCCGTGGGCAAGCTGAAGGCCGTCCATGCCCTGCCGCCCTCGGACCCGTCGCGCGAGGCGCGCCAGATCGAGCGGTTGGAATGGTTGGCCAGCGAGGCCGATCTGGACCCGGAATTTGCCCGGAAATTCCTGAACTTCATCATCTCGGAGGTGATCCGTCACCACGAGAAGCTGCAAAACTGAACCGAATTGGCACAGGCCGGAGACCCGGCATGCCGCAACAGCCATCCAAAGGAGAAACCACCCATGGCTACCAAAATTCGTCTCGCCCGTGGCGGCTCGAAGAAGCGCCCGTTCTATGCGATCGTCATCACAGACAGCCGTATGCCGCGCGATGGCCGCTTTCTGGAGAAGATCGGCACCTATAACCCGCTGCTGGCCAAGGACAGCGAAGACCGCGTGAAGATGGACATGGAGCGCGTGCAGTTCTGGCTGGACCGTGGCGCACAGCCGACCGACCGCGTTGCGCGCTTCCTGGAAGCCGCAGGTGCGCGCGCCAAGGCCGAGCGCTCGAACCCCAACAAGGCTCAGCCTGGCAAGAAAGCCGTCGAGCGTGCCAAGCAAAAGGCCGAGAAGGCCGCCGCCGGCGCGGAAGAGTGAACCGGGTGAGGGGGGCTTCAAGCCCCCCTCTTTGGCTTCGCCAAATTCACCCCCCGAGCGTATTTCGGGCAAGATGAAGAGGGCCGGATGAGAAAAGATCGGGTCTGCGTTGGCGCCATTGCCGGGGCTTTCGGCGTGCGTGGCGAGGTGCGGCTGAAAAGCTTCTGCGCCGAGCCCGAGGCCATTGCCAGTTACGCCCCGTTGTTCACTGAAGATGGGACGCGCCGCTTTGATGTGACGCTGCGTGGCGCTATTCCCAACGGGTTGGCGGCGCGGCTTTCTGGTATCGGCTCCCGCGAGGAGGCCGAAGCGCTGCGTGGCACACGGCTTTATGCCGAACGCAACAAGCTGCCTTCGCTGCCTGACGACGAATTCTACCACGCTGACCTGATCGGGCTGGAGGTGCTGGATACCGGCGGCACGCTTCTGGGCAAGGTTTCAGCGGTACTCAACCATGGCGCGGGCGATCTTCTGGAGGTCCAGCGCAGGGGGGCGCCCGGCGTGTTGCTGCCCTTCACCCGGGCGGCGGTTCCGACGGTTGATCTGGCCTTGGGCCGGATCATTGCCGACCCCCCGGAAGGATTGTTCGAATGACCCCGCACGGGGCTGCGCCGGAACAGGCAGGATCAACGCCGTCCCATAGTGTCTGGACCGCCCGGGTGATAACCTTGTTTCCTGAAGCGTTTCCCGGCGTACTGGGCCATTCCCTGACTGGCAAGGCGCTGGAGCAAGGGCTGTGGGCAATGGAAACCATCGACCTGCGCCCCTTTGGCGAGGGTCGTCACCGCAATGTGGATGACACGCCCGCCGGTGGCGGCGCCGGCATGGTGCTGCGTGCCGATGTCATGGCGCGCGCGCTGGGCGTGGCGCAGGCGGGAACACCGGAGCGTGGGCGCTGGCCATTGATCTATCTGTCGCCACGCGGGCGCCGGTTCGATCAGGCAATGGCCCGCCGGCTTGCCGAGGGTGACGGGATCACCCTGATCTGTGGCCGGTTCGAGGGGCTGGATGAGCGCGTGATCGAACATTTCGGTGTTGAAGAGGTCTCGATGGGCGATTTCGTCCTGACCGGGGGCGAGATCGCGGCTCAGGCCTTGATTGATGCGACTGTGCGGCTTATACCGCGCGTGCTTGGGAATCAGGCATCCACCGAAGAGGAATCATTCTCGGACGGGTTGCTGGAACACCCGCACTATACCAAACCCCCCGTCTGGGAAGGCCGCGCGATACCGGAAGTTCTCTTGTCCGGGCACCACGCGAAGATTGCCGACTGGCGGAGGGCGCAGGCCGAAAGGCTGACCAAGGAACGCCGCCCTGACCTCTGGCGGGCTTACTGTGAACGTCACGGTAGGGACCCGGATAGAGACCAAGAGCTCTGAGGGGGCATCACACGTTGCGGGAAGCACCCGCACCATTGAAAGGATGATCGCGATGAACCTGATCGCGCAGATTGAGGCCGAGCAGATTGCAGCGCTTGGCAAGGATATTCCGGATTTCAAGCCCGGCGACACTGTTCGCGTCGGCTATAAAGTGACCGAAGGCACGCGCTCGCGGGTGCAGAACTTCGAAGGCGTCTGCATCAGCCGCCGCAACGGCAACGGCATCGCCGGTTCGTTCACCGTGCGCAAGATCTCGTTCGGCGAAGGTGTCGAGCGGATGTTCCCGCTCTATTCGACCAACATCGATTCGATTGCCGTGGTGCGCCGCGGCAGGGTGCGTCGTGCCAAGCTGTATTACCTGCGCGAACGCCGCGGCAAATCGGCCCGGATCGCGGAAAAGACCAACTACCGCGCCCTTGGCGGCAGCGAAGGCTGAGGAACAGAGCCATGAGAGACGCAATTCACCCCGAATATCACACGATCAATGTCAAGATGACCGATGGCACCATCGTTCAGATGCGCTCGACCTGGGGCAGCGAAGGCGACACGTTGGCGCTGGATATCGACCCCTCGGTGCATCCGGCATGGACCGGCGGAACGGCCCGCCTGATGGATACCGGCGGCCGGGTTTCGAAGTTCAAGAACAAGTACTCGGGCCTGGGCTTCTGAGCCACGGCGCGGAACAACGACAGGGGGCGTGGCTTTGCCACGCCCTTTTGCATTCTGCGCCGCTCCGATGCGCGATTGCTTGCGCATTCACGCAGGTTTGACTAAGCCGCTAGGACCGGAAGGTTTGGGGAACGCAGGACGCATGGCGCATATCATTGTTACCGGAAACGAAAAGGGCGGATCAGGTAAATCGACCACCGCGATGCACATCGCCACCGCTCTGGCGCGGATGGGGCACAAGGTCGGGGCGCTGGACCTCGACCTGCGCCAGCGCAGTTTCGGCCGTTACATCGAGAACCGTATCGCCTATTGCAAGTCAGAGGCGCTGGCTCTGCCGACCCCGGACTACCGTGAACTGCCCGAGGTGGACCCGGCCAGCCTGGGGCCGGAAGAGAACATCAATGACCACCGCCTGTCAGTGGCAATGGCCGGGCTGGACGCCGAATGCGATTTCATCATCATTGACTGCCCCGGCTCGCATACGCGGCTGAGCCAGGTAGCGCATTCACTGGCCGATACGCTGATCACACCGCTGAATGACAGTTTCATTGATTTTGATCTTCTGGCGCGGATTGACGCAGGCACCAACAAGGTGCTGGGTCCGTCGATCTATGCCGAGATGGTGTGGCAGGCGCGCCAGTTGCGCGCGCAGGCGGGGCTGAAACCGATCGACTGGATCGTGCTGCGCAACCGGCTGGGCGCGCAGCATATGCATAACAAGCGCAAGGTGGGCGAGGCGCTGGAGCAGCTTTCGAAGCGCATCGGTTTTCGCGTGTCTCCCGGCTTCAGTGAGCGGGTGATATTTCGTGAGCTGTTCCCGCGCGGGCTAACCTTGCTTGACCTGAAAGACATCGGGATAGAGCAGCTCAACATGTCGAACGTGGCAGCCCGGCAGGAACTGCGCGACCTGTTGCAGGCGTTGCGGTTGCCGGGCGTAACCGTCAGTGTTTGAAGAATCGCTTTTCGGGCAGCGTATTGGGCACTGATTTGTGCAGCTCTTCCAGGCGCTCGGTAAAGCGGTCCGGTTCCTGGGTGGCAAACAGGTTGAACGGGAACTTCCCGGACTGACCCAGCTTGTTAAGCGAATCAGGCATGCTTTTCATAGTATTCTCCAATCGTTTGCCCGGCCACTCCAGACATCGTTAATATGCATGTCGATGCGGCGAAAATATGGCGAAAGACGCGAGGCAAGTGCCGCTGTGCAGGATGCTTGCATTGTCTGGTCGGATGGTTGACCGGGGGGCGCGAATGTGAATAAAGAGTGAACATTTGTCCGGTTTGACTTGCCCCCGGGACGCAATATCTGGATCGCATGTTTTCGCTCGTCTGGTACAAACGCGATCTGCGCGTGGCCGATCATCCGGCCCTTGCCGCCGCCGCCGCGCGTGGGCGGGTGCTGCCGGTTTATATCGTCGAGCCAGATCTCTGGGCGCAGGATGATGCTTCGGCCCGGCAATGGGATTTTGTGGCCGAATGCCTGGCAGATCTGCGCCGCGATCTGGCGGCGCTGGGCCAGCCGCTGCTGATTCGCATGGGCGAAGCGGTTTCTGTTCTGGCCCGCATCCAGGCCAGAACCAGGTTTTCGCATATCTTTTCGCATGAAGAGACTGGCAATGGCTGGACCTATGCGCGCGACCGAAAGGTGGCGGCATGGGCACGCGCCCAAGGAATTGAATGGCAGGAGTTGCCGCAATCGGGTGTGGTGCGAGGGTTGGCGGCGCGCGATGGCTGGGCGGCGCAACGCGATGGTTTCATGGTTCAGCCACCGGTTGCAGCCCCCATGCTGGAACCGGTGGCTGACGGTTCTGGCACTATTCCCACGGCACGGTCTCTGAAACTGCCCGATGATCGATGCACCTTTCGTCAGAAGGGCGGGCGCGATCAGGCCAAGCGGTTGTTGGACAGTTTTCTGGAACAGCGTGGTCAGCATTATCGCCATGCCATGTCCTCGCCGGTCAGTGCCGAACGTGGTTGTTCCCGTTTGTCGCCTTATCTGGCCTTTGGTGCCCTGTCGCCACGCGAGGTGGTGCAGGCGACCGGAACGGCCAAGCCTCGTTGGCGGGGGCAGGCCGGCTGGGGCTCTTCGCTACGCAGTTTTGAGGCACGGCTGGCCTGGCGCGATCATTTCATCCAGAAGCTTGAGGATGAACCGACGCTGGAGCATCATGCCTTGCATCCCGCGATGGAAAACCTGCGCCCCGCACCTGACCCTGCCCATCTTGCCGCGTGGCAGAAGGGCGAAACGGGGCTTCCCTTCGTTGATGCCTGTATGCGTTACCTGCGTGCTACTGGCTGGCTGAACTTCCGCATGCGGGCAATGCTGGTATCGGTCGCGGCCTATCATCTGTGGCTGGACTGGCGCGCAACAGGTCCGTTCCTGGCCCGCCAGTTCACAGATTATGAGCCGGGTATTCACTGGAGCCAGATGCAGATGCAATCCGGCACCACGGGCATGAATGCGATCCGAATCTATAACCCTGTGAAACAGGGGCTGGATCAGGACCGGAGCGGCAGTTTTATCCGCCGCTGGCTTCCCGAACTGGCGTCGGTGCCTGATGGCTTTCTGCACGAGCCCTGGAAATGGCCCGCATCGCGCGAACTTCTGGGTGCGCGTTACCCTGAACCGATCATTGACCCCGCCACTGCCGCACGCGCGGCGCGTGAAAAGGTCTGGGAGCAGCGGCGCGCGGCGGGTTTTGCCGATCAGGCTGCCCGCGTGGCGCACAAGCATGCCAGTCGCAAGGTCAGGCCGACATATCGTCCACGGTCCAGCCGCGATGGTGCACAGCTGGCGCTGGACCTCTGACATGGCCCGGATGCGCCGCAAGGGCAATCTGCCGCAAAAGCATTGCGTGGCCTGTGGCCGCCCCTTTTCATGGCGGAGAAAATGGGCGCGTATCTGGGACGAAGTGCGCTATTGCTCGCAAGGATGCCGAGGTCGCCGTGTGCATTCTTCGCAGAATCGCCGTCAGTGGTAAAAAAAGCTTACCAATCGTGTTGCCTATCGGAAACTTTTTCCCTAACTCTGTCCCGCAACAGGCCTGACTGGCCGAGTGAGGAGGATCAGAATGTCAAAGCGCATCGACAAGGACGGATTGCAGGTTGACGCAAGGATGGTGGATTTCATCGAGAACCGCGCCCTGCCGGGCAGCGGTGTCGCGGCGGATATCTTCTGGCAGGCGCTTTCAGATCTGATCCATGATCTGGGGCCGAAGAACCGCGCGCTGCTCGAAAAGCGCGAAACGATCCAGAAGGCAATCGATTCTTGGCACATCGCCCGGCGTGGGCAGAAGCATGACGCCACCGCCTATAGCGATTTCCTGCGCGAGATCGGTTACCTGGTGCCTGAGGGGTCCGATTTCAGCATCGAAACCGCCAATGTGGACCCGGAGATCGCCCACGTGCCCGGTCCGCAGTTGGTGGTCCCGGTCATGAACGCCCGCTACGCACTCAATGCGGCCAATGCACGCTGGGGTAGCCTGTATGATGCGTTTTACGGCACAGATGCGCTGGGCGACCTGCCCGCGCCTGGGCCGTTCAATGCCGCGCGCGGTGCACGCGTCGTGGCGCGCGCCAAGGCATTTCTGGATGACGCTGCGCCGTTGGCCGCAGGTGGTCATGCCGATTGCACCGGCTATCGGGTGGAAAACGGTGCGCTGGTGCCGGCCTTGCAGGCACCCGACCAGTTCGCGGGATACGCCGGCACACCAGAGGCCCCCACCGCCATCGTTCTGCGCAACAACGGGTTGCATATCATCATCGATATCGATGCAGGCCATGCCATCGGCAAGACCGATCCGGCGCATGTTGCCGATATCCGGCTTGAATCGGCGATGTCGTCGATCATGGATTGCGAGGATTCGGTCGCCGCGGTGGATGCCGAAGACAAGGTTCTCGCCTGGGGCAACTGGCTGGGGCTTATGAAGGGGGATCTGGAGGAATCGCTGGAAAAGGGTGGGCGCAGCATCACTCGCCGCCTGAATCCCGACCTGACATTTACCGCCCCCGACGGCAGCACGCTCACCTTGAAAGGCCGCGCACTGATGCTGGTGCGCAATGTTGGCCATCTGATGACGAACCCCGCGGTGCTGGACCGCGACGGGCGCGAGGCGCCCGAGGGATTGCTGGATGCCATGGTTACCACACTCTGTGCAATGCATGACCTGCAAAAGGCCGGGGGGCTGCGAAACTCGGTCACGGGTTCGGTTTATGTGGTCAAGCCCAAGATGCATGGACCCGAGGAAGTGGCCTTTGCCGATGAAATCTTTACCCGCGTCGAAGTGGCGCTGGGACTGGCGCAGAACACTGTGAAGCTGGGTATCATGGATGAGGAGCGCCGCACCTCGGCCAACCTCAAGGAATGTATCCGCGCGGCGAAGCGCCGGGTTGCCTTCATCAACACGGGCTTCCTTGACCGGACCGGCGACGAGATCCATACTTCCATGGAAGCCGGGCCGATGGTGCCCAAGGGCGAAATGAAGAATGCCGCCTGGATCAAGGCCTATGAGGATCGCAACGTCGATATAGGACTGGCTTGCGGGCTGGAGGGCCGCGCACAAATCGGTAAGGGTATGTGGGCGATGCCGGATCTGATGGCGGATATGCTGGAGCAGAAGATCGGCCACCCGATGGCGGGGGCCAATTGCGCCTGGGTGCCCTCACCGACCGCTGCCACTTTGCACGCCACGCATTACCACAAGGTCGATGTGCTGGCCCGCCAGTCCGAGATCCGCGCAGGTGGGGCACGCGCCACGCTGGAAGACCTGCTGTGCATCCCGGTGGCCGAGGGTCGCAACTGGACCGAAGAAGAGTTGACCCGCGAGATAGAAAACAACGCGCAGGGCATACTGGGTTATGTCGTGCGCTGGATCGATCAGGGGGTGGGGTGCTCCAAGGTTCCGGACATCAACGATGTCGGCCTGATGGAAGATCGCGCCACCTGCCGGATTTCCAGCCAGGCGTTGGCCAACTGGCTTCACCATGGCGTGGTCAGCGAGGGGCAGTTGATGGCCGCGATGAAGAAGATGGCCGCGGTTGTGGACCGCCAGAATGCGGGTGACCCGGCTTATGCGCCCATGGCACCCGGATTTGACGGTTTTGCGTTCAAGGCTGCCTGTGATCTGGTTTTCCGGGGGCGTGAGCAGCCTTCAGGCTATACCGAGCCGGTGTTGCATGCGCGGCGGCTGGAACTGAAGGCGGCGCAGAACGGGTAACGGGTGGGGGCGAGGGGCTGCGCGCCCCTCGCGCTCCCGCGGCCAAGGGGGGCACGGCCCCCCTTGGCAAACCCCCGGGCGCGTATTTCGAGCAATTGGAAGGAGAGTGTGATGGCACTGACTTTGGAACTGGCGCGGACAATGGTTGCCGCAACCCGCGCAAAGGGCCGCCAGATGGGGCTCAAGCCTCTGTCGGTGGTGGTGCTGGATGCCGGCGGCCATGTGCTGGCGTTCGAGCGTGAGGATGGCGCCGCGCCGGGGCGGTTTGCGATTGCGCAGGGCAAGGCCTATGGCGCGGTGATGCTGGGCATGGCAGGCCGCGCACAAATGGCGCGCGCCGAAGCGCAGGCTTATTTCATGGCCGCAGTGAATGGGGTTTATGGCGGGCAGGTGGTTCCGGTGCCGGGCGGCGTTTTGTTGCGCGATGAGGCGGGCGCGGTGATCGGAGCCCTGGGCGTCACCGGCGACACCTCGGACAACGATGCAGAGGCGGCATTGGCCGGGGCCGCCGCCGCCGGATTGACCGGCGAGGCTTGAGAGGGGGTCTTCACCTCGGCCAAAGAGCGGGCTAGATATTCCCCACAGGCTTGAAGCCATCGGGGAACAGAATGCCGCGCCAGCGCCCGGTTGTCGGGATCATCGGCAACAGCCATCTGATAAACGACCAGTATTCCGTCCATGCAGGCGGGACTATGAACAGTCAGGCAGTGTCCGAGGTGTCGGGCGCTTTGCCACTTCTGATCCCGGCTGATCCGCGTTTTGTCTCGGTGGGTGAACTGCTGGAAGTGTGTGACGGTTTTCTGCTGACCGGCGGGCGCCCCAATGTCCATCCCGAGGAATATGGCGAGGCGCCGACACCCGCGCATGGCGATTTCGACCGTGGCCGCGATTCCGTTGTACTTCCGCTGGTGCGCGCCTGCGTGGAACGCGGCCAGCCATTCTTTGGTGTTTGCCGGGGTTTTCAGGAGGTCAATGTTGCCATGGGCGGCACATTGTACCCCGAAATTCGCGAGTTGCCCGGACGGATGAACCACCGCATGCCCCCCGACGGCACGTTGGAGGAGAAATTCGCATTGCGCCATTCGGTGCGCTTTGTCGAAGGGGGCGTTTATCACCGCCTGCTGGGGGCGGTCGAGGTGATGACCAACACCCTGCACGGACAGGGGATCAAGAAGCCCGGCGAACGCATCGTGATCGAGGGTTGTGCGCCCGACGGAACGCCTGAAGCGGTTTATGTCAGGGACGCGCCCGGCTTCACGCTGGCCGTTCAATGGCACCCGGAATGGAACGCCGCCAATGACCCTGTTTCACGCCCGCTCTTTACCGCCTTCGGCGAAGCGGTGCGCGATTGGGCGGCAAGGCGGGGCTGACGCGCCTCTGCGTTTCCTTCATCTTGCCGAAAATACGCCGGGGGTGAGCGGCGCAGCCGCCAGGGGGCTGGCCCCCTGCGCCGTTACCGCTCCCGCCGCGCATTGTCAGTGGCTTTCCGGCACCAGAATCTCTCGTTTTCCTACATGATTGGCCTGGCTGACCACACCCTCGGATTCCATCTGCTCGACCAGACGTGCGGCCTTGTTATAGCCTATACCCAGCTTGCGCTGGATATAGCTGGTTGAGCATTTCCGGTCCTTGGCCACGATCGCAACGGCCTGATCGTAAAGCGCGTCCTCACCGCCTGAATCGCCAAGCCCCAGCACGGCGTCGATATCGGCTTCGCGTTCGCTGTCAGGGCCGTCCAGAACGCCGGAC
>ERZ869909.2772-NODE-2772-length-10995-cov-4.684924_pt1 | contig 10995 bp, 8 predicted proteins | sample MGYA00520892_ERZ869909 | MGnify/ENA primary metagenome ERZ869909 (study PRJEB32215, sample SAMEA104723947) | bioreactor metagenome | biome: bioreactor; feature: anaerobic bioreactor; material: water | place: China | collected 2015-03-12 ... | reverse complement strand
CCGATGGGCACCGGCGAATTGCGGATGATCCATTCGCGGATGTTGTGGATGTTGCGGCCCGTGGACAGGTCCATCACCGTATCCGCGCCCCAGCGGGTCGCCCAGACCATCTTCTCGACCTCTTCGGCCATCGAGGAGGTCACAGCCGAATTGCCGATATTGGCGTTGATCTTGACCAGAAAATTGCGACCGATGATCATCGGTTCGGCTTCGGGATGGTTGATGTTGGACGGAATGACCGCCCGCCCGCGCGCCACTTCGTCGCGGACGAATTCAGGCGTCACGAAATCGGGGATCACCGCGCCGAAATCCTGCCCGTCACGCGCCAGCGCCTGTGTCGCGGCCTTGCGGCCAAGGTTTTCCCGGATGGCAATAAACTCCATCTCAGGGGTGACGATGCCTGCGCGGGCATAGGCAAGCTGGGTGACCGCTTTTCCGTTTCGCGCCCGCAAAGGTCGGTGACGGACAGGGAACTCTGGCGTCAGCCGGTCGCTGGAGACGAAGCCATTATCCTCAGGCTTCACCTGCCGCCCCTCATAGGATTCCACGTCGCCGCGGGCCATGATCCAGCTTTCCCGCAAGCGTGGAAGGCCGCGTTCGATGGCGATCTCGGCGGTGGGATCGGTATAGGGGCCCGAAGAGTCGTAGACCGTCACGGGCGGCTCGCCCGCGCTTGGATGCAAGGCGATCTCGCGCATGGGCACGCGGATGTCGGGGTGAAGCACACCAAGCTTGAACACCTTGGTTGAGGCAGGTAGCGGGCCGGATGTAACTGTTAGGATTTTCTTGGATTTCATGTCGAGGCTCCTTGCGTCACAGCATTGGAGACCCAGCACTGACGGGAAGGAGAAGAATGCCACGAAAAACACTGGTCGCATGCGACCGGCAAGGCATCCGCACCATCCCTACGCCAGTATGAACTGGATCAGGTTCATCGGGTTCCTGCGCTGCCTTGCGGCCAGCAGTATCTCAGCCCCTTGTCGGGACACCCCTGGTGAGGAGGCAAGAATGCGCAGCAGTGCCTCTATTGTCAATCGTCCTGACCAAACCGGCGTCCTCGTCCAAGCTGTTAACCAGCTTGCGCCGTTGCCGAGAGCCTGCCCCTCCTTCCTGGAAGTCAGCATGCTGCGCGAGATGCTAGCGCAGGAAGCAGGATACAGTCGCCAACCTGCGTGTCCGCCTTCCGGCCGGACACGGCAACCTTCCCGGGGTTCCTTCATCCAGTGGCGTCACGCCGTGCCCTGCGCTCCGTTACCGTTGCGGGGGCAGCGCCGGTTTCTCACCGGCTTCCCAATTCTCCGCTGTCTCCAGCGGCACCTTGCAAGCACAACGATAACATCTTCGAATCGGACCTTTCTGCTCGAAAGCGACTTCGGCAGCACCGATTGTGCACGGATCGGGAATAATCTCACTTGGCGCGTCTGAAACCATATATTGACAACAGCGGTCGCCGACACCCAAGATGCAGGTGCTTTGGTGCCCCGCGACTCGCGTCGCGGGCTAAGAGGGAAGCCGGTGAGAAACCGGCGCTGCCCCCGCAACTGTAAGCGGCGAGCGAAGCTGAACTGCCACTGGGAATGTCTCCCGGGAAGGCCAGCCGAGCGAGGACCCGCGAGCCAGGAGACCTGCCAAAGCGCGAAAGATGACGACCGAAGGCGGAGGGCCTCGGGACGTGCGCAAGGAAGACGGCCGGCGGAAAGCCAGCCGACAATGCGGCGTCCCCTGGCCGGAAGAACAGGAAAGGGGACAGAGCAATGACCATCACCGTCTATTCGAAACCGGCTTGTGTGCAGTGCACGGCCACCATGCGCGCATTGGAGGCCAGGGGTATTGATTACGAGCTGATCGATTTGACCGAGGATGACGACGCCATGAGCCGCGTCACGGAACTCGGCTACCGGCAAGCGCCCGTCGTGATCGCGGGCAAGGATCACTGGGCCGGCTTCCGCCCCGACCTGATCGGTCGGCTGGCCTGACGGTATGGTGGGACTCGTCTATTTCTCCTCCCGCTCGGGGAACACGGCGCGCTTCGTGGCCGGGCTCGGCCTGTCAGCGCAGTGTATTCCCGTCGCCGGAGACGACCAGCCCCGCCCGGATCGCCCCTTCGTGCTGGTCTGCCCGACCTATGCCGATGGGCAGGGGCGCGGCGCGGTGCCGAGACAGGTGATCCGCTTCCTGAACGACCCCGAGCGGCGCGCCCTGATCCGTGGCGTCATGGCTGGCGGCAACCGCAACTTCGGCGCGACGTTCGCGCTCGCCGGCGAGGTGATCTCGCGCAAATGCAACGTGCCTGTGCTCTATCGCTTCGAGCTTGCGGGCACGGAAACCGACATTGCCCGCGTCCGCGTCGGGCTCGAGAAGTTCTGGGGGATGGAATGCTTGACCGCATGACCAACAACATGACTGCCATGCCGGACACCGCGCTCGACTACCACGCGCTGAATGCGATGCTGAACCTTTATGACGAGGATGGGCGCATCCGTTTCGAGGCCGATCGCATGGCCGCGCGGCAGTACTTCCTGCAGCACGTCAACCAGAACACTGTCTTCTTCCACTCGCTTGACGAAAAGCTCGGCTATCTCGTGGACGAGGGATATTACGAAGCCGAGGTGCTCGATCAGTACTCGAAGAATTTTCAGCGGAAGATCTGGGATGCGGCTTACTCGAAGAAGTTCCGATTCCCCACTTTTCTGGGCGCCTTCAAGTACTATACCTCCTACACGCTCAAGACCTGTGACGGGGAGCGATATCTCGAACGCTACGAGGATCGCGTCGTCATGGTCGCGCTCGCACTGGCGCGCGGTGACGAGGCGCTGGCGATGTCCTTCATGGAGGAGATCATCTCGGGCCGCTTCCAGCCCGCCACACCCACGTTTCTGAACGCTGGAAAGAAATCGCGGGGTGAGCTGATCTCGTGCTTTCTGCTACGGATCGAGGACAACATGGAGTCCATCGGCCGCGCCATCAATTCCTCGCTGCAACTCAGCAAGCGCGGCGGCGGCGTGGCGCTGATGCTGACCAACATCCGCGAGCACGGCGCGCCGATCAAGGGAATCGAGAACCAGTCCTCCGGCGTCATCCCGGTGATGAAACTGCTGGAGGACAGCTTCTCCTACGCCAATCAGCTGGGGGCGCGGCAGGGCGCGGGCGCCGTCTATCTCAACGCCCACCACCCCGACATTTTCCGCTTCCTCGACACCAAGCGCGAGAACGCCGACGAAAAGATCCGGATCAAGACGCTATCCCTTGGTGTCGTCATCCCCGACGTGACCTTCGAGCTCGCCAAGCGGAACGAGGACATGTACCTGTTCTCGCCCCATGACGTTGAACGGGTCTACGGCGTTCCCTTCTCCGACATCTCGGTGACCGAGAAATACCACGAGATGGTAGACGACAAACGCATCCGGAAAAAGAAGATCAAGGCCCGCGCCTTCTTTCAGACGTTGGCCGGAATCCAGTTCGAGAGCGGCTATCCCTACATCATGTTCGAGGACACGGTGAACCGCGCCAATCCGATTCCGGGACGGATCGCGATGTCGAACCTCTGCTCCGAGATCCTTCAGGTGAACGAGGCATCCGAGTACAACGACGATCTGAGCTACCGCCACCTCGGCACCGACATCTCGTGCAATCTCGGCTCGCTCAACATCGCCGCCACCATGGACGGGCCGGATTTCGGGGCAACCGTGGAAAGCGCGATCCGCGCGCTGACTGCCGTCTCGGAAATGTCGGCCATTGACAGTGTTCCCTCGATCCGCCGCGGCAATGACGAGGCGCATGCGGTCGGCCTTGGCCAGATGAACCTTCACGGCTTTCTTGCCCGTGAGCGCATTCATTACGGCAGCACGGAGGGGATCGATTTCACGCGGGTCTATTTTGCCGCCATCGCCTACCACGCGCTCCGCACCTCGAACGCGCTGGCGCGGGAAAATGGGCGCAGCTTCGTGGGATTCGAGCGGTCCAAATACGCCGACGGCTCGTTCTTCGAAAAATACATCACCCGCGACTGGCTGCCCGAGACGGAAACTGTGCGGGTCCTGTTCGATCGCTTTGAAATCGTGCTGCCGACGCGCGAGAACTGGTCCGCGCTGAAGGACGCCGTGATGAAGGACGGACTTTACAACCGGAACCTGCAGGCGGTGCCGCCCACCGGCTCGATCAGTTATATCAACAACTCCACGTCCTCGATCCACCCGATCGTGTCGAAGGTTGAAATCCGCAAGGAAGGCAAGATCGGCCGCGTCTATTACCCGGCGCCGTTCATGACCAACGACAACCTCGAATACTACCGCGACGCCTACGAAATCGGCCCCGACGCGCTGATTGAGACCTACGCGGCTGCGACCGAGCATGTCGATCAGGGCCTGTCCCTGACGCTGTTTTTTCCCGCCGAGGCTACCACCCGCGATATCAACCGCGCCCAGATCCTCGCCTGGAAACGCGGCATCAAGACCATTTATTACGTCCGCCTGCGCCAGACCGCCCTTGAAGGGACCGAGGTCAAGGGCTGCGTTTCCTGCACGCTGTGAGGCTCACGATGAAAGACATGATGCAAATCCGCGCCGTCCCCCGCGCGATCAACTGGAACCGCCTGCAGGACGACAAGGATCTGGAGGTCTGGAACCGCCTGACGGTCAACTTCTGGCTGCCCGAGAAAGTGCCGTTGTCAAACGACGTGCAGAGCTGGGCAACGCTCCGTCCCGAAGAACGCGAACTGACCATCCGCGTCTTCACCGGTCTGACGCTGCTCGACACGATCCAGAACGCAGTGGGCGCACCCGCGATGCTTCCCGATGCGCGGACACCTCACGAGGAGGCGGTGTTGACCAACATCGCCTTCATGGAAGCGGTGCATGCGCGGTCGTATTCTTCGATTTTTTCGACTCTTTGCCTGACCAAGGAAGTCGATGAAGCATTCCGCTGGTCCGAGGAGAACCCGCATCTCCAGGCCAAGGCGCGGCTGATCCTCGACGAATACGATGCGCGCGCCGAGCCCCTGCGTCGCAAGATCGCGAGCGTGTTCCTCGAGTCGTTCCTGTTCTACTCGGGCTTCTACCTGCCAATGTACTGGTCGAGTCGGGCGAAACTGACAAACACCGCCGACCTGATCCGCCTCATCATCCGCGACGAGGCGATCCACGGCTATTACATCGGCTACAAGTTCCAGCGCGCCACCGAGAGCCTGCCCGAGGCTGACCGGCAGGCGCTCAAGGACTTCGCCTTCGCGTTGATGTTCGATCTCTACGAGATCGAGGTGAAGTATACTGAGGAGCTCTACGATGGCATCGGCCAGTCCGAAGACGTGAAGGCATTCCTGCACTACAATGCAAACAAGGCGTTGCAGAACCTTGGCTATGAGGCATTGTTCCCGCCGGCGGCCTGCGAGGTGAACCCCGCGATTCTGGCCGCCCTCAGCCCCGACAGCGAGAATCACGATTTCTTCTCGGGATCGGGGTCTTCCTACGTGATCGGCAAGGCCGTCGCGACCGAGGACGAGGATTGGGATTTCTGACGATTTACAGCCCCGGAAACAGCGAGGGGCTCAGGCCCGTACTTCCCGTGCCAAGTGAATGAAGCCGGACAGGTATTCCGGACGCTCTCCCTTGCGGAGTCCCAGATGGATGCTCTTGGGAAGCCCCGATCCGATCCTGATCCCGCGCACGTCGGCGGCTCCGCGCAACAGCCAGTCAGGCGTGGCGCTTACCGCCCGCCCCGAGGCCACGAGGCGCAGCATGAGGTCCGTCGTTTCGACGGTCCGGTGGCGGCGGGGCAAGGCCCCCGCCGGGACCAGAAAGCGCGTGTAGATATCGAGCCGCTCGCGCGCGACCGGATAGGTGACAAGGGTTTCGTGCGCCAGATCTCCCGGTACGACGCGGGCCTTTGCGGTCAATGGATGTGACGCCGCTACGGCAAGCACGAGTTCGTAGTCGAACACCGGCAGATACTCGAGGCCGGGCCGCTCGACAGGATCGGGCGTCACCAGCACGTCGATCTCATGCCCGAGAAGCGCGGCGAGGCCGCCGAACTGAAAGGCCGAGGTCACGTCGAGATCCACGTCCGGCCATGCCGCGAGAAAAGGATCGATGACGCGCATCAGCCAGTCCTGACAGGGGTGGCATTCCATGCCGACCCGAATTGCGCCACGCCGCCCGCGCGCATAATCTTCAAGCACGACCGCCCCGTGTTCGAGCTGCGGCAGCACGCGATTGGCCAGGCCGAGCAGATAGTCTCCCGACGAGGTCAGGCGAAGACGACGACCCTCCCGCTCCCACAGGCGGACGCCGTGACGCTCCTCGAAGCGGCGGATGGCGTGGCTGACCGCCGATTGGGTCAGGTGGAGCTTGTCGGCCGCCTGCGTCAGGCTGCCGGTCCGGTCGATCTCGCGCAGGATGGCGAGGGGCTGAAGATCAATCATTGTCACATGACTCCCTGTCATTGAATGCTGACATAATCCCATTTCCCGTCATGCACAATGCAGGCTATCCGGGACGGGATTTCTGGATCGGAGAACGACATGGTGACATCTGCAAATCTTGGCTATCCGCGTATCGGCGCCAGGCGCGAGCTCAAGAAGGCGCTGGAAGCCTACTGGAAGGGCGACATCGACGCCGCGGCGCTCGAGGCGGTCGGAGCCGACCTGCGGTCGCAGAACTGGGCGGCACAGGCCGAGGCCGGCATCGCGCGCATTCCGTCGAACGACTTTTCCTTCTATGACCAGGTGCTCGACACCACCGCAATGCTGGGCGCGGTGCCCGAGCGTTTTTCCGGTTTCGGTGGCCTCGACGCATACTTCGCCATGGCGCGCGGCACAGACGCCGCGCCAGCCATGGAGATGACCAAGTGGTTCGACACGAACTACCACTACATCGTCCCCGAACTGACTGTGGGAATGAGCTTCCACCTGGCCAATGACTTGCCGGTTCGGCGGTTCATCGAGGCGAAAGCCCAGGGCATTCACACACGCCCTGTGCTGGTTGGCCCAGTGACCTGGCTCGCCCTTGGCAAGGCCAAGACCGACGGGCTCGACCCGCTATCGTTGCTACCGCAGGTGCTCGACGTCTATGCCGGGCTTCTGAGCCAGCTTGCCGAGGCAGGGGCGGACTGGGTCCAGATCGACGAGCCGATTCTGGTGCGCGACCTGACGACAGGCGAGGCCGAGGCGCTTCGCAACGCTTATGCGGCACTTTCGGGCAAAGGACCAAAAATCCTGCTCGCGACCTATTTCGGCGCCCTCGGCGACAATCTCGACCTCGCCTGCGGACTCCCGGTGGAGGGTCTTCACATCGATCTCGTCCGCGCGCCGGAACAGCTGGGCGCGGTGCTCGGCGCCGTCGGCGACAAGGTGCTTTCGCTTGGCCTGATTGATGGCCGCAACATCTGGCGCACCGACCTGACCCTTGCGCTCGGCCTCGCGCAAACCGCCCTGGCGGCGCTCGGTGCCGACCGGATCGAGATCGCGCCGTCCTGCTCGCTGCTCCACGTCCCCGTGGACCTGTCGCTTGAATCGGAGCTCGACGAGGAGGTGAAAGGCTGGCTCGCCTTCGCACGGCAGAAGCTCGAAGAGGCCGCTGCGCTGGCCCGCGCGGCTGACGCCGGTCGTGACGCGGCCCAAGCGGCCTTCGATGCCGCCGATACCGCCATCGCCTCGCGCGCCGCCTCGTCCCGCATTCACGACCCGGCCGTCAAGGCCCGTGCCTCGGCCGTTACCGCCGCGGACCTCGAACGCCAGAGCCCCTACGCCAATCGCATCACCGAACAGCAGGCGCGCCTCGGGCTCCCGGCCTACCCGACGACCACAATCGGCTCCTTCCCGCAGACGCCCGAGATCAGGAAGGCGCGCGCTGCCCATCGCAAGGGCGAGATGAGCGACAGCGACTACCGCGCCTTTCTGGAGGACCGGACCCGCGACTGCATCCGTCGTCAGGAGACGGCGGGTCTCGACGTGCTGGTGCATGGCGAATTCGAGCGTAACGACATGGTCGAATACTTCGGTGAAAAGCTTTCCGGCTTCTTCTTCACGAAGAATGGCTGGGTCCAGTCTTACGGCTCGCGCTGCGTGAAGCCGCCGGTGATCTTCGGCGACGTCTCCCGTCCCGGCCCGATGACCGTGGACTGGGCGACGTTCGCGGCGGCGCAGACCGACCGGCCGATGAAGGGGATGCTGACGGGTCCTGTCACGATCCTGCAATGGTCCTTCGTGCGCGACGACCAGCCACGATCCGAGACCTGCCGGCAGATCGCGCTCGCCATCCGCGACGAGGTGGCCGACCTCGAAGAGGCGGGTCTGCCGATCATCCAGATCGACGAGGCGGCCCTGCGCGAGGGCCTTCCGCTCAGGCGGGCCGAGAAGAAGGCCTATCTCGACTGGGCGGTGTCCTGCTTCCGGCTGGCCTCATCGCCCGTCGCGAACGCCACGCAGATCCACACCCATATGTGCTATTCCGAGTTCAACGACATCATGCCCGCCATCGCGGCGATGGATGCCGACGTGATTTCGATCGAGACATCCCGGTCGGACATGGAGCTTCTGGAGGCGTTTCGTGACTTCGCCTATCCCAACCAGATCGGCCCGGGCGTGTGGGATATCCACAGTCCCCGTGTACCCGACGAGGAAGCGATGGTCTCGCTCCTGAAGGCTGCGGCCGAGCTGATCCCGGCTGAACGCTTGTGGGTCAACCCCGATTGCGGCCTCAAGACCCGCGGTTGGCCGGAGGTCGAGCGTTCCATTGCGCATCTCGTCGCCGCGGCGGTGCGGATGCGCGCGACGGTGCGGGAGCTTGAACAACACGAAGTCTGATACCGATGGAGATCACCCGTTCGCCGGCAACGTCGGCGAACGGGTCGCGAGGATGCGGGGCTTAACCAAGTGAGGACGGATTTCTTCACCTGAGGCCTGAATGGATCAGCAATGCCGATCAGCATGAGCTGTCCCAGATTGGGGCCGTAATGCTGGCTACCTGCACGCCCGCGCCTGATCCCGCATGACGGCATAGTCGCCCAGCACCTCTGCGATTGCTGAGTGGTCGGGAAGAAACACCAGTTCCTCGGCCGCCCGTGTCCGGAACTCCCGGCTGTACTCGACCACCGGCGGGCAGACGGTCGCAATACGAGGTTCAGACCCGCCCGTCGCGCAGGCGCTCAGCAAACTCGTTGCGATCGCGAGGGCGGCGAGCCGCTGCCTCCAGCATCCGGCGTTGGATGTCATTGATCTTCTCCGTGGCTTCGAGGCGTTCGGCAAGGCGGCCAGTTCGTTCGCCAGAACGCTGAAGTGCGAGCAGGAACAAGAGCACCGCGAGCACCATGACGCCGTAGTGCAGAGCCGCCCGCATCCATGGGATGGCCGCGATCTGGGTGAGGAGCGCTGCGATCACCGCCGCCCCCGCTTCCAATCGTCCAGTCGTGCATAGATGGTGACCGCGATGCCGCCGAGGGCGACCGCGATGAATACCCAACGCAGCGTATCGAGATATGGCACGAGCGGCAGGATCGCGGACTGTGGATCCGCCAGGACGCTTTGCGTGACCTCAACGCCCGCAGCACCGAGTGTCGCCACTCCGGCCGCGCCTCCACCCTTCATGGTGCGGCTGTCAGCCAGCACCTCGCGCGCGGGCGGCGTCTCCGCTGCAAATGCCGTCGCCCGGACCACGACTGATGACACCAGAGCAGGAAATCGCTGATTCTCGCGCATCTCATGGCGCTCCATGAAGATTGCGACGGTTTCGCGCCTTGGCGGCGGGCGTTGCCACTTCGCGTCGGACACCTCATGCTGCTGAGCTTGGCCTTCCAGGCATAGAACGTCGCCCTGTTGATGCCATGCCGGCGGCACAGCTGCGCTGATCCCCGAAGTGGCGGTATCAGTTTGAGTAAAGGCGTGGGCTTAAGCGGTTCGCTCTCCGCACGAGTGCGCTCCTCAACCTCGGCGTCGCCCGACCCAAGCCCCGACTTCCATCGCTGCACTCGCCGATCCGGCTCTCTTCGCCACGATCCCACGATCCGCACAGCAGCTCGGAAAAAGCGTGTAATCGGGGGATTTTCGTCTCCGCGTTCTTCTGACAATAGTCAAGTCGTGTGGGTTCTCGTAGGTCACGTGATTGGATGGATACACGTAGGAACGATAGGGCATCGGACGGCCATATACGGGAGGATTCGGCCAAGCTTCGCTTGGCGCAACGGCTGCTCAATATCGGCCTTTGGGATATGGAAATCGCCTCTGATCGCCTGATCTGGTCCGACGAAATCTACCGCATTGTCGGCCTGCCGCTGGGCAGTGGCGAGCCTGACCTTGAGGGTTTCCTCGCCATGGTCCATCCCGACGATCGCGCCGGCATGATCGCCGAGATAGAAGAGCTTCGCGACTCGGCAAAGACGACATTCGAGTTTCGCCACCGCATCTGTCGCCCGGACGGCCTGACGGTGCATGTGCGCGGGATCGCCGAACGTGTCGGGACGGGTGATGGTGCCCGGCTGACCGGGATTCTGCAGGATGTCACCGAGGAGGTTCAAGCCCAGGAGAGGCTCTTGGAATCTTCTCGGATACAACACATCGCCGGCCGCGTGGCGCGGATGGGCGGCTGGCGCGTCGTTCTAGACCCACCGCGTATGATCTGGAGCCCCGAAACAGCAGCCATCCACGAAGAGCCCGAGGGCACATCGCCTGCGGTCGAGGAAGGCATCAACTACTACGCGCCCGAGTATCGCCCCCGGATCACGGAGGTCTTCACCGCCTGCGCACAGGAAGGCTGCCCATTCGACGAGGTTTTGCAGATCATCACCGCAAGAGGTAACCGTGTCTGGGTCCGAACCATTGGTGAGGCGGTGCGCAACGATGCGGGTAAAATCATCGCTGTGGAGGGCGCATTCCAGGACATTTCCGAACTCGTCGCCGCGCGCACCGATTTCGAGGATTTGTCGCGGCGCCTGCATCAGACGCTGGAGAGCATCAGCGACGGGTTATTGCTTCTCGACTACAGCTGGCGGGTCACGTTCATGAACGGC
>ERZ869909.2771-NODE-2771-length-10999-cov-19.503021_pt1 | contig 10999 bp, 13 predicted proteins | sample MGYA00520892_ERZ869909 | MGnify/ENA primary metagenome ERZ869909 (study PRJEB32215, sample SAMEA104723947) | bioreactor metagenome | biome: bioreactor; feature: anaerobic bioreactor; material: water | place: China | collected 2015-03-12 ... | reverse complement strand
TTTTAATTAATTTTAAATTTTAATGTAAACGTTTAACTGTAATTAAATCAAATCTTAATTATTTTTCCTTAATTAATTTAAACATGAGAGTCTTTATAATTTCTTTATTTTTTTTCTGTTCCTTATTTTCTTTTTCTCAAGGAAGAAAGTCAGTTGATAATGAAAACGGTGTGTTACATTTCAAGCTTAATTCAATAATAAATTTATATGAGAAAAAACTTGAATATGATTGGATTGATGAGAAGGGCACAGAGTTTTATAAATATGTAGGTAATGATGTTGAGGAACTTTTTGGTTATGAAGTTAAGTCTATTCATCTCATATTTGTAAATGACGAGCTTTTTAATATTAATGTGAATTTTGGTTCCTTGTCTGAGGAAAAGAATTGGGAGTTATTAGATATTTTGCGACACAAACATGATGTTCCTGAAATTATTTATCCCAACAATCATATTAATTTTATAGCGGTTTGGGAAACAGGTAAGGTGATTATGCAAATGGAAGAATACTCTTGCTGGAGTCCAGTTTTTAAGTGTGAAACTAATATTTTTTTGACATCAAAGGCATTAAAAAAAAAATTAGAGAGCGACAAGTGATATAGTTTCTCACAGATGCGCATTCTATGACTTTGAGCCACAAGATTAGAATAAATTTCCTAAACTAATCAGTATCTTTTTATACAATTCCTACTTTATATATACAAGGCTTAAAAAATGGAGGTCACAATTTGTGACCTAAAAAAATGAAAAAAATAAAACCGATTAATTAATCTTTAGCAATTTTTTAAAAATACGACCACTAATAATCTTCAGTAAGTTCATCCCTTAATTCCAAGGTAAATTGTTCAAAATCTAGCGTATAATCAAATTCTATCAATGTTTTGAAGTAATTATTGTGAAACAAACACGCTAAAGTTCCTGCTTTTACATCACCGTGTTTTATAGGAGGCAAACCGCGGGGCCAGAGGGATACACTCTTGTACAAATCAAAATGCTTGATTAACCAGGCTTTTTTGTCAAAACCTTCGTCAGAGCTTTCAACCATAGCCCCCAAAAACTCATTCTCTCGTTGGTCGTAGTGCATTTTATTTAATTTTAATAGTTACTCCGTTTTAATTATCTATTTGCTTTATAAATAAAACTAAAAAGTTAATTATCAACACAAAACTTAATTCTTGTTCAGCATTAGAAATTCTAAATCAAAACATTCAGTTTTGTGTCTTGTAGCTAAAGTATAACAAGTTTCACCTTCGTCCTCCGGACAGTATTTTAAAGTTATTTCATTAATAATCTCTATATTTTCTCCAAGTATTATTGTTGGATTGTCATTGTAAATAAAATTTACGGGGTTATTATTTCGGTTTCTATGAAATTCTTTGTAAAGGGTAATTTCCTTTTTAAAGATTTCAGCAAGAAAATGGTCATCGTCAAGGGCAAATATTTTAAATAATTTAATTATGTGCCCCCCAGCATATCCATAATCACCTTCAATTATAATTACTTCCTTATTTTTTATTTTTTCAATTCTATAGTTTGGATAATTACCCCATTGCCCCCCAAATATCGTGTCAGTTTTACTTCCTTTTGATACAACTAATTTTCCATAACACATTCGGCATTCATGGTCAGAACGATATTCTTTGATCACCACTCCATTTTGAGAAAAAGAATAATTTACAGCTCCTAGTATAACTATTAAATAAATACAAATACTTTTCAAAACATTCTAGATTAATTGACTCAAATTTAATAAATTATGTCTGTAAATTATCGAAATACTATTTTAATTTCTTTTATGTCTCCCCTCTCCGAAGTGTCCTAACTTTGAAGCAATTTAACTTCTAGTTTAACATTTGGGCTTTATCAAATAAAAAATATGACTTATATTTGATAATATAAAATGCATTAGTTATGGACTTACAGGCAGATTTGAAATGGATACACCAGGAACTGGATACTATTAAAGACCCGGTATTTATTGAAGCGATAAAAAACATGTTGAAATACAGAAAAAAAGTATCGGCAGAACGCCTTAGTATTGATGAATACAACAAGGAAATAGACGCCTCTATAGCTCAAATAGAAAGCGGAAAAACCTACACTCATCAGGAAATGGAAGATCGTATCAAACAATGGGCAAAACAATAATCTGGACTCATCAAGCGGATGCAGAACTCAACGAAGCTTTCTTGGACTTGTTTGATCAATCCCAATCTATTGAAATTACAACGCGAATCATCACAGAAATCTACGAATCTACTTCCATTTTAGCTACTAATCCTGAAATTTATAAATTAGATGCGCTCAAGAAAAATAACAAAGGAAATATTAGAGCCTACGAAAAACATACCTATAGAATTTCCTATCTCGTAGAAGAAAAATTTGTGTACATCCTTCGTGTGCGTTATGCCAGAAAAGAGCCTTTGGAATATTAAATAAAATTAGAAATTGATAATGAAAACAAGAATTTCATTGATTGTATTAATTGCTTTATATATAAATATTTATTGTCAAGATATTAATAAACTTGACTCAATGAATATTAAAATAACTGAAGTAGAATCCACTTCTAAATATTATGCATATAGATATGTTGAATATGAAAGATGTATTGCAGATACCCTAATTCTGCTTGAAAAAAAAGGATTAAATCAACAAAATAATTCTCTTAAAATAGATGAATATTATCATATAAACTATAAGTCAGAAACTATTTTTGCTAAACCTTCACAGAATTATAACTTAATAATAGATAATATTAGGGTTTCAGGGAATTACGGCACAATCATGATTGAAAATTTCCTGAAAATTGATAGTTTAAATATGAATAAATTAAATTTAAATTATGACTGTTTAAGCTATTCAAACTTTGAAGATTTTGAGCTTTTTCTTCGAAAGTTTATAAACGATGAAAACTTTAGAAATTCTCGAATCAATTTTAGTGATTATAGAAAACATAGTAAAAAGCAAATTAAAAAATGGAAAAAAGCCGAAAACCTACTTATAAATTACAAGACCAATAAATTTAAAAGAGACAAGGTATATTATAATGATTATAGGTACATGAAATTTAGAATTTATAATGGAGATTTTAATGATAATTTAAAGGCTTATATTTATTTCGTTTTCAAATTAGATGATAATAATCATTGGTATCTAACCTCTTATGTAGATGTAAATGAATTTTTTAATTAATAAAAATGAAATTCCGCTCTCCAAAGGGTCCTCACTATGGAGCAAAACAATTTTAATTATTATTCAAGAATACAATCAGCATCGATGCTGTTCAACAATCAACGGTTAGGATAACTTTCGGGATTTTGTGATGTATGAAAGACGGAATAAATGTATACTTTCTTTTCAGCTTCCTCAACAGAAAAAAAGATCAAAAAAGGGAATTTTTTAAAAGGAATCCCTCTTAGATTTTTGTATTTCAAGTGATAAAAAGGATTTTTTTCCAGGCTTTGGTACACATCTTCCAAATCAGTGTTAAATGCTTCTAAGACAGTTCTTGAAATTTTGTTGTAGTAGTCAAAAGCTTCAATGATTTCCTGTTGTGCTCTTGGCAATATTACAAGCTTATAACCCATAGGTTTTGCGAAGTTTTTCTAAACTTTCCCTTGCAGAAACAAACTCATTTTCCTCAGATTTCAACCGCTGGTCAAGAGTCTCTTTTTGTGCATCAGAAAGTTCAAAATCAGCGTTTTGATTTTTTTCATATTCTGCACCAATCATTTCCATAAACTCTTGAAAAAAGGATTGTTTGTTTTCTGGGACATTTACCTTATATGAAACCATCTTAATGAAAATTAATGCGTTGCATTACAAAGCTACACATTTTTTAATAAAAGTGCTGCTACAGCTTTATTAAAATTCTAAAAATTAATGGTTTAAACCTGATGCTGTTCCCCTTTTAAAGAAAAAAATTGATTTCCAACTTTAAAACCCCAAATCCCGCTCAATCTCTTCCAGTTCAATGACATCTTCAGCTTCCTGAAGTGTGGGTACTACGATTAATTCTTCAGGAATGACATCGGGGTCGATGGCGTCGTTGATAATTACAAATGATTTTTTGGTTGCTCGGTGTTTGTTGGATACTATTAAGAAGTTTAGCAATTCCGGCAAGGTGAGTGGGTTGTATTTCAACAGGTCAATAACCACATTTTCACCTGAAAACTCTTTGGGGATGATGTATTCCAGAAAAGTGCCAAATTCGGCTATGTTGTCTTTTTCGTCTTCAATGAGTTGAAACGTTTCGTGCTTACTAACTTTCATGAGATTTGATTTTTGAAGCCAATAAATAAATAACCGCCATTCTAATCGCTACTCCGTTTTCCACCTGATGCAATATGATGGATTGTTTGGAGTCAGCCACATCGCTGGTGATTTCCACTCCCCTGTTGATGGGTCCCGGGTGCATAATTACAATTTCTTTGTTCAGCGAGTCGAGCAAGGATTTGTTGATGCCATATTGCTGGGTGTATTCCCGTACTGATGGGAAATAGCTGATGTCCATCCGTTCGTTTTGTACGCGCAACATATTGGCCACATCACACCATTCCAGTGCGTTTCTTAAATTGCCTTCCACTTCTACGCCCAGTTTTTCAATGTATTTAGGGATAAGGGTTTTAGGCCCGCATACTTTAACTTTTGCTCCAAGCATTTGCAGTGCAAAAATATTGGACAAGGCAACGCGTGAATGTAGAATATCCCCTACTATCACCACTTTTTTACCGGCCACATCACCTAGTTTTTCCCTAATGGAATAACAATCCAGTAAAGCCTGGGTGGGATGCTCGTGAGCCCCGTCACCGGCATTGATGATACTGGCATTGATATGTTGTGAGAGAAACACTCCCGCCCCGGGATTTGGGTGTCGCATCACCACCATATCCACTTTCATAGAGAGGATGTTGTTGACCGTGTCGATAAGGGTCTCCCCTTTTTTCACTGAAGAGGAAGCCGCAGAAAAGTTAACCACATCGGCTGAAAGGCGTTTTTCGGCCAGTTCAAACGAGAGTCGTGTCCTTGTACTGTTTTCAAAAAATAGATTGGCAATGGTGATGTCCCGCAGCGAAGGCACTTTCTTGATGGAGCGGTTGATGACCTCCTTAAAATGATCGGCGGTTTCAAAAATAAGGTGAATATCTGACGGCGTGAGATATTTGATCCCCAATAAGTGTTTGACACTTAACTCACTCATTATAGTATAAAATTAAAAATTCCAAATCCCAAATTCCAAGTTCAATTTTCCAAACATCCATTATCTAACTACTCATCCTCTTACTGCCCATTTTCTCACAAACTCACTGACTCAAAGACTCACAAACTCATCAACTCACAAACCTCTCACCTCTACCCACTACCCTCTCACCACTAACTTACTAAATACACCGCATCCTCCCCGTCATTCTCCTTCCAGCACACTTTTACCTTTTCTTCATTAATGGCATCCACCTGTCTTCCTCTGTAATCAGGTTGTATGGGCAAATGGCGGCTGAATCTTCTGTCGATAAGCGTCAATAACTCTACACCCATTGGTCTTCCAAACGACTGTATGGCTGTTAAAGCAGCGCGAATACTCCTTCCCGTGTAAAGCACATCGTCAATCAACACCACGTTTTTGTCTTCCACCAGAAAATCGATGTGGGTTTTATTGGCTTCAAGGGGTTTTCCGCCCCTTCTGAAGTCATCCCTGAAAAAAGTGATGTCCAGGTAGCCTAACTGAATATTTTTAATCTTGTAATCGTTTTCAAGTATGGATTTAATGCGATTGGCCAAAAATGAACCACGAGGCTGAAGTCCGATTAAAACCGTATTTTCAAAAGTATCGTGGTTTTCAATGAGGTGGCAGGCTAAGCGATGAAGTGCTATATAAACTTCTTTTTCGTTAAGCAACACTTTTTGACTCATGAAGGCGGTGATTTACTGTTGACAAAAGTACATAAAAATATTTCAAACTTGCTTTTTGATTTTGAGAGATTGTGATTTAAACTCTTTAGTTTTTAAAATCTAAATAAATTAAACCATATAATTCTTTGTGCCTTCTTTGTGCCTTTGAGTCTTTGTGGCAAAAAAAACCACTAAGTCACTAAGTGCACCAAGGTTTCACTAAGGTTTTCGTGTTCAATTTCATTAAATGTGATGTGTTACTACACTTGATTTTAATAAATAAAAAAGACCATCCTTTCGGACAGCCTTTTTATATGATAGACTAAAGTTTAAGAATTACTTCTTACCCTCCATTTTGTCTTTAATCTGCTGTAATTTTTCGTTGGCATCACCTAGAGTTGGCTTAGCTTCAGCAGCAGCATCTGCTTGCTTCTTAACGGCCTCCTTAAGGATTTTTGCTTCCTCTTCTTTAAAAATCACAGTATGAGAAGCTACCACTCTCTTGAACTCTTTATTGAATTCAATGATTTGGAATTCTGCCTCTTCACCTTTGCCCAATTTGCTTCCGTCTTCTTTTTCAAGGTGACGTGCAGGAACAAATGCCACTACATCTTCGTTAAACTCAACTGTTGCACCTTTGTCAACAAGTTCAGTTACTTTTGCAGTGTGTTTTGATCCAAGCGCAAATTCGGTTTCATATTTATCCCAGGGATTGGTCTCAGTTTGTTTGTGACCTAAGCTCAACTTGCGTCCTTCAACGTCAAGTTCAAGTACAACCACCTCCAGCGTGTCACCCACATTGGTAAACTCACTTGGATGCTTGATTTTCTTGGTCCACGAAAGGTCTGAAATGTAAATCAACCCGTCGATTCCTTCTTCAAGTTCAACAAACACTCCAAAGTTGGTAAAGTTCTTCACCACACCTTTGTGTCTTGAACCTACAGGGAATTTATTGGTGATATCTGTCCACGGATCCGGAGTCAATTGCTTGATACCAAGGGACATTTTACGCTCTTCCCTGTCTAAAGTAAGGATAACAGCTTCAACTTCATCACCCACATTTACGAAATCCTGAGCGCTTCTTAAATGAGTAGACCAGGACATTTCGCTTACGTGAATCAAACCTTCAACACCGTCAGCCACTTCAATAAAGGCACCGTAATCTGCGATTACAACAACTTTACCTTTTACTTTATCACCCACTTTCAAGTCAGCACTTAATGCCTCCCACGGGTGGGGATTCAATTGCTTAAGACCCAGCTGGATTCTGGTTTTATCTTCGTCAAAATCAAGGATAACCACGTTAAGGGTTTGATCCAGTTCAACGATTTCATTTGGATGATTGATTCTGCTCCAAGAAAGGTCAGTGATGTGAACTAGTCCGTCAACACCTCCAAGGTCAACAAATACCCCGTATGAAGTGATGTTTTTCACGACACCTTCAAGTACCTGTCCTTTTTCAAGCTGACCAATGATTTCTTTCTTCTGCTCTTCAATATCTGCTTCGATAAGTGCTTTGTGAGAAACAACAACGTTTTTGAATTCGTGGTTGATTTTAACCACTTTGAATTCCATTGTTTTTCCAACATAGCCATCATAATCGCGGATGGGCTTCACATCAATTTGAGAACCTGGAAGGAAAGCTTCAATTCCAAAAACGTCAACAATCATACCTCCTTTGGTTCTGCACTTCACATAACCGTTAACAATCGTTCCTTTGTCGTGAGCTTCATTTACACGATCCCATGCTTTGATGGTTCTTGCCTTTCTGTGTGAAAGCACAAGCTGACCTGTACTGTCTTCACGCACATCAATCAACACTTCTACCTTGTCACCCACTTTAAGATCAGGATTATAACGGAACTCATTTAGAGAAACCACACCTTCACTTTTTGCATTGATGTCAATAATAGCGTCGCGATCGGTCATATGCACAACAACACCTTCAACGACTTCGTCGTTCAGTGTGTCAACAAAATTTTCGGCAACTAATTTTTCAAACTCCTCAAGTTTCTTCTCGTCAATTACTTCGATACCTTCTTCGTAATTGTGCCAGTTGAAATCTTGTAGAAATTTCTCGGGATTTGCTTCTTTAGCAGATACCTCTTTTTTTGGTTCTTGAGTAGCTGTAGCAGCTTCTACTTGTACCTCTTCGTTTTTTGTTTCTTCAGCCATTGCTGATTAATTAAATTTGTATCCTGTATTCCCTGAAAATTTTAAGCAACTGAAACACAGAAGTGTTTATATTGATTTTTGTCTATTCCCTTTTTTATTTTCACACGTTGCAAAAAGGAGTGCAAAAGTAGTATTAAATTTTTAATTTTCAAACATTTATTGTGCTTACGCGAAAGTCAATAATGAAATTGAGGCTTGATAACCCTGGTAGATTTTCCTTAATTTGTTGACCCCAGCTCTAAAGGGTGCAAATCAAGGAAAATCAGACTCCCTTTAGGGACGGAGCAAAGCTGATTTTCCGACATTCACTATTTACAATAAGACAATCAACTAATCACCAAAATAAATGAACAGGTTTTATATTTTAAAAAAAAGTGTAGTTTCGTAAAATCAATATTTTAATTCCAGTAAAATGACCAAAAAACTATTTTTTGTTGCCCTGTATTTATGCTCCGGCTTGTGGTTAAACGCCCAAACATCAACACTTTCTGTTGAAAAAATAATGCAAGACCCCAAATGGATGGGAACATTTCCCACAAACATTCAATGGGACGACCACAGCACCCACATTTATTTCAATTATAATCGGGATAACGATCCGGCAGACTCGTTGTACAGAATCGCCATAAACAAACCCAATCAAATCGAGAAAGTAAGTTGGAAAACACAAAACGAGTTGGTGCCTTTCGGCGGAAATTACAACAGCAACAAAACCCAAAAAGTGTATGTAAAGAACAACATTTTAAAACTTTACAACATTTCTACCCGTCAGGAAAGGGATCTGATTCAGCTTTACGGTAACATCAGCAGCCCTGTTTTTTTGGCAAATGAAAACCTGATTGCATTTCAGTTTAGCAACAATGCTTATGTCTATAACCTGCAAAACGGAAGTCTAAAAAAACTCACAAACATCAAAACCGGGGAAGCCCCAAAGGAAAAAGACACCAAGCTTTCAGAAAAAAACCAATGGCTTAAGGACGATAATTTGGCTTTGCTTCAGGTAATCAATGAACGTGAAGAAAAAAAGAAAAGCTCCGAAGAATACCGAAAAATGACAGCAGAAAAAACGCCATTTGAGTTTTATCTGGGCAAAAAAAGAATGAGCAATCTTGTGGTTTCACCTGATGAACAATTTGTAACCTTCAATCTCATTACTTCAGACAACAGCGACCCCACCATAGTTCCTGATTATATTGATGCATCGGGCTATACTGTAAATTTAAATACCCGTTCAAAAGTGGGTGACAACAACACCAAAGTTGAACTGGCCATTTACAACCTGAAAAAAGATACCGTTTATTTTGTAAAAACCGATAATCTTCCGGGCATTAAGGACCTGCCCGATTATGTAAAAGATTATCCTGAAAAAGAATGGGAAGAAAAAGTGCGTGAGGTCTTTTTATCCAGAGCTTATTTCTCTGATAACGGAAAGCTCGCCATCGTAAATGTGCGTTCTGCAGACAACAAAGACCGCTGGATTGCAAAACTGGACTTGGAAACCGGAACCCTTGAAACACTTGACCGCCAGAGAGACGAGGCCTGGATTGCAGGACCCGGAATCGGTTGGTCGATGGGTGGTGGCACTTTGGGCTGGTTGCCGGACAACAAACACATTTACTACCAGTCTGAAGCAACAGGTTATTCACATTTATACATTCAGGATGTGACAAATAAAAGAAAAAGAGCGTTGACCTCAGGAAATTTTGAAGTGTTTGACCCTTTTATTTCGAAAGATAAAAAGCACTGGTACCTCACCACGTCAGAAGTTGATCCCGGGGAACGCCACTTCTACAAAATGCCCTTGATGGGAGGCAAGATGGAAAAACTCACCAACCTTACGGGGAATAACGAAGTGAGCCTATCGCCTGACGAAAAATACCTGGCCATCAGGCATTCATACAGTAATCAGCCGTGGGAGTTGCACTACAAACCCAATATTGCCAACGTCAAAGAGACACCATTGACAAACGGGCAAACGGAAGAATTTAGCAGTTACAACTGGAGGGACCCTCAAATTATTCATATCACAGCTTCAGACGGCGCAAAAGTTCCGGCAAGACTGTACACACCTACTGCAGAAGCAAATAATGGTGCCGGGGTAATATTCGTTCACGGTGCCGGATACCTTCAAAATGTACACAAATGGTGGTCGTTGTATTTCAGGGAATATATGTTTCACAACCTTTTAACCGATTTGGGATATACTGTTCTGGATATTGATTTCCGGGCCAGTGCCGGTTATGGTCGTGACTGGAGAACGGCCATCTATCGCCATATGGGAGGCAAAGACCTTTCAGACCAGGTGGACGGAGCCAAATACATGGTGGAAGAACTTGGCGTTGACCCCGAACGAATTGGAATTTACGGAGGAAGTTACGGTGGATTTATCACCTTAATGGCTCTGTTCAATGAAAGTGAAACTTTCAAAAGTGGGGCTGCATTGCGTTCTGTAACCGATTGGGCACATTACAATCACGGTTATACATCAAATATATTGAATGAACCGTTCAATGACCCCATTGCTTACAAGCGCTCCTCTCCTATTTATTTCGCCGAAGGCTTAAAAGGACACCTGCTCATCACCCACGGTATGGTGGATGTCAATGTTCATTTTCAGGATGTGGTCAGACTTGCACAAATATTAATCGAACTTGGCAAAGACAATTGGGAAATGGCCATTTTTCCTGCTGAAGACCACGGTTTTGTAGAACCAAGCAGTTGGACTGACCAATACAAGAGAATCTTAAAACTATTTAATTCCACCTTACTAGACTAAGGAATTATCAAAATATAAAAAAGGGGCAAAATTCGTTTGAACTTTGCCCCTTCCAAAGATATAGAAAGGAAGTAAATTAATTGTTTTGTGGGAATCCTTCAAGTGGGTTGGTATCCCAGAATACACGTGTTGTTACATCCGGCTTTTGAGTGATGCT
>ERZ869909.2770-NODE-2770-length-11000-cov-4.422961_pt1 | contig 11000 bp, 9 predicted proteins | sample MGYA00520892_ERZ869909 | MGnify/ENA primary metagenome ERZ869909 (study PRJEB32215, sample SAMEA104723947) | bioreactor metagenome | biome: bioreactor; feature: anaerobic bioreactor; material: water | place: China | collected 2015-03-12 ... | reverse complement strand
GAGCGGGCATTCAGGGCGTCAAACGGGCAAAGATCCTGGGATTTTCCATTCAGGCCTGCGTTGTAGCCCTTGGAATAAGCACGACTGAAGCGGTCACGTTTCTGTCTTTTCATCGACTGTACCTCTTGCGTTCCTGGCTTGTTTTCCGATTGTTCGCAGTGGCGGGCTGCCACATCAGGGCACCGCACGAATTCAGTATGGATAACGCCCGGAGGTGGGTCTAATACCCATTGGCAATAGCCACTGAGGCTTTTAGACATATGCCTTATAAGTAACCGATACAGGATCCGCTATGGACTTTGTGATTACCTGCCTGCCGGGCCTCGCGCCCCTGCTGGTGCGGGAACTGACCTCGCTGGGGCTCCAGGCGTCAGAGCAGGGCGGGGCGGCCGTCCGGCTGGACGGGGGTGTGGAGGCGGCGATGCAGGTCTGTCTGCGCAGTCGTCTGGCCGAGCGGGTATTGCTGCCGGTGGCCCGTTACGAGGGTGATCCGCTGGAGGCCGCACCGGCCCTTGCCGAGGCCTTTGACTGGGGCCGCCATACCGGCGGCGCCCCGGGGCTGTACCTGCGGGTGGACCATGAACGCGGCGTGCGAGGTGACAGCCGGGTCACCGCCAGTCGCTTTCTGCGTGCGGCACCTGCTTCAGCACCTGTCCGTCGGGACGGTGCAGAGGGCGCCCTGTGTCTGCGCATGCAGGTGGGTGAGGCGGTCAGCGAACTGTTTGTCGACTTCAGTGGTGAATCCCTGCAACGGCGCGGATACCGGCTGGCCGGTGGCCAGGCGCCGCTGCGCGAGACCCTTGCAGCGGCGATGCTGGTGGCGGCCGGGTGGCTGCAACCGGAACCGCGCGGCGAGGACGACGCGGCGGCGCCGCGCAGCAAGCTGGTGGACCCCTTCTGCGGCAGCGGTACGCTGCTGATCGAAGCGGCCCTGATGGCCACCCGCAAGGCGCCGGGGCTGCTGCGCAGTGAATTCGGGCTGCTCTACTGGCCACAGATTGATCGTGGTGCCTGGCAGCGTCTGCGCGAAGCCGCTCATGCCGAGATCAGCGCGCTGCCAGCCGACATGTCGCTGAAGGGCTTTGATGCCGACACGGCCGTGCTGCGTCAGGCCCGGGCCAATGCGGAGCGCGCTGGCGTGTCGGCGCTGATCCACTTCGAGCGCCGTGAACTGGGCAGCTTGCGCCAGCGAGACCTGGGCGTGGCAGGCGCTGACGGCAGTGACCTGCTGGTGGTCACCAACCCGCCCTGGGGCGAGCGCCTGGAAGATCAGCAGCAGGCAGGCTGGCTGTATCACGCCCTGGGCCAGACCCTGGCCCGGCAGGCTCCGCAGGCGCGCGCGCTGGTGGTGGGGCACAAGGTCGAGATTCTGGACCGCGCCGATATGGCGCTGACCGCCCAGTGGCGGGTGCGTAACGGCCCCTTGCAGGTCTGGCTGCGGGCCATGACGCCGCAACGGCGAGCGCCCGCTCCGCCGCTGCGGGTTAGCGGTGAAGCGGCGTTCGATGTGCCGGAGCAGGCTCAGGCCCTGGTCAACCGGCTGCGCAAGAACAGTCGCCAGTTGCGTCGCTGGTTGGATCAGTCTGGCGTGCAGGCGTACCGGCTGTATGACCGCGACCTGCCGGAATTCAATGTCTGCATCGATATCTATGGCGACAAGGTGCTGGTGCATGAATATGCCCCGCCCAAGAGCATTGATCCTGCCGCCGCCGAGCAACGGCGTGTCTGGGCGCTCAGCGCGGTGCGTGCCGCGCTGGGTGTGCATCGCGAGCAGGTGTTCCTGCGTACCCGCAGCCAGCAGCGGGGTCATCGTCAGTACCAGAAGCTGGATCAGGCCGGTGAGTATCTGGTGGTGGAGGAGGGTGCCGCACGTTTGCTGGTGAATCTGCGAGATTATCTGGACAGCGGGTTGTTTCTGGATCACCGGCCGATGCGGCTGCGACTGGCGCAGGAAGCCAGCGGCAAGCGCTTTCTCAACCTGTTCGGCTATACCGGCGCGGCAACGGTGCATGCGGCACTGGGCGGCGCCAGCCGCACCGTGACGGTGGATGCCTCAAAGCGCTACCTGGACTGGGCCGGGTGCAACATGGCGGCCAATGGTTTCAGCAGCGTGCAGCATGAGCGGGTGCGCGCCGATGTCATGAAATGGATCAGCGAAACCCGGGACCAGTTTGATCTGGTGTTCTGTGATCCGCCGACCTTTTCCAACAGCAAGAGTCGCGACGATTTTGTCGTGCAGCGGGATCATGGCGAGTTGATCCGCCAGATCATGCGGCGCATGGAACCCGGCGGTGTGCTTTATTTTTCCTGCAACTTCCGTGGCTTCCAGCTGGATGACCAGATCCGCCGCTGGTACGCCGTCGACGATATCAGCCGCTGGAGCATCCCGGACGATTTTCGCCGCAACATGAAGATTCATTATTGTTTTGCGATTCGCCACGGGCATGGAGATGAGGATGCAGGTTGAGTTACTGACCACTGCAGGATGCCATTTGTGCGAGCAGGCTGAAGCGCTGTTGAACCAGGCCTTGCCGGGCGTCAGCGTGATCCGGGTGGATATTGCCGAGCAGGACGAACTGATCGAGCAGTACGGCACCGTGATACCGGTGCTGCGGTATCAGGGTCGTGAACTCCGCTGGCCGTTCGGATTGCTGGATATTCGCGAACGGCTGCTGGCGCCGCGCTGACGCTAGTGCGCGCAGATGGGCCAGACCTGGTTGCCTTGCCCCTTGTCGAGGGATGACTGAAAACCGCCCCCTGATGTGCTCATGCTCTGCGCCCAGGCCTGGTTTGTGCTCGACTCTGTGGAGCTCCAGTAGAAGCCACCGGGCATGGTGACCAGTGCGGGCTGTATCAGGTTGAGGTACATCAGGTTGAGTTCATCCTTGGAAGGAAGAAACCAGTCACAGCTCCCCTGGTCATAATCCAGCGCGCGATGCACCGCGCGGCCGTTCTGGCCATCGTTCGTCAGGCTGGTGGCGACGATGTTCGTGTTCTGCTGGCCAGCACCGATACCATGACTGGTGCCATTAATGGAATAGCCAGCGCCGCTAGCGGTGCTGGCCCACATAAACACCACATTCAGGGAAGAGCCAACCAGGAACGATACTCGGTTGGGGGCAGCTTCCAGATAAGTGAAGGGATAGTCGTCATTGCTGTCGACGAAAAAGATGGTGCCTCCATTGGGGCCCTGATCCCCGATCACGAGCCCCCCGGCGTCGATCACATCGCTGTTGCTACCACCATCGCTGCCCCCGCATGCCGTAGCCAGAAAGGCCAAAGCCAGTAATGCGCTGCCGCAGCGCAACGTCCTGTGTGATGCCTTCATATCCATGTTCCTCGCCATCATCAGTATCGGGATCCGTGTCCCATCTGCTCATTGGATATTCGAACTGCCAGCCTGCCTATCACCCAACCGGGGTAGCCGGGGTTATCCCGTGCGCGGCGTGGGTGAGTGAAGGGTTAGCCCGATCCGGGCATTGTCCGTAGCGCCGCGCTGACGTCTTATTGGTGGTTTCAAACACACAGAGAAAAACATCATGGAAACGATGGAAAAGCGGTCGTTGTCGACAGCACGATGGGCGGCGGGTTGGCTGTTGGTGGGTCTGCTGGGGGCTGGCGTTGGTTTGACGGGGTGCGGGGGCTCCTCGGGGGGTGGCGGTACCCCGCCTGCAAACGGAGATCCCGGCCCGGGTGGCCCCGGTGACGATCCAGGTGATGATCCGGGCGATGATCCGAACGAGAGCGGCTGGGTGACACTCGGGGCGCCGATCCCTGTGGGTGTCCTTCACACCGATGTGGGTTCTCGCCTGTTTGCGGACAACCAGGGACGAATCTATTCACTGTCGGCCAGCACTGCCTCGCCGCCGCAACTGAATGCCTGGGTCTATGAAAACGAGGAGGACGGTTGGCAAGACCTGGAACCCGGCAACATTCGTGTGGATAACAAGCGTTTCAACCCGGCTGCTGCTGCAGGCGATGATGGCTTCTCCATGATCTATCACCGGGGCTGGCAGACTGGTGACATCGCGATTGTTCATTATTCTGTGGAAGACGGCTGGAGCACGCCGACGGTCGTGGTGCCGAGTAATGTCTCCCATGGCAAGGCGCGCGCCGCCTCCGTGGGTGATGTGCGGCATCTCGCCATGATGGATGGCGATGGCGCCCTGAAAATCTGGACGCTGGACGGTGCCGAAAGCCCGGGCACGCCGCTCAACGGGCCGAGTAATATTCTGGGTATCAACAACTGGGATATCGCGGCGCTGGGCGATGATCTGGGTCTGACCTGGCGCGCGGGTTCACCGGCGCAGCTGAATCTGGGCGGCTGGTCCGGTAGCGAATGGGTGACGCTCAACAGCGTGCCGTCGCCGGATGCTCTGGTGGCGGTGGCATTGGCGAGTACGGCTTCAGGGCTGTACCTGTTGCGCAGTACCGGTGACTGGGCCCAGGGCTCAGCGCTGTCGGCTGATGTCACCTTCGTTGCTGCCGACGGTCCGGGGAGTCCATTGGTGCCCTTGGCGCCGTTCACCGAGAATATTCATACTCTGCCTTACTATGAAATTTACGTGGGCAGTGACCTCTCACCCTGGGTGGTCTGGGTGGAGTATGAGAACGATCCGTTTGTCGATGATCGCGCCCGCTTGTACGTGGCTCGGGGTGTGTTTGTCGGTGCGACGCTTGAATGGGAGCTGGTCGGGGATGGGAAAGTCATTCCTTACGACGACAGCATTCCGGGTGCAGTTTCCAGTGCACTGATTGATGATGTGCCCTATGTGCAGTTCCGCGACGGTGGCTCGAACCTGCGTGTCATGTATTACCAGACGGACTGACCCGGCGGATTGAACAGACGCAGGCTGTTGGCCCAGCTGCATCGGGCCACAGCCTCGCTGCTCTCGTCGCGACAGGCGGCGAGGGCGCGCACGATCCAGGGCAGCAGTGCGGGTTCATTGCGGCCGCGCATCGGCGGTTTGTCTGGCAGGTCGCGTGGCAGCAGGTAGGGGCAATCGGTTTCCACCAGCAGCCGGTCTGCGGGAATATTGGGCACCAGAGTGCGCAAGTCAGCGCCGCGCCGCTCGTCGCACAGCCAGCCGGTGATGCCGATGTAGCAGTCCATATCCAGATAATCGAACAGTGCCCGGCGGTTGTCGGTAAAGCAGTGCACCACTACGCCCGGCAGGGCATCACGAAAATCACGCAGTATCGGCAAGAAGCGTTCGTGCGCGTCGCGCTGATGCAGAAATGCCGGCTTGCCGACCTCACAGGCCAGCGCCAGTTGCTCGGCGAAGGCCTTTTCCTGCTGTGGACGCGGTGAGAAATCCCGGTTGAAATCGAGCCCGGTTTCACCTACGGCAAGGACTTGCGGCTGCCGGGCCAGTTCTGCCAGCGTGGACAGCGCCTGCGGATTGCAGTCACTGGCATGGTGGGGGTGAATGCCTGCGGTCGCCCACAGGTCAGGGTGCTTCAGCGCCATGGCCAGCGCTGCCTCGCTGGCCGCCACGGTGGTGCCGGTGACCAGTTGGCGTTGCACGCCTGCGGCGTGGGCGCGTTCCAGCACGTCGGCCAGATCATCGGCAAAGCGTTTGTCAGCAAGGTTGACGCCGATGTCCATCAGGGGCATCGGCGTACTGTCATTATTCAGGATAGGGTCATCAGCGCGCATGGCGCGCATTATTCCGTAGCAGGCGGTGCAGTCTCAAGCGCTTCGCGCAGTTGTTCCACGCGGCGGCGATTGGCGCCCATATCGTGGTAGCCGATGCGGGAGGAGGAACGCACCTGAATCATGCCATCAGGCTGAATCCAGAAGTCCACATCGTCACGGAAACGCATCAGGCGGGTACGGAATACGGCATGAATATGGGTGGCGTCCCCGGCCTCGATCCGTGTCCAGTCCACGCGGGGCTGGTTATCCAGCACGGACACCAGGCGCGCCTCGGCGATGGTCAGGCTGTCGCCACCGCGCAGCGGTTCGACATACTTGTCTTCGCGGGCTTCAAGGCTGGATACGCAATGTGGCGCATCCGGACAGGCGGGCAGGGCTTCATGCATGGCACTGCCTTCAGCCTGGGGTGTGTCGGCGTTGGCTGGCATGATGGCCAGCAGCGTCAGCAGGGCGATGACCTGCCGTGCTGCCGGGAAATGAGTTGTCGGTAAATGCCGCATGGGTATCGGGTCTCTTTTGTCGATGCACGTGCGTCAGTGCACGTCGCGAATGAGTCCGACAAAGATGCCCTCGATCACCAGCTGGTCCTGACCCACGATGATGGGTGAATAGTCCTCATTGGCGGGCAACAGGGCAGCCTTGCCGTTGCTCAGTTTGAGGGTCTTCACCGTGACGTCGTCGTCAATGCGTGCCACCACGATCTGGCCATCGCGGGCGGTTTGCGATTTGCGCACGGCAATCAGGTCGCCGTCGAGAATGCCGACATCCTTCATACTGTCGCCCTGGACCCGCAGCAGATAGGTGGGGCGCTGGCGGAACAGTCCCTGGGGCACCGGCACACTGCGCTCGACGTTTTCCACGGCCTCGATGGGCAGACCAGCCGCGACCTTGCCCACCACCGGCAGCTCATCGTCCGGCCACAGGGCGGCGTCCAGCAACTGAATACCGCGCGAGCGGTCGTTGTGCAGGCGGATGTAACCCTTGCGCTCCAGGGCGCGCAGGTGGTCCGAGGCGGCATTCTTGGACTGAAAGCCCATTTCGGCGGCCAGCTCGGCACGCGTGGGCGCCATGCCCGTGTCGGAGAGAAACTGGCGAATGCAGTCCAGCACCTGCTGCTGGCGGAATGTCAGTTTGTCGCTCATAACCTGTCCTCCAGGATGACTCTTTCCCGATGCTAGCATGATGACTGTCAAAAAGAACAGTGTTTTTTGGACAGGACTGCCGCCGGGTATACGCATGTCGGCGGATCGTTGCCGTCACCGGCGGTCGCGACTAGGATTGGCGTCGATGTGCATGCGCTGGAGGGGGAATGAAGCAGGCAGACCGCACAACCTGGCCATTGCACCGGATCAAGGGATTGCTGGCCGGGGTGCCTTTTTTCAACGAAGTACTGCGTCAGGACGCGCAGCAGTTCGATGTGTTACTGGCCCATTGCGAAGTGCTGGTGGCCGGTCCGGGGGAGACCGTCATCCGTCAGGGGGATGGCGACAACTGTCTCTATTTCCTGTTGCGCGGGCAACTGGCCGTGATGGCCGAGCAGCCGCAGCAACGCGAACAGGTGCTGAATTACATCTCGCCCGGCGAGGTCTTCGGCACCCTGGCGATGCTGCGCGAGACCCCGCGCAGCGCCACCATCCGCGTGGACGATGCCACCCGCGAAGCGGTGCTGGCACGGATCGACTATGTGTTCTTCAGCAATATCCGCGACTTCAGTGTCTTCTCACTGGAGACCAAGCTGTCGTTCTACCACATGCTGGTGCACAACATCCGCTGGACCCTGGAGGTGAACCGCATGCAGGACCCGGACCACGAGGTGGTCGGCCTGCTGCGCAAGGTGCCCATGTTCAGCGGGGAGAAGGGGACGCCAGCGGAGCTGGAGGCGTTGCACGGTCAGGCGCACATGCTGGCCGAACTGCTGTGCCGCTGGAACGAGACCCCGGCGCAGGGCGGGGCGATGCAGTTCACCTGAGGTGTCCCGGCGGTTACCGTTGCCGGGCGATCTTCACGGCGAGCACATCGCAGTGGGCGCCCGGCACCACGCCCCGGGCGGTCGAGCCGAGCAACAGGGCGAGGCCAGTGCGGGTATGGCTGCCGACGACGATCAGGTCGGCGCCCAGGGCGTCGGCCTTGTCCTGGATGGTCTTCTCGATGGACCCCAGTTCCACATGCACCTGCTCTGCGGGCACGCTGAACTCGGCGGCGTAGGTGTCGATATTGTCCCGTGCCTGCTGCATCAGGCTGGCCTGCAGGTCAGACACGTCCATGGGCACGTCGGCACCGTAGGCCAGGGCCAGCGGCTCGATCACGTGGAGCAGATGCAGGCGGCCACCACCGCCTTCGCAGATCGAGGCGGCCCGGGACAGGACGCAGCGTGATTCCTCGCTGCCATCAATGGCGACCAGCACCTCACGATAGGTTCCGCCCATGGTAGCTATCCTCCTGGCTGCACGGGCCCCGGAGCCGGGGTTGTCATGCCTCTTGTTCAGCTCATGGTTTAGCACAGCTGGGGGGGGGCTGAAAACAGGTTCCTTGACCTTGACCGTCAACGCTTGCGTAAATAGGCGGCCTTTGTGGCAGCCAGAATGCAGGCTTCGAGCCACCTGAACTCCGCTTTCGAGTAAGAGACCTGATGGGTAAATCGCTAGTCATTGTTGAGTCACCGGCCAAGGCCAAGACCATTAACCGCTACCTGGGTGACGACTTCGTGGTGAAGTCCAGCGTCGGCCATGTGCGGGATCTGCCGGTGAGTGGCGGCTCACGCAGCACCCCTGCGGAGCGCGCAAAGGAGGCGGCCTATACCCGCTCCCTGCCACCGGAGGAGCGTGCCCGCTACAAGCAGAAGAAGGCGCGCGACCAGCTGGTAAATCGCATGGGGGTCGACCCGGACAAGGGCTGGGACGCACGCTACGAGATCCTGCCTGGCAAGGAAAAGGTCATCGATGAGCTGAAGCGTCTGGCGCAAAAAGCCGACCGTATCTATCTGGCCACTGACCTTGACCGCGAGGGGGAGGCCATTGCCTGGCACCTGCGGGAAGTGATTGGCGGCGACGACCAGCGCTTTGACCGCGTGGTGTTCAACGAGATCACCCGCAAGGCCATTCAGGAGGCCTTCAAGGAGCCGGGCAAGCTCGACATGCACCGGGTTGAAGCCCAGCAGGCCCGGCGTTTCCTCGACCGGGTGGTGGGCTTCATGGTGTCACCGTTGCTCTGGGACAAGATTGCCCGGGGCCTGTCGGCGGGCCGGGTGCAGTCCGTGGCGGTGGAGCTGGTGGTGGAGCGCGAGCGCGAAATCCGCGCCTTCCGCCCGGAAGAATACTGGGAGCTGCATACCGACACCTCGGCACCGAAAGGCGAGGCCGTGCGCCTGGCCCTGGCCCGTGTCGGCAATGAGGCGTTCCGCCCGGACAATGAAAAGGACGCCCGCGCCGCCGAAACCGCGTTGCGGGAGGCTGGAGAGCTGGAGGTGCGCGGGCGTGAGGATCGTCCTACCCGCTCGAAGCCGTCGGCGCCGTTCATCACCTCGACCCTGCAACAGGCGGCCAGCACGCGCCTGGGATTCAGCGTCAAGAAAACCATGACGCTGGCGCAGCGCCTGTATGAGGCGGGTCATATTACTTATATGCGGACAGACTCCACCAACCTCAGTGCCGATGCGGTGACGGCGTGCCGTAACTGGATCAAGGCCGAACTGGGGGAGCGTTATCTGCCGGAAAAACCGATCAGCTATTCCAGCCGCGACGGCGCTCAGGAAGCGCACGAGGCGATTCGTCCCTCGGATGTGCAGCGCACCGCCGAATCGCTGAGCGACATGGAGCGCGACGCCAAGCGCCTGTATGAGCTGGTCCGCAACCAGTTCATCGCCTGCCAGATGCCGCCTGCGGAATACCTGAGCACGACCGTGACGGCGGTCAGTGGTGATCACGAACTCAAGGCCAAGGGCCGGATCCTGAAATTCGACGGCTGGACACGCATCCTGCCGCCGGTGTCGCGCGGCAAAGGCCAGGAAGACGTGGTGCTGCCCGCGCTGGAAGCCGGGGATCGGCTGCGTATTACCCGCATCGATACCACCCAGCACTTCACCAAGCCGCCGGCGCGCTACACCGAAGCCAGTCTGGTGAAAGAACTGGAAAAACGCGGCATTGGCCGCCCGTCCACCTATGCGGCGATCATCTCCACGATTCAGGATCGCGGTTACGTGCGCCAGGATAACCGCCGTTTCTACGCGGAAAAGATGGGCGATATCGTTACCGACCGTCTGGTGGAATGCTTCCCGAACCTGATGGACTATGGTTTTACCGCCAGCATGGAAGAAACCCTCGACCGCATTGCCTCGGGTGAGTTGAAGTGGCGCGATGTGCTGGATGACTTCTATCGTGATTTCGTCAGCAAGCTGGAAGCGGCCCAGGGTGAAGCTGCGGGCAAGCAGGCCCAGGGCGGCATGCGTGCCAATGTGCCCACCGATACGGATGTCGAGTGTCCGAAATGCGGGCGTCACATGCAGATTCGTACCGGCTCCACCGGCGTGTTTCTTGGCTGCTCCGGCTACAGCTTGCCACCAAAGGAGCGTTGCACAGCGACCCTGAACCTGTTGCCCGGTGAGGAAGCGGTCAGTGCCGATGACGACGAGGCCGAAGCGCTGGCCCAGCGTCGCAAGCATCGCTGCAAGCTGTGTGGCACCGCCATGGACAGCTACCTGCTGGATGAAAAGCGCAAGCTGCATATTTGTGGTAACAACCCGGACTGCCCGGGCTACGAAGTGGAGCAGGGCGAGTTCCGTATCAAGGGCTATGACGGCCCGACGCTGGAATGTGAAAAGTGTGGCAGCGAAATGCAGCTGCGCACCGGGCGTTTCGGCAAGTTTTTCAAGTGCACCAACGAGGAATGCGGCAACACCCGCAAACTGCTGCGTAACGGCGAACCGGCACCGCCGCGTGCCGACCCGGTTCCGATGCCGCACCTGAAATGCGAAAAGGTGGACGATTATTATCTGCTGCGTGATGGCGCGTCGGGTCTGTTTCTGGCCGCCAGTCAGTTTCCCAAGAACCGGGAAACCCGTGCACCGCTGGTGGAAGAAGTGCAGAGCGTGGCCGACAAGCTGGATCCCAAGCATCGCTATCTGGCCGAGGCCCCGGCGCAGGATCCGGACGGTAACAAGGCGATGCTGCGTTACAGCCGCAAGACCCGCGAGCAGTATGTGATGACCGAGGTCGAGGGCAAGGCCACCGGCTGGGCGGCGTTCTATGTCGATGGCGCCTGGAAGGTTGACGACAAGCGCAGCGACAAGAAACCCGCGCGCAAGAAAGCCGCCGCCAGGAAAAAGGCCCCGGCGAAGAAAAAGGCG
>ERZ869909.2768-NODE-2768-length-11006-cov-4.608656_pt1 | contig 11006 bp, 9 predicted proteins | sample MGYA00520892_ERZ869909 | MGnify/ENA primary metagenome ERZ869909 (study PRJEB32215, sample SAMEA104723947) | bioreactor metagenome | biome: bioreactor; feature: anaerobic bioreactor; material: water | place: China | collected 2015-03-12 ... | reverse complement strand
GCGGGGGTCGAAGGCGCCGGCGTCGACCCGGAGGGCGGCGCAGGCGGCGTGTTGCCCCCGGCTGGCGCGGCGGGCACCGGCGCGGTCGAACCGGTCAGGCGCTCCAGCATCGCGACGACCTGCTCGATCCGGACCTGGCCCTCGATGTGGGCGAGGCGGACGAGGGCGAGCTCGAAGCGCATGGTGGGGAACTGCGAGCGCATGATGTCGTCAGCCGCCGCGGCCATGAGCTCGAAGTAGCGGTGCAGCGTGTGGCTGTCCGTGCGAGCGACCTGACTGCGCGCGGTCTCGAGCTCGGAGTCGGTGAGGGCGGACAGGCGCGCCGGGTCCCGGCTGACGGCGACGACCACGAGGTCGCGGAAGTGGGTGACGAGCTCGCCGGCGAACCACGACAGGTCCGTGCCAAAGGCGATGACCTCGTCGAGGGCGGTGAGGGCCGCGTCGATGTCGCGGTCGATGATCGCGCCGCTGATCACGAAGAGCAGGCGCCGATCAGCCGCGCCGAGGACCTCTGCGGCGACGGCGCCGGTGACGGAGGTGCCGGCGAAGGAGATGATCTGGTCGAGCAGGCTCAGGGCGTCGCGCATGCCGCCGGAGGCCTGCCGTGCGACGAGCGCGAGGGCGTCGTTGTCGATGTCGAGCTGCTCCGCGGTGGCGATGTGGCGGAGTCGGCCGACGATATCGGTGTGGTTGATGCGTCGGAAGTCGAAGCGCTGGACGCGGCTCAGGATGGTGACGGGGATCTTCTGCGGGTCCGTCGTGGCGAAGATGAAGACGACGTGCGGCGGTGGCTCTTCGAGGGTCTTGAGGAGGGCGTTGAAGGCCTCCGTGGTGAGCATGTGGACTTCGTCGATGATGTAGACCTTGAATCGGTCTCGCGCGGGCGCGTACTGGACGGAGTCGCGGACTTCGCGGATCTCGTTGATGCCGCGGTTGGAGGCGCCGTCGAGCTCGAGGACGTCGACGTTGCGCCCTTCCTGGATCTCGCGGCAGGCGCGGCACTGCCCGCAGGGCTTGTCGGTGGGCCCGTGCTCGCAGTTGAGGGCCATGGCGAGGATGCGCGCGCTGGAGGTCTTGCCGACGCCGCGGGCGCCGGTGAAGAGGACGGCGTGCGGCACGCGTCCGGAGTGGATCGCGTTGCGCATGGTCCGCGCGACGTGTTCCTGTCCCGTCAGATCGTCGAAGGTCTGCGGGCGCCATTTTCGGGCGAGGACGACGTAGGACATCGGAGGATCAGCGCGGGAGGGGGAGATGAGGGTGCCGGACCCCACACACGTCGTACCGCTACCGTTGCTCCCTTCCGGGCCTGGCGGATTCACGGTCGTACGTCGCGGGGCCCGGCATAGCTCTCTGGTACCGCGGTGGGTACCGTCAAGCGGAGAGGGTGGGATTCGAACCCACGAAGGGCTTTCACCCTTACACGCGTTCCAGGCGTGCGCCTTCAACCACTCGGCCACCTCTCCAGGGGGCATGGGACCGCAGCTTGTGGGCTGCATCAGCGGAGGGGGTGGGATTCGAACCCACGGTAGGCGTGAACCTACACCTGATTTCGAATCAGGCGCCTTCGACCACTCGGCCACCCCTCCAGGGGAATGCGGTTGTCAGTCGAGCCGACGTTCCGCGAAGAACTGCCTTAGCAGCATCTGACATTCGTTGACCAGCGTCCCGCGTTGCACGTGCATGCGGTGTGGTGCTCGGGGGTCGTCTCCGAGCTGGTACAGGGAGCGGAGCGCTCCGTGTCGGCTGTCGTCGGCGCCGTAGACGACGCGTCCGACGCGTGCCTGGACGAGGGCCCCTGCGCACATCGGGCAGGGTTCCAGGGTCACGTAGACGGTGCAGTTGTCGAGCCGCCAGGAGCCCAGGGTGTGGGCGGCCTGTCGGATGGCCTCGACCTCGGCGTGTGCGAGCGGGTCGTTGTTGGCGACCCGCCGGTTGTGCCCACGGCCGACGACCGTCTGTTCGTGGACGACGACAGCGCCGACCGGCACGTCGCCGTTCGCCGCGGCCTGTCGAGCCTCGACGAGCGCCATGTTCATGTAGCGTTCGTCTGCGGCTTCATCGTCCGTTACCGGGTCACCTGCGGACATGTCGTTTCCGGCCATGTTCACCGCCGTGACGTCGGTTGAAGTACACCCGTCAGGATTCGAACCTGAAACCTTCGGTTCCGTAGACCGATGCTCTATCCAGTTGAGCTACGGGTGCTTGAGTCGCTTCGTCGTTCATCGGAGCGGCGGCAGTGTCTACGCCCTTCCTTTCGGTTCAGCAAGCTCTTTTTGGGCTGGTCGTCGTTTTCCCCGTTGAGGGTGAGGGTGACGGTCCAGCGCCGGGGGGACCGGCCCGCCAGGGGGCGTCCGGTTCGTCAGGGGACGGGCTGTGGGGCCCGTGCACCATGAGCGGAGTGGGAGGGATTCGAACCCTCGATACGCGTTTATGCGCGTATACTCGCTTAGCAGGCGAGCGCCTTCAGCCACTCGGCCACCACTCCATGGTTTCCCGCGCTTAGATCTTCCGATTGTCAAAGAGTCGAAGGGGGTTCTCCCCAGCGGAGGAGGAGGGATTCGAACCCCCGGTGCTTTCGCACAACGGTTTTCAAGACCGCCGCCTTAAACCACTCGGCCACTCCTCCAGACGGTCGGGAGCGCGGTATCTAGCACAGCCGGATCCGCGATTGCAAGCCTCAAGGCTGCAGGATGGCGAGGCCTCCCATCCACGGCTGCAGCGCGCTGGGGATGCGTACGGAGCCGTCTTCCTGCTGGTAGTTCTCGAGGATGGCGAGCCAGGTGCGGCCGACGGCGAGGCCGCTGCCGTTGAGGGTGTGGGCGAACTGGACCTTGCCGTTGGCGTCGCGGAAGCGGATACCTGCGCGGCGCGCCTGGAAGTCGCGGAAGTTGGAGCAGGAGCTGATCTCGCGGTAGCGCTCCTGGCTGGGGAGCCAGACCTCGATGTCGTAGCAGCGGGCAGCGGCGAAGCCGATGTCGCCGGTGCAGAGCTCCATGACGCGGTACGGCAGCTCGAGCAGATCGAGGACGCGGCAGGCGTGGGCGAGCAGCCGCTCGTGCTCCTGCTCGCTGTCCTCGGGGCGGCAGATGCGGACGAGCTCGACCTTGTCGAACTGGTGCTGGCGGATCAGGCCGCGGGTGTCGCGGCCGTGGCTGCCGGCCTCGCTGCGAAAGCACGGCGTGAAGGCGCAGACCTGGATCGGGGCGCTGAGGTCCTCGGTGATCGTGTCGCGGAAGAAGTTGGTCAGCGGGACCTCTGCCGTGGGGATCAGGTAGTACGGCCCGGCGCGGAAGACGTCCTCCTCGAACTTGGGCAGCTGGCCGGTGCCGGTCAGCGAGTCGGCGTTGACGAGGTAGGGGGTGTGGAACTCCTCGTAGCCGTGCTCGCGGGTGTGGAGGTCGAGCATGAAGTTGATCAGCGCGCGCTCGAGGCGGGCGCCGGCGCCGCGCAGGAACGAGAAGCGGGCGCCGGTGACCTTCGCGGCGGCGCCCTGGTCGAGGATGCCGAGGGACTCGCCGATGTCGACGTGGTCGCGGGGCGTGAAGTCGAACGCGCGGCGTGTGCCGACCTCGCGGACGAGGACGTTGTCGTCCTCGCCGCCGCCCACGGGTGCCAGCTCGTGGACCTCGTTGGGCAGGGTCATGAGCATGCCCTGCAGCTGGTCCTCGACGGCCTTGCGGCTGTCCTCGAGCTCCTTGAGGCGGTCGCTCATCGCGCGGAGCTCCGCCCGCAGCGCGTTGAACTCGTCGCTGCCGGGCTTGAGCTGCTTCATGCCGTCGGAGGCGCGCTTCTGCTCTGCCCGGGTGGTCTCGTACGTGAAGATCGACTCCCGTCGCTCGCGCGCGAGCTGTTCGAGGGCGTCGAAGTCGAAGTCGGTGCGGCGGGCTGCCGTGCGGGCGCGCACCTGGTCGAGGTTGTCGAGCACATGGCGGAGGTCGAGCATCGGGGCGCTCCGAAGGGGATGCGTGGTGGCCGGCGCCCGCGGGGCGCCGCGTCGCGTCGTCAAAGCACATTCCGGATGGGTTGCCAAACGACGAAACCCCGGTCGAGGACCGGGGTTTCGTATTCGTTCAGGCTACCGAGTGCGAGAGGGGGGACTCGAACCCCCACAGCCTTGCGGCCACATGCCCCTCAAACATGCGTGTCTACCAATTCCACCACCCTCGCATGGGCTGGCCGAGTGAGGAACTCCCGGCCGGGCGAAGCACTTTATCGGATGTAGCGCTTCGCCGTCAATCGATTTTTCTACTCGCCGGGCGATTCTTCGTCGCTGGCGGCTTCCGGCGCAGCGGCAGGGTCGACGGCGACGGGCGCGGCGGCTGCGTCGTCGGTGGCCTCTTCTGCGGCCTCTTCTGCGGCCTCTTCTGCGGCCTCTTCTGCGGCCTCGTCGATCAGCTCGTCGGCCGGGGTCGGCGTCGTGGGCATGGTCGGCGGTTCGGGCACGCGCACGTCGCTCGGGTCACCGAAGCCGATCTCCGGCGAGCCCACGGTGGGCTCGTCGTCGACGAAGCGGCCGCGGTCGGTCGCGCTGGGCGCGGACGACAGCAGCGCGAGCACGATGCTCAGCACCATGAACGCGCCGGCCGAGTAGACCGTGATGCGCTGCATGATCGACGAGCTGCCCGCCGAGCCGAACGCCGCGGTGGCGCCGCCGCCGCCGCCGGCGAAGTCGCTCAGCCCGCCGCCGCGGCCTGCCTGGAGCAGGACCACGAGGATCAGGAAGAGGCAGTTGACGATGTAGATTACGTGCAGCGCTGCTGACATGGGATCAACCGTAAGGACGTCGCGAAGAGCGAGCAGGCCCGGGCCGGAGCTCGGGCGAGGCACCCTAACCGCGGATCGTGGTGGTGGCAAGCCCGCAAACGCCGAGCCCGCCGGGCTGCCGAGGCGTCTCGGCGGCTGTCACGCGCCGCCGGCGATGATGCGCGTGAACTCGTCGGCCTTGAGGCTCGCGCCGCCGACGAGCACGCCGTCGATATCCGGCTGCCCCATCAGCTCTGCGGCGTTGTCGCCCTTGACCGAGCCGCCGTAGAGCACGCGGATCGACGGCGCGACCAGCCCACCGAAGCGCTCGCCCAGCCACCGCCGGATCGTCGCGTGCACCTCCTGGGCCTGCGCCGGGCTCGCGGTCTTGCCGGTGCCGATCGCCCAGACCGGCTCGTACGCGATCGTGAGCAGCTCGTGGCCCACGCCCTCGAGGCCAGTGCGCAGCTGCCGCTCGACGACGGCCGCCGTCTGGCCGGCCTCGCGCTCCTCGAGCGTCTCGCCCACGCACAGCGTGAACGGCAGGCCAGCGCTGGCCGCGGCGCGGACCTTCGCGGCGACCTGCTCATCCGACTCGCCGAACGCGTGGCGCCGCTCGGAGTGCCCGAGCAGGGTGCCGTCCGCGCCGGCGTCGCGGAGCATCGCGATCGAGGTCTCGCCGGTGAACGCGCCGCTGGCGTGCTCCGAGCAGGTCTGGCCCCAGATCGCCAGCGGGCTGCCGGTGACGGCCCGCGCGACGCGGTCCAGCAGGATCGCCGGCGGCGCGATGGCCACGTCGACGGTCTCGTACTCTGCGGCGGCCTGCGCCGTCGCCCGCGCCAGCGCGATCGCGTCTGCCTCGAGCAGGTTCATCTTCCAGTTGCCGGCGACCAGCTTGCGTCCAGTGCCCATCGGATCCTCTCCGGTTCAGGGGTCGAAACGGCAGCCCTTGCGCAGGGCGGCGATGCCGGGGAGGTCGATGCCTTCGAGGTACTCGAGGCTGGCTCCGCCCCCGGTCGAGACGTGGGTGACGTCAGCGGCGCGCCCGGCGGCGGCGATCGCCGCGGCGGAGTCACCACCGCCGATCACCGTCATCGCTGCGCGGTTGTCGGCGATCGCGTTGGCGATCGCGAAGGTGCCGCGGTGGAACGGCTCGCGCTCGAACAGGCCCACCGGCCCGTTCCAGATCACCGTCTTCGCGCCGGTGACGTGCTCGGTCCAGGAGCGCACGGTGCGCGGGCCGATGTCGAGGCCCATCATGCCGTCCGGGATCTCCTCGTCCGGCGTGTCGCGTCGGTCGCTGCTGTCGAATGCAGGCGCGATGCCGTGGTCCAGCGGCAGCAGCAGGCGGGTGCGGGTGCGCTCCGCGCGCTCGATGAGGCGCGTGGCCAGCTCGACCCGGTCCGCTTCGACGAGGCTCGTGCCGATCCCGACGCCCTGGGCCTTGAGGAAGGTGTAGGCCATCGCCCCGCCGATCATCAGGATGTCGAGCTTGCCGAGGAGGTTCTCGATGACCTTGATCTTGTCGGAGACCTTGGCGCCGCCCATGATGCCCACGTACGGGCGCTCGGCCCCGCTGAGCAGCGGGGTCAGGTACTGGAGCTCACGGCGGATCAGGTAGCCGCAGCCCTTGTCCGCGTCGGCGAAGTGGCGGACCATCTCCCACGTCGAGGCGTGCTTGCGGTGCGCGGTGCCGAACGCGTCGTTGACGTAGACGTCCGCGAGGCTCGCGAGCTCACGCGCGAACAGGGGGTCCGCCTTCTCCTCCGCGCGGTGGAAGCGCAGGTTCTCGAGCAGGACGACGCCGCCGGGCTCGAGGTCGCGCACGACCTTGCGGACGCCGTCGCCAACGCAGTCGTCCGGCGCGATGACGTCAGCGTCGAGCAGCTCGGCCAGCTTGCCGGCGACCGGCACGAGCGAGAACTCCGGGCGCGGTTCCCCCTTGGGGCGGCCCAGGTGGCTCGCCAGCACGACCCGCGCGCCGCGCTCACGCAGCGCGTTGATCGTGGGCAGCGCGCCGACGATGCGGGCGGGGTCCGTGACGACGCCGTCCTTCATGGGCACGTTGAAGTCGACTCGGACGAACACGGTGCGGTCCTCGACGCGCAGCGCGTCGATGTCCTTGATGCCAGTCAGTTCCATCGTGGGGCCTCATCAGCGCGGCCGGGGGGCCGGAACACGAAGGCCGCAGTCCGCGCGTCGGACTGCGGCCCAGCAGGGGGAGGCGCGCGACGCTCAGAGGGCGCCGAACTTCGCAGCGAGGTCGATCATGCGGTTCGAGAAGCCGCTCTCGTTGTCGTACCAGCTGAAGACCTTGACGAGGTTGCCGTCCTGGACGGTCGTCAGGTTGGAGTCGAAGATCGAGGAGTGGCTGTCGCCGTTGAGGTCGATGCTGACGATCTCGTCGGTCTCGTAGGCGAGCACGCCGTTGAGCGGGCCTGCGGCGGCTTCGCGGATCAGGGTGTTGATCTCGTCGACGGAGGTCGGGCGCGCGGCCTCGAAGGTGAGGTCGACGACGGAGACGTTGGGGGTGGGCACGCGCATCGCGAGGCCGTCGAGCTTGCCCTTGAGCTCAGGCAGGACGAGGCCGATCGCGGCGGCCGCGCCGGTCGACGTCGGGATCATCGACAGGGCCGCGGAGCGGGCGCGGCGCAGGTCGCCGTGCGGCGCGTCCAGCAGGCGCTGGTCGGACGTGTAGGCGTGCACGGTGGTCATCAGGCCCTTGACGATGCCGATGTTGCGGTGGAGCACCATGGCGACCGGCGCGAGGCAGTTGGTCGTGCAGCTGCCGCAGGAGATCACGGTGGCGTCCGGCTTGAGGTCCTGCTCGTTGACGCCGATGACGATCGTCGCGTCGACTTCCTTCGCCGGGGCGCTGATGATGACCTTGCGGGCGCCGGCGGCGATGTGCGCCTGGGCCTCGGTCTTGTTGCGGAACACGCCGGTGCACTCGAGGACGACGTCGACACCCACGTCGGACCACGCGAGCTTGCTGGCGTCGCGCTGGGCGGTCACCCGGATCGTGCTGCCGTTGATCACCAGGTTGCCGTCGACGACCTCGACCGTGCCGTTGAACCGGCCGTGGACCGAGTCGTACTTGAGCAGGTGCGCGAGCGTGTCGACGCTCGTCAGGTCGTTGATCGCCACCAGCTCGACGCCGGGGGCGGTGCGCTGCAGCAGCGCGCGGGTGATCGTGCGGCCGATTCGACCGAAACCGTTGATCGCAATCCGGATCGTCATGGTCAGAAACCCCGTGGGACCGTGCCCTGATGGAATGGTTGCCTGGGTCGGGGACCGCGCCCGGGGCCTCGCCCGGACGTGGCGCCGCGCAGCACCGACGGCGCAGCCCGAACCTGCCCGCCGCTTACGCAGCGCTGGCGGGGCCGTCAAGCCAAGTGGGGCGCCCACGTGTCGTCAGGTGACGGGCGGTTGCGGGCTGGTCGCGCGCGCCCTGCGCGCGTCCGGTACCGGCCGGCGCCGGTCAGCGTCATCAGTTGAGCAGATCGCGGTCGTCCCGCCCACCGGTCACGGTGCGGATCCGCCGCCGCACCCGCCACAACCGGAACCGCTGCCACGCCGCGTACGGCCCCAGGTTCATCGCCAGCGCGATCCCGGCCGCCGTCCCGCCCAGGTGCGCCAGCACCGCGATCGGCTGACCGGTCAACGCACGCAGCAGGTCCAGCACCACGAAGCCGACCAGCAGGTGCCAGCCCTTCGCCCGGAACAGGATCAGGTTCAGCGTGCGGTCCCGCCACAGCCAGCACATCGCCGCGACCACCGCGCTCACCGAGCCCGACGCGCCCATCACCACCGTCGGCGTGTGGTTCGCGAACGCGCCGGCCATCAGCCGATCCACCAGCAGCACCAGCAGGCCGCCGGCGATCCCGCCCACCAGGAACGTCTCCAGCATCCGACGCGTCCCCAGACGCTCCTCCAGCGGCGGAGCGAAGAAGAACAGCGCCAGCAGGTTGAAGAAGATGTGCCCGAGGCCGCGCACGTCGTGCACCCCGATGTACGTCACCAGCTGCCAGACGTGCCCCTGCACCACACGCGACGGATCCAGCGCCAGCGGCTCCACCACCAGCGCGTCGAACCGCTGCGGCTCGAAGCGCACCGACGCGTGGATGATCAGCGTGATCACCCACAACGCGAACAGCACGATCAACATCCAGCGCACCGCCGGCGTCATCGGCCACGCGCTGAACTGGATCCGGGGGGGCGTGCGCCCCGGGGGGCGGGTGCGGCGGCGGCGGCTCATCGGGTACGGACCATCGGTTCGAGGGGCGGCCTGCCGCGCGCTCAGCGCCTCAGCAGCTGGGCGAACGCGGCGTCGATCGTCGGGTCCATGAACGTGAAGCCTGCGTCAAGCAGCCGCTCCGGGACCGCGCGGGTGCCGGACAGCAACATCGTGTCCGCCATCTCACCCATCACCACCTTCATGGCAAATCCCGGCACCGGGAGCAACGCCGGTCTTCCCAGCGCGCCCGCCAACGCGATCGTGAACGCGCGGTTGGTCACCGGCTCCGGCGCCGTCAGGTTCCACGCGCCGGAAGCGTCCGGGCTGTCCAGCAGCAGCAGCAGCCCGGCGACGACGTCGCGCAGCGTCACCCAGCTCATGAACTGATCCCCCGAGCCCAGCCGACCGCCCAGCCCCATGCGGAACAGCGGCAGCAGCCGCTCGAGCGCGCCGCCCTCCTGCGCGAGCACCACGCCGAACCGCGCCACCGCGACCCGCACGCCGGCGTCCGCCGCTGCGGCCGCCTCCGCCTCCCACGCCGCGCAGACCGTCGCCAGGAAGTCGTCGCCGACCGGTGATGACTCCGTGACCACCTGCGCGCCGGTGTCGCCGTAGTAGCCAACCGCCGACGCGCTCACCAGCACCCGCGGGCCGTCCGGGCGCGCCGCCATCCACCGCGCGATCGTGCGCGTGCCGTCCACCCGCGAGCGCAGGATCCGCTCCTTCCGCGCGTCCGTCCAGCGCCCGTCCCCGACGTTCTCTCCAGCCAGGTGCACGATCGCCTTCGCCGCCCCGAGGCCGTCACCCTCGACGCGACCCGTCGCCGGGTCCCACTCGATCTCGAGCTCATCGCGCGGAGCCCGCCGCACCAGCCGCAGGACCTTGTCGCCGCGCGCAGTCAGCGCCTGCGTGAGCGCCTGGCCGACGAGCCCGGATGCACCAGTTATTGCAACAATCATGCCATCACTCCGTGGGTGAGCGCTTTTTCGACGCCGGAGCGCCGGCGACGGGGTGTAAGCCATAGACGCCTCAAACAGGCGCGTGGTACGTTTTCACTCCGTTACACCCGCACACGTCGCGCCGCGGCGGGGGGCTGTCTTGAGCGAACAGGCACCAGTCAGAGGCCTCGGAACCCGGTCCACGGGCTCGTTCGCGACGCCCGATGAGGTCCAGGGGCGGCGCCCCGAGGAGCTGCGCGCGGCGGAGTCGCGGCCTGATGAACTGGGGCCGGGCGAGCTGCGGCCGGGCGAGCTGCGGGCAGAGGAGCTGCGGGCAGAGGTCCAGCGCCTGCAGCAGGAGCTCGTGCGCGCCGAGCGCAAGGCCGTCGCCGCCGAGGAGCGCCTCACCTGGCTGCAGGACATCGGCGACGCCATGAGCCGGCGCGTGCGCCCCGAGGACGCCATGCAGCGCATCCTCGAGCGGGTCCTGCGCATGGTCGGCGCCCAGCACGGCACCCTCTACCTCGCCGAGGACGACGGTCAGGTCCTCGTCTCGCGCGTCATGCAGGGCGGCGCCCTGCGCGAGATCCGGCTCGCCCTGGGCGAGGGCCTCGCCGGCCACTGCGCCCGCACACAGCGCGCCGTCAACGTCAAGGACGCCCACCGGGACCCCCGGTTCAACGACGCCATCGACCGGGTCACCGGCGTGCGCACCCGCGCCGTGCTCTGCGTCCCGATGCGCGACCGGCGTGGGCGCCTCCTGGGCGTCGTCCAGGTCCTCAACAAGCGCGACGGCACCTACTTCACGCTCGACGACGAGCTGATGCTCGGCTCCGTCGCGATCTCGATCGGCATCCTCGTCGAGAACTTCCGCTTCTACCTCGAGGAGATCGTCCGCAACATCGAGCTCAACGAGATCCGCGAGAAGCTCGAGGAGCGCGTCCGCGATCTCGACGCCCTGTTCGAGCTGCAGCGCGCCCTGAGCGTCGCTGACGACCAGGACGACGAGCTCGAGTCCGCGCTCGTAGACGTCGGCAAGGGCGAGGACCAGGTGTGACCGTTGCGCTGGTTCGGTGGTGCGGTCGAGC
>ERZ869909.2767-NODE-2767-length-11006-cov-48.479824_pt1 | contig 11006 bp, 10 predicted proteins | sample MGYA00520892_ERZ869909 | MGnify/ENA primary metagenome ERZ869909 (study PRJEB32215, sample SAMEA104723947) | bioreactor metagenome | biome: bioreactor; feature: anaerobic bioreactor; material: water | place: China | collected 2015-03-12 ... | reverse complement strand
CCAGTGGTCCCACCGGGTCACCTCCCCGAAGCACCGCTGCGGCAAGGTCTACCGGGTCACCCTGGATGAGCCGCTGGCGGGGGAGGCGCTGGCGCGCGTTGTCGAGGCCTTCGCGGAAGGTGTCGTGCTCGACGGCGAGGAGAGCCCCACCCGCCCGGCGGAGCTCGCCATGCGCGAACCGAACGTCGCCGAACTCACCCTCTTTGAAGGCAAGTATCACCAGGTGAAGCGGATGTTCGCCGCCGTCGGCAACCACGTGGTCGCCCTGCACCGGGAGTCCATCGGCCCCCTGAGCCTCGGCGACCTGCCCGAAGGCGAATGGCGCGAACTCACCGCCGACGAGATCGCCGCGTTCTAAGCACGCTTCGGGGTCAGACCCTTAAGCCAACTTAGCCAAGCTGCCTTAAGGGTCTGACCCCGAGTGAGAGGCCGGGGGAGACTACTGCCAGGTGCGGTGGTAGTCGTCCCAGTAGCGGCCCATCTCGCGCTCTTCGGTGAGGTCGAACAGTTCATAGCGACGGTTGAGCGCAGCGCCGCCGTCGCGGGTAAGCGGGCGCCAGTCGAGCTCGGCGCGGTCGCGGCTGGAGCGGGTGAATAGCGCGTCGAAAGGCATCGACAGATAAAGCCCCTTGTCGAAGCCGCCTTCGCCGAAGTCATCGCCGGCATCTGTCCAGGTGCCCCAGGCGCCAATACGCACGCCCGACGCAAACTCCCGGGAAAGGTCCAGGGTGCCGCCGAAGTCGCGTGCCAGGTAGCGGCCCAGGCTTACCTTGGCCAGGATATCTTCGATGCCGGTGTCGATGTATGCCGTAGCATGCCCGGTCCAGGTCTCGTAGTCGCGCAGGTCGAAGCGCTGCTCGAAATCACGCTGCCGGACCCAGTTCACATCCACGCCGAGTGCCAGCGGGCTGTTGAAGGGGCGGTAGAGCAGTTCGCCGCCCGCGCCTGCATACATCATCTCCAGCAGACCGCCATAGCCCATGGCATACCAGTTGTCGCCCAGGCGTGCCGTACGGGTGTACTGGAGGTTCTCGATACCCAGGCTGGACTCGGCCAGGTAGTCCCCGATAAAGGTACGTACCCTGGGTAGCTGGGAGTCGGCGATGTATTCGTAGTCGTCCAGGTTGTCCCATACCGTCCAGGCGAGCTCGCCCGAGAACCAGCCGTTGGCATCGGTGCGGTACTCGGCGTCGGCGACGGCCATCAGGCGAAACAGGTAGCCGTCTGGACCACCGAAGTTCTGATCAAGGCGGGGACCAACGCCCCAGTCGAATCCACTTGCCCGGCCGCGATAGAGAGTCTCGCCGTCGGGCACGTCGAGCCTGGCATGCGCATAGAGGCTGTGCAGGTGCGCCTCTTCAGCGCTTTCGCTGCGTGCCGCCGCGACGAAGCTGTCGCGGGGGTGCACGTCTTCGCGCAGCGGCATGCCGCGGCTGTACCAGGTATAGCGGAACTGGTCGACCCCTTCGTCGGCCTGGGCATGCAGAATGCGGCCCGCGCGTCCCTCGCTCTGGCCGAGGTGACGAAAGGTGGTGGGCTCTGCCTCGACCCGGAGGTGTGAGCCGTCCTGGCTGATGCGGGCAACGCGCATGCCGGCGTTACTCTCCAGCTCGCCGGCTACCGTGCTCCAGCTATCGCGGGGCGGCGCATCGATGGGCATTGGCGCCGGGTCGTTCTTGACCTGGCGCAGGCCGGCCAGGTCGATGTTGTAGCTGACGCCGGCCATGGCCGTGTTGCCGCGCTGCCAGCCCGTGCGCAGTTCGAAGTTGTCGGTGACGGCGAGTCGTGCCCCGAGGTTCACGCGGCTGTCGCGATCCTGGTCGTTGTTCTGGGGTTCATTGGCATAGTTGTTGCCCTCCAGTTCCGCCTGCAGGATCAGCCGATCCCAAGGCGTCTGCCACTCCACGCCGCCGAACAGCGCCATGGGGCCCCGGAACAGCGAGTCCAGCGCGAACTCGCCGCCCTGGCTGCCGCCGGAGCGCCGCGGGCGCTCATCCAGCTTGCTGTCGATCCAGCCGAAGGGCGAGCTGACATCGCTGTAGTTGCCCAGATAGCCCCAGCCGAGGCCCAGGGTCAGGTCGACATCGCCCAGACGCTTGCTGGCCGCCAGGTACTCGGCGCCAAACAGCGTCGTGCCGCCCACATCGCGAAAGCCCAGTGCCACCTGTGGCCAATAGCGTGTCTCTTCGAGTAGGCGCAGCTTCATGTCGAAGCCCTTGTCAAGGTTTGCCCGTCCGTCGCCGGCCGCAGTGAATTCGCGGTTTTCTACCTCTACGTAGCGAAAGCCCCCCTCGAACCAGGCGGTGGGCTGGAAGAAAACGTTATAGCGGCGGTAGGGCTGGGTGCGGCTCCAGCTCACGCTCATGGTGCCCTCCGGCGCCATGCGGGCGGTAGGCGTCTGCATGATGCCTACGCCGCCAAAGTCGCTCTGGCCCGCGCCGAGCTCACCGGCGAGGCCGTCCGCCATGGCCGGTGAAGCCGAGAGGACGGCCAGGGCTACCGGGGTCAGACCCTTAAGGCCGATCAGGTTCCGAAGTCGATTCTGGGGGCTGGCCCCAGACGGTGCGAACACAAGCTGCGTGGGTTTCATGCGTCCCTTTTCCTTTTGCTCTGGCGGGCTTTTTTTGATCAAGGTTTCCAAAGCGTGCACTGGTCTGCCGGTAGGCGGGTGGCGAGAAATTCCGGCAGCTCGCGATTCACCCAGCTCGCCTCTTCCACGGTGCCGGGAAAGGGCAGAGCCGTGCGCAGGCCCTGGGCCTCCGGCAGAGCGAGCATGATGCGGCTGCCCGGTGCAAGCGCGGCGGTTTCGCGGTTCCAGGTCGCCACGCCTCTCGATAGGCGCTTGCCTGTCGGGGTGATCACGACGGCCTGGTTGGCCGATGCCCAGGCGGCCTGGGGCAGCCTTTCGACGGCATCGCGCAGCGTCATGGCGGGCTGCCAGTCAACGCGGGTGATCCCACGGTGGTGCCATACCTCTACCCAGCTGGGTGGGGTGCACAGCCCGAAGTGTGCTACCTGGGAGAGAGGCAGATCGCGGCGCAGGTCGGCGGCGATCCAAGGCAGGTCGTGGCGCCCCGGCGTACGCAGGGTATCCCGACCGGCCTGGGCCACCTGGGCACGCCACTCGGCAAGGCCCTGGCCTAGCTGGCCGGCACCTGCCAGGCGTGCGCTGGCTACCAGGGTATCCAGCTCCGCCACCAGGCGGCGCTGATGCTGTGGCAAGCGCTCTCGGGTCTCCTTTCGTGCCACGACCGCGTGGCTCCAGGCGACTGCCTCCTGCTGCTGGGCCAGGCCGCGCAGCCAGGCGTCGCTCAAGGCGCCGGGCGCATCCGCATGGGCGGCCCCCGGCAGCAGCATGGCAACGCCCATGGCGGCCAGGTACCGACGAATGTGTCGACGTATTACCACCATGCGCGGGCAACCTCCCAGCGAATGCGTGCCGCGCCTGGCCAGGGGGTCACCTCGGCGGCCCACAGGCGGCGCGTCTCGGGTGAGCGGTAGAAGTGCGACACGCTTTGCTCGCCTGTCTCCCAGCGCACCTGTTCGGTGCAGTGTTCAAGGCGGCGTTCACCCAGGGGGAGCGGATAGGGCTCGGCTGCGGCGCACCTCAACTGCGCCTTGCCGCGGTTGAGACGAACGTCGCCGTTGGCGCCCTGCGAATAGCTTTCGATGGCGTAATGCACGGGAGTGTCCTGCTGCCAAGGCGTTAACGTGGCAGCATCGGCAGCCCTTGGGTTGTCACCGTGCGCTGCCTGTGCCGGGCCGGAGGCGGGTTGTGTTGAATAGGAGTGGTAGCTAAGGCTCAGCAGGTCGTCGGAGAAGCCTGCTGTGGCGTTCAGGCCATCCTGGTAGAGGGAGATGGCGCCCTGCTGGCCTGTAGGCCACAGTGTATGGCGGCCGCTCTCCGCACCTAGCACGATCAGGCCGCTGCGCTCTCGGGTATCGAGCAGCAGTGACGCATAGGGTAGCTCGGCGGCGCGCTCGGCGGGCGCCGGACCTGATGACAGACCCGGCACCACCCCCTGCAGGGAGCTGCCCAGAGGCGAGAGTTCGCCGCTGGCGCAACCCGACAACAACAGGGCAGCGGCAGCGGCGAACAAGCCGCGGCGGCCACGAGTTCCTTTCGCGGAGATAACGCTCATGACACGGCGTTCAGTTGGTGCCGGTCGTGGAGCTTGAGCTGTTGGCGGCCGCCACGGCCCCGATGACCACCACGGCACCGATGGCACCCAGCTGAGCGCCGGTCAGGCCGGTCGCCTGCTGCAGGCCTGCTGCGAAGGAGGGGTTGCCGGTGGTCTGGTCGCCCGCCTGGCTTTCGAAGGTCACGTTGTCCTCGGCGTCCATGTCGCTGCCGGTCCCCTGGGCGAAGGCGAGAGGCGTGGTCAGCATGCCGGCGATAGCAAGCAGTGCGGCGGATTTCTTGGGAAGGGTCATGGGTAGCGCTCCTGAGTCATCGACGCGTTGGGTGGCAGAACATCCTTTTGTACTAAGGATGAGGTTACATCGGCCATTTATCTGATGGTAGCGGAATGCTGCTATCGGAGCGAGCTTGCTCCGTGATGGCGCACTGCAGCATCATAGTCCAATATGGTGAGAGGTAATACCGGTGTTGGTGCGATGCGGCGCTATGACTGGCGGGGGGTTTCTGGTTAGAATCCACGGCTGATATGACACGCACTGGCCCATGATCCGATATGCTTGCTACGGAACAGCAGCGGTACCGAGCGCCGACGGCGACTTAGCGGCCAGCGCGACGGTACTGACCGATTCACAGATGAGAGAGTGCACTATGCGCCATTCCCGACAGCGCCTCGCGGCCCTTGGCCTGGCCTCCATGGCCCTGCTGGCCGGCTGCTCTCTGGCTCCTGGCAGCCACATGACCTATCAGAGCGATACCGCACCGATCGATGAACTGGTGAGTATCGAGCCGATCACGCCTGGCCTGGTGTCCAGCTGGCAGCCGGCGCCCGCGGGTCACCCCATGAGTGACGAGCTCAATGCGGCGCTGGCTGCCTATGAGTATCGCGTCGGCCCCGGGGATGTGCTCAGCATCATCGTCTACGACCACCCCGAACTGACCAACCCCGGCGGCACCGACCGCAGTGCCGCGGAAGTGGGCAATCGGGTGCAGGCGGACGGCACTTTTTTCTACCCTTATATCGGCCGAGTGAACGCCGAGGGCAAGACGGTCGATGAGATACGCCGCGAACTGACCCGCAGGCTCGCCGCCTTTATCACCGAGCCCCAGATCGAGGTTAGCGTGGCGGCCTATAACGCCAAAAAGGTCTATCTGAGCGGTGAGGTCAGCGAACCCAAGACGCTGCCGATCACCAGCGTGCCGCTGACCCTGGTGGATGCCATCAGCCAGGTGGGCAGTGCCAACCCGGGTGCCAACTGGCACTCTATCTACCTGAATCGTAACGGGCGTCAGGAACAGATTTCGCTCTATGAGCTGATGCGCAACGGCGACATGCGCCAGAATCGCCTGCTGCAGCCGGGTGATATCCTGCACGTGCCAAGCGCCGAGAATCAGGCTGTGGCCGTTATGGGGCAGGTCATTCGTCCTGGCAATATTCCGCTGGGCAACGAGCGGCTTACTCTCACCGACGCCCTCGCGCGCAGCGGTGGCATCAACGAGATCAGCGCCAACGCTTCGGGCATCTTCGTGATCCGCGGCAACGAACCGTCCAGCGACAAGCTGGCCACGGTCTACCAGCTGGATGTGCGCAATGCTGCCTCCTTCACGCTGGGCAGCCGCTTTGTACTCGAGCCCCAGGATGTGGTGTATGTGACCACTGCACCCATCGCGCGCTGGAACCGCGTGATCAGCCTGCTGCTGCCGTCGATTCGCCTGCCGGGCGTCGCTTCCGACAGCATCTCCGACACGCGCGACCTCTAGGCCATGTTTCAGCGAATTCTCGTGGTCTGCGTCGGCAATATCTGCCGAAGCCCGGTGGCCGAAGCGATGCTGCGTCGGGCGCTGCCCCACAAGTCGCTCAGCTCGGCCGGGCTCGGGGCGCTGGTGGGGCAGGGCGTTGACCCTGCCGCCCGGGAATTCGCCGAAGCGGAAGGCCTCGACGTCTCCGGCCATCAGGCCCGCCAGCTTACCCGCGCGATGCTCGCGGAGGCCGACCTGGTGCTGGTGATGAGCGACGGCCAGCGTCGCGCCGTGGGCGAGCTTTCGCCCGAGGCGCTGGGCAAGACCATGACCCTGGGCAGGTGGCTCCCCGAGTCACCCGCGATCCCCGACCCCTACCGCAAGAGCCGCGACGCCTTCCTGCATGTGCACGAGCTGCTGAGAGAAGCCACCGGCGCCTGGGCTTCTCGCCTTTAGCAGTCCCTGCAAGCCGTGGCGCCCAGCCCTGCACCGCATCTATCATTACGGACTATTTTTCTACCATGACAGATACACCCCAGACCCCCTCCGGTGCCAGTGCGTCACACGCAGAAGACGAAATTGACCTTGGGCGCCTTTTTGGTCTGCTGCTGGACCACAAATGGCTGATTATTTCCATCACCTTTGTCTTTGCCCTGGCCGGCGTGGTTTACGCTATGCTGGCGACGCCGATCTATCAGGGCGACGCCCTGGTGCAGGTGGAGCGCCGCTCTTCCATCAGCCCCCTGGGGGATCTGGGCGACGTGTTCGGCACCGAGAGCGAGGCCTCCACCTCCGCTGAGGTCCAGATTCTGCAGTCGCGCATGGTGCTGGGTCAGGTAGTGGACCGCGTCGAGCTCGACACCGTGGTGCAGCCGCGCACCATGCCGGTGGTCGGCGATTTCGTGCTGCGCCGCCAGATTCCACGTCCCGCCTTCATGCAGGGGCAGGCCTATATCTGGGGCGGTGAGTCGATTCAGGTGGGGCGCTTCGAGGTGGCCGACCACCTGCGTGATCAGCCTATCACCCTGAGGTCCCTGGGAGGTGGGCAGTATGAGCTGCGCACCGAAGAGGGCGTGCTGGGGGTTGGCGAAGTGGGGCAGCTGGCGCGTACCGACGATGATGCGGTGCTGCTGCGTGTGGCCGATCTGCAGGCACCCGAGGGTGCCGAGTTCATCTTGACCAAGCGCTCCCGCGCCGCCGCCATTCGCTCCTTGGCGGGCAGGCTGAGCGTCAGCGAGGTGGGCGGCGGCCGTAACGCTAGTACCGGCATGCTGCGCCTCACCCTGACCGGGCCGGATCGCGAAGAGATTCGCCACTCCCTGGATGCCGTGGCTGCGACCTTCCTGCGCCAGAACGTGGAGCGCCAGGCGGCCCAGGCCGAGCAGAGCCTCGATTTTCTCGAGGAGCAGGCCCCCGAGCTGCGCGCCCAGCTGGCCGCCGCCGAGGATAATCTCAACCAGTATCGGGTGGAGCAGGACAGCGTGGACCTCTCCAGCGAATCCCAGGCGGTGATCCAGCAGTTCATCGAAGTGGAGCGCCAGCTCAACGAGCTGGAGTTTCAGGAGGCGGAGCTGGCCCAGCGCTTCACGGCCAACCACCCGAGCTATCAGTCACTGCTGCGCCAGAAGCGTCAGCTGCAGCAGCAGCGCGCCGAGCTCAACGAGCGGGTCAGCCAGCTGCCGGCGGCCCAGCAGGAGATCGTGCGCCGCACTCGGGACGTGGAAGTGACCCAGGCGATCTACGTTAACGTGCTCAACAAGATGCAGGAGATGCAGATTGCCCGAGCCGGCACCGTGGGCAACGTGCGCATTATCGATGAGGCCCTGGTGGGCGGTGGGCCCATCGAGCCCAGAAAGCCCCTGATCGTGGTGCTGGCCACCCTGCTTGGAGGGATGCTCAGCGTGGGGCTGGTGCTGCTGCGCGGCCTGCTGCGCCGCGGCGTCGAGAATCCCGAGCAGATCGAGGGGGCCGGCCTGCCGGTCTACGCCACGGTGCCGCGCTCCGATGAGCAGGACAAGCTGATCAAGCGCGTCAAGCACAAGCGCGACAAGCTGGCCAGCGGCGTGGCTACGGCCGTGCTGGCCGAGAAGGCCCCGGCCGACAACGCCGTGGAGGCCCTGCGCGGCCTGCGTACCAGCCTGCACTTCGCCATGCTGGAGGCAACGGACAATCGCCTGGTGATTACCGGGGCCAGCCCGGCCGTCGGCAAGAGCTTTGTCTCCGTCAACCTGGCAGCGGTATGCGCCCAGGCGGGGCAGCGGGTGCTGGTGGTGGATGCCGACATGCGCAAGGGTCATATTCATCACGCCTTCGGCGGGCGCAGCCAGAATGGCCTCTCCGAGCTGCTGGCCGGCAAGATCGGGCTTGAGGAAGCGGTGCGTCACAGCAAGGTCGAAGGGCTGGACTACCTCGCCCGCGGCGAGGCGCCGCCCAACCCCTCTGAGCTGTTGATGAACGCCCGTTTCAGCGCCTTCCTCGAGCAGGCCAGCCGAGAGTACGATCTGGTGGTCATCGATACCCCGCCGGTGCTGGCCGTGACCGATGCCGCCATTGTGGGTCGCCAGTGCGGCACCACCCTGATGGTGGCGCGCTTCCAGGTCAACCCGGTCAAGGAGCTGCAGGCCGCTACCAGGCGCCTGGAGACCGGCGGTGTGGCCGTCAAGGGCGCCATTCTTAACGCCATGGAGCGCAAGGCCGCCACCTACTACGGCTACGGCTACTACTACAATTACTCTTACAAGTAGTAGCAGGGGCTTACAAGCAGCAGCGCCTGTACAGGTGGCAGGCGAGAATGTTTCGGCAGGAAGAGGGTGAAGAGCTCCCTCTTCCTCTAGTTGCTGGGCCCTTCAGCTGCTAGTATTGCGCTGCGGCATAAAAGCAGTAACCACCGGTTTTTGCACAGTTTAAAAACGGTGTACGGCCAATTGGCGGCGTTCGATTGGTCCAACATTGCAGCGTTATCAACGGCCTCAGGGAATGCCATGGACACCCTGGGGCGGTAGCGTGTCCGGAACAGTCCTGATGTAGCCCCGATACACCCGAGGCGACGCTTCTTCAACGCCAGCATAGAAGTCCCCGGCGTGGCCTTCGAAGTGATCGGTACGCCGAATGTAGCGCTCGAAGGTGCGCTGGTCGCGGTGACCGCTGACCCGTTTGATATCGACCGCCGCCTTGCCGCGACGATGCGCCTCGGTGATAAAGCCGGCCCGAAAACTGTGCGGCGAGAAGCCGCGATCGGCCATGCCGGCCGCCTCCAGGTGATGCGCCAGGCGCTGGGCCACTACGCAGCCGGTCAGTCGCCCGGCCCCCAGCTTCCCGGACAGGCTGAGGCTGCGAAACACCGCCCCGCGCCGAATGCCCGAGGCCGCAAGCCAAGCCTCCAGCAGGCGAACGGGGCAGTAGGGGAAGCCCTCAGGCGCGCGCAGGATCGCCTTGGTCTCCTCGGCTCCTTCCTGATTGGTCTTGCTGCGCCGCAGGCCCACCAGGATGCCCCGGGCCTCCCACTGGATATCCTCCAGGTAGAGCGCCACCACCTCGCTGCGCCGAAAGGCGCCGTGGAAGGAGAGGGCAAACAGCGCACCATCGCGCTTGCCGCGCAGGTCGGAGCGATCGATGTGATCCAGCAGGCGGTGCAGGTCCTCGAGCAGCAGCGGCGGCGCCTCCTTCTGGCGCGTACCGGCCGAGCGGCGAATGCCGCGCATCACCGCCCGCACCGGCATGCTCCTCACCGGCGATGGCAGGTTCATGTAGCGGTGCCACATGTGCAGGGAGTTGAGATAGCGCTCCAAGGTCGCGGGCTTCTTGCCCAGGGCGCGCTGATCGGCGATGAAGTTGGCGATATCGAACTCATCCGCCGGCAGCAGGCCCCCCGCACGCTGGTAGACGCGCAGATCGGCCCGCATGCCGCGGATGGTGTTCTTCGACACGCTGTTGGCGATATGGCGACGCGCCCGGGCCGACAGGCGTTTCACCACCTGGGGAAGGCGTTCGAACTCCACCACCGCCTCATCGGGCTCGATCAGCTGCCCGTTACGAATATCACGGCTCATGGCACCCCCGCTCCAGTCAGGCTGGACTATGTTGGACAGGGTTTGGCTGGATAGATAGCCAGTATAGCCGCAGAAGGGGCAACCGCCATGGCCTACTATGTCAGCACGAACGAACATGCGACTGAATCAGCACGAAATCGATGTCATCAAGGCGGCCGCTGCCGAGATTTTCGGCAAAGACGCCGAGGTCCGGCTCTTCGGCTCCCGCATTGACGACGCTGCCAGGGGCGGCGACATCGACCTGATGGTCACGGTCACCCAGCCCGTCGATAACCCGGCCTGGGACTGCGCGCGCCTCGAAGGGGCTATCATCATGAAACTCGGGGAGCAGAAGATCGATGTTCTGCTGGAGGCTCCCGGGTTGAAGCGTTTTCCGATCCACGAGATCGCCCGGGAGCAGGGCATCCGGCTGTGAGGAGCAAGCAATGACGCTATCGCCGGAAACTACGGAAAGACTGTCCTTTCTTGTGAGGGTCGTCGGCAAGGAAATTACTCACCTCGAGTATGCCGATAAGCAGGCATTCAGCCCGCCTCTGACCCGTGAAGCAGTCGAAGGTCTGGATAACAATCCCGCATTGGCCTTGAGAATCGAAGCCTTCACCAGCCGTTTCTGTCGCCTACAGGATACGGTCGGCGATAAATTGCTCCCGGCCCTTCTCAAGGCATTGGGAGAACCTGCCAGCGCGCTGCTGATCAACCTCAATAAGGCGGAAAAGTACGGTTGGCTTGAGTCAGCGGACCAATGGGTCAATTTACGACAGCTGCGTAATAAGATGATCCACGAATATATCGAGGATTCAGACGTCCTATACGTCTCATTGATGACGGCGCATGACAACCTCTCGGTCTTGAAGAAATTTGCTAGTAGTCTTGTTTCGCAAGTAGAACAATTGGAAACACCTTGATCCTTTGACCAAAAGGCGCAACAAGCCTCGGCTCTTCAGGCCGAGGAAGGATAGCGCGGACGCCGAAGGCGTCCTATAATACTGTATGCATATACAAACTCTGAGTCTTTATGCAACGCCTCCAAGCCTTCAAATATGAGCTGATGCCCAACGGCGAGCAGGTGCGGAAAATGC
>ERZ869909.2766-NODE-2766-length-11008-cov-88.146281_pt1 | contig 11008 bp, 14 predicted proteins | sample MGYA00520892_ERZ869909 | MGnify/ENA primary metagenome ERZ869909 (study PRJEB32215, sample SAMEA104723947) | bioreactor metagenome | biome: bioreactor; feature: anaerobic bioreactor; material: water | place: China | collected 2015-03-12 ... | reverse complement strand
CTGCCTGTGCCCATGGTTCATCTCCTTTGCTGCACATTACGTGATCAACGAAGCGGCACCAAACCGTGACACGTCCAAAGAGATCCTTATTCGAGATCTCGATCTTTCGGCCATTCCGAATGAAGTCGATCCCGAACTCGGTGTTGTGCAGATACCGCTGCAAGCCAATCCAGCCGTGAATCCGCCGCTCCGTTTCGACGATCTGGCAACTCGGGCTCCCTGTGGGGCATTTCTCCTCGCTCGGCGCCAGGGTGCGCATGCAATGAGTGCAATATCGCCGTGGCGCCAACTTGACGTCGATCATCTCGACGGCGCGGGCGACCGTTCCATCCGGATATGAGACAGTTCGTTCCTCGTTCCACACGCAGTGCCGGCGCGGCGCTAGCCGGGTCCCGCCAACCATCAACCGGATCTTTCCGGCCTCGGACTTACCGAGCAAGGAGGAATAGGCTCGCGAAAGATGCTTACGGATGGTCTTTTGGTTGTTGCTTCTCGCCAGATAGGCTCGTTGATCCGTCTTAAGCCCGGTAATCACAATGGTGGTGCCATGGGCATTGTGATCCGGTTTGGCCCGGGTTTGCCTGGGAACCTTGAAATTTCCAGTGGCGCGCAAATCGTTCAGATCGATCCTGACACCCACCTCCTCCGGGTCACCCGCCCGGCTGGTCCAAACCTCGGTCACAAGCCCAAGGCGAGCGGTCGCGATGTTGAAGCCCATACCGAACAAACCGAGACTTGAAAGCGGGCTGTTCCCCGACCAGCCAGCCTTCACCGCGTTCTCAAGAAGGTCGAACGACATACCCGGCCCGTTGTCCTTGACGACAACCCGGGCGTCCTCGTTATCCGCCGTTGGAAGGCTCACGCCAATCTCCGGAGCATCAACCGGGATCCCGAGCGGGCGGCATGCAGAAATCCGTCAATGGAATTGTCGATAAGCTCCGCCAGGCAACGCCATTGGTGAAGGTTGATCTCGCCCAACATCTGTAGGACCCGCGGGTCCGGCGTGAGATCGAAGTCCTGGTTCATTTCCTCACCTGTCCTTGCCTTTCGCCAATCGCGCCCTGACTATATTCCGCACCTTGTCGGCGAGCCGTGCCAATTGGTCGGACTTGGACTGACACTCCCAAACCTCGATCACCGCCCAGCCCAGTTCCTCCAACTCCACCCGAACCCTTTCGTCGCGCGCGCGATTCCCCTCCAGCTTGGGCCGCCAGAATTCCAGTCTCGATTTCGGCATGCGCGCGAGCTTGCACGCCGGGTCCGGATGCTGGTGCCAAAAGCAGCCGTGAACGAACAAGACAACCCGGGCGCGCGGGAAGACTATGTCCGGCTTGCCCGGAAGGCCCTTCGCTTGCAGCCTATACCTTAGGCCTGCGGAGTGCAGCGCGCGGCGCACCCGCATCTCTGGCTTCGTGTCACGCGCCCGAATGCGCGCCATCTGGGCACTGCGCGCATCACGCGATTCATTCGTCGTCAGCACCACCAGCCTCATTCGGTTGAGGCCCCTCCGCGTCGTCACCAACCGGGGGAGTATGGGTTTCAACCGCCGCGTCCTCCTGTCGGAAGCCCTCCAGCATCTCTTCCAGCAGCGCGGCATGATCCCGGCGAACCGGCACCCTCTCCAGGGTTTGCGCTATTCGTTGCCTGATCTGATCAGGCGTCAGCGAGTTCATCAAACGCTCGTCAAGCGCCCAGGCCCGACCAGGATGCACGACATCCCAAGGCGAACGCTTATTCGCCCTGGTCTTGGCGGCGTCCCCATGCTTGCTCATGCCCCAGCAGGCCTTTGTCTCGGAGTTCCATATCGGCCAGAATGTTCGAATGAGATGCTTTTCAGCGACCAGTTGAGCGTTCGTCGCGCAGACCAGTCTTCTGCAAACGAAATCTCGCAGGTGGATCGGCGATAGATGTGCTGGCAATTGATCGGTGTAGGCCTCGGCGGTTCCGATTGTGCCGGCATGCTCCAGAAGCCGTGCGGTCAGCTTCGCGCCCTGCTCCCGCGCCGTGCTCGCGTCATGATTGGCTGGGTCAGCCTTTCCCACGTAAATGGGGGTCTCGGATCCCGAGATGCTGGCGTAGAGCGGGTGCTCGCCGCGATAGTAGATCGCATACACCCCCGAACCATAGGCGGGCTGGATATCCTCGAGCGCGATCAACGGCTGCGCCAGAAGCGCTATCGAGACCATCCGTCCAATCGCCTTCGGGTCCGCAGGATCAAACGTAGCGCGCGGCATTTGGATTGGATCGGTGGATGAGCGCGCCGCCTCCACGGCCTCCGCGTGCGCGGCGAGTCCGTTACGAATACGCCGAACAACTGCCGGAGGAGGATTATCCCCGACGGCCCCTAGCACCGCCTCCAGCGCCTTCTCCAGCTCATTGATCGCTGTCCGATCCGGCGAACGCGCCATATTCCAGACCTCCCGGTTTGCCGATACGAGGTCTCTCGGTCGCGATTCGCCCCCGGCTGTTTACATCGGCAATACTATGCCGCCTTCCGATTTGAATCCAATACGCTCGGACGTTGCTTGTTAATCATCCCAGAAAGCCATCTTCCCGCTGCCGCTCCAAGCTGCGCCGGCACCGCGTTTCCGAGCTGGCGCATGCTCTCCGTCCAAGAGCGCGGAAACTCATAATCGTCCGGCAAGCCGACCAGACGCGCCGCCTCACGAGTGGTGAAGTAGCGAACCGAGCCGTCATCGCGAACCATCATGTTCTCACCGCCAGGAACGCCATGGTCACCAGCCTTCAATGCCTTCGCCGGAAGATCCAAGGGACTCCCCGTATGTCCGGGATAGACCTTGGCCCCTGGCTGAAACACATGGTTTCCAACACCATTCGGATCGCCCAAATCGGCAAGGGCGTCGCGAACCGTCACCCAGGGCAGCCCCTTGGGCTCGCGGCCCTCGCGCCTCAAGGCCGCCACCCTCGTTTGATCCTGCCGCAGTTGCGGCTCGGCTCGAACCTTGATGCCGTTACGCGCCCAATATTCTCCCGTCACATATTGATCCCAGAGCAATTTTTCACGGGAGTGAGTTGGGGTCATTGGCAGCGGGACCACACCCATGTCGGCGCGAACCCCAAAAATGAGAACGCGATGCCGGATTTGCGGCGCGCCGAAGTCAGCAGCATTCACAAGCTGCCACACAACCCGGTATTCCGGCTTCGATCGTGACGCGTGCAAACGATCACGATGCTCATCATGCGTCTCGCTGGCCTTACGCTGTATTGAGGGTCGCGCGAGATGCGCGAGTATCCAATCGAGATAAGGCCGGAAACGCGGCCCGGAAATATTTCGCACGTTCTCGAACAGGAAGGATCGCGGCTGGGCCTCCCGCACCGCGCGAATCGCCTCCGGCCACATGTCACGGCCATCCTCCTGGCCCAGCTTCTTTCCGCCAATCCCGAACGGTTGACAGGGTGGACCGCCCGAGACCGCGTCCAGGGCTTCAAACACGCTCCAGTCGATTTCCCGAACATCCTGGAGATACATTGGCCAGGCACGGACATGCTCAACGCCATTAGCCTTGTTGTGCAGAACGGTCGCCACCGCATCCCGGTCGAATTCAGCCATGTGGCGATGTTTAAATCCAGCACGGGACATTCCCAAAGCAAGCCCGCCGCATCCGGCGAAGAGTTCAGCGCTTTCCATCCTCGCCCCTTTCCAGCTCAAGCGGGAGCATTGGCCCCCCCGCAGCTTCTTCCAAATAACGCTCGACCGCGCGACGGACGAGCCAAGCGACCTTCACGCCCTGCGCCTTGGCAAGGCGATCAAGCTCGGCCTTCTGCGCTCTGGTCAAAGTCGTGGTAACGCGCTCGGCGTCCTTACCATCCTTGCCCACTTGGAACCTCCGCGGCGATCCGCAGCATTCCGCGGCGCAAAGCCACTTTGCCTCAAGCGCTCCTAGATAGCAAGGTAGCAGATGAAAGTGAACAAATAAAGAACATACGGTCGGGCGACCCGCTTGCGAGAGAGCGAGAGGATAGCTTCCAACAACTTATATGTACATTTTTCTACTTCGTCGCGTGACTCCCGATGGGCCGCGATTTCGCCGAGGTGTCCAGGTCCAAGTTCTCACGTGGAACAGTTACGCCGCGAGCGAGCTGCCGAGATCGGCACACTACTCCAGCATATCCGGCGGAGCACGACCACAGCTCACGCTCCCCTGCTGGCTAACGAGATCAGTCTGTATTGAAGAGCAAGGCGCCGAAGAATAAGACCCTAAGCGGCATTAGATCAATGTGGCGCACCCCGTCGCGCGAACGAAAAGGAAATAGCACAAGAACCTTCGTGTGCAAAATTTGCACACGGTCGAACGCAAATCATTGATATTTATAAGTGATCATTCCAATCCATCATAGGAAACAGCTTCAGCCCCGTCAGCCGGCCCCGCGCAAAGGGTTGATGAACGGGATCCCCTCAAAATCTTTCCCGTTGTCCGTCACCACCACGCAGTCGTTGGCACCGGCTATGGCCGCAATAATCATATCCAGCGCACTGCGCGGACGTCCGGCAGCCCTCCCCTCGGCCATGAGCCGTGCCCATATCAGCGCCGCTTTGTCGTCAAAGGGCAGGATCCGGCCCACGAACAGTTCCTGCGGTCCCTCCGGCCCGGAAAACCAGCCATCAAGCGCATCGTGCTTCTTGCCGCGTGGCTTTTCCAGAATGCTGCGCCGGATTTCAGCGATGGTCAACGAAGCGATGAACAGGTCCTCGTCCTGCTGCGCCGCCATCCATTCCAGCAGAGAATCCGACGGCTGCGGCTTGACGATATTGCTGATGATGTTGGTGTCGAGAAGGTAGCGCGTCACAGATCGACCCTGCGCCCTTCATCGCGCGGGCGCGAGAGATCAAGTTCAGCCCCGACCAGGGGCGAGCGGCGCAGCGCGGTAAGAATACCGCCGGGCTTCGGCGGCTCTCCCGCCACGACAGCCTTCACCGCCGCGCGCGCCTCATCCGCTTTCGGCCCCTCTTCAGCCAAGCGGCGAGCAAGGGAGCGGATCAGTTCGCGGTCGGTTTCGAGCGCCATGACTTCGAAACGCTTGAAGCCCCGCTGCGTCAGACGCGCGCGATAATTCTTGATCGCCCTTTTTTTGCGCAGCGTTGCTCATCACCGACCTCCGTGCTATATTATAACATATAAACCGATTTCACCCGTCTTTCAATGGCCTTGCCGGCGGTCGAGGGGTTGCGCCAGGATGAGCACACGACACCCGACTCGGAAAAGGCGCGACAGAAGTAAAATGTACATCGCGATAAGACAGATAGTGATATTTTCAGCCGCCGTTATTCACGACGAGGCGCTATCCGGCTCTGCGACACGGCACGAAGCGGCGCACCGAGATAGCCCCCAACACGCTGTTTTTACATGCGATTTCACCTTGAGAGATAGTGCCGACATGTCATCCTACGCCTTGCGCACCTCAACGCGCAGGAAACGGATGGCTCACTCTTGGTACGACAGCGGCAAACCACAGCGGAGGCACTGCACCTCTCCGTCGAAGCGACGGAAGCCGACGCCGCGCGTGTGGCAGACGCCAAGCCCGATCCGCGCCTCATCGATCTGGTCCGCCTCCTGGCCCGTCAAGCCGCGCGGGATTTCGTCAACGCCGAGACGGCACGCCATGAGCAGGACCGCCTCCCTGAATAAGGAGGCCGCCGCATGAAGGTCGCGCTCTACGCCCGTTATTCCTCTGATAACCAGCGCGATGCCTCGATCGCCGACCAGTTCCGGATGTGCCGTCTGCATGCCGAGAAGCAGGGCTGGCAGATCGTGGAGGAATATTCGGATCACGCGATTTCAAGCGCCTCGCTGCTGCGTCCCGGCATCCAAGCCCTGATCTCCGATGCCTCACGTGGACGCTTCAACCTGATCCTCGCTGAGGCGATGGACAGGCTGTCGCGCGATCAGGAGGATATCGCCGGCATCTTCAAACGCATGTCCTATGCCGATGTGAAGCTGGTCACTCTGTCCGAAGGTGAGGTCACACATCTGCATGTCGGCCTCAAGGGCACGATGAACGCGCTGTTCCTCAAAGACCTCGCCGACAAGACCCGCCGCAGCCTACGCGGCCGGGTCGAGAACGGCAAGTCGGGCGGCGGGCTCTGCTACGGCTACAATGTCGTGCGGACTGCCGATCCCGACGACCGGGGACACCGCGAGATCAATGCGGCCGAGGCCGCCGTCGTGCGGCGCATCTTCCAGGACTATCTCGACGGCCAGTCGTCGCGCACCATCGCAATGACGCTGAACCGTGAGGGCGTTGCCGGCCCCCAGGGCAAGGAATGGGGACCCTCCACCATCCACGGCAATCCCAAACGCGGCACGGGCATCCTGAACAACGAGCTCTACATCGGGAAGCTGGTCTGGAATCGACTGCGCTACATGAAGGACCCAGACACCGGCAGGCGCGTCTCGCGCCCGAACCCGGAAAGCGAATGGGTGACCCAGGAGGTTCCCGAACTCGGGATCGTCGATCAGACCCTCTGGGATGGGGTGAAGGAACGGCAGGCGAGCCTCGCCTTCGACAAGTCCGAGACGAGCACCAACCCGATGAACAACCGGCGACGCCCGAAGCACCTGTTCGGGGGGCTCGTGCAATGCGGCTGCTGTGGCGGGGGCTATTCGATGATCTCGAAGGACCTCCTGGGCTGCTCGACGGCGCGCAACAAGGGCACCTGCGACAACCGGGTGAACATCCGCCGCGATGCGCTGGAGGCCTCGATCCTGAACGGGCTCAGGAAGCATCTGATGGAGCCGGAACTGTTTAAGGAATTCTGCGCCGAGTTCACCAAGGAGGTGAACCGGCTGCGCATGAAGCGCGGCGCCGATCTGGAAGGGTGGAAGAGCGAGTTGGAGCGCACGGACCGAGAACTGGACAAGATGGTGGATGCCATCCTTCAGGGGTTCCCGCCCGCCAAGCTGAAGGACAAGGCCGAAAAGCTCGAAGCGCGCAAGGCGGAGCTGACCGAACTGCTGGCCAATGCCGACGAGCCACCGCCCCTGCTGCATCCCAACATGGCGCAGATCTATCAGGATCGGATCGGCCAGCTCTACGAGAACCTTCAACACGAGGATGAACGGTCACAGGCGGTCGAGGTGTTCCGGACCCTGGTCGATCAGGTGACGCTCGTTCCCGAGAATGGGGAACTCGCGATCGTCCTGCGCGGTGATCTCGGCGCTATCCTGCGCTTTGCGGCGGGCAAGAAAAACCCCGACTTCCTTGCGGAGGCCGAGGCTCTGGACAACCTGCTATCGCAGGGATCGTTGGTTGCGGGGACGCGCAACAGACGATCTCTGCGGAATGGGTCTGGAAACGCAAAAACCTCTGCGGCGGAGCCTACGGAGGTTTCGCAATTATCGTTGGTTGCGGGGGTAGGATTTGAACCTACGACCTTCAGGTTATGAGTTTGCTCCGGACCTTTTTCGCCACGCTATCCGCCTCTACGCTAGAGCCGCAAAATTCCGTATAACACGATGTTTTTATTGACATATTTAGATTGCCATTCTACGCTATCTTGCGACTGAAAACTCCGCGGTTTTCTCCCAAATGATTCCGATTTGATTCCGGGGATTCCGGCGTTCACGAGGTGTTCCATGCCCAAGATCACGAAACGTTCCGTCGATGCCGCAGTGCCCGGAGACAAAGAATTTTTCATCTGGGATGACGAGCTGAAGGGCTTTGGGCTGCGTGTCTATCCGTCAGGCCGCAAGATGTACCTGGCGCAATTCAGAGCCGGCGGACGGCTTCGTCGCGTCAATATCGGTCTTCATGGCGCACTCACCCCCGACCTCGCGCGTACCGAGGCGATGAAGCATCTTTCGCAGGTGCGACTTGGCGGCGACCCGGCAAACGATCGGGACCGCCGCAAGGCGTCGCCCACGATGAAGGAGTTCGGCAAGCGTTTCCTAGCCGAGCATGTTGCACTTCACTGCAAGCCCTCGACCTATGGCGAGTACAAGCGGTCCGTCGAGTTGTTCATCAATCCAAAGCTGGGGTCGCATCGCATAATCGACATCACGCGCGCCGATGTGGTCGGGCTCCATCAGTCCATGAAGAACGTCCCCTACCAGGCGAACCGGACGCTCGGCGTACTCTCCATCATGTTTACCGTCGCCCACACCTGGGGCGTGCGAACCGATGGCGTGAACCCGTGCTGGAAGGTGAAGCGATACAAAGAGGTCAAGCGCGAACGCTATCTGACCTCCGATGAACTCGCCCGCCTCGGCAAGGTGCTGCGTGAGGCCGACGAGGAGCCCGAAGCCGCCAACTGCATCCGCCTTTTGTTGCTGACCGGATGCCGACTTGGAGAGATCCAAACCCTCAAATGGGAATAAATCGACTTGAAAACAAGTGTGCTTCGCCTGCCCGATTCCAAAACCGGCGCGAAGCTGGTGCCGATCGGCAAGGCGGTCATCGAGGTCTTAAAGTCGATTCCCAGAGTGAAGAACAACCCATACGTCATCACCGGCCGGGTCGAAGGGCAGCATCTTACCGACATGCAAAAGCCGTGGCGACGGCTGCGCAAGCGCGCAGGGCTGGACAATCTGCGCATCCACGATCTACGCCATTCCTTCGCATCGGATGCTCTGCAACTCGGCCAGGATCTGACGATGATCGGAAAGCTACTCGGCCACACGCAAGTGCAGACCACAGCCCGCTATGCACATCTCAAAACCGATCCGATCAGATCGGCTGCGGACAACGTGTCGGAAGCCATCGCTCTCGCCCTCTCGCGTCCGCCCACCGACGATGAAAAGGACGAGGATGTCGCTGCCTGAAACAGATATGATAAATCACAGCGTTTCAGGACCACTGGATTGAGTTTGCATAGGTGCGTCGAGAGCACACCAAAAGCGGCGTGATGTTGAAATCGTCTAAGTAATTAGGTCAATGTCCGCCGCGGTAACGATCGCGGTCGGGGTCGGCCGTCGAAAGGAGCTCAGGCATCAGAGGAAGCCTACAGGCAGGGCCAGGACGAGATCGAAAATGCGATCGCAGCTCATCAGGAGCGCCTGAGCTATGACCGTGATCGGGACCTTGATAGGGGAGGATGACAATGACAGGATTCCATTTCGAATGCGAAGCACTTAAAAGAAGGCCATCCGGGTCTGGGGATTGCGAGTCAGGATAGAAAGAGGCAGACGCTTCGGTTGGTATATTCGGGGGATAGAAGCCGGATCAGATCAGGAACGGGATCGCAAAACTTGACCCGACGCGAATCGCCAACCTAAGTATAGAGGAACAACATAGAGAGGGACTATTTGTTGATCTCCTACAATTCCCAGATTCTTCAAGAAATTTGCTTTCGCACTTCCACTGCGATACAGTATCTGGGAGAGGAGGCGGCAATTTCTTTGCAGGCGCGACACTCTGACATTCAGGCAGCAAGCAATGTGTTTGAACTACCGTTGGGACAGCTCTCGGTCGATGACAACCTTTGCACGCTGACGGTCCCGGATGTCCTTTCAATCGTGATGGCTCCCAACTATGCAGCGGCGGACGACGGTAGCTCGTACGACTGGTCAACGGTCGGACGGGTCAAGGTGATGGGGATCAACGATGTCAGATAGCGCAGTCATGGAGAAACCCGATTGGGTGTCCCCGCCTGGGCATACCATCGTCAGCATTCTCGAAGAGCGGGAACTGACGGTCGAACAGTTTGCCAAACAAATCGGACGAAGCGCAGCTGTAGCGCAAAAGATTCTGGACGGCGCTCATGCGATTGATGCGAACCTGGCGCGTCAGCTGGCGAGCACAGTTGGCGCTTCGGAAACATTCTGGCTATCACGGGAACACGATTACCGGGCAAGCGTCGCACCGCCCGAGGATGTCAGTGTCACGACTCTGTCTGACCTGATCGGCAGGCTGCCGATCGGCGACATGCAGAAATTCGGGTGGATTGGAAAGGCCCGATCCAGGGACGATCAGATCGCGGAGTGCCTCAGTTTCTTCGCCGTTTCGTCGCTCGCGCAGTGGCAGGGCCGATACGAGAATGCTTTCCAAACTGCGGCCTATCGGCGCTCAACGGCATACGCCTCATGCGAAGTCGCAACGACGGCCTGGCTTCGTCAGGGCGAGATTGAGACGCACTATGATGAGGTCGCAGTCTGGTCGCCAAAGGTGCTTGAAAGCCAGATTCCTCATTTCCGGCGTCTGACCTGGTATAAAAGTCCGGCCCTGTTCTTACCGAAACTGAAAGAGGCCTTCGCCGCTGCTGGCGTGAAGTTCGCGATTGTCAGGGCGCCCAAGGGGTGTTCTGCGAGCGGGGCTGTAAGGATTCTTTCCGATGGGACGCCGCACATTCAACTCAGCTTCCGTTACCTCTCGGACGACCAGTTCTGGTTTTCATTGTTTCATGAGATCGCGCACCTGCTGCTGCACTATGACAAAATGCCAATTCTGGAGAACACGGAACTGACTGAAGACGAGTGCGAACGAGAAGCGAATGAATATGCGGCTCAGGTCATCGTTCCCATGCCATATCGTGAAGAATTTCTCTGCCTCGGCGGATCAAGGTTTCCGATCATCAATTTTGCTAAAAAGGTGGGCGTGGTGCCCGGACTAATCGTTGGGCAACTTCAGCATGAGGGGATTATCCGGTTTAACCAGATGCAGCATCTCAAGCGCCGCTTCCACTGGACCCACTAGCCCCGGAAATAGATGTATTTCTCCGGGCTTTTCTGCCAGTTACAAAGGGCATCCTCTATGACTTGCGGGCTGACATCCAGATGCTCGGCCAATTGCGCACAGGCGCCGTCAAGAGCACCGATACTCAGCCCATTCCCGAACAGCAATTTCGCGCCGTCTGCCGGACCTGTTGAGCCGGTGATGTAAGGCCTGTCGGCTAAAATCGGGGCGATCAACAGGTTACTGAGATTGCACAGCAGGTCGAACTTGCCCAGACGTCCAAGTTTGGCGACCTTGTCCAGGTCTCCGAAGTTCGACACATCGGAGCGTGATTTGAGCGGATTTCGTATATCGGCCTTCGATATTTCAATGGGTTAGC
>ERZ869909.2765-NODE-2765-length-11013-cov-270.029627_pt1 | contig 11013 bp, 12 predicted proteins | sample MGYA00520892_ERZ869909 | MGnify/ENA primary metagenome ERZ869909 (study PRJEB32215, sample SAMEA104723947) | bioreactor metagenome | biome: bioreactor; feature: anaerobic bioreactor; material: water | place: China | collected 2015-03-12 ... | reverse complement strand
TTCGAGCTGATGGACAGCCAGGCCTTCGGCGTCAGCCAGTTTGCCGAGCAGGTCAATTTCCAGCGCGGCCTGGAGGGCGAGCTATCGCGCTCAATCGAATCGCTGGGGCCGGTATCCCGCGCCCGCGTGCACTTGGCCATGGCCCGTTCCTCGGTCTTCGTGCGCGACCGCGAACCCGCCAAGGCCTCCATCATCGTCACTCTGGAGCCGGGCCGGGTGATGGGCGACGGCCAGGTCAGCGCCATCGTTCACATGGTATCCAGCAGCGTTCCCGACCTGGCCGCGGAAAACGTCACCGTGGTCGACCACAGCGGCCGCCTGCTTTCTCAGACCAGCACCCAGGGTCGGGGCCTTGACGCCACCCAGCTCGACTACATTGCCGAGGTGGAGCGCTCCTTCCAGCAGCGCATCGAAAACATCCTGGCGCCGATCCTCGGCCGCGAGAACATCAGCGCCCAGGTTGCCGCCCAGATCGATTTCTCCCGCCGCGAAGAGACCTCCGAGCGCTTCGGCCCCAACCAGCCGCCCAACGAGGCCGCGATCCGCAGCCGCCAGTCGAGCCTTTCCTACAACGGCGGCGACGGTCTGGCGCTGGGTATCCCCGGTGCGCTGAGCAACACGCCCCCGGGCGTGGCGCCCTCGCCCATCGAGCTACCCACCGACGAAGATGGCGAACTTACCGAAGAGGCCCAGCAAAGCCTGCAGGCGCTCAACAACCTGCGCCAGGACGACGTGGTCAACTTCGAGGTCGATCGCAACATCCAGCACATTCAGCATCGTCAGGGCGAGGTGACCCGCCTTACCGCCGCCGTAGTGGTGGACTACCGCGAAGAGCGCAACGAAGACGGCGAATGGCAGCGCGTGCCGTTGAGCGAGGCTCAGATCGCCCAGATCGAACGTCTGGTGCGCCAGGCCATCGGCTTCTCCCCGGCACGTGGCGACGAAATCGAAGTGGTCAACAGCCCGTTCAGCCGCGACGTGACGGAAGCCGAAGAGTTCGAGTGGTGGCAATCGCCCGAGGTTCATTCGCTGGCTCTGACCATCGGACGCTATCTGCTGGTGGCACTGGGCATTCTCCTCGGTTACCTGCTGGTCCTGCGTCCGCTGATCAAGCGCCATACCGAGCAACCCCTGCTCGCCAGTGCTCCTGGCACCGGCCTGCAGGTACGCGTGGGTGACGACGGCGAGCCGGCCGAGGGCGAACTGCAATCAGCCGAGGAAGACGACGAACTGCGGCCGTATCAGAAGCCGAAGCGCAAGCGCCGCTCGTCGGCCTATGAAGACCATCTGGCCGAGCTGCGTGAGCTTGCCCAGGAAGATCCCCGCATGATCGCCATGATCGTTCGCAGCTGGATGAGTAAGCATGAGTAGTGCCAAAGCGATGAACGGCGCCCGCCGCAGCGCCATCCTGATGCTGGCCCTCGACGAGGACAGCGCGGCCGAGGTGTTCAAGTTCCTCTCGCCCAAGGAAATCCAGCAGTTGAGCATGGAAATGGCGGAGATGGGACAGGTCTCTCATGAGGACATGCAGCAGGTGATGCTGGAGTTCCATCGCGAGACCGAGGAGTTCATCGCCCTCAACCTCAACTCCAGCGATCACATTCGCTCGGTGCTGACCAAGGCGCTGGGCAGCGAGCGCGCCACCAGCATCATCGAGGACATTCTCGAGTCTTCCGGCTCCAGCAGCGGCATCGATTCGCTTAATCTGATGGAAGCTTCGATGGTGGCCGAGCTGATCCGCGACGAGCATCCGCAGATCATCGCCACCATCCTGGTGCACCTGGAACGCCACCAGGCCGCCGATATCCTCGAGCTGTTCGACGACAAGCTACGCAACGACGTGGTGCTGCGTATCGCCACCTTCAGCGGCGTGCAACCAGCTGCCCTGCAGGAACTCACCGAGGTACTCTCGGGCATGCTCGACGGACAGAACCTCAAGCGCAGCAAGATGGGTGGCGTGAGAACGGCAGCCGAGATCCTCAACCTGATGAATTCCTCTCTCGAGGAAACCGCCATCGAGACGGTTCGCGCCCACAGCGAAGATCTGGCGCAGAAGATCATCGACGAGATGTTCCTGTTCGAGAACCTCATGGACCTCGACGACCGCAGCATCCAGCTGGTGCTCAAGGAGATCGACACCAACTCACTTGTGGTGGCGCTCAAGGGGGCCCCCGAAGGACTCATGGAGAAGTTCCTGCGCAACATGTCGCGCCGTGCCGCCGACCTCATGCGCGAGGACATGGAGGCCCGCGGACCGATTCGCGTCTCGCAGGTGGAAGCCGAGCAGAAAGCCATTCTCCAAGTGGTACGCCGCCTGGCCGACTCAGGCGAGATCGTGCTGAGCGGCGGAGACGACACCTATGTCTGAACGGGCGACCGGCTCGGAGCGCCACGCCCCCTGGCGGCGCTGGCAAATGGACGAACTGCATGCCGAGCAGCCCGAAGAAAACGCCCGGCAGGCACTGGATCCGGCCGTGGAAGCCAAGCGCCGCGAGGCCTTTCAGCGCCAGGCGGAGCTGAAGGCGCTGCGCGAGAAAGTGATGCAGGAAGCCCGCGAGGAGGGCTATCGCGCCGGCTTCGAGGAAGGCCGCCAAGCGGGGCATGCCCAAGGCCTGGATGAAGGTCGCCTGGAGGCGCAGAAAGAGCTCGAGCAGCAGGTACGTGACACCGTGGCACCGCTTCAACCACTGGCCGAGCAGTTCTCCGTCGCCCTCGAGCGGCTCGATGAAGAGATTGCCAACGACCTGGTGGAACTGGCCCTTGCCACCGGACATCAGCTCGCCGGCGAGGCGCTCAAGGCACGCCCGCGCCAGGTGCTGGAACTGATCGGCGCGTTACTGCATACCGAGCCGCCGCTGGTGGGCCAGCAGCGGCTCTGGCTTCACCCACTCGACCACAAACTGGTCGAGGAGCACCTGGGCGCCGAGTTGGCCGCGGCTGGTTGGAAACTGCAGCCCGATACGCAGCTCACACGTGGCGGCTGTCGGGTCACCAGTGCCAACGGCGAGTTGGATGCCACCTGGGAGACACGCTGGCAGGCGGTGAAATCCCAGGTCAGACGTCGGCGCGCCCCCTCCGGCGACACCGATGGCGACCGAGAAGAGTAGAGGCAACGCAATGAGCGAAGCGGCAACGACCACCAATGCGCATCAAGCACGCTGGCAGCAGACGCTGCGGCATGTGCGCGCACGCGTGGAAACGGTGCCCGGCTATCGCACCAGCGGTCGGGTGCTACGCGCCACCGGCATGGTGATCGAAGCCGTCGGTCTGCGCGTGGCCCTGGGCAATGCTTGCCGCATCGAACTGCCCTCTTTGGGTGGCAACGAGCCGCCTCGTTTCGCCGAGGCCGAGGTGGTGGGCTTCAACGGAGAGCGTCTGCTGCTGATGCCGCTCACGGAAATTGCCGGCCTGATGCCCGGTGCCCGGGTCTTCCCGCTGGGCGATGGTCCGGACCATGCGGCACGTCGCTTCCCATTGGGAGAATCCCTGCTCGGCCGCGTGGTCGACGGTAACGGCGAACCGCTGGACGGCCTCGGTCCGCTCGATGACGCCCCCCGTGCTCCGCTGTCCACGCCCCCGCTCAACCCTCTGAAGCGCGCTCCTATTGATGAGCAGATCGATGTGGGCATCCGCGCCATCAATGCCCTGCTCAGCGTCGGTCGTGGCCAGCGCATGGGTCTCTTCGCCGGCTCCGGCGTGGGCAAGTCGGTGTTGCTCGGCATGATGGCCCGCTATACCGGCGCCGAAATCATCGTGGTAGGTCTGATCGGCGAGCGTGGCCGCGAAGTCCAGGACTTCATCGACAACATTCTCGGGCCCGAGGGGCGACGGCGTGCCGTAGTAGTGGCGGCGCCGGCCGATACCTCACCGTTGCAGCGCCTGCAGGGCGCGGCCTACGCCACGCGGCTGGCGGAGGGTTTTCGCGATCAGGGCAAGAACGTACTGCTGATCATGGATTCGCTGACCCGCTACGCCATGGCCCAGCGTGAAATTGCCCTGGCCATCGGCGAGCCGCCAGCCACCAAGGGCTATCCACCCTCGGTGTTCGCCAAGATACCCAGCCTGGTGGAGCGCGCCGGCAACGCCGAACGCGGCCGCGGCTCGATCACTGCCTTCTATACCGTTCTCACAGAGGGCGACGACCAGCAGGACCCGATTGCCGACTCGGCGCGCGCCATCCTCGACGGCCATATCGTGCTGTCGCGTACCCTGGCAGAAGCCGGCCACTACCCGGCCATCGATATCGAAGCCTCGATCAGTCGCGTGATGCCCCACATCATCGACGACCAGCAATTGAGCATGACCCAGGCGTTCAAACGCCTGTTCTCACGCTACCAGCGCAATCGTGACCTGATCAGCGTCGGCGCCTACAGTCCGGGGCACGACCCCCAACTGGACGAGGCCGTGCAGCGTTACCCGCAGCTGGAGCACTTTCTCCAGCAGGGCATGAACGAGAACGCCTCGATAGAGGCCGCCAAACAGGTTCTGGCTGAAACCCTAGGAGTCAGACAATGAGTGCATCGTCACAACTCGCCATGCTGAGCGACTTGGCCCGCGACGCTCGCGATCAGGCGGGACAGCTGTTGGCTGGCGAGCGTCAGAACGAGCGCCAGGTCGCCGCCCAACTGGAGTCGCTCAATCGTTACCGGCTCGAGTATGCCGAGCGCTTGCAGCAAGCCATGCGCGAGGGCATCGACCCGGCGAGCATGCACAACTATCAGCAGTTCCTGGCGTCGCTGGATGCTGCCCTGCAGCGCGCCAGACAGGCGCTGGACGCCCAACAACAGCGGGTGGAGCAGAGCCAGCAGCATTGGCAACAGGAACAGAAGCGGCTTTCGGCCTTCGATACCCTGGTATCGCGGCGCGATGCCGAGCGGCTGCGCCAGGAGGCGCGCCGCGATCAACGTATCAGTGATGAAATGGCAGCCGGACGGCTACTACGCCAGCGTGCCGGTCACTCATCGTGAGCCGGTAAGGAGAAGACCATGAATATTCAGATGATTCTGTCCGCCCTGCCGAACCAGCTCTCCGGCAAGCATGAAGCCGGCACGGCACCGGAGCATTTCGCTCTGGCGCTGGACCAGGCTAGCAATGGCTATCGAACCGGAGACAGCCCTCTGCCCGCCCCGCTGTCCGGTACCGCGCATGGCTTGCCGCAAACCATGGCCGCACATCAGGCCCTGCTCCAGGCGCTGCAAGTCAACGTCGATCACCGCTCCGGCAGTGAGAACGGCCATACCGATGCCAACGCCCAGCTCGACGAGATCATGGCACGTCTTGCCCTGATCGACGGCAGCTTCGTTCAGGAGCAGGATGCCGGCAGCATACAGGCTCCGATGCCACAGACCGATACCGAGCCGAAGATTGCCAATGATGCCAACGCTGCCGATCAAGCCGAACGTCAAGCCGCCGCCTTTGTCGCTGCGGCCATGCCAGCCCAGGGCAGCGCTGGTGAAATGCACATGGCGAAAGGCGACTCCGCCTCGCTCACCACTGCCGGGCAGGCAGCCGCTGGCCAGGGTCAAGCCGCTCAGGCCGCTGTGCTGTCCCAAGCCACCATGGCCGTCGATCGCAGCGTCGCCGTCAATGCCGACGAAGCCCCGGCGCGTACTGCCAGCTCGACAACAGAATTCACCACGGCCTTCGCCAGAACGACACAGACCGGTGGCGAGCTTCGTGCGATGACACCGGATGCTCCCCGCGCCGGCTTCGTTCCGGAAGCCACCAACATGGCACAGTTCAGTGGCGCCCAGGCAGGCCAGGCCCAGCCAGCTGCTCAACCCGCGCTACCCACCCAGGCCGCGCTCACCGCCCCGCTGCAGAGCCCCAACTGGCCAGCCCAGTTGGGCCAGCAACTGGTGCAGTTTGCCCGCATTGGCGGCGAACAGCAGGTCGAGATGCGCCTGAACCCAGCCGAACTCGGCCCGCTCTCCGTGACGCTGAAGATGACCGAGCAGGGCGCCCAGGCGCAGTTCCTGGCTTCACATGCACAGGTTCGTCAGGTGCTGGAGCAGGCCATTCCGCAACTGCGTGAAGCGCTGGCCGAACAAGGCATTACCTTGGGCGAAACCTCGGTGGGCGAGCAGCGCCGTCATGATGCCCAGGCGTTCGCCAATCAGGGTGGCCGCCAGGGTCAGGGCGGCTCAGCTTCAGGCGAGGAAGAGGCCGCTCTGGCCGCTGCCGACGAAGCCGCAACGAATGCGACCGCAACCCTGTCGATGGACGGTCGGGTGAATCTCTACGCCTGAGACAAAAAGCCAAGATAAGCCCTTTCGCGCGGCTTGTTCCTGTCATCGCAGGCCGCGCAGCTTGGCATAATCACTCCAACAGCTGGACAACACACGAAAGGCAAGGCAATGGCAAAATCGACGGGTGGCTCCTCCAAGCTCCTGTGGTTGATGGTGCTACTGGTACTGCTCTCCATGGCAGCAGCGGGAGCGGCCATCTACATGGTCATGAGCGAGCGGGACGGCAGTGAAGGCGGCAACGCTCAGACGCAGCAGTTGCAGCGCCAGACACCGATCTTCGTCAAGATCGACCCCTTCACGGTCAATCTTGCCGATGACAATTTCGGCTCGCGGCTGCTCTATACCGGCATCTCGCTGAAGGTCGGCAACAACGAGACTCGCGAGATTCTCACTGAGCACATGCCGCAGGTTCGCAGCCGTCTGCTGATGCTGTTCTCCGGCAAGCAGGCCAGCGAGCTGACCACCCCGGAAGGCAAGCGCCGTCTCGGCGAAGAAGTGATTGCCGTGCTCTCCGATCCGCTGTCCCAGCCTCAGCCGCCCCTGGACATTCGGGACGTGCTGTTCACCGAGTTCATCGTGCAATAACCGGGTGCCCCTGCCACCATGTCCCAAGACGATCTGCTGTCACAGGATGAGATCGACGCCCTGCTCAAGGGCGTCAGCGGCGACGACGAGCCCGTTGCACGAAACGACGGCGAGACGCGCGTACGCCCTTACGACCCGGCGACCCAGCACCGCGTGATCCGCGAGCGCCTGCAGGCGCTGGATATCATCAACGAGCGCTTCGCGCGGCATTTCCGCATGGGGCTGTTCAACCTGCTGCGGCGCAGCGCCGACATCACCGTCGATTCGGTGCGCTACCTGAGCTACAGCGAGTTCTCGCGCAACGTGCCGGTGCCGACCAACATCAACATCATCGGCATGAAGCCGCTGCGGGGCTCGGCATTGATCGTGTTCCCGCCGAACCTGGTGTTCATGGTGGTCGACAACCTGTTCGGCGGCGACGGGCGCTTCTTGACAAAGTCGGAAGGTCGCGAATTCACCAACACTGAACAGCGCATCATCCAGCGCTTGTTGAATCTGGCCATCGATGCCTACGAGGAGTCGTGGAAGTCGGTCTATCCGCTGCAGATCAGCTACCTGCGCTCGGAGATGCAGTCGAAGTTCGCCAACATCACCAACTCGCCCAATGAGATCGTGGTGAATACGAACTTCAACATCGAGGTGGGCAATCTCGCCAGCAGCTTTCAGATCTGCATCCCCTACTCGATGGTCGAACCATTGCGCGACCTGCTGGCCAACCCGCTCAGCGATGGCCATCACAACCAGGACGGCTCCTGGAGCAAGCGCATGGCCGGCGAGCTTCGCCGCTCAGAAGTGGAACTGATCGCCAATTTTGCCGATATCCCTACGCGTATCGCCCATGTCATGGCGCTCAAGGTAGGCGACGTTCTGCCTCTCGAACTTCCCGAGACCGTGACCGCCAGCGTCGATGGGGTGCCGGTAATGGAGTGCGACTACGGCAGTCAGCACGAACAGCGCGCGCTGCGCGTCATCCGCATCATCGACCATGGTGCACAGAATCCGGTGTCGAAGGACGCCTTCATCAAGGGCGCAGCGCCTCAAGCCAAGGAATCCAAGCATGACTGATCCCAAGAAACCCGATCAGAACGTTTCCGATGATGACTGGGCCGCCGCCATGTCCGAACAAGAGGATAAGGAGCCGGCTAGCGACGACGACCCCTGGGCCGAAGCCATGGCCGAGCAGGCCGAGGCCGAGGCCGAGCAAAGCGCAGGCAGCGGTGACGACGACCCGTGGGCGGAAGCCCTGGCTGAACAGGAAGCGTTCGAGTCGTCCGCCGATGAGGCACCTGCCGCCGCCACTCCGGCGGCAGCCCCGCAGTCCGCAGGAGACCGGGTGTTCCGACCGCTCGACAGAGGCAAGGAAGGCGGCGCTCCCCGCGACCTGGAAATGATCATGGACATCCCGGTCAAGCTGACCGTGGAACTGGGCCGTACCAAGCTGACCATCAAGCAGTTGCTCGAGCTGGCCCAAGGCTCCGTCGTCGAGCTCGACGGTCTCGCCGGCGAGCCGATGGACATCCTGATCAACGGCTACCTCATTGCCCAAGGCGAGGTGGTAGTGGTCGACGACAAGTACGGCATCCGCATCACCGAGATCATCACCCCCTCCGAGCGGGTGCAAAAACTCAACCGATGAGCAACACTCCCTCGACCGAAACCCCGGCCGGTATCGACGTGCTGGCCGTGGGTGGCGATGCTCTGGTGGGCATGGCCACCCTCGGCAAGACGGCTGCGGCCCTGGCGCTGGTCATCGCCATCATCCTGATCTGCACTGCCTTGCTGAAACGCTGGAACCCCCAACAGCGGGCGGCAGGCGGACATCTGCGGGTGGTGGGTAGTGTTGCCGTTGGCACTCGCGAACGAGTGGTCATTGTCGAGATCGAAGACACCTGGTTGGTGCTCGGAGTCGGCGGCGGCCAGGTCAACAAGCTGCACGAGCGGCAGGCACCTGCACGCCCCGCGGACGGGACGGTCGACACGCAGATCGAAGACGAGCGCTTCGCCGTTCGCTTTGCCCGCGCATTGAAGCATAACGCCGGCCTGGGTGGCTCCAGGCGGGGAGAATCATGATTCGTCAGTCTCTCTCTCGGTCCTTGTCACTGCCCTCGTCTGTGCGCTCGCTGGTCCTGTTTGCCGTCCTTTTGCTTGCCCTTCTGCCTCTGGGCGCCCATGCCCAGCAGATTCCAGGCATCATCAGCCAGCCCCTGGACAACGGCGGTCAGCAGTGGTCGATCCAGCTGCAAACGCTGCTGCTGCTCACCTCGCTGGCCTTCCTGCCGGCGGCGCTGCTGATGATGACCAGCTTCACCCGTATCATCATCGTGCTTAGCCTGCTGCGTACTGCCATGGGTACTCAGGCCACCCCGCCCAATCAGGTACTGCTGGGTCTTGCCCTGTTCCTCACCTTCTTCGTCATGTCACCGGTGATAGGACTGGTATACGAGACCGCCTGGGTGCCGCTAAGCGCCGATGAGATCGATTTCGAAGAGTTCCTGCTGCTGGCCCAGGAGCCGTTCCGCGAATTCATGCTGGCCCAGACTCGCGAACCGGACCTGGCGCTCTTTGCGCGCCTGGCCGAAGTCGGTCCCATGCAGGGACCGGAGGATGTGCCGCTGCGTATTCTGGTGCCGGCCTTCGTCACCAGTGAGCTCAAGACGGCGTTTCAGATCGGCTTCACCATCTTCATCCCATTTCTGATCATCGACCTGGTAGTTGCGAGCACCCTGATGTCACTGGGCATGATGATGGTGCCGCCGGCCACCATCTCGCTGCCGTTCAAGCTGATGCTGTTCGTGCTGGTGGACGGCTGGCAGCTGATCGTCGGATCGCTGGCGGAGAGCTTCTTCATATGAATACCGTCAAGAGAGACCGGGCGCGCCGCGCCGGCAAGGAGTCACGATGACACCGGAAATGGTCATGGGCATCGCCTACCAGGGCATGCGCGTCACGCTGTTCCTGGCCGGCCCGCTGCTGATCACCGCCCTGCTCACAGGTCTTACCGTGAGTCTGTTCCAGGCTGCCACCCAGATCAACGAGATGACCCTCTCGTTCATCCCCAAGATTCTCGGCGTATTCACCGTACTGGTGCTTGCCGGCCCCTGGCTGCTGAAGCTGATCGTGGACTTCACCCGCAACCTCTTCACCAGCATACCCAGTATGCTGATGTGAGTCGCTCATGGTCGAGGTGACCTTCGATCAACTGCACGCCTGGCTGGTGCTCTTTCTCTGGCCCTTCGTGCGTATCCTGGCATTTTTTCAGGCCGCCCCGCTATGGGGACACTCCAGCGTACCCAACCAGGCCAAGATCGGTCTGGCATTTCTCATCACGGTGGTGATCGCACCGGTACTGCCTCCCATGCCCAACGTGCCCCTCGTCTCCTGGGCCGGTTTCGGCATCTTGGTGGAACAGATGCTGATCGGTATCGCCATCGGTCTGGTGATGCATGTGGTCTTCGCCGTGGTCCAGGCGGCTGGCGAGTTCATCGGTCTACAGATGGGCCTGGCATTCGCTACCTTTTTCGATGCCGGCAGCGGGACCAACTCCATGGTACTGTCGAGGGTGCTCTACATGATCGCCCTCTTGATGTTCCTGGCCTTGGGCGCCCACCTGATGGTACTGGAGGCCCTGGTCTCGAGCTTCAACGGCCTGCCCATCGGAATCGGCGCTTTCAACCCAAATGCCTTCGAGATCATGGTGCGCTACGGCGGCACCATCTTCGTCGCCGGCATGTCACTGGCAATGCCACTGATGGGCTCACTGCTGATCATCAAGCTCGCCCTCGGCATCCTCAACCGTTCCGCCCCGCAATTGACGGTGTTCAACATCGGCTTCCCCATGACGCTTACCATCGGGCTCGTCATGCTGATGGTGTTGATGACCGACATGTCACGCTTTCTGCAACGCTTGTTCAGTAACGGTATCCAGTTCATCTACTCGCTGATCGAGACATTGGCGCCACTGACCTGAAATCGCTCTCTCCTGACCACTGGCTCACGCCAGCCGGCCCTACGTACGCAAAACATGGACGCAAAAAAGCCGCCCGGCAAAGCCGGAGCGGCGAAACGAGATCTCGTGGCTCGCACGAGATCTGCAGGGAAGCTGAGCCGGATTACCTGACGGCTCGGTGGATTGGCGTCCCTGCCTGAGTCCTTACAGGAAGTTGAACAGCGACATGCTCTT
>ERZ869909.2764-NODE-2764-length-11022-cov-3.438556_pt1 | contig 11022 bp, 11 predicted proteins | sample MGYA00520892_ERZ869909 | MGnify/ENA primary metagenome ERZ869909 (study PRJEB32215, sample SAMEA104723947) | bioreactor metagenome | biome: bioreactor; feature: anaerobic bioreactor; material: water | place: China | collected 2015-03-12 ... | reverse complement strand
TTATTTGCTTTCATGATTCACCTCGTTAAGTGATTTTACTCACTTAGCTCGGTGTCCAAAAGTACTGGTACGGATCACCTTTCACGTTAAGACCTGTCTACTTATAATAGCAGTTGAAAAGCTTTTGACACCTTAAGAGACAAGTTTCCATCCAATTAGCATGAGTTCGCATTTTTGCAAGCTAAAATACAAATCACAGTTCCAACATGATAAGCCCGTCGAGCAATGAGTATATGCAGGAAAGAGCGTTAACTGTTGGCTAACGTCAACATGAAGGTAGTCAATAGACTTTTCTCGGTCACAATTAAAGTACCTGCTACTCTTTTTGAGACTTCTACCAAAGTTTTTGTTCTCGGATGATCGTACCTATTAGTGTGCCCAGCGTGTACAACTGCTATAGCATCGATTCGATTTGGAAGAAAGTTATGGATATCAAAGTGCGCTGACGAACCATGATGTGGGACTTGCACGAGCTCTAAGTTTTCACATGAGTTGACTGGAAAAAGTGACCTTACTTCGACTTTGTCTGTTGGAAAATCGCCGGACAAGAGGCAACCTGCCCTTACCGTTCGTTCGGCCGACCAAACGCCAGTCAAAACAAGCAGACTCGTTTGATTGACTGTTCCTTCAAGGTCTTTGTAGATACGTCGAATTAGGTTTAGAGAGCTTGAGTCCCGTAATTTTTTGACACACGATAGTTCAGTATAGGACATACCTGCATTGAAAAGCGCTAATTCTAAGTTTTCTCGTTGATTCTCGAAATCGTAATTTCTGGGGAGCAAAAACCATTTCGGTGCATATTTAGTGCTTAGTTTACGTTTCCCACCAATTTTGGAAAAGGACTCGGTCAGTTCGTCAATATCTACTTGCTCTTCTGGCTCAAAATCACCATTATCCGTCGTAATAGAGTCGACATACAAAACGGTAGTATCTGCAAAAATATTCCCTTCATCGAGAACATCCAGTTCCTTGGCATACTCTGGGAACACCCCAGTAAGGACATTGATTGCAACTTTTCGGTCTTCTTCGGATTCCTGAGTTGCACAAAACAAGAACGTGAGCCGGAACTCTTCTTTACTAATGTAAGGCACTAGAACCTTTGAGACCTGAATCCCTTGGTCGAACAAATACGGAATGAGATTGACATGATCAGCGTCGAAGTGTGAGATGATTAACAAGTCGATTTTCTTAACTTTACGGAGCGTGAAAAATTGGTCAATAACTCCCATAGCAGTTGCCTTTGCGGATAATGTGCCGCAATCGTAAACAACAACGAATTCTTCCGACGAACACCAATATCTTTGTATTACCTCTGTGTAGAAGCCCCCCTGACCGACTGGGTGGAATGTCCGTTCAATTACCGTGTCATTGAGCTTCCAAGAGTCCGATAGAACGATACGTGGCGCCATCTTCTACCTATTTCCATACATCCCAAGCCGGTACTTCCACGCCATAACCAGCGTTTCGGCCTGCTTGTAACCATGCGCCTTCGCGTAGCACAGCTGAACCAGCTATTGCCACACCTACCCCGAGATGCGCATAGTCTTCCATAATCGAATCATGATCTGCGGTTGCGTTCGCATTCAAAATACAGCCTTGTCCGATGTTCGCGTATGGCCCAACAACTGCACCAGCCATGATGGTGGTTCCTGCGTCAATGTTCGCATCCACGCTCACATAAGCACGCGGATGAATAATGGTTGCAAGTGGTAACCCTGCGGCAAGAATAGCTTCTGTAAGCGCCTTGCGAACTTGGCCATTGCCGATTGCACACACTGCTGCGTCATACTTTGTCGCTAGTCGTTGTAAATCAGTGATCTTCCCAACAACGGTATAACGACTACTTGACGTTACTGCTGGGAAACTGTCATCCAGCATATCAACGCGCTCCCACTCACCGTTCAGAAGCGCTGCCTCAGCAACTGTGCGACCGTAACCACCAGCTCCTAAAATGAGCAATCGTTTCATACGTTAGGTAACTCGCTTTCGTCATATTCTAAAAACTCAAGCCAACCGTCTTTAAACTGAAGGCCCTTCGTGCCTTTCCTAGCAGGCATTACTGCATCGGCCCAAGCCGTTGCTTGCCAAACTACAAAACGGCGGTCTGCAACATCAACAAACGCACCGGGATATGGCCGAGTAACCGCGCGGACTAAGCGTTCGGCATCATAGACACTGCCATTGAGGTCAATTCGACCATCTTCTGGCTTCCGCCCTGGCCATTCGGTGGCCTTTGAGTCATCCTGCACCGTCAGTGTTAAGTTATCTGACATAAGTGCTGGCACAACTTTGTGCATGAGTCGAATGTGTGCCTCGTCTACTAATTCGTAGAGTTCTGTCGCTGTTGTCTTTGGTGAAAGTGGGATTTCTACTTGGTCGACGATTGGCCCGGTGTCCACACCGGTATCCAATTTAAATAAAGTGACACCTGTTTTATCGAGGCCTTTTAAAATCGCCCAAGGAATCGCAGCACGACCGCGTCCAACCGGCAAAAGAGTTGGGTGCATTCCAAGTACGCCTTGTTTAGGAGCACTAAGAATCGCTTCCCCAGCAATTTGTGACCAGCCAATAATAAACAACCAATCGAGTTCATGTTCATAAACTGCATCAATGACATCTTGATTGTTGACATGGCGCGACTTCAGCAACGGAATGTTATTCGCGGTGCAGAAGCTATCTAGGTAGATGCGGCCTGACTTACTAACGGCTTGATCATCTTCAAGGGTCATTGCAAAGCTTAACTGACCGCCTGCTTCATACAAGGCTTCCATACAAGAAAGGCCGAGCTGCACGCAGGTAACGAATCCAATTCGAGGTTTAATCACTAGCAATCTCTTTTACTTTAACTGAATTAATAGACGGGCGGCGGCTTAAGCAGGTACACGAATGTGCGCAGAATGATCTTAATATCTCCGAAGAAGCTTACTCTGTTTGCATACTCGCCATCAAACGCTGCTTTCTCGGGAACACTCATACCATCGAATGAAGAAACTTGTGCTAGCCCAGTTAACCCCGGACGACAACTTAACGCACCATTTGCCTTACGAAGTTCGGTTAGCTCGGTTTGCGAAGGAATGGGTGGACGTGGTCCTACAATGCTCATGTCACCTTTAAGCACGTTGAAAAGCTGTGGAAGTTCGTCGAGATTCGTTCGACGAATCATTTTGCCAACCCAAGTCAGCTGCACCTGCCCTACTTTGTCAGAAGGAAGATCTCCGGTATTTACTGGCATGCTACGAAACTTATAAAAATCGAATGTTTCGCCGTAGCGCCCTACTCGCTTTTGCTTGAAAATAATTGGGCCTGGGTCAAATATTTTAATAAACAGTGCGATAAGAATCATGACAGGGAGCAAAACGATTGTTGCTGAAATTACGATAAAAAAGTCAACGACCCGTTTACCTAACTGCTCGTAGAAAGACGCTTTTTTCACAGACACTCCATTGTTGTCGTCATTGTGAACGTATGAATAAAAAAGAAACTAAGACTGTGGCTACAAGCCTTGCTTGAACACCAGTTGAAATGCCTCAGCATAGTTTTGGCCTGCTTGGCCACCACGATAGGCAGCAAGCCCCCGTAGTACTTCGTCACTGCGTGGGTGTGGGAAAGGCCGCATCACCTTTCGATAGTGTCCGAGCGCTTTGATTTTCTTATTCAGGAACTCTTCTCCAACTTCAACAAAGGTTGAAGGAATGAAGTTCTCTCCAGTTGTTGCGAAGCTCCAGTCAGATGACGACAGAATTTCCATAAAATAAAGACTTTCTAGCGGTGGGATATCTGAGCGCCGCTGATATAACCTTGATGCAGCTTGGCATGCCTTTGAAATCTGTACATGATCGTCATTCAAGTCACCCGGATGGTGAGTGAAAATCCGAGTTGGTTTAAACTTTTCGATCTGTTGCTCAATAAACTGCACAATTTCGACGTGTGGAACTGTATTCATCCGGATATTGGGAAATGAGCCAAGAATAGGCTCGTTAAACCCAACCTCAGCATTGGCAGCGCACATGTCTGTATACAGCTCATCGTCAGAGGGGCGATGGCTGCGCACATCGACATTACCGCATAAGATCATTGGCTGAACTATTTCGCCGGAAGCTGCCAACTTAGCTCCAGCAGCACCAAAACCGAGTATTTCATCGTCTGGGTGAGCAACCACGACTAGGTTTATTTTTTTCATAAAGGTAAATTCTTATTAATTAGATCTTGATTGCTGTTTTACATGTAAAAACTGTTTACCGGTTACCTGTAACGCGGTCGCAGTGTCGTGTTTAGGCTTCCATCCCAACTCAGTTTCTGCGAGTGACATATCAAGGACTAAGTCTTCAAAAAGCTGCTCGTACATTTTCTGTTTTCCAGCGATCCGAAGTAATGCCTTCCAAAAAACTCGAGGAAACGAAAACAAGAGTGGACTGCGTCCCATGCCTTTTGCGAAGCCATCAATCAAATCACAAGTCGATATTGCGTTATCAGCAATGTTGAATGACTTACCCGCTGCATTCGGGTGTGTGGCCGCTAATAGTAAAAAATCTACTAAATTCTCAACGTAAACAAAGGATCTTCTATTATTCCGCTCTGCAATAGGGATAACTGGGAGCTTCGACGTAAGCGTCAACAGCCTTTCAATATTACCTGGCGCGTCAAAACCGTAAACTAACGCTGGGCGAACGATAACCAATTCAAAACCAAGTTCCTTACTCAATACTGTTAATTTTCGCTCAGCTTCTAATTTTGATCTAGCGTAGTCTTCTACCGGTTCTAGTGCTGAGTTTTCAACTATCGAATTAGGCGAGCGGCTCTTACCATACACACCAATACTACTTACATAAACAAATCTCTTTAGTCCTTGTTTGGATGCCGCTTTAGCAACTCGTACAGCAAAATCACAGTTTGCCTTATGAAACTCTTCATAGGGGGAGGCTGATGTTTCATTGAGAACATGAGCTCTTCCAGCTAGATGAATCACGATAGGAATGCCTCTAACTGGAAGAGTTAAACATCCATCTCTTTTGCTATATTTCAACACTTCAACATCTATTTCAGCCACTTCTGCTGTGTTAATTAAATGTCGACCTATAAATCCTGAGCTTCCAGTAATTAGAAATCGGATCATCACGTACCCTAACAATTAATTATGATTGAAAAGTAAAAATGCAACTCGTAATCCAGTAAATTACTTTAGAAGTAGCGACAAAAGAGTATCCCGTAAGTTTAAAATTAATTTGATGACGCAGCAATAGAACTGTGTAACAAAAAAATCAGCTGTACACTAACGCTTCAGTAGAAAAATCACCTAACATATCTATATGCCCATTGCTTCAGTTGCCTTGGGGCTAATCTTAAGCCAGATTTCAAGATAATATTGATTAAGTACTCTCGGGTTGATAAAAAGCCGATCTTCTTCTGAAATCTAAGCAGACGGTACTCTTCTCTTAAATAATCTAGCCCTCGCCTACTAAACAGCTCCTTACCTGTGCGCATCTTCAATAACACATCCGGAAGATTACTTAGCTTATAATTTTTAGTCAGTAGCAGCGACCATAGGGCATAGTCCTGTGCCTTCCTCAAAGGAGGATAGCCTCCTACTTCAATGATTGCGCTTTTACGAAATATTGTAGCGGGATGACTAAGTGGGCTACGAGTTTTAGCAAATCTAATTAACTGATTTGACTCCGTAGGCAAATTCCTAGTCCCTAGCCTTATCGAAAGAGATTCGTTCCATTCTTCTATCATACCACTCGATGCTGCAACTTCAGGATTATTCTCCATAAATACAACTTGTTTCGCAAATCGGTCTGGAAGTGCGATATCGTCTGAATCCATTCGAGCTACCAAGTCGTATTGGCAATGCACTAAACCTTCATTTAAGGCACTACCTAAGCCTTGGTTTTCCTCTAATGAAACAATCGTAAAAATATCACCAATTTTACGATGCCAATTATCAATTACAGAATCAAGTTCATTAGTAAGATTGCCGTCCTTGACAAGTACGATCTGACTTGGAATTAACGTCTGCTCGCTGTAAATACTTTCTAACGCTGAGTTTAAAAAACTTGGGTCTTCTTTTGAGTAGACTGATAGTAAAACGGAGAACATTGTCATAATTCAATTCGATATAGATTACGTCTACCAGTAAAAACAGAATCAAAATAAGCTGTTTTACCATCATTAGAAAGTCGAGGATGCAAATCACAACGACATTCCCCACTAAACTCAAAGCCATGAAAAAATTCACCTATTTTCTTTATTTCTCCAGTTTTCCAATTACAAAGAATTAAATGTTGCATTCTTGATTTATCGGGGTAACTATCGGTAATAAACCAATCACCCATTACGTGCGGATGACCATCACCAAATCTTTCAAGCCCATTGGATGGTAACGGCGAAAATTTGCCACTATCAATATCTAGTAGCCAATACGCATCAATAGACGACGGACCCCGCATATAACCCAAAACAGTACGATTATCTATCCAAAAACAATGACTAACCATTCCGTAATCAGAAAGGAGTTTTAACTCCCCATTTAAAGCATCAGCTAAAAGCAAACGGTCTACACGCATACCATCTTTCAAATAACGGTGCATAAAAATAAATTTATCTCCGTTTGGAGAAATCATAACATGATTAAACTTATGCTGCGCACCATGCATATCATCAGTATATCCAATATTACAAACGTCTATCAAGCTAATAAAAAATTCAACGTCACCTGTTTCATAATTAACCTTCCATAAACCATCATTCTCTAAATCATTCAACTGAGCATTCTTTAAATTAGGTAAATTACGATAGCCATAGTCAGGACGAAGAGTTAAAAGGCGTTGATAGTTTAATGAGATGAAGTAAGAATCAATAAAACTATCTTGAACTGGGAAGCGAAACTTTTTAACCTCCTTTGCTTCCTTTAAAGAGAATACCCTACAAATATAACGTTGATCTAATTCGTCGAAATCATTATAGATAAACCTATCTGAGTCCAACCAATGTGCTCTGCAGCCCTGCTGCCAGTTATACGAGTTTATCTCTAACTTCACAAGAATCTCATTACTGCTATTAAGAACAACTAAATTTACAGCATTATTTCCACAAGGAAGCGTTGAAGTATTAAGCTCTGTGACGCATGCAAGAACGAGCCCCTCAATGTTCTCTGGGCTTTTATCATAATAGCCAAAAAAACTTGAATTATCACCAATCGAGATAGCTTGAGGTTGAGAAATTGATTTAAATCTATAGCTTTTCTTGTTCTTTAAAAAGACCATACGTGAAAAAACGCTTTTAGCAATCATTTTAAGAAACGGATATCTAGTCAACGCACGAGCAATTGACCTCTCGATATTAGTATAGCTACTCATATTATTTTTGAATCCTTGAATATAAGCTTTGATACTCGAATGACATTTTCTTTGCTGAAAATATGTCACATAACGGCGAATCATCCGAAGGGCTCGGTATCTGCCTAAACTGTTGCTCAGGCTTCTGTAGCGCAGCGGTCAGACTACAACCCCCATCATCTATTCTTATGAGGCAACTTTGCCCCCCCTTTTCATGAAAGATTTCCCTGTGTGAGTCAATATCGGAAATTATTACAGGTAGACCACAGGCCAGCGCTTCCAGAACTGTGTTTGGGAGGCCTTCTGATAACGAGGTTGAAACAAAGTAATCAGAGGCAGTAAGATAGTCACTTACATTGTGTACATCTCCAACTAAAAATATAGAGTCTCCAGCAACCTCCTCTAAAATCGGTCTTAAAGGACCGTCGCCCAGAATAATTAAACTTCCTCTATCTCGATTGCTAATTCTATTGAATGCCTCAATTAAAAACTTCATGTTTTTTCGTGGAATAAGACTACCAACAGAGATAAAAATAGGACGACTTAATCCTTCAGGCAGATCTGCCCTGTCAGCTCGCCCAGGCATTACCTCAACTCCATTTTGTATAGCTTCGCTTTTAATATTGATCCGGTTTAACTTATCACGAATAGTTTTAGAGCATGCAATTAAATGACTTCCACTTCTCATGATTCTTAAATGTTTCAATGCCATTAATTTGCCTTTAAAATTACCAAACTTCGACGGATAATCGTCATGAGGGTAATTACGCACTGTAATCACGTGAGGAATTTTTAATGAGAGACTCGACACAAGAGCATCTCCTCTTATTCCCTGACTATGTACAATATCTGGGGCCATTTCGTTAATCAAATCACCTAATCGGCGCTTTGCAACAAAAACCCCCTTAAGTCGAGATAAGTTTAAACTGCTCAGACTAACATTAAGTTTTTTAAAATCATTCCAGCGACTCTTGGAAGGCTCCGGTGAAAGAGTTATTATGTGAGCGTCAAATAACTTTGAATCAAGGTGCTTAATTATGTTATAAAGTTGGTTTGTTGGACCACAGCTCTGCAACGTACTAACAACGTATAGTATTCTCACTAATGAATTCCTTTATAATTATTCGGTTCCAATATAATAATAAACTCATGATGTACAAAATTGAAAGCAGATAACAATGAACTTACTAAGCAGTGTCATTAATCCTGAAAAATTCAAAAAATAATATTATTTAGCTTCCTGATCAATCATGGAGCGATTACCGGAGAATCGATAATAGGAAAAAGAAGCGAGAGAAAAACACAATGCTAACATTAATGGTCGATAAGATAATGCAGATGAAGAAAAGGCTCCTTCTATTAGGATGTACAGTGGGAGCCAAGAGTAGCCAACATAAAATAATTTACTATTAAATACCCATATCACTTGTCTAATTAACACAAATGCAAAAGCAAAAAAAGCAACAACCCCATGGCCGACAATAATATATATATACAAACTGTCAGGCGAATGACCTATATAGTCATAGAAATAACCGTATCCATTGCCGAACAGCGCGCTAAACATAGTCCCATTGAGAAAAATAGATATCGCATCATAATAGCGAGCTAATCTATCAATATTAGAAAAGTTTCGTTGCCACACATTGATATCAACCTGATCAAAGTCAATTGAACCAACGAACAATATAGCAATCAATGCAAGAGCCGTAACGCAAACCAATAACGCTCTAAAATAGTTTGTTGCGAACAGAAATATAAACACAACTGCATTGAGAGCAATAAAATCTGACCTTGAGCCACTGAAAAAGACAACTAAGTACAATAGAGCGAGCCCGCAAATTTTAATATAGTATGAGGCAGTGGTCTTTGGTTTGAAGCTCATACCGAACAGAAACCCTATTGCTGCGATAGAAGCTAGTCTATTTGGTGTACCAAACCAACCAACTAAACGAATTGAGGGAGTTAACCCTTCAAGATAAATGTAGATTGATACTAGACTGGAGAAAAGCGCGAATATAAAAAAGATAAGAGAGATGCTGTCGGCGTTTTTATATGTCTCTAAATAAAGATAAAAACCAAATAGCCACATAAAAAACACGACAGCAAAAACAACAAATGAATGCAAACGCTCAGAGTAGTCAAAACTTGAGATTGAGAATAAGAAAAACAACAATATACTAGATATCGTCATATAAACTATAGAAGTTTTAACTGGCTTTTCTTTTAATAGAAAAACCATTACAATAGATGAAAAAAATATGAATGAAAAAATATAGAAATAATTTATTAAAGGGTTCTCTGAAACGTGCCGTTCATTAATGCCAGCGTAACTAACAAAAAATAGAGACAAAAACAGAAAAATATCAATTAATCGTTTCATTATAGATCCCGAACAGATTGCGTACTCTGACCTCCCATGAATATCTCTCCTGTACCTTAACCTTCGCATTTTCTGCTAAGTGAGAATAACGTGAATAATTTGATTTTATCTCAGCCAGCTTACTAGCCCACATATGAATGTCATCTGGTGGCAAAAGTATGCCATCTACATGATCCTCAATAACTTCTCTAAGGACGTCTAAATCTGACGCTAAAACTACCTTACCAGAAGCCATATATTCAAAGAGCTTTAACGGGGACATAAACTTTGAAATATCATCGCCTCCTGCGGACCGTACTAGCTTTTGAGCTGGTAAAAGCAAACAGTCTGAATATTGTAATAAAATAGGAATTCGGTCATAGGCCAGCTTCCCAATAACATGAATATTACTAAGTTCCGAAATCTCAGCTCTTGACAAGAGCTGATTCGCAGAGCCTCCTGCAACTATAAAATCAACGTTTGGTAGAATTTTTGCGATTTCGACGATCTGCCGCGCTCCTTTCCCCTCAAAGAATGAACCTGTGTAACTTGCAATAAATGCGCTCCTGCTACGAAGTTGATTGATTAAAGTAAAAAGACCATCAATTTCGTTAGATTCGTAATATGTAGCTTCACAAAACCTAGAGGTATCTACTCCGTCGTGCGCCACTTTTATACTATTTGAAACGTTCCCATTTGTATTACTTACATATACCTTCGCTAGCGCGTTTGATATAGTTACAAACTGTACAGTAGAGGAAGTGATAAAGTACTGCTCTAGCCTTAATCGTATACGGCTGCTAGGAAAAGTATGACTTTCATATATACAATTGAAACGAAAGACTTGAGCGGCAAGCATTGAGTAAGGGCACCGAGAAAATACGATGGTCTGCTTACGCCGTATTAAATGCTTTGCAGTTGCCAACCAACCAATAAAAATATGTAGGATTTTGCGCAACTTTCTATTTAAACTGAGAAAGCGTGTCAGCTTTAGTTCAATACCATCATAATCAGACTTCTCATTAAAAAACATTTCTTTTACAAATAGTTTAGTCGAAAATCCATGAATGGTAACAGCATACCCGAGTAGTTTCATGGCTTTCGCCATGTTATAAACTTGAATCCCATTTGCTTGTGTTGCGGGGACTTCGGAATTAGTTAAATAGAGAACTTTCAAGAAATAAACCTCAAGTTGATGCTTTGTCTTTTTCGGTAACATGAAATGTAAAATTTATTAAGTCTGCCGCAAGTTTAATATAATCATAATTTGATCTATCGATTCCTTCGATTAATGCTTTGTTAGAAATGGAAAGACCGTACGCTTCA
>ERZ869909.2763-NODE-2763-length-11030-cov-287.308409_pt1 | contig 11030 bp, 9 predicted proteins | sample MGYA00520892_ERZ869909 | MGnify/ENA primary metagenome ERZ869909 (study PRJEB32215, sample SAMEA104723947) | bioreactor metagenome | biome: bioreactor; feature: anaerobic bioreactor; material: water | place: China | collected 2015-03-12 ... | reverse complement strand
AGGCTGTCGGCGATCTGGCTGATGGTCATGTTGGTGTAGGTGAGCTGGCGCTTGGCCTCCAGCAGCAGGCGTTCGTGGAGCAGCTGCAGCGCACTGCGATTCGCCAGGCGGCGGCACAGGGCATTGAGGTGCGCGCTGCTCATGCCGAGCCACTCGGCAAACTGCTCGACGCTGGGCTGCTGGCGGTACTGCGCCTCGATCAGCGTCTGGTACTGGGCGAGGTGCTCGTGGCCGCGGTCGCGGCTCCGTGGCTCCGCGGTGGCGGGGCCGTGCGGTTCGGCCAGGCGGGCGAGCTCCACGCACAAGGCCTGCACCAGCGCACCCAGCATGCGGTCGCGGCCCGCGGCGGGCTGGCGGTACTCGGCGTCGATCTGCGCTACCAGCGTGGCCAGGCGGTGCGCCTGAGTCGCCTGTTCCAGCGGAAAGTAATTGGCCTGACGCAGCGTCTTGGCCTGCTCCTCGAGCTGCTGGCCGAGCTGTTCGGCCAGCGGCTGGGCCAGGGTGACGATATGCCCTTCGACATCCTGCGAGAAGCGGAAGCCGTGGATGCTCATGGCCGGCACCACGATGGCCAGCGGCCCGCCCAAGGCATGCTGGGTGCCCTCCAGCTCCAGTTCGACCTGTCCGCTGGCGATGTGCAGCACGTGCACCAGGTCGGCGTGCCGGTGGGGGCGGATGTGCCAGTCGTGTAGCCGGCTGCGCTCGGGGATCGATTCGCAGTGCAGCAGGTCCGGCGTCGGCCAGGGGTGGGTCTCGCCATAGAGCTTGAACACGGGCACCGAGGCGTGAGGTGTGTTCGACATGAGGGTACCTGCACGACTAAAGTCGATAAAGGATGTGCGAAAAGTCCAACTATTGATCTTTATCTTGCCTTAATAGCCTCGCCTTTTCATTGAAAAATGCAACTCATGTGTCGCCCCTGACAACAATGAGGCTTTTTTCATGAAGACCCAGGTAGCCATCATCGGTGCTGGCCCCTCCGGGCTGCTGCTCGGCCAGCTGCTGAGCCGCCAAGGCATCGACAACGTGATCCTCGAGCGCAAGAGCGGCGAGTACGTGCTCAGCCGCATTCGCGCCGGCGTGCTGGAACAGGGCATGGTCGACCTGCTGCGTGAAGCGGGCGTCGATGCGCGCATGAACGAGGAGGGCCTGCCCCACGACGGCGTCGAGCTGGCCTTCGACAACCGCCGCGTACGCATCGACCTGGCCGGGCTGACCGGCGGCAAGACGGTGATGGTCTACGGTCAGACGGAAGTGACCCGCGACCTGATGGAGGCCCGCGCGGCCGGCGGCGGCACGACGATCTACGAGGCCGACAACGTGCAGCCGCACGATCTCGAAACCGACGCTCCCTACGTCACCTTCGAGAAGGACGGCGAGACCGTGCGCCTCGACTGCGACTACGTGGCCGGCTGCGACGGCTTCCACGGCGTATCGCGCCAGTCGATCCCCAAGGACCGCATCAAGGAGTTCGAGAAGATCTACCCGTTCGGCTGGCTGGGCCTGCTGGCCGATACGCCGCCGGTCTCCGATGAGCTGATCTACGCCCGCCACGAGCGCGGCTTCGCCCTGTGCAGCATGCGCTCGCCGACCCGCAGCCGCTACTACGTGCAGGTGCCGCTGGACGAGAAGGTCGAGGAGTGGTCCGACGAGCGCTTCTGGGCGGAGCTCAAGCGGCGCCTGCCCGAGGAAGTGGCGGCCAAGCTGGTCACCGGCCCTGCGCTGGAGAAGAGCATCGCACCGCTGCGCAGCTTCGTGGTCGAGCCCATGCAGTACGGCAGGCTGTTCCTGGTCGGCGATGCCGCCCACATCGTGCCGCCCACCGGCGCCAAGGGGCTCAACCTTGCCGCCAGCGACGTCAACACGCTCTACCGGCTGATGGTGAAGGTGTACCAGGAGGGCCGCACCGACCTGATCCCCAACTATTCGCAGACCTGCCTGAAGCGCATCTGGAAGGCCGAGCGCTTCTCCTGGTGGATGACCTCGCTGCTGCACAAGTTCTCCGACGAGGAGGACTTCGAGACCCGCATGCAGCAGGCCGAGCTCGACTACCTCACCTCATCGGAGGCGGGCCTCAAGACCATCGCCGAGAACTATGTGGGCCTGCCCTACGAGTCGCTCGAGTAGCGTTATTCCTTGCTCCTCCTTGCCCGGGCTGTGGTGGTTGGCCCGGGCTTTTTCATGCCTGCCGAGACACTCGCTAAGACTAAGGTCGGGTTTGGAGCCCGGGCGCAACCCAGTACTCTCGATTCGATAACGAATAAGTGTGCGCTTTGCGAACAATTTCAAACGACGATGCGAGGTGGCGTGATGGCTGGTGTGCAAAAGAGCTTGTTGAAAAAGGTGTGCCTTGCGGCATGCGGTGGTGGCCTGGCGGTGGCAATGTCCGTTTCTACGGCCCATGCCAACGAGTGGCCGACCGGCGATGTGCGTCTGGTCGTGCCCTATGCCCCGGGTGGTACCACCGACGTACTGTCGCGTCGTGTGGCCGACCTGCTGCAGGATGAGCTCGACGCCAACGTAGTGGTGGAAAACCGGCCCGGGGCGGGCTCCACCGTGGCCACCGGTCGCCTGGCGCGCGGTGGGCGCGACGCCGCTCATACCATTCTGATGGCCTCGCCCGGACATACCATCGGGGCGGCGATCTATCCCGACCTCGACTACGATCCGGTCGAGGATTTCGTCTTCCTGCAGAACCTGATCGACATCCCCAACGTGATGGTGGTGCCGGCCAGCAGCCCCTATGACAGCGTCGAAGAGTTCGTCGAGGCGGCCCGCGAGCAGAACATGACCTTCAGCCACAGCGGCGTGGGTAGCTCCATTCACATGTCGGGAGAGCTGTTCAAGACGCTGACCGAGACCAACCTGACCGCCGTGCCGTTTGCCGGCAGCGGTGCGGCGCTTCCGGCTCTGCTGGGAGGCGATGTCGACGTCTCCTTCGAGAACATGCCGACCGTGCTGTCCCATATCCGCTCAGGCGACCTCAAGGCGCTGGCGGTGACCTCCGCCGAGCGTTCCGAGCATCTGCCCGACGTGCCCACCCTGGTGGAAGTCGGCGACTACAACCTGGATCAGTTCGTGACCACCGCCTGGTTCGGCCTGATCGCTCACGAGTCCTTCTCCGAGGAGGCTCAGGAGGCCATGCGCACCGCGCTCGATGCCGTGATGCAGCGCGAGGAGTTCGTCAGCTTCGCGGACCAACTGGGTGCCGAGCCGGGCCAGGTGGCCGGCGAGGAGTTCAAGCAGTTCATCGCCCAGGAGGTCGAGCGCTGGCAGGAAGTGGCCGAGCAGGCCGGCATCAGTCAGTAAGCGAGTCGACCGCTTTCACCGTTCGCTGAGGCGAGGCTCCGTCCTCGCCTCACCTGTCCTCTGGAGGGTGTCATGTCGTCCTCGTCGTCAAAGCGTGTCATGGCGGTTCGCGACCCCGGAGACGTTCTCTCGGGGTGTGTGCTGCTGGTCGCTTCCGCCATCCTGCTGTTCTATCTGATACCCAACTACATCAGCGAGCCGCCCATCATGCAGAGCCCGCTGATGTCGCCGCGCTGGCTGCCGCGCATCGTGGGCGGGCTGATGCTGCTCTTCTCCTGCCTGCTGATCGTGCAGGGGCTGCTGGTGGACAACACCGACAAGGAGGATGGGCGCCGTATCGAGAAGGGGCCCAGGCTGCGCTTCGCCATGATGGTGGCGGCGCTGGTCGTCTACGTGACGCTGTTCGAGGCGCTGGGGGCGGTGATCAGCGGCATCCTGGCCACCTTGATCCTGTTTGCGGCTCACCCGGTCAGGACCTGGTGGGTCTACAGCCTGGCTTTCGTTTTCCCTGCCGCCGTCGCCTTCGTCTTCGTGAAGGTCATGAACGTGCCGCTGCCGCTGATGCCGTTCTGACGGCAGGCGCTACTGCCCCTGGGTGAATGCATGGATATGTTTTCGGAAGTGCTCCATCTCTTTCTCAGCCTGGACAACTTCCTGGCCATTGCGCTGGGGGTCGTCATCGGCGTCGTGGTCGGCTCGATTCCAGGGCTGACCGCCACCATGGCAGTCGCGCTGGCGCTGCCGTTCACCTTCACCATGGAGCCGGTGGCGGCCATTCTGCTGCTGGTGGGCATCTACAAGGGCGGCATGTACGGCGGCTCCATCACGGCCATCCTGATCCGCACCCCGGGCTCGCCGGCATCCGCCTGTACGCTGCTCGACGGCTACCCCATGGCCCAGCAGGGCCACGCCAAGAAGGCGCTCAAGACGGCGCTCTACTCCTCGGTGATTGCCGACTTCATCTCCAACATCGCGCTGATCTTCTTCGCCGCCTATCTGGCCAAGATCGCGCTCAACTTCGGTGCGCCGGAGTTCTTCTGGCTGATCTGCTTCTCGCTGACCATCATCATCTCGCTGGCCAGCGGCTCGATGATCAAGGGCCTGCTCGCCGCCTTGATGGGCATCCTGCTCTCGCTGGTGGGACTGGACGAGGTCTACGGCTCCCAGCGGTTGACCTTCGGCAACTACAACCTGATGGATTCGATCTCGTTCATCCCGCTGCTGATCGGGCTGTTCGCCATTCCCGAGATCATCGAGTTCTATCGCAAGAAGGCGCTGCCGCACCTCAAGGCCAAGGCCAGCGGGGTGGGCATGACCCTGGCGGAGCTCAAGCGCTGCCTGAAGAGCATCATTCGCGGCAGCCTGATCGGCGTGATCATCGGCGCGATTCCCGGTACCGGGGCCACCGCCGCGGCCTTCATCTCCTACAGCGACGCCCGCCGCCGCTCGCCCAACCGCGACAACTTCGGCAAGGGCGAGGTGGAAGGCGTGGCCGCCGCCGAGGCGGGCAACAACGGCGTGGCCGGGGCGACCATGATTCCGCTGCTGTCGCTGGGCATTCCCGGCGACGTGATCACCGCCATCATCCTCGGTGCCTTCATGGTCCACGGCCTGACCCCAGGCCCGATCATGTTCCAGGAGAACCTGACGCTGATCTACGCGCTGTTCGTCGGCATCATGTTCAGTTCGCTGGTGCTGCTGGTGGTGGGCAACGGGGCGATCAAGTACTTCTCGCTGATCGCCGACATTCCCAAGTCGATCCTCTTCCCCATCGTGCTGATGTTCTGTGTCTACGGTGCCTACGCCGTGAACAACGATACCTTCGACGTGTGGTTGATGCTGGGCTTCGGCGTGCTCGGCTACATCTTCAACCGGGCGGCGATTCCGGCGGCACCGTTCTTGATCGGCTTCATTCTGGGGCCGATGTTCGAGGACAACCTGCGCCGCTCGCTGCTGATCGGGCACAACGATCTCGCGATCTTCGTGCGCGGTCCGATCACCTGGTTCTTCATCGCCCTGACGCTGGGCTCGATCCTGCTGGCGATCTATCGCTATGTCGCGGCGCGCCGTCAGTCCGTCAGCGCCGGCGCGACGCAGGAGAGCCCGTGAGCAATATCGAACCCACGGGCGCAACGCAAGGATCGGGAGAGGTGATATGGCAGGACCGCTGACAGGCCTGCGCGTGCTCGACCTGAGCCGGGTGATGGCCGGCCCCTGGTGCACCCAGATACTTGCCGACATGGGCGCCGAGGTGATCAAGATCGAGCGCCCGGTGAGCGGCGACGACACGCGCCACTGGGGGCCGCCCTGGCTCGAGGATCGCGACGGCAACGAGACCCGCGAATCCGCCTATTATCTCTCGGCCAACCGCGGCAAGCACTCGGTGACCGTGGACATGGGCCAGCCCGAAGGGCAGGCGCTGATCCGTGAGCTGGCCGCCCAGAGCGACATCCTGGTGGAGAACTTCAAGCGCGGTGGCCTGGCGCGCAAGGGGCTCGACTACACCACCCTGGAAGCGATCAATCCCGGGCTGATCTACTGCTCCATCACCGGTTTCGGCCAGACCGGGCCGATGGCCGCCCTGGCCGGCTACGACTACCTGATCCAGGCCCAGGGCGGCCTGATGAGCATCACCGGCGCCGCCGACGGCGAGCCCGGCGCGGGACCGCAGCGAGTCGGCATGGCCGTAGCGGACCTCACCACCGGCATGAACGCGACCATCGCCATTCTCGGCGCGCTGCATCATCGTCACCTGACCGGCGAAGGGCAGTACATCGACATGGCCCTGCTCGACGTGCAGGTGAGCTGGCTGGCCAACCAGGCACAGAACTACTTCTGCAGCGGTACGCCACCCACCCGCACCGGCGAGTACCACCCCAACCTGGTGCCCTATCAGCCGTTTCCCACCGCCGACGGCGAGAAGGTCATCATCGCCATCGGCAACGACGGCCAGTTCCAGCGCTTCTGCCAGGCGGTGGGGCGGCCCGAGCTGGCCGAGGCCCCGCGCTTTGCCACCAATCCCGAGCGGGTCCGGCATCGCCTCGAGCTGGTACCGATCATGGTCGAGATCACCCGCAGCCGTACCGCCGCCGAATGGATCTCACTGCTGGGCGAGATCGCCGTGCCCTGCGGGCCGATCCAGAACATCGCCCAGGTCTTCGACGACCCCCAGGTCAAGGCGCGGGAAATGAAGATCGAGCTGGAGTCGCGCCACGGGCCGGTGCCCGGCGTGGCCAACCCGATCAAGTACTCGCGTACGCAGCTGGAGTATCGCAAGGCGCCGCCGGCACTGGGCGAGGATACCGAGGCCGTGCTGGCGCGGCTGCTCGGCAAGGCGCCGGCGGAGATCGCCGGGTTGCGCCAGCGCGGTGTGATCTAGCGCGGATCAGCCGACGCTGACGCCGCCGCAGACGAACAGGGTCTGGCCGGTGACGAAACCGCTGCGCTCGTCGCAGAAGAAGCTCACCGCCTGGGCCACGTCTTCGGGCTGGCCCATGCGCCGCGCCGGGATGTTGTCGATGATGCGTCGTGCGCGCTCCGAATCCGGCGGGTTGTTCTCCCAGAAGGCGCTGGTGGCGATGGGGCCGGGGGCGACGCAGTTGACCGTGATGCCGTCGCCGGCCAGCTCCAGCGCCCAGGTGCGGGCCATGGATTGCAGCGCACCCTTGGTCGCGCTGTAGAGGCTGCGGGCCTCCTTGCCCAGCACCACGCGACTGGCATTGATCACGATGCGGCCGTGGCGCCGCTCGCGCATGCCCGGCAGCAGCGCCTGAGTGCAGACCAGCGCCGAGCGCACGTTGAGGTGCATCAGGCGATCGAAGTCCTCCACTCGCGTGTCGTCGAGCAGTGCCGGCGCGACGATCCCCACGTTATTGACCAGACAGCCTACGCTGTGAGCCGCGACGATTTCGGCGAGTACCTCGCGGGTCGCTTCCACCTCGGCGAGGTCGACCAGCCGGGCATCGGCCCTGAGCGATTCCGCTTCGGGCTCGACGATGTCCAGCACGATGGTGCGATAACCGTCACGTTGCAGGCGCAGGGCGATGGCCTGGCCGATGTTGCGGGCGCCGCCGGTGACGATTGCGCAGGATTCGGTCATGTGCGGCTCCGTTTTGGCTGTCGGTGTGCGTTATGCGTACGTTAGTTCGCTATGTTTTCGCTCCGACAGCCGTATCACAACCCGACCTTCGTCTCGATGGCGACAGTGAGCGAGTCAGTCGGTCTCGAAGCCGTGAAAGGTGGCGACGTTCTCCACCGGTTCGCGCTCGGTGATGAAGTGGTTCTCCGGGGCCTCGGGGTCCTCGTGGCCCACGGCGATGGCGCACAGCACCAGTTCGCTGTCGGCCAGCCCCAGCTGTGCACGGATGATCCGGTGATACCAGGCCAGCGCGGCCTGGGCGCAGGTGTGCAGGCCCTGGCCCCGGGCGGCGGTCATCAGGCTCTGGATCAGCATGCCGGCATCCATGTAGCTGCCGGTCTCGAGGCGTCGGTCGATGGTCACGATCATGGCCACCGGGGCATCGAAGAAGAGGAAGTTGCGGCGCATCTGCTCATGGCGCCGGGCCTTGTCTTCACGCCTTATGCCAAGGGTCTCGTAGAGGCCGTAGCCGCAGCGCTGGCGGCGCTCGCGATAGGGTTCGAACCACTGGGTGGGGTAGTAGGTGTACTCAGGTTGATGCTCCTCGCCGCTGTCGAAGGCGGCGAGAATGGCAGCGCTGAGCCGGTGCAGTGCTTCACCCGCCACCACGTGAACCTGCCACGGCTGAATGTTGTTGCCGCTGGGCGCGCGTCCGGCGACTTCGATGATGTGGGCCAGCGTGTCGCGGCTGACCGGATCGGGCAAGAAGCGGCGAACGGACTTGCGGCTGCGGATGGCGTCGTCGACGTGCATGGACTCTCCTCATCCTTCTCTTCAGAAGCCGGGCCGCCCTCATCGGCGGCCCGGCAGGCGCTCAGGAATTGACCAGGTGACAACCGCTCTGCGCCAGCGGCAGAAAGGCCTCGTCTCCCGGGATGGTACGTACGATGCGGTAGAGATCCCACTCGCCTTCGGACTCGGCGGGCGACTTCACTTCCACCAGGTACATGTCGTGGACCATGCGCCCATCCTCGCGGATCACGCCGTTGGAAGTGAACATGTCGTTGACCGGCGTCTCGCCCATCCAGGCACGCAGCGTGGCGGCATCGTCCGTGCCGGTGGCCTCGATGGCGTTGAGGTAGTGCTTGGAGCTGGAATAGACGCCTGCCTGAACCATGGTCGGCATGCTGCCCATGCGCTCGTAGTAGCGCTGGGCCCAGGCGCGGGCGTCGTCGTTCATGTCCCAGTACCAGCCGGTGGTGAGCTGCATGCCCTGAGTGGTCTCCAGGCCCAGCGCGTGGATGTCGTTGAGGAACACCATGAGGCCTGCCAGGGCCTGGCCCGACTCCGCCAGGCCGAACTGGCCGGCGGTATTGATGGCGTTTACCGTATCGGCGCCGGCGTTGGCCAGGCCGACGATCTTCGCCCCGGAGCCCTGGGCCTGTAGCATGTAGGAGGAGAAGTCGGCGGTGTTGAGCGGGTGGCGCACCTTGCCTAGCACCTGGCCGCCGCTCTCTTCCACCACCTTCTCCACGTCGGCCTCCAGCGAGTGGCCGAAGGCGTAGTCGGCAGCGATGATGAACCAGCTGTCGCCGCCTTCCTCGACGATGGCCCGGGCCGAGCCGTTGGACATGGCGTGGGTGTCGTAGACCCATTGAATGTGATTGGGCGTGCAGTGCTCATTGGTCACGCTGAGCGCGGCGGCGCCGGATACCATGCCGATCTTGTCGTGCTCGGCCAGCAGCCGGGTGGCGGCGATGGTCACCGACGAGGCGACCAGCCCCGCCACCATGTCGACGTTGCGCTGGTCGATCCACTCGCGCACGGTGTTGGCGCCCACGTCGGCGCTGTTGCGGTCGTCGGCGCTGAACACCTCGATGGGGGCGCCGTTAATGCTGCCGCCGTGGTCCTCCACGGCCATGCGCAGCGCTTCCAGCCCGCCGGGGCCGGCCAGGTCGCGGTAGGGACCGGACATGTCGGCGAGGTAGCCGATGCGGATCGCGTCATCGCTGATCTCGGCCTGGACAGCGCCGGCGGCAAGGGTCACGGCCAGGCCCAGCAGGCCGCTTTTCAGGGTGAATTGGCGTTTTGCGGACATACGAACTCTCCTACCTCGTCGCAAGACGAGGCTATTTGTTGTTGGCGTTGTGGGGTCGTGCGTCGTGAAGGGGTGCGTTTGGGCTCTGGGTGGTTCAGCTCTCCTCGCGCTCGGCGGTGGGGGCATCCTGCATGGCGATGGCCTCCAGGTCCTTCTGGAACTTGTTGAGGTAGTGCAGCAGGCTCACCGTCTCGTCGAAGGTGAAGTTGGCAAGCCCCTGGGCATAGAACTCGTGGATCTTCGGCTGCAGGCTCTCCCAGAAGGCGCGGCCCTTGTCAGTGAGCAGGATCAGCCGGGCGCGCTTGTCGTCGGGATGAGGGATGCGCTTGACGTGATCGTCCCGCTCCAGCCGCTTGAGCACGCCGTCGAGGTTCTGGCGGCTGACGATCAGGTACTCGGTGAGCTGATTGAAGGAGATGCCGTCTTCATATCCCTTGCGCGACAGGGCGCCGAGCACGGCCCACTGGACCGTGCTCAGGCCGACCTGGCCCACCGTCTGCTTCTGCAGGATGTTGCTGGCCTGGAAGAGACGGAAGAACAGCCGGTTGGCCACGCTCTTGTCGTCCTGAATCGCCATCGATGGCACTCCTTTGTCGAGCAGCGCCGCCAGGCGGGAGTCAGGGCGTCCGGTCGCGATGAGGCTGGTCATCTGGGCACCGCCTGGCGGGCGATGATGTTTTTCATGATTTGGGCGGTACCGTCGCCGATCTGCAGTCCCAGCACGTCGCGCATGCGCTGGGAGAAGGGCATGTCCTCGCCCCAGCCGGTATGGCCGTGGGCCAGCATGCACTGCTTGACCACGTCGAAGGCGAGCTTCGGCCCCCACCACTTGTTCATTGCCGCCTCGCTGGTGTGGGGCAGTTCGTTGTCCTTCAGCCACAGCGCGTAGTAGCACTGCAGACGGGCGGCCTGAACGTAGGTCTGGTACTCCGCCAGCGGATGGGTCAGGCCCTGGAAGGCGGCGAGCTTGTGGCCGAAGGCCTCGCGCTCGGTGAGCCACTGCCAGGTTTCGTCCAGCGACTGTTGGGCCACCGCCAGGCACTGCAGGCCGATCAGCGCGCGGCTGTAGTCGAAGCCCTGCATCACCTGCTTGAAGCCCTGCCCCTCGTCGCCGAGCATGTGATCGGCCGGTACCGCGACATTGTCGAAGAAAATCGAGCCCCGGCCAATGGCGCGCTGTCCGGAGTCCTCGAAGCGGCTGGTGGAGATGCCGGGCGAATCCATCGGCACCAGGAAGGCGCTGATGCCGGAGGCACGCTGCTCCTGGGTGCCGGTGCGGGCGAACACCACCGCCACGTCGGCCTGGTCGGCCATGGAGATCGAGGTCTTTTCGCCGCTGAGCAGGAAGCGCTCGCCGTCGCGGGTGGCCTTGAGCTTGAGGTTGGCGGCGTCGGAACCGCCGTGGGGCTCGGTCAGCGCGATACAGGCGATCTTGCGACCGGCGGTGATGCCGCCGAGCCACTCCCGGGCCAGCTCGGGGCGGGCGTAGCGGGCGATGATCTGGCCGTTGAGCGAGGCCAGCAGCGGCAGGTAGGCGACGTTGAA
>ERZ869909.2762-NODE-2762-length-11034-cov-6.531897_pt1 | contig 11034 bp, 9 predicted proteins | sample MGYA00520892_ERZ869909 | MGnify/ENA primary metagenome ERZ869909 (study PRJEB32215, sample SAMEA104723947) | bioreactor metagenome | biome: bioreactor; feature: anaerobic bioreactor; material: water | place: China | collected 2015-03-12 ... | reverse complement strand
ACTCGAAACGACGAAGGCGCTGTGCTTCCCGATCTGCGCGACGTGCGCGGCCAGGAAAGCGCCAAACGCGCGCTCGAAGTCGCTGCGGCCGGCGGACACAATCTCCTGATGATCGGACCCGCCGGCTCCGGCAAATCCATGCTTGCCCAGCGCCTGCCGTCGATCCTGCCACCGCTCGCATCCGAAGAAATGCTCGGCATTGCGTAGCAAACGCACCAGTTCTCAGCTGGAACGACGATAGCTGATTTGCGACTCTAGGGCATGGCAGAGCCCCTATCGATCTCCATCCTGACGCGGAAGCGCGATAAAATCCGGGACACCATCGCGGCCTACGAAGCGAAGCTAAAACAAGCTCAAGCTGATCTGGCCCACGTGAACGCTACGCTCCCGCTATTCGCAGCAAGTGGTGAACCCGAAGATTTCCCACCATACGTCGACCTGAACCGTGTTTTTCGGCGCGGAGAGACGACGCAGATATGCGGCACTGCGTAGCAAACGCACCAAGCGGAGCATCCGCATGGGATGCACGGGCATGGCATCACCGTCGCCAGGGATACCCCAGCAGAGGCCTACTCAGCCGCCATGGACAAAATGCATGGGCCGATGATGGACGGCATCGCCAATCCCGATCCCGACGTGGCGCTCGTGATGGGAATGGTCCCCCACCACCAGGGCGCCATCGACATGGCCGAAATCATGCTTAAGCTCGACAACGGCCATCACAACCACGAGCTCGCCCGCGAAATCATCGCCGCCCAGCAACGCGAGATCAACCAAACGAAGGCTTGGCTCCAACCAAAGGAACCTGCCGTTGCCGTAACGGAGGATGAGCGATGGAAACGTTGCCTGAAGGCTTGACAGCGTACCGGCGCACAGCCGAGTTCAATCAGGACACGTTGCCAGCCGGGCTGCAAAAGGAACACCGCACCAAAGCGGGCACCTGGGCGTTGATCCATGTGCTCGAAGGCCGCCTGCTCTACCGCATCCTGGAGCCCATCAGTGAAACCATTCTGGTGCCGGGTACGCCCGGCGTCGTTCGGCCGGAGCAACCGCATGAAGTGCATCCAGACGGCCCTGTAAGGCTCTACGTTGAGTTTTATGCCTCGGCTGAAGCGCAGTCTGGCTAAGGCATCAACACCTAACCAAAATCATTCCTAGAGGCCCGCTCTCCCCCAATTATAGCGCCCACCGCTCACCTCGCGCTGCGAGGGCATCAGCACACAAGGGGCGCCCATGACCGAGACCGTCAAGATGGCCGTCATCAGCCTGCTCGCGCTGGCCATCGCCTACGCCATCCTGTGGTATTTCGGATTGTTCTCAGGTATGGGATTCCACGGCACCATTGCCGCCGTTCTCGGTGTCCTCTTGGCCAGCGGCATCGGCGTGGGATTGATGGCGCTGCTGTTCCACAGCAACCGTAGCCACCACGACCAACAGGTGCATGATTCAACCAGGCGTGAGAATACGTCCGACAAGGGCTGAGGCTTACCTCTGAACAAGTCTTACGAATCTCACCACCGGCTACCTGCCTTGACTTCGCAACGCCACTGCTTATCGTGGCGCTCATGCCGCAGCATTTGAATTCATTCACCGCGCGATGCCGGATCAAGCATGTCTTGGCCCGGGGAGCCTTGCTGCACAGTCTTGACCGCAGCCAGCGCACTTCCCCGGGGCAGCTCCACAAGTGAGCCAAGACGTGCAGACGCGCAAGCGTTTGCACGAAACGGGAGCGGTGATCGGCGATTGCAGGGCATAGCCCTGCATTCAAGCACACTCACATTGCGATGACCACATTGCCCTCCTCACGGGCGTGAGGAATCGCGCGCATCAACCGCTCCTCAACACTGCAAATTCCAGCGGCTAAGCCGCTAACGGAGTCCTCCATGCGCAAGCGTAAGGGCAAAGGCCACAACATGCCTACACCAGCCCGTCACTACCGCTACGAAGGAAAGAAAAATACCAAGCGCGAAAGAAAACCGAAGGTTTTGGCGCAATAGAGGTATCTGTCCGGCGGTGGCGCCAAGCGTCACTGCCGGTTCATCCCTGCATATCATAGCAGCCCACTCGGCTCTCTATCGCCCAGACACCCGCCGCAGCTCCTCACCTCACGCCTGAGGGCTTCCAACACTTGGATGTTGTCGTTGACCGCATCCTTCACCAGCGTGGCTCACACCATATCCCGTGCCGCATTTCAATGCGCTCCCGCATGGTGAGGCCATTGAGATGCTGATCAAGGATTTTGAACTTTCTGCGCCAGAGGAAAGCACCGACGGGAGACATAATCCGTTCGGCGGCGACCACTGACCTGGACCGGCCACCATCGATGCGATGGTCCGGAAACGTAACCGTCTCCCTCCCGATCTACAATGTTCGTCTTAGGGCCGCAGTCCACCGTCAATCCGAGGTTAAACACCATCGATCCAACTGACGGCACGACTTGGATCAGCATCCGAATCATAGTTGGTGATAAGGTGGTTGGCGTACACTCTCGTTAGCGTCGACAGTAGGCTACATGGGCGGAAACGACATGCGCAATGACGTTCTAGAAAAGGTCAAGCCACGGATCGATCCGCAACGAACGAACTTGGCCGATGTTGCCCCCCTGCAGGCGCCGTACGTTGTCTTCGTTGACCCTTCGAGTGCTTGCAATTTTAAGTGCACGTTCTGTCCCACCGGCGATCGCGAACTGATCAAGGCCACTGGTCGCTATCAGGGAAACCTTAGCCTGTCGAATTTCGAGAAGGTGATCGCCGATCTCACCGAATTCGAAAAGCCTCTGAAGGTGCTGCGGCTCTACAAGGATGGCGAACCGCTCTTGAACAAGAATTTGCCGGCTATGATTCGCATGGCAAGAAGTGCGGGCGTGGCAGAAACAATCGACACGACGACTAACGGCTTCCTGCTCAATGGCTATTTGGGAGAGCAACTGGTTGATGCAGGGCTCGACCGCATCAACATTTCCGTTGACGGTCTAAACGAGGAGCAGTTTTGGAAATTTGCCAAGGCGAAGGTAGATTTCCCGAAATTCCTTCAAAACCTGCGTGACTTCTACTCAGTGAAGGGTGGCTGTGAAGTCGTGGTCAAGACCACCGCCGAAATCATCGGAAGCGACAGCCAAGACATGTTTTACGAGCTATTCGGCGATTGCTGCGACCGCATATTTGTCGAGAATACATCACCATGCTGGCCGGATTTCGACGTGGAACAACGCATGGACCTCGCGATTACCACCGGCCTCTATGGGAACCCGATAGAAGACGTGCGGGTGTGCTCCTATCTTTTCTACTCCATCTCGGTCAATTCAGACCTTTCGGTTAGCGCGTGCTTCGTGGATTGGTCGCGAGGGTTGAAGGTCGGCAGCCTGCACGAACGTAGCTTGAAGCAGATCTGGTCGGGAGCGGAAATGCAGGCCCACCGTTATGCGCATTTGCGAGGTCAACGTAGCGCTCATTCAATATGTGGCAAGTGCCAGCAAATTACCCATTGTAAAGCGGACAACATCGATGCAGACGCACAGCGTATCCTTCTAGCATTAGAGCAGTTCAGTAAGGAGCGGCCGAGCGAAGCAGTGCTAAGCGAGTATGCTAATGGGTGCTGACCTGGACCAACCGAAAGTCTTCCAACTCCCAAAAGCATATCCGCGGGAGGAGCTTGCCGACATACTGCCGTTGCCAAATCCCATATCGCTGCAGGTTGATCCCGCCTCGCTGTGCAATTTCAAATGCACGTTCTGCCCAACGGGAGATCCTCGCCTCATCAAGCAATCTGGGCGCAAGCAAATGTTCATGACGCTCGATCTTTTTGACAAGATCGTTGCCGATATCTCCTCTTTTGAGCGGAATCTCAAGGTTCTTCGCCTGTTCAAGGACGGCGAACCGATGCTCAACCCCAATTTCATCGAGATGGTTAAGCGCGCCAGACAAGAGAAGAAGATCGAACGCATCGAAACCACTACCAACGGGTCCAAGCTCGCGTTCGATTTCAACGAAGAACTGGTTGCATCCGGCATCGACCGTGTGGTCCTGTCTGTGGAAGGTGTTACCGCCGAACGCTACCTATCGTTTGCCCGCGTGCGCTTCGACTATGACGGGTTTGTCGCCAAGGTCCGCCATCTGCACTCAATCCGCGGCAAGATGGCACTCCATATCAAGACGGTGGCGCAGAACCTCGACTACTGCAAGGGTGAAGACCGCCAGTTTCTTGACACCTTTGGCCCGCTGAGTGATGGAATCTACATTGAAAACACTGTTTCTTCGTGGCCCCAATTTAAGGTTGATAATGCTGTCAACAAGCAAACCGATGCGTATGGCAACGAGACTGTCTTCAAAGAAATCTGCCCGTATCCATATTATTCTCTGTCCATCAATGCCGACGGCACCGTGAGCCCGTGCTGTGTGGACTGGAACCGCGACTTATCTCTAGGTTCAGTCCTGACTGACAGTCTCCTCTCCATCTGGACCGGAAAAATCCTGTCTGGATTGCGTCGGCAGCACCTATCGGAAGGTCTGGAGTCTCATCCCTCTTGTGGCTCATGCGGGCAAGTACATTCGTGTACGCATGACAATCTCGATGCGCACAGAGAAAAGCTGAAGAAGCTCTTTGCGTGACAGACATACAAGAAACCCTTGCACATGCCCTCAAAGGCCGCCGGTATGCGATATTGGGGGCGGGCCAGCTCGGAGCTATGTCGCTGGACCTTTGGCCCGACACGGTCGCGTTGCCGGAGTTCTTTCTGGATTCACACAAAAGTGGGGACCTGCGCGGAATTCCGATTCATGACCTGAAGCAGCATGTTCCAGTGCCGGGCATAACCTACCTTGTGGGCGCGTTCACGATACCGCCTCGCCAGCTTAAGGCGATGATGGATGCACTCGGCCAATCCTTCTTGCTGACGGTCTACGACGTGTTCCAGCAGCACACACCTACCGTCTTCGGCAATGGTTGGCACAACTACGATGCGGGTTCAGAAACGTTGGCTTGCTTGCAATCCAGCACCGAACTCTACGCAGACGAACTATCCCGCAGGAACTGGAACGCTGCAGCAGAATGGCGATATCGGCGGGTTCTTAGCGACGATTATCCTCTGGGCCCTCAGCAGGGGAAATACGACCTTCGGCCCTTCGGCCGCGGCGGGGTCCACTACGAGGTAGTCTATGACTGCGGATCATTTGATTTAAGCCTGTTGGACTGGCTGGCTTCCGCGGAGATCACTTACGATCGGATGGTGGCGTTCGAACCGGATCCGGGACGATACGCTGCATGCAAACGGTTACTTGAAGAGGGGAAACTGCCATCTGGCGGCATCACGCTTGACCGGCGCGCCATTTCTGATCGAGCCGGGTCAGCACCATTCCTTGCCAACAGCCTGCTGGCCGCGCGCATAATCCGTGATACTACACTTCGTCATCCGAAGTTGACCGCCGTCGACACATGCACCCTTGACGCACAGAGACCGGTCCCCAATCAAGGCGCCCGCATCCTCATCAAGCTGCACATTGAGGGCTCCGAACTTCCCGCCCTTAAAGGCGCCGCAAACCTTTTGGAACGCACCCGCGCGGATATCCTCCTCAACCTTTCCCACGACGAGCCGTCGCTTCTCGAAATACCGCGGTGGATCGCCAGCCTTGGCAGGCATGACCTGTTCTTGAGGTCACACGCTCTATTCGGGGAAGGGATGACCTTATTCGCCCGCCATCACTAACATGATGACCAGCCCGACACTGGGGGATCACATATGGATTTCATCAAGCGGCGCACAGAGCTGGCTGAACGCAACTGGCACGACGTTGAGTGCCGTGCAGCAGCCTCGACATGGCACGATACCAGTCGCAAGTTCGATTACCAGTACATGTTTGAATGGGCAGGTCGTCCGATCATCCAGGACCCGCAGGACATTTGCGCGCTTCAAGAGATCATCTGGACCTACCAGCCAAACGTGATCGTCGAAACGGGTATCGCCCGCGGTGGTTCGCTCGTGCTTTCCGCGAGTATTCTGGCGGCTTTGGCTTACGGAGAATTTCTACATGGCCAGTCCGCCAAACAACGGACGGTCATCGGCATAGATATCGATATCCGCAGCCACAACCGCGCGGCCATTGAATGCCATCCGTTGGGACCCATGATCGAATTGGTGGAAGGTTCTTCCACCGCCGCAGACGTCGTTGCACAGGTGTCAACGAAGCTCCACGGAAAGGTCATGGTCATCCTGGATTCGAACCATACACGCGATCACGTACTGCGGGAGCTTGAGATCTACGCTCCTATGGTATCCGAAGACTCCGCTCTTCTGGTCATGGATACCGGCATTGAGTATGCGCCTCCGGCAAGCTTCAACGTTGAACGGCCTTGGGGACCTGGCAACAGCCCCATGGCGGCCGTTGCTGATTTTCTCGCCACGGAAGCCGGCGCGCAGTTCGAGCAGGACAGATCGATCGAGAAGCGTCACCTCCTCACCTGTGCACCGGGCGGACTTCTGATTCGTAAAAAGGCCTGAGAGCAAACTACAACGTTGCGCAACGTACCGGCAGTTCCCACTCCGGAGTAATTGCAGGGGTGACTACGCGAGCAGCGCCACTCCATCAGATCGCTGATATTCATTGCGGTTCATATTAAAAACCACAAATTTTACCTAGCCTTCTACCTAACCGCGAACACTGTACCGGTTGCGGCAAAAGCCACCAAAGTACAGCAGTTGATAGATCACCGTTCATCCCGCCCGGACGAGCGCACGTAAGATGTGCAAAATCATCAATGGAGTACAATCCACGTCAAACAACGCCGTGCAAATCTGCGTTCAAGGAACTGTCTGCTCTGCCCCTCTCATTCCTTTCATAACTGGCAGCCCAACAGCAGGAGACATACTCACTGCGGATCTCATATCGAACATAATGTACCAATGGGTACTGGATCTCGACGATATCCCTGGTGCCACCTCAAAAGACTATCTAACAACAAGCGAAGATGTCGGGCACCTCATCCGCGTCCGGATGCATTTCACTGACTGGGACAATAATTTCCACTCGGTTATCTCCAAGCCCATCGGTCCAGTCCAAGGTGGCGGTGGCTTCTTGAATGCCGGCGCATTCTCGGCAAATGCGGGCGGCAACTCCATCACCATTCAAATGCCGGACCCTATTGTTTCCGGCAGCCTCTTGTTCGTCTGGATGGGCGGAAATGACGCGCGCATTGCAAGTGCTGTTGCGGGATGGACGTTCATCAACAACGACTCTATCCCAGACGCAGTCACGGCGTACCGTATTGCGGACGGCACGGAACCTTCGGCCGTTACCTTCCCATATTCAGGAAACCTCGATCTCGTGGGCCAGGCACTGCAGTTTTCTGGCGTCAATGCAATTGCGCCAATTGGGGCGCACAACACCAACACTGGTTCCGGCACAACCGCGTCAAACGCCGGGATAACCACTAGCGCGTCACGCAGCCTAGTTCTTGGCCTCATCCTTACAAACGGAAATCAGGCGATCGGCATTCCCGCAGGCTGGACACCAACAGCCGATGGCCAGCATAACGGCTCCACGCCATATGCCTTTGGCAGTCGAACTGTCACTCGGCTTGTTTCACCACCCGGATCAAGTGGATCACTTTCGGTGCCTATTTCGAGCGCATCATGGCGGGTGAGCCTCTACGAACTCGATCTCGATTAGATATGCGGTTTTTGCATCTTCCCTTGGACTGCACCCCTTGAGGTGGACAGCTGAGGCACTGAAATTCGGATTAGCTGGTCCGGGTGTCAATCGGCACCCAACTTTGACCCCTCATCGGCGTCGAAAACTGACCCCGCCTCCAATCTCTCCGCTGCTTCGAGATTGGAGGCGACGAATCTCACGCGGCAGCGGGGTCAATATTGCACGTCGATGAGTTGCAAAAGCCCTCAGAAACGCGCTGAAACGGCATTTGAAGTCGTCGCCCCCGAATGCGGTCCATCCCGATGCGGCCCGCACGCTTAACGTGCCGGCACGGCGCAAGCGGTGGAACCGATGGCCTCCATGACGCCGAAAACGTTAGGCGGGTGTCCCATGACGGTCGCGGGGTGAACCGCGCAGCGGGCGTTGCCGTCCACCGGATATCAGTTGGCACCGGGCGCATAGGCGAGGCCGGCGTCGCATGGGTTGCCGCTCACCTTTGACTCAGCTCCCTAGGGAACACCCTGACCTGAACCTAGGCAATACCCTTCTTCCGTACTGCTATCAGCCTTCAGGCCACTTGCCAGCGTCGGAAAGGCAGCTAGTGTTTAACGTCATTACGCACTTGATCAGTCAAGAGAATGACATAGCTGTGACGAACGCAGCAAGCGTCCTCGCGACCCTTGCAAGCTGAGCAGCTGGAGAATTCCATTTCGTGAGTTTTAATCATGCTTGTAGGTTTGGCAGGTGCCCATCGCGCTCGCATCTCGGTAAAGCCTGCGACTTCCATTTCGTTTGCTGTTGTCGCGGTTCTCAATCTGGCCTTCTTGACGCCGGTCGTCGGCTCTCCCCCAGAGCAGGCAGCCTTGGAGATCGTTCGCCAAACCGGTCATACCGATGCCATAGCGGCATTCGCATTGTCCCCCAATGGCGAGCAGGTGCTCACAGGCAGCCTCGACGGAACGCTGCGCCTTTGGGACGCGGCGAGCGGAGGGTTGCTGCGTGCTTTCCATGAGGCTCACACGCCCGTCGGAGATGGCTCATCCGGCGTTAGATCCGTCGCCTTCTCGCCGGACGGCCACTGGCTGGCCTCAGTAGCGGAGCACGAGATCAGAGTGTGGGACGCGGCAAGCGGAGACCTTATCTGGACTGCCGATGGCGATTGGGAGAACTGGTTGTGGGGCGGTCAAGTGGCCTTCTCTCCCGACGGGAAACTGGTGCTTTCGACTGGCGTCAACGAGAATGCAGTGCAGCTGTGGGATGCCGCAACCGGCCAGCAGTTGCGCGTGTTTAAGGCTGACGCATCCGACACCGAGGTCGTTACGGCGGCCTTCTCGCCAGATGGCCGCCATGTTCTTACGGGCAACGCCGCCGCCAATACCCGCAACTCCCAAGTCAAGACAGATGACAGGCTGAAGCTTTGGAGCGTAGCAACCGGCCAACTCCTACGAACGTTCGAGGGGCATAATGGCGGCGTCAACGCGGTCGCTTTCTCCCCGGACGGTCGCTATTTTCTGTCCGGCGGCGGCTCCGCACATCAACCGGATGGTACCCTCCGACTTTGGGATTTCGCATCCGGTCGGCTTGTGAGTGCCCTCACGGGGCATACCGGCGGAATCGAAGCCGTCGCATTCTCTCCCGACGGCCGTCTTGCTCTCGCGGCGGATGCATCTCTTCTGCGGCTTTGGGATGTGGAGCGCGGCCAACTCCTGAAGTTCTTTGAAGGATATTCCAATGGCGGCTCCCGCAGTTCGCTCAAGCAGGTTGCTTTCTCGCCGGACGGGAGGTGGGTGTTTGCTGAGCTGGGGAAAGACGCCACGCAGCTTGGTGTGTGGGATGTCGAGAGCGGGCAACTCGTAGGCACCATCGAAGGAGGCACCCTGCCGGTCAGCTCAATCGCCGTGTCCCCTGATGGAAACCGGCTGTTCGCATTGTCCAGCGGTGGCCAGCAGGTTTATTCCGAAGGCAAAAAGGACAGCACGCTGCAGGTTTGGGATTTGGCGGGCCACAAGCTGTTGCGCACTATTGATGTTTCAGATTTCAAGGAGGGAACGCTCGCCTTGTCTCGCGACGGAACGCGAATGCTCGTCAGCGGATGGGGAGATAAAAGCCACGATACAGTTCGGATCCTGGAGTCTGCGTCAGGAAACCTGTTGCGCACCTTTCCCGGAATTGGCGCGTTATCACCGGACGGCCGAATAGTAATGTCGTCCGGTTGGGGCCGCAGCGAGCAATCGATCGCAAGGACTGACACGCCGTTGCGGATGTGGGACGCTAACAGCGGTAAACTCGTGCGGATGATTGGTAAAGGCCGCGTTGCCGACAGTTCCGGTCGTATCGTGTTTTCGCCGAACGGCAAGCGGGTGATCTCAACTGGGACAGATCCGCGAGATTTTTTTGACCACCTGCTACATCTTTGGGATGCGACAACCGGCAAACTGCTTCGCACCGTTCAAGTCTATCGAAAGGGCGAACCACATGAGTATTCCTGGGTGTCAGCCACGGCCTTTTCACCCGACAGCCTATACGTCCTATCCGGCGGAAATGACCATCTGCGTCTTTGGAACGCGGCGAATGGCAAGCTTGTTCATGCGTTCGACAGGCACAGTCCCGCTTCGGGTATCAACTCCGTTGCCTTCTCCCCCGACGGAAGCAAGATCCTATCGGGGGGCAGTGCACTGGAGCTGTGGGACACGCGGAGTGGCAAGCTGGTGCGCTCGTTCAAGGGCCATAACTACGGCATCACCTCTGTGGCATTCACGCCAGATGGACGAGCGGCTATCTCCTCCAGTTACGACGGAACCATTAACTTCTGGAGCGTTGAGAGCGGCGCATTGCTCGTCACTTTTGCCATGGCAAAAGACGGCAGCTGGATAGCGCTCACGCCCGAGGGGTTCTTCTCGGGCTTCAAGCGCAAAGCAGAAGTTCTGAATGTCGTGCGCGGATTGTCGGTCACGACGATCGATCAGGTGCATCAGTCTCTCTACAACCCCGACCTCATTCGCGAGAAGCTCGCCGGTGACCCGCTGGGCGAGGTGCGCCGGGCCTCGCTCGTGCTGGACCTCGAGAAAGTCGTCGCCAGCGGACCTGCGCCCACGGTCGTTATCGAGCCACACCAGGGCGGCGGAACATCTGGCACCGATCTCGTCACCCTGAAGGCCCGCATCGCCGACCAAGGTAAGGGCATCGGCCGCATCGAATGGCGCATCAACGGCGTTACGGCCGCCGTGGCGAGCAAACCTTCAGTGGGCGGACCGGAGTACGTCAACACGCAGGAGGTCGCTCTCGATCCCGGCGACAACGTCATCGAGGTCGTGGCCTACAATGCGGAGAACCTGCTCGCCTCGCTGCCGGCGCGCACCTCCATCGCATACACCGGGCCCGCAGACGCCGT
>ERZ869909.2761-NODE-2761-length-11040-cov-4.881875_pt1 | contig 11040 bp, 12 predicted proteins | sample MGYA00520892_ERZ869909 | MGnify/ENA primary metagenome ERZ869909 (study PRJEB32215, sample SAMEA104723947) | bioreactor metagenome | biome: bioreactor; feature: anaerobic bioreactor; material: water | place: China | collected 2015-03-12 ... | reverse complement strand
CGAGATGATCGGCGCATAGAGGAAGATGAAGCCCAGAACCACGGTCAGGGGCAGGAACCAGCCGCGCGCCATCAGTCGAGCTCCTGCCGGTTCTGCACCGATTGCAGCCACATGATCGGCGCGACCACCAGGACCAGCATGATGATCGCCACCGCCGAGGCCACCGGCCAGTCGCGGCTGGAGAAGAATTCATCCCACAAAACCCGGCCGATCATCAGCGTATCCGGCCCGCCCAGAAGCGCCGGGATGACATACTCGCCAATCGCCGGAATGAAGACCAGCATCGAGCCGGCGACGATCCCGGGCAGCGACAGCGGCAGCGTAACGGTGAAGAAGGTCACCATCGGCGAGGCCCCCAGATCGCCCGCCGCTTCCAGCAGCGCATCATCGAGCTTCACCAGATTGGCATAGAGCGGCAGGATCATGAACGGCAGATAGGTATAGACGATGCCGATATAGACCGCGAAATCGGTCTGCATCATCACCAGTGGCTGGTCGATGATGCCCAGCGACATCAGCATGTTGTTGATCACTCCGTCACGGCGCAGGAAGCCCATCCAGGCATAGACCCGCAGCAGGAACGAGGTCCAGAACGGCAGGATCACCATCAAGAGCAGGATCGAGCGCCGCGGCTCGGGTGAGCGGGCGATGAAATAGGCGATCGGATAGCCGATCAGCAGCGCAAAGATCGTCGAGATCACGGCAATGCGGATCGAGGACAGATAGGCGTTGCGATAAAGCGTGTCGCCCATCACCAGGCGATAATTCTCAAGGCTGGCGATGATCTCCAGCGTGCCATCGGGGCCACGTTCCCAAAGCGGCGTATAGGGCGGGCGGGCGATGATCGCCTCGGCCAGCGAAATGCGCCCCAGCACGATGAAGGGCACCAGAAAGAACACCAGCAGCCAGAGCATCGGCACGGCAATCACCAGCGTGCGCCCGCTGAGCCCCAGCCGCCCCAGCGCCCAAGTGGTGCCGCGCCACAGCCGGCTCTCGCTCAGCGCGCTCATTCGCTCAACACCCGCACTGCCGCCGGCGACCAGCTGGCGAAAACCGGCTCGTCCCAGCTGATCGGGTCTTCGTCCTGCAGGCGGCTCGATTGCGTGGCGCGCAGGATGCGGCCATTGGCCAGCCGCACCCGGAAGCTCGACATATGGCCGATATAGCCGACATCCTCGACAACACCGGGCACCACATTGGCGGCATTGGCCGGCGCCGCGCGGCTCAGCGCCACGCGTTCGGGGCGCAAGGCCAGCCAGACCTGCTGGCCGGTTGCGGGTGGTTGATCGGCGGGCAGATTGGCGCTGACCGGCCCCAGATCCTCGGTTTCGATGCGCAGCCGGCCCTCGGCGCTGTCGCCGGTGCGGCCCTCGAACAGGTTCACCGAGCCGATGAAATCGGCCACGAAGCGTGAATTCGGGGTCTCGTAGATCTCGCGCGGCTCGCCGATCTGCTTGATGATGCCATCGGTCATGACGCCGATCCGGGTGGCGAGTGTCATCGCCTCGTCCTGGTCGTGGGTGACGACGATGAAGGTGACGCCCAGGCTTTCCTGAATGCGGATCAGCTCGAACTGGGTTTCCTCGCGCAGTTTCTTGTCGAGCGCGCCCAAGGGTTCATCCAGCAACAGAAGCTTTGGCTGCTTGATCAGCGCCCGCGCCAGTGCCACCCGCTGGCGCTGGCCGCCCGAAAGCTGATGCGGCTTGCGCTTGGCCATCGGTTCCAGCTTGACCAGTTTCAGCATCTCGGCGACGCGGGCATAGGCCTCGGCCTTGGATTTGCCCTCGCGCAGCAGGCCGTAAGCCACGTTCTTTTCCACGCTCATATGCGGAAACAGCGCATAGGACTGGAACATCATGTTGGTCGGGCGCTTGTCGGCGGGCACGCCGGCCATGTCCTGCCCGTCGATCAATATCTGCCCCGAGCTTGGGGTTTCGAAACCGGCCAGCATGCGCAAGAGCGTCGATTTTCCGCAGCCAGAGCCGCCCAGCAGGCAGAACAGCTCGCCCCGATGAATATCGAGGCTGACATTGTTCACAGCGGTGAAATCACCAAACCGCTTGGTGATGTTGCGAATGGAGATGAAGGGCTGCGCCGCCGCGTCGCGCCAGGGCCGGGCAGTGGCCGCGAGTGCTGTCTCGGTCATGGGGATTCCGCCAAGAGAAAGCCCCGCCCACGACTTGCGGGCGGGGCATGGGGTTTACTGGCCAGTGCGCACACGCGTCCAGAGCCGGGTGGCAAGCCGGTCGGTGCGGTTGTCATAGGGCTGGAGGGTCCAGAAGCCCTCCTTGGCCTCGGCGGTGGGATAGATCGTCGGATCGTTGAGGATTTCCTCGTCGATGAATTCGTTCGACGCGGCATTGGCATCGGGGAACATCACATAGTTCACGATATCGGCCGAAACCTCGGGCTCCATCAGGAAGTTGATGAAGGCATGCGCGGCTTCGGGGTTCGGGGCATCGGCGGGGATGACCAGCATGTCGAACCACAGATGCGCGCCCTCGCCGGGGATGGCATAGCCGACCTCGACGCCCGAGCCGGCCTCATCGGCACGCTCGGCGGCTTGCAGCACATCGCCCGACCAGCCCACCGCCAGGCAGATCTCGCCGTTCGCGAGGTCCGAAATATACTGCGAGGAATGGAAATAGCGCACCGTCGAGCGCACGCCGTTGAGCAGTTCGGCGGCGGCGTTGAAATCGGCCTCGTCGGTCGAGGTCGGATCGAGGCCCAGATAACGCATCGCGGCGGGGAACATCTCGGTCGGGGCATCGAGCCAGGCGATGCCGCAATCCTGGAACAGCGCCGCCTTCTCGGGATCGAAGATCAGCGACCAGCTGTCCACCTCGTAATCCTCGCCCAGACGCTCGGCGACGGCGGCGACATTATAGCCGATACCGGTGGTGCCCCACAGATAGATCACCCCATGCTCGTTGCCGGGGTCGAAGGCCGCGGCCAGCGCCATGAGTTGCGGGTCCATGTGAACCAGATTGGGCAGCAGGTCCTTGTTGAGCGGCTGATAGACGCCCGCCGCGATCTGGCGCTGCATGAAATCCGAGGTCGGCACCACCACATCGAAGCCCGACGAGCCCGCCAGCATGCGCGCCTCCAGCGTATCGTTGCTGTCAAACACATCGTAATTGACGGTGATGCCGGTGGCGGCGGTGAAGCGCTCCAGCGTGTCGGGGGCGATGTAATCCGACCAGTTGAACACATTGACGGTCTGCGCCTGCGCAGCCCCGGCCGAGGCCATGATCGCGGCGGCGACAGCGGTTACGAAACGGTTGTGCATGATGTCACTCACTCTCTCTGCTGGAAGGCCGCGTTTGCGCGCGGCTTTGATTCTTGGTCTGCGGGCGGGGCACCGGCTCAGACGGCGCCGCCCCGAGGGTCATTGCCGAAAGCCTGATAAGATTTGATCAAAATTTCAAGCCTCATTTTCACCTGCTGGCCGGCACACTTGCCCCGGGGGCGCCAACTGCATCAATCGGCGCCCGGATGGTGAAAGATTAGCCTTGGCATGCGCGCCCGGCAAGCGCGGCGCAGCCGAACTGCCCCTGCGGCAATGAAAAACTCGTCATCGCCGCCGCAGCAGCAATGCCAGCCCCACCAGGTTCATCAGCGCCGAAATGGCAAAGGCGGCGCCGGGCAGGATCAGCGGCGCGCCCTCGGCGGTGAAGAAGGCGAAGGTGGCGGTGAAGACGAAGGGCGCGGCGATCATGCCCATGGCCCTGAGCGATGCCATCGCGCCCTGCAACTCGCCTTGCTGGCTGGCCGAAACATTGTCCGACAGTTCGGCCCGCAGCGCCGGAATCACCAGCCCGCCCAGCGACGAGAAGGGAATCAGCGCCAGCGCCAGCGGCCCGCTGTCGATCACCACCAGCACCGCGAACGAGACCGCCGAGGCCAGCGTGCCCAGAACCATCACCCGCCAGCGCCCCAGCCAGCGGATCGCCGGGCCGATAAGCCCGCCCTGCACCACCGCGAAGGACACACCATAGAAGGCCAGCGACAGCCCCACCTGCGTCGGCGACCAGCCGAACCGCGCGATGGTGAAATAGGACCAGATCACCGGATAGACCACGAAGGCGAATTCATGCACGAAATAGACCGCCAGGTAGCGTCCCAGTCCCGGCAGCCGGGCGATATGGCGAAAGGCGCCGAACGGGTTGGCGCGGCGCCATTCAAAGGCGCGGCGATTGGCGGGGCGCAGGGTCTCGCGCAGCACCAGCGCGCCGAAGACCATGTTGAGCCCGGCCACCACGCTGGCGGCGACGAAAGGCGCGCGGGTGCCGAATTCGGCCAGCAACCCGCCCAAAGCCGGGCCCAGCACGAAGCCCACGCCAAAGGCCGCGCCGATCAGCCCGAAGCGCTGGGCTTTCTGTTCCGGCGTCGAGATATCGGCCAGATAGGCGGCGGCCGTGGCATAGGTCGAGGAGGCAGCCCCGGTGACCAGCCGCGCCACGAAGACCAGCCAGATCGAGCCGGCCAGCGCCAGCACCGCATAATCGGCCGACAGCACCGCCAGCGACAGAAGCAGCACCGGCTTGCGCCCGAAACGGTCCGACAGATTACCGATCACCGGCCCGCAGAGAAACTGCATCACCGCAAAACCGCCGGTCAGCAGCCCGCCCCAGAGCGCCGCGCGCGCCAGATCGCCGCCGGTCACCTCGCGCAGCAGGTCGGGCATGACCGGCATGATCAGCCCGAAGCCGATGGCATCAAGCGCCAGCGTGATCAGGATGAACAGCACCGACAGGTTCTGCCGCGCGGGCGGCAGCGCGGCCACCGCCGCGCCATCGCCGGCATGGGTGGGCGGCACCGACATGTCAGCCGTGCAGGATATCGGCGATGCGCCCGGCCAGCGCATCGGGCATCGAGAAAAACGGTGAATGCGAGGACGGCAGTTCGCTGACATGGCCCGGCGCGAAGCCTCGCGCCATATGCGCTTGATATTCCGGTGGAATCACCCGGTCGCCGGTGCAGCGGATATAGTGTTTTTCCAACCCCTGATAGGCCGGCGTCAGCACAAGCGGCGTGGCCTGCGGCTCGATCGCCTGCGGCGTCAGATGCCGCGCGGCGAACGCCACCACCCCCTCGGGGCAATCGTGATAGAAGAGCGGCTTGAGGTATTCCTCGGCGAAGTGAAAGCTCACCCCGTCGGGGCTGGTGCAGATCGCGGGCTTGAGCGGCTGGCTCGGGCCTTCGCGGCGCAGATCGACCAGCGATTTGCCCTCCGCGGGCACATAGGCGCACAGAAAGATCAACCGCGCGATCACCTCGGGCACCTTGATGGCGGCGGCGGCGATGGCATAGCCGGCCATGGAATGGCCCAACACCGGCACCGGGCCATCGCTCATCTCCCGCGCGGCGGTGACGATGGCTTCGCCATAACCCTCCAGCGTCACCTGATCCAGCGGCGTGGTATCCTGGCCATGGCCCGGCAGGTCGATGGCGCGCGCCGCAATGCCGCGCGCGGCGAGTTCCGGCAGCAGGTCGCGCCAGCACCAGGCCCCATGACAGGAGCCATGCACCAGCAGCAGCGGTGCATCAGCCATGCGCGCCCATCCCATGACCAACCGAGCCCAGGAAATCGGCCAGCAGCGCCGCATAGGCATCGGGCTGATCGACGCAAGGCAGATGCCCGGCGCGGCGGATCAGCGCGAAGCGGCTACCGGGGATCAGATCGAGCGTTTCGCGCACCAGATCGGGCGGGGTGGCGCCATCCTCGGTGCCGGCGATGCCCATGGCGGGCAGCCGCAGCCCGGCGGTTGGCGTATAGAAATCGGTGCCGGCGATGGCCGCGCAGCAGCCGGCATAACCCTGCGCCGGGGTGCGGGTCAGCATATGGCGCCAGGCGGCGGCCTCGGGCGTGGTGCGGAAATCGGCTGGGAACCAGCGCGCCATCACCGCATCGGCCAGAGGCTCGATCCCGCCCTGTTCGACCGTGGCGATGCGCTCGTGCCACATTTCGGCGGTGCCGATCTTGGCGGCGGTATTCGACAGCACCAGCGCGCGCACCAGACCCAGCCGCTTGACCGCCAGCCCCTGCGCCACCATGCCGCCGATCGACAGCCCCACCACCACCGCCTCGCGCAGCGCCAGATGGTCCATCAACCGCTCCAGATCGCGCACCAGCATGCCCATCGAATAGGGGCCGGGTGGTGCGTCCGACAATCCATGGCCGCGCATGTCATAACGCAGAAACCGCAGCCCCGGCGGCAGGCGGGTGATGATCTTGTCCCAGAGTCGCAGATCGGTGCCCAGCGAATTGGCAAAGACCACCGGCGCGCCATCAGCATCGCCGTCAAGACGGTAATGCAGGCGGATATCGCCCAGATCAGCTATCTGCATACTCATCCCCCCGCATGTTCACGCCTTGGGCCGCGCGCCCGTTCCGCGGCCAGTGATAAAGCATTTGCGCCCCGGGGGCAAGCCGGGCACGGCTTGCCATTCGCCCGCCAAGCTGCAATCTGACAGCCCGGAGGTGCCCGATGCAACAACCCGATCTGACCGACAACCCGCCCGCCCGGCCCGAGGCCATGGAATTCCTGCTGTCCCGCCGCTCGCGCCCGGCCAAGATGCTCAGCGCCCCGGCCCCCGATGCGGCCGTGCTGGAGCGGCTGCTGACCGCTGCCGCCCGCGTGCCCGATCACGGCAAGCTGGAGCCCTGGCGCTTCATCGTCATCGCCCCCGCCGCGCTGGCCCGGCTGGCCGCCCGGATCGAGGCACGCGGCGCCGATCTGGGCCTTGACCCCGAACAGACCGCCAAGGCCGCCCAGACGTTTCGCGCCGCGCCGCTCGTCGTGGCCGTGGTGCATAGCCCCAAGCCGTCGGAAAAGATCCCCGCCTTCGAGCAGCTGATGTCCTCGGGCGCGGTCTGTCTGGGGCTGGTCAATGCCGCGCTGGCGCAGGGTTTCGGCGCCTGCTGGCTGACCGGCTGGCCGGCTTTCGACCGCCCCTTCCTTGAGGGTTCGCTGGGCCTCGGCGCGCAGGAACTGATCGCCGGTTTCGTCCATATCGGCAGTTGCGATGCCACCCCGCCCGAACGCCCGCGCCCTGATGTCGCGGCGCTGATCACCCGGCTTGAGGCCTGATGCTGCGCGCGCTGCGCCTGTCGCTGGCCCAGATGAATGATGCGCCGTTCAAGCGCGTCGTCTGGTTGGGGTTGGCCTTGGCGCTGGCCTTGCTGTTTGCCATGTATGCGGCACTTCTGCTGGTGATCCAGCTTTTCGTGCCCGACACGCTGAGCCTGCCGCTGGCCGGCGAGGTGCAGGGGCTCGGCACGCTTCTGTCGCTGGGCTCGCTGGTCTTCATGCTGGTGCTGTCGGTCTTTCTGATGGTGCCGGTGGCCTCGGCCTTCACCGGGCTCTTCCTTGACGATGTCGCCGATGCGGTGGAGGCGCGCCATTACCGCCACCTGCCGCCGGCGCCCCGGGCCTCGCTCTGGGCTACGCTGAGCGACAGCGCGCGCTATTTCGTGCTGCTGGTCGGGGTCAACCTGCTGGGGATGCTGGTTTTTGTCATCTCGGGCGGGTTGGGCATGCTGGCGCTCTGGCTGCTCAACGGCTTTTTGCTGTCGCGCGAATATTTCACCATGATCGCGCTGCGCCGCCTGCCCCCGGCCGAGGCCCGCGCCCTGCATCGCCAGCGCCTGCTGCGGCTCTGGCCGGCGGGGGTGGTGATGGCGATGCTGCTGAGCGTGCCGCTCCTGAACCTGCTGGTGCCGGTGCTGGCGGCGGCGGTCTTTACCCATCTCTATCATCTGGGCGAGGCCCGCCAGCGCCGCTCGTCCTGAGGCGTTACCGGCTCAACCGTGACTCCAGCGGTAAATGAAATCGAAATCATCCACCGCCACCCGGCCCGACAGGATGATTCCGGCGATCACCACCCACAGAACGAAGCTGACGCCGGTGGTGATCAGCATGCGCTTGCGGATCTGCGGGTCGGCCGGGGCCGATTCCGGCGTGCCCGGCACCACATGCCCGGCCTCCGCCTGGGTGGTCAGCCGCAGCGGCAGCACCACGAACAGCGTCATGAACCACAGGATCGCGTAAAGCACGAGGCTGGAAAAGATCGTCATCACACCTGCTCCAGTTCGACCAGACAGCCGTTGAAATCCTTGGGATGCAGAAACAGCACCGGCTTGCCATGGGCGCCGATCTTCGGCTCGCCCGAGCCCAGCACCCGCGCGCCCTGCGCCTTCAGCCGGTCGCGCGCGGCCAGGATATCCTCGACCTCATAGCAGATATGATGGATGCCGCCGGCGGGGTTCTTGTCCAGAAAGCCCTTGATCGGGCTGTCCTCGCCCAGCGGAAAAAGCAGTTCCACCTTGGTATTGGGCAGGGTGATGAACACCACCGTCACGCCATGATCGGGCTCGTCCTGCGGCGCGCCGACCTCGGCGCCGAGCACATCGCGATACTGCGCGGTGGCGGCCTCCAGATCAGGCACGGCGATGGCGACATGGTTGAGGCGTCCGATCATGCGGGGCTCCTTGATTGGTTTTGGCTTGGCAGTCCGGGCGGGCTTGCCCCGGTGATAGCCCCGCCGGCCCGGATTGCAAGGCGCCAACCTGCCGCAGGGCCGGAATTAAGACAAAATTAGCCAGTTTATCGGAAGCTGAAATCCTCTGATGGAGGCCCGTCATGCCCTTTCCGCCGATCCCCGATTCGCACCGCGATTCGCCGCAAGCCGGTGGTCAGGGCCTCAGCCCCCTGCCCCGCCATGCCCCCCAGACGCTGCTTCTGGTCGAGGACAGCCGCTTCGCCGCCGAGGCCGTGCGGCTGATCTGCCGGCGCATCGGCGTGCGGCTGCGCCGGGCCGACAGCCTTGCAGCGGCAGAGCTGCACCTGCGGGTCTATCGCCCCGATATCGCGCTGATCGATCTCGGCCTGCCCGATGGGTCGGGGCTCGATCTGATCGAGAAGCTCAACCGCCAGAAGCCGCGCCTTGGCCGGCTGGTGGCGATCTCGGGCGACGGGGTGCTGGAGGCGGCGGCGCGGCGCGCCGGGGCCGATGATTTTCTGGAAAAGCCGCTCAGCATGGCGCAGCATCTGCACCGGCTGCTGGGCTGCGACGTGGCGCTTGGCACCGGGCTTGAGCAGCTCGACCGCGCGCTGGGCCTGCCCTTTGCCGGGCCGGGGCAGTTGCCGGCGCGCGGTGATCGCAACATGGGCGCCGATCCGCTGGCGCTGCATGACGATCTGACCCGCGCCCACGCCCTGCTGGATGATGGCGCCGCGCCCGAGCGTATCGGCTATGCCGCGCAGTTTCTGGCCGGCATCGCCCGCAGCCTTGATGATCACGGGCTGATGGCGCTGGCCGAACGCACCCGGCTCAACGGCTGTTCCGGCCCGCTGCGCGCCCATCTCGGCCTGCGCATGGAAGCCCAGCCGCCGATCTGAGCCTTCCGGCCGGCCCGCCTAGACCAGCGCGCGGACCCCGGCGATATTGGCGATATCGTCCCATTCGGTATCATAGCGGGCATCGAGCCGGGCGATCTGCTCGCTGGCCCAGCCCGGCAGCGCGGCGGCGTTCTCGCCCGGCTCGCCCGCCTGCAAGCGCGGATTGCGCCCGAAGCGCAGCGCGAAGGCATCGCAGATCCGGCGCAGGCGCTCCAGATCACCGGGCGGATTGACCGCCAGATAACGCTCGGCGCGCAGCCTCGCCTCGGCCGACAGATGCGCGGCGGCGATCGGCAGCAATTCCCCGGTCAGCGGCGGGGCATCCCCGGCCGCTTCGGCGCTGCCCTCGGCTGCGCCCTCTGTCAGCGCCACCAGCACCTGCGGCCAGAGCCGCGGCAGATCCTCATGGCGCCAGACGGTCACCGCAGCGGCGGGAGCCTGGCGGCGCAGGGTCAGCACCAGCGCCGACCATGGCAGTTCATCATCGATGAGATAGGGCAGCAGCGCCTCGGGGCCGGGCATGCCGGGGCGCGCCATCAAGGCCGGCAGGAAGCTGCCGGGGCGGCGGATCGCCAGCATGAAATGCAGCTTTGTGCGCGGAAACAGCAGCCGCAGCCCATAGACCCGCCGCGCCACATCCTTGACGTAGAACCCGGCCGGGCCGATGACCTCGGCGGCGGGGCCCAGCAGACCGGGGGCGCTGAGCGCCAGATGCCGGCGCTCCCCGCTCAGCCCAAGCGCCTGCAACAGCGCTTGTTCCTGCACCGGGCTGGCCGGGCCCTCGGGCCGGGTCGCCAAAGCCTGCGATATGCCTTGCAGGAACTGCCGCGCCGGTGGGGCGGCAACCCCGCGCCGCGCCAGCGCATCGGCATTGGCGGCAAGCCAGTTGGCGATCCGCCCCTCGTCGGTGGCATAGGCGCCCAGATGCAGCGAGAGGCCCATCAGCGAGCCTTCCCGCGCCCGGGCGCGGGGCAATCAGTCACCGTCCTGTCCCCGGGCGGCAAGGCCGGCCAGCGCATTGCGGGTCTCGTCGGTGGCCAGTTGCCGGTGCAGCAGGGTGAACTGCGCCCGCGCCAGATCGTAGTTGCGCAGATTGATATGGGCATAGCCGCGCAGCATCGCCAGATCGCGCCGCAGCGTGCCGGTCAGCGCTTCCAGCGCGTCGAAATAGGCCACCGCCTGAGCATAGTCGCGTGCGTGATAGGAGCGCACGCCGCGCTGGTCCAGAATGATCGCCTCGACCTCGACGCGCTGATCGCGGGTCAGGTTGGTGGCCGCAGCCCAACGCGCTGCCTCTTCGGTCATGTTGAAGCTCAGATAGGTCAGGATCATGCCGTATTGCGCATCACGCTGCACATTGCCGCCCAAAGCCCCGCCCTGCCTCGCGGTGGTGGTGAAGCCCGAAAGCGCCTCGCCGCCGCGGCCATGGTTATAGGCGCACCAGGAGCGCTCATAGAGCACCTCGATCGAGCGCGGCTCGGTCGAGGCTGCCAGGCAATTGGCCCAATCGCCGGCCTCCTTGAGGCTGCGCACCCGGGCGATGCGGTTGTCGCCGCGCAACGGCAGATTGCTGGGCGGCACCGCCGAGGCCACAGGTGCCGCGGAGGGTGCGGGCGCGGCGGCAACCGGCGCGGCC
>ERZ869909.2760-NODE-2760-length-11045-cov-79.195204_pt1 | contig 11045 bp, 13 predicted proteins | sample MGYA00520892_ERZ869909 | MGnify/ENA primary metagenome ERZ869909 (study PRJEB32215, sample SAMEA104723947) | bioreactor metagenome | biome: bioreactor; feature: anaerobic bioreactor; material: water | place: China | collected 2015-03-12 ... | reverse complement strand
GCTATGCCCGCAATCTGGCCGCCGCCGCGCGCGAGGGCGAAATCAGGCCCGGCAATGCCGAAATCCGCGCCTGGGCGTTGATGGGCATGGCGGTGACGCTGGGTGAGCGGTTCGGCATGACGGGCGCAAACGCCGACGAAGTTGTATCCGAGGTTTTCGACATGCTGGAACGGGGGTTGAAGCCATGAGCGCCGTGGCGCTGAAGCAGGTTGACGGGGTTGCGATGCTGACCCTTGATCGGCCAGAGCGCTGCAATGCGCTGAACGATGACCTGCTGGCCGATCTGAACGCAGCGCTCGACCGACTGGAAAACCCGCGCGTGCTGGTGCTGCGCGCTTCGGGGCGGCATTTTTCAACCGGCGGCGATGTCGCGCGCTTCGCGCAAGAGGTGGCGGCGGGCACCGGCCGGACCTATGCGCAGGCAGTGGTCGGCGGGCTGAACCGTGCCATTCTTAGGTTGGCTTCCCTGCCCTGCCCGGTGCTGGCGCAGGTTCAGGGCGCGCTGACCGGCGGTGCGCTGGGGCTGGTGCTGGCCGCCGATCTGGTGGCGATGGATCGCCGCGCCTTTGTCCAACCCTTTTATTCGGTCGTCGGTTTCGCCCCCGATGGCGGGTGGACGGCAATGCTGCCCGCGCGCATCGGTGCACATCGGGCGCGGGCGATCCAGCTTTTGAACCAGCGTATCAGCGCCGATCAGGCACTCACGCTGGGCCTTGCCCAAGCTGTCAACGACGACCCCGGTGTGGTGATTGGCGACTGGCTGTCAACGCTACGCGGCCATATCCCCGGCGCGCTGGCGATCACAAAACGCCTGACCGTCGATTTGCCCGCGCTTGAAACCGCTCTGGATGCCGAACGCGCCGCCTTCGTCGAGCGGATCGAAACCGATGAGGTGCGCGACGGCATGGCGCGCTTCCTCGCCTCGCTGAAAGGAGCCTGAGATGGGCCTTGCCCCCGATATGGCCGCCCGACGCGCCGAACTGACACCCGATGCCCCCGCCTTTACCGACCACTCAACCGGTCGGATCTGGACCTTCGCACAGGTCAATGCCGAGGCCGCAGCACTGGCAGGCGGGCTACACGGGCTGGGGCTGGAGCCCGGCGCGCGCGTGGCGATCCTGTGCCTGAACCGCGCCGAATTCTTCATTGCGCTGTTCGCCTGCCTGAAAGCCGGGCTGATACTCTGCCCCCTCAACTGGCGCCAGCCCGAAGCCGAGCTTCGCCCGGTGATGGAGAGCGTCGATTGCGCCGCCGTGATCCATGATGAACCCCACGCCACATTGGCGCAGGCACTGGCCGGTGATCGCCCCTGCGTCCCCTTCGCGCCCGGCGGCGGCTTTGCCCTGCACGGCCCCGCCCCGGCCCCGCGCGCCATTGACGAGGATGCGCCGTGGTATCTGCTGTTCACCTCGGGCACCACGGGCCTGCCCAAGGCGGTGATCCAGACGCCGCGCATGGCTGTGGCCAATGCTGCCAATATCGCCCAGCATACCGGGCTGACCGCGCAGGATCATTCGGTCTGCTTCCTGCCTTTGTTTCACACCGCGGGTATCAATCTTTATACATTGCCGGTCTATTTCTGGGGTGCTCACAGCCATATCCTGTCAAAATTCCAACCTGACGATCTTTTCACCCTGATCGCCGATGGCAAGATCACCCAGTTCTTCGGTGTGCCCGCGATCTATCAGGCCTTCCGCCTTCATCCGTCCATCGACCGCGTCGATCTGACCCGCGTGCGTGGCTATGCCTGTGGCGGGGCCGCGCTGCCGGTCGATCTGATCCGCTTCTTTGCCGAGCGGGGCGCGCTGATCTGCAACGGCTATGGGATGACTGAAACCGGCCCGACCGGTTTTCTGATCGACAAAGGTGCGGCACTGTCAAAGATCGGCTCTATCGGCAAGCCGCAGATGATGACCGAAGCGCGGCTGGCCGGTGTAGCTGATGGTCAGCCCGGTGAGGGCGAGCTGGAAATGCGCGGCGCCACCGTCACGCCGGGCTATTACGCCAACCCGCAGGCCACCCGTGCCGCATTGACTGCCGATGGCTGGCTGAAATCGGGCGATGTGGCGCGGCGGGATGCGGAAGGCTATTACACCATCATCGACCGGATAAAGGATATGTTCATCTCGGGCGGTGAGAATGTCTACCCGGCCGAAGTGGAGCGCGTTCTGATCACCCATCCCGATATTCTGGAAGCGGCGGTGATCGGCCTGCCCGATGACAAATGGGGCGAGGTGGGCGCGGCGTTCCTCATCGCGCGGCCCGGCCAATCCGCCGATACCGCCGCCCTGCCCGGCTGGTGCCGTGAGCGGCTGGCGGGCTACAAGGTGCCCCGCTCGTTCCACCTGCTCGATGATTTCCCCCGCACCGCCGCTGGAAAGGTGCGCAAACCCCTGTTGCGAGACATGCTACCATGACCCTTCTGATCCGCGAGGAATGGGTGCCTACCCAGGACGAATTCGACACCTTCGCGCGCGTCTCGGGCGATGACAACCCGATCCATGTCGATCCTGTGTTCTCGGCGCGCACCCGGTTCGGCCGCACCGTCAGCCACGGCATGCTGATCTATTCCAAACTCTGGGCGCTGGTGAACCGTGCGCGGCCCGGCCAGCGCCACGTCTTTCAGTCGCTGATGTTCCCCAATCCGACCTATGCAGGCGAGCCGGTCGTGCTGGAGATCAAGGAAACGCCCGAGGGGCATCTGGCCGTGCTGGCCACGCGCAAGGCGGATGAGCTGATCGTGCTTCAAGGCCAGGCGGAACTGGAGGCGCATACACAATGATGCATGTCGGAAAACACGCCGAGACCACCCGTAGTTACACCCGCGATGACCTGGCGGCCTTTGCCGCGCTGTCTGGCGATGCACCGGATTCGCAGGTGCCGGAGCCGCTCATCGGGGCGCTGTTTTCCTATCTTCTGGGGGTGCATCTGCCGGGTTTCGGCACCAATTACCTCAAGCAGGAGATGCGCTTTCTGGCCCCCGCACCGCTGGACCAACCGCTGACCGCGCGGGTGGAAATCACCCGGCTGCGGCCTGAAAAGCACCTCGTCGACCTGGCCACCACCTGCCGCAGCGCCGATGGCACATTGATCTGCGAGGGGCGCGCGCTGGTGTTGGCGCGGGACGTGGGTGCCTGAACAGAAAAGGCCGGGCGATCTGCCCGGCCCTCTTTTCAATCATGCAGCCCGATGCTTGCTTCCACCGCGTGCAGGGCGGCGTTTGGGCTTGCCTGAGGGGGCGCCATAAGCGGGGTGCTGACGCGGCTTCTCGCCCTGTTTGGCCCCGGCCTTGCCACCGCCGGAACGCGGCGGACCGCCACGCCCCTGACCCTGACCCTGACCACCCCGGCCCTGACCGTTGGCCTTGCGCGCGGCTGTGCGCGCGGCTTCGGCCAGATTCTCCGGCCACGGTTCGCCACCCGCCACGGTAATCGGCACGCGCGTCAGCTTCTCGATGGCGCGCAGATCGGCCATTTCAGCCGGCGCGCAGAATGCCATTGCCCGGCCATCGCGGCCCGCGCGGGCAGTCCGCCCGATACGATGGACATAGTTTTCCGGAACGTTTGGAAGATCGAAATTATAGACATGGCGGACCAGCGGAATGTCGATGCCGCGTGCGGCCACGTCGGTGGCCACCAGAACCTTCAGCTCTCCGGCCCGGAACGCCGCCAATGTGCGCTCACGCTGGCCCTGGCTTTTGTTGCCATGGATCGAACCGGCGGCAAAACCCCAGCTGACCAGCAGCTTCATCAGCTTCTCGGCGCCATGCTTCGTGCGCGAGAAAACCAGCGCCAGTTCGTCGCGGTGCTGGTCAAGGTAATGCTCCAGCAGTTTGGCCTTGTCGTTTTGCGACACGTAATGCACCGACTGCTCGATCTTGTCGGCGGCCTTGCCCGGGGGCGCCACCTGCACACGCACCGGGTTCTCCAGATACGTGTCGGCGATCTCGGACATGTCCTTGGGCATGGTCGCCGAAAACAACAAGGTCTGGCGCTTGGCAGGCAAGTGGCGGGCGATCTGGCGCAGGGCATGAATGAAGCCCATGTCCAGCATCTGATCGGCCTCATCGAGGACCAGCACCCGCACTTCGCCCAGCGTCAACGCCCGGCGATCCAGGAGGTCGATCAGCCGGCCCGGCGTGGCCACCAGCACATCGGTGCCACGGCCCAGCTTTTCGGCCTGACGGTTTAGCGAGGCACCACCCACCACGGTTACCACTTTCAGCGGCCCGCCCTGCGCCAGCGCACCGAGGGTTTCTGCGATCTGGTTCACCAGTTCGCGCGTGGGCGCAAGGATCAGCGCGCGCACGGTCTTTGGCGCAGGCCGGCCCTGGCCCATCAGTCCGTGCAGCAGCGGCAGGCCAAAGGCCAGAGTCTTGCCGGTGCCAGTCTGCGCCAGCCCCATCAGGTCGCGCCCTTCCATTACCGGCGGAATACCGCGCGCCTGAATCGGTGTGGGCGCGGTGATGCCCATACGCTCGACGGCGGCCAGAAGGCCCGGGTTCAGCCCGAGCATGTTGAAATCAGTCATTGTCGTTCCTTCTGAGCGCAATGCGCGCTCATATTCGTTCGGGCGCAATGCACCCATGGCCTGCGCGGGGCAGGCAAAGCGGTTTCGGGCGCGCGGCTTGAACCGCACGAGCCCCCACGCGTGATCTCGGGAACCATTTTGGGCCACTGGCCCCGCACCTACCCTGGCGGCTGCAATGCCGCAGGCTGCTCACGCGGCAGCAAGGTGGTGTCTGCTTCGCAAATGGACATTCGCCCCGCCAAAGTCAAGCGAAACTCGCCCACTGCCCATGCTCCGGGCGTACTGACGCTTGATTTTATGCGAAAACGTGGCAAAGTTTCCCTGTGACAACAGACTTTCCCGCGACCGCCTATCTCAGGCAGCCCGCACTACCGGAAGACCTGGCTGCACGGCCCGAGGGCAATCTCGCTCCGGGGAACTGAGAAGGGGGAACGGACATGCCCACCGGCACCGTCAAATGGTTCAACGCGACCAAAGGCTTCGGATTCATTGCGCCCGATGACGGCGGCAAGGATGTCTTCGTGCATATCTCGGCGGTCGAGCGCGCCGGCCTCACGGGACTGGCAGACAACCAGAAGGTCAGTTTCGAGATGCAGGCCGGGCGCGATGGGCGCTCTTCGGCAAGCGATCTGAAACTGCTCTGAGCACAATGCCATATTGAAACCCCGCCCGTTCAGGCGGGGTTTTGTTCCACGAAGGTTATTCCACCCCCAGCGAGCGGCGCACTTCCGGGGTCCATCCCAGGTATGCCGTGCCACCTGTCAGAATGACCGGACGTTTCATCAGCGCCGGATTCGCGGATAGCAAACTTTCCGGAGTCTGGCTACGTTCGGATTCTGACAAGCCGCGCCATGTGGTCGAGGCGCGGTTGATCAGTTGTTCGCCGAATTCCTGCAGAACGGCAGCGCGCTCGGTGTCGCTTAACGGCTCTGCACGAATGTCACGGAACCGCGCGCCGGGCAGGGCCTTGCGCGCCTTCCGGCAGGTGTCGCAGTTCGCCAGCCCCAGAATGACAATTTCCATCACCGCCTCCGTCTTGTCAGTTCTCTGGTAGCGCAACGAGGCCAGCGGCGCAAAGGGGGGAAGGTGTCAAAGCGGGCCGGGGCGACGCTCTTCGCTGAGCAACACATTGGCATCGACCTGGCCCACACCCGGCAGTGTCATGATCCGGCGACGCAGGACGCGTTCGAAATCAGACAGATCGCGCGCCACGACCCGCAGACGGTAGTCATACAGGCCCAGAACATGCTGAACCGTCTGCACTTCGGGAATGGCCGAAACGGCGCGCTCGAAATCTTCAAGGCTGACACGACCCTTTGTGGCCAGCGTGACGCCCAGAAAAACCGTCACGCCGAAACCCAGTGCCGCCTGATCCAGCACCAGCCTTTGTCCGGCAATTACGCCTGCGTCGTGCAATCGCCGGATGCGGCGCCAGGTGGCGGACTGGCTGAGACCCAGCGCCCGTCCGAGCACCCCGGCCCCTTGTCGGGCGTCCTGCGCCAGCGCGCGCAGGATGGCGCGGTCGGTTTCATCGAGGTCGATCATGCCACTTGCCACCGGGACGGGGCGAAGCGGTGCGGAGGGCATCGAGCCCCCCGCACCGCCCGGGGGTTCCACCCCCGCGGGCCTACGGCCCGTCCCCGGGGCGTATTTCGAGCAAGATGAAGGAAAACGGTCATATCGGCAGCACCGCTTCGTTCTTGATTCCCGCGATATGCATCAGAGCCTCGATATCGGCGATATGGGGCAAGGTGAGAATACGGGCGCGGTAGATCTGCTGATAATGCGCCATGTCGCGCGCGATGACATTGAGCCGGACATCAACACGTCCCAGAAATGTCTGGATTTCCAGCACTTCCGGCACAAGCCGTGCGGCAGCGATGAAATCGTCAAAAGCGCGCGGATCGGTCTTGTCAAGGGTAACGCGCAGCGACACCTCCACCTCCCAGCCAAGTTTGCGCCAATCGATCACCGCGATCTGGCCGCAGATGATGCCGCGCGCGCGCAAACGCTCAACCCGGCGCGAGGCTGTGGCCTCGGTCATGCCGGCACGGGCAGCAAGATCGGCCATGGGCTGAGAAGGGTTGGCCTGAAGATGGCGCAGCAGGCGGCGGTCGGTGTCATCTACGAGCATGAATTCTGCAAAAAACTGAAATCTTGTACATTGATATCACCAGAAACCGCCAATTTCTAATGGATTATGCAACCGATTTTGCCCCTTCACCCCTATGATGCGCCCATCACAACGGAAAGGAAACCGGCCATGCGCGTTTATTACGATCGCGATTGCGACATCAACCTGATCAAGGACAAGAAGGTAGCGATCCTGGGCTATGGCAGCCAGGGTCATGCCCATGCGCTGAACCTGCGCGATTCGGGCGCGAAGAACGTGGCCGTTGCGCTGCGTGAGGGTTCGCCAAGCGCCGCCAAGGCCGAGGCCGAGGGCCTGAAAGTGATGGGCATCGCCGAAGCCGCCGCTTGGTGCGACCTGATCATGTTCACCATGCCCGATGAGTTGCAGGCCGAGACCTACAGGAAATACGTCCATGACAACCTGCGCGAGGGCGCGGCGATCGCCTTTGCCCATGGTCTGAATGTTCATTTCGGCCTGATCGAGCCGAAGCCGGGTGTCGATGTCATCATGATGGCGCCCAAGGGCCCCGGCCACACGGTTCGTGGCGAATACGTCAAGGGCGGTGGCGTGCCCTGTCTGGTCGCCGTGCACAACGACGCGACGGGCCGCGCACTGGAACTGGGGCTGTCCTATTGCTCGGCCATCGGCGGCGGGCGTTCGGGGATCATCGAGACAAACTTCCGGCAGGAATGCGAGACCGATCTGTTCGGTGAGCAGGCAGTTCTGTGCGGTGGTCTGGTGGAACTGATCCGCATGGGATTCGAAACGCTGGTGGAAGCCGGATACGAGCCGGAGATGGCCTATTTCGAATGCCTGCACGAAGTGAAGCTGATCGTCGATCTGATCTATGAAGGCGGCATCGCCAACATGAACTATTCGATCTCGAACACCGCCGAATACGGTGAATATGTCAGCGGCCCGCGCATTCTGCCCTATGCCGAGACCAAGGCCCGGATGAAAGAGGTTCTGACCGACATCCAGACCGGCAAGTTCGTGCGCGACTTCATGCAGGAAAATGCCGTCGGTCAGCCGATGTTCAAGGCCACCCGCCGCCTGAACGACGAGCACCAGATCGAGCAGGTCGGCGAAAAGCTGCGCGCCATGATGCCGTGGATTTCCAAAGGCAAGATGGTGGACAAGGCGCGTAACTGAGCGCCGGATACACAGGCCCGCATACCTGAGGAGGGGTGCGGGCAGATCGGGGGCGCGCGGCGAGGAGGCTGCGCGCCCGTTTTTTGTTGCCGGCTGGCCGGGATGATGGACAGCGCGCGCGCTTGCGGATAGATCCCTGCTATGAACTGGGATCAGGAAATCGACGCGCGGGGGCTTTTGTGCCCCCTTCCCGTGCTCAAGGCACGCAAGCGGCTGCTGGGCATGGCGCGGGGCCAAGTGCTGCGGCTCGTGTCGACGGACCCGGCCGCGGTGGTCGATGTGCCGCATTTCTGCACCGAGGCAGGGCACGAGCTGCTGGGCCATGCGCCCGATGGTGACGCCACCGCCTGGCTGATCCGCCGCGCCTGAGCGCTACAGCCCAAAGCTGGCGAAGGGCAGGTAGCGCACCGGGCTGCCGGGGGTGATCTGCGCAGCAGTGTCGGGCAGTTCCACCAGCCCCTCGGCCCAGCTCAGCCCGCTGATCCGGCCCGATCCTTCCGAGACAAAGACCTCGGCCGCGCCCTGCTCATCAAGGCGTGCGCGTAAGTATTCGCGCCGGCCTGCCTTCTTCGCCTTGGTGAAAGCGGCGGGCACGGTGAAACCCTGCGCCTGCTTCCAGCCGCTGCCCGCCATGACCGACAGCGCAGGTCTGCCGAAGACCAGTGTGCAGACGAGTGCCGCCACCGGGTTACCCGGCAGTCCCAGCACCGGCACGCCCTGCCAGAGCGCCAGCGCCAGCGGCCGCCCTGGTTTGAGCGCGATGCGCCAGCTTGAAAGCGTGCCATTGTCACGCAGCAGGCGCGATACATGATCCTCATCCCCCGCGGACGCGCCGCCCGAGGTCAGAATCACATCGGCCAGCGCCGCGCCCCGGTCCAGCGCGGCGGCAATCTGCTTGGGGTCGTCTGGCGCATGGCCCAGATCGACTGCCTGATAACCCCAACGACGGGCAATCTCCAGCAGCATGGGCCGGTTGGCGTCAAATATCTGGTGCGCCGCGGCATCGGCGGAAGGGTCGCCAACGATTTCGTCGCCGGTGGACAAGACGCCGACCCGTAGCCGACGATATACAGCCACATTTCCTACACCCAACGCCGACAGAAGCGCCAGATCGGGCGGGGTCAGCACACGGCCTTCGGGCAGGGCCTCGGCGCCTTCTTCGACATCCTCCCCGGCACGGCGCGTATTGGCGCGCGGCTTGACCGGGCCGTCAAACGCCACGCGCGCGCCGTCGGTGGCGCAATCTTCCTCCAGCACCACGCAATCAACACCCTCGGGCAGGATCGCGCCGGTCAGGATGCGGATGGCGTGGCCCGAAGGGACGGCGGCGGCAAAGGGTTGTCCCGCCGCCGCACGCCCGTCCACCAGCGGCAGGGTATAGGTGCCAGGGCCGTTGAGGGCAGCATGAGCAAAACCAAAGCCATCCACCGCCGAATTGGCCTGCGGCGGGTTGGCGCGTCTTGCGGTAGCATCAGCGGCCAGCACCCGGCCACCGGCCTGCGCGGTGGGCAGGGTTTCAACCTCGGTCAGGGGCACCAGCGCCGCGCGCAACCGGTTCAACGCATCATCGACGGGCACCCATTGCACGCCCTGCGGCATGGCGAAACAATCGTCGCGCATGCGGGGGGGTGTCAGGGGGGCGGGTGCTGTCACCACGAGGGCGGCGGCTTTCAACGCGGCTTCATGGCCGACACCCAGGATCCAGCCCTCCTCACGCACCGCCGCGTCTTGTGGGGGCACAAACAGCGCAGCCAGCTTAGCATCCGTCGCCTGTAGCTGCCAGAGCGCTGCCGACAGAAGCCGCACCTGCACTTCATCCGCGACCTGATCGCCCGCCGTCAGGGCAGCCTTGACCTCGGTGGCCAGCACCGAGGGGAACACCTCGGCCAGCACCACCGGCGCCGTTTCCACCGGCTCAAACGGCCAGACGGCAACCTGCCCGGCAAAGGCTTCGCGCAGGCGCCACAGAACCGGCAGCCCGGTCAGTGCCTGACTGCCCACTGCCCCGGCACCCCCCAGCTTGAAAGCCGATTGCGCGCCCGACGCGGCGCGATCGGTTGCGCGACGGTCACTGAGCGACTCATTTCCATGCCGGGCAAGACCCTTGAGCGGCAGGTCGGGCAGCTCCGACGCGGCGGGACGGAACCAGAACGGCCCCACCCCCGGGAAACGTCGGTTGATCGCGGCGGCCACGTCAAAGCGGTTAGAACGGTTTTGCGCGTCGTCCTCGATGGCCCCGGCCAGCCATTCCCAGACCGCAAGTGCCTCTGCCCGGCCGGTCAGTTGCGCGGCAAATCCCTTTGGAAAGCCAAAAGCGAAATCGGCGCCGATCAACAGCCGCTCGCCCCGCTCCATCGCGTCAGTCGACAGTGCGCGCAACCGCGCCTCGGCAGCAAAGCGGGTGGGCAGGTTTTCGGCGTTCACACCATCCGGCCCGGCAATGCCAAGCCAGATCGAATCCTTGCCGCGCTTGGGGCATGATTGCGCCGACCAGTCCAGGATCGCGATGCGCCCGAACCTCATTGCACCATTCCCAGATCGCGCAGGATGAAATCGGCGATCACTGCGGTGTCGTCCAGCGGCAATACCGGAACCGTAACCCCCGCCAGCACCGGATCGCCCTTGCTGGCGTTCGTGGCCACGGCCCGCACGCTGGCATTGGCCGGCGCCAGAAGCGCGTGGCCGGTTTCAATGCGATGGGCTTCTATCTTGGGATGGCGCGCATGTTTATACCCTTCGATCAACACCAGATCGACCGGTGACAGACGCGCCAGAAGATCCTCCAGCGCGGGCTCAGATGTACCGCGCAGTTCGTGCATCAACGCCCAGCGCATCGGCGAGGACACCATCACCTCGCGCGCGCCCGCCTCCCGATGGCGATAGCTGTCGCGGCCCGGGTGGTCGATCTCGGTCTCATGATGGGCGTGCTTGATGGTCGAAACCGTCAATCCCCGCGCACACATCGCACTCACCAGCCGTTCGACCAGGCCGGTCTTGCCCGCATTCTTCCATCCGGTGACGCCGTAAAGCTTCATTCTATGCCCACCAATGCTTCGGCGCGGCCGATATCTTCGGGCGTGTTGACGTTGAAAAAGGGGTCGAACGGATCAGAGGCGAACACCGCCTGCCCTGCCCCGTGCCCATCTGTCCAAAGGACGATCTTGCGCAGGCCGCCGGTCAGGGCCGCGCGCAGATCGTCACGCAAAGCCACGGGCCAGAGGCCGAAGGT
>ERZ869909.2759-NODE-2759-length-11047-cov-3.419143_pt1 | contig 11047 bp, 17 predicted proteins | sample MGYA00520892_ERZ869909 | MGnify/ENA primary metagenome ERZ869909 (study PRJEB32215, sample SAMEA104723947) | bioreactor metagenome | biome: bioreactor; feature: anaerobic bioreactor; material: water | place: China | collected 2015-03-12 ... | reverse complement strand
CTGGTCTATCTGGATGGCGGACTGTACCAGTCTGCGATCCACCAGGACTCCGTGGTCGTTGATCTTCTGGTCCAGGCACCAGAGCCGCTGCTCCTCCTCCGGTACCGGGAACTTCTCGCACTTCTTCCGGATGGCCCGTTCCACCTCGACGTCCTGTTTGCAGTACTCCATAAATAGGGACCACTTGTCCGGGTCGTGGTGTGGAAGGTTTCTCTCCCGCCCGCCGTTCGACTTAGTAGGCTTGCAAGGCATTGAGAAGTAGCGGATCAGCGCTCTGCCTGCCGTCATTTTTTGCTTGTCCTGTGGGAGCCCCAGAGCCTTTGCCGCGTCTGCCAGGCTCCTGGGGAGCCCCAGGGTGGCCGCGTGGACCGCTGTGCAGCGCCACTGCTCCGGCGGCATTGGCTTTCCGAAAAACTGCCTGAGGCAGGTCCGCTCAAACGCGGCGTTGTAGGCTGTCTTGATGATATTCGGGTCCTGCAACGCCCTCTCGAAATACTGAAACCCACCGCCGAATCCCGATCCGTTCTCCAGGTCCAGGATCTGGACCGGGCCGTCGTCGACAGCGTATGCGATCATCAGGATCCTAAATTCCGGGTCCTCGGCGTACCGGTAGACTCCGACTTTAGTTAGATCCTGGGGAGAGTAGGTTTCGAGATCAAGACTGAGCACGGTCATCATGCGCCATTTCCTTCTGGTACTTCCGTTTACTGATCAGGTTCCGGTCCTGGCAGATCGGGCAGACGGCACGTGCAAACAGGAAGTAAAAAATCAGGTAGAAGATACCCCCGATCCCGGTGATGCACAGGAGCAGGAATATGGGCCAGTTGAATCTCTTACGGGGCTTTATGAATTGCTCACAGTTTCTGCAGTATTTTCTTTTCACGGTTTTATCCTCCTATTTTCTGAGATAGAACAGGTCCCCCTTGATTGCGGGTTCCAATATCTTGAATGAGAGCCGATCGTTAGATAAGGCGTCTTTATTCAGGGCAGGTTTGTATCGGTTGATATAGTAAATTTCCAAAAAGTGCATATCCGCCAAAGTGTTAGTGAGCAAATATCGAAAAAACACGGCCTGTCTTTCACTAGCAGAACTGCGGATTCTCTGCCCCAAGTTCCGGCTCTTGCCTACATATATCAACGCCTTGTCAGAGTCATAAAGAAAGTACAATCCTGATTTTCCGGCTAGTTTACGCATTTCGCGCATGCCGGGGAGTATCCGGTTTAACAGATCTGATTGGTCCGGACCTACGGCGTCAATAGAAATGTAAGATTCAGGCTTAGCCGCCTTGGTTGTCGCCTCCCAAATCTCGTACTCAACATCAAGTGCCTCTGCGGTGATTGCGTTCTGCAGGTCCGACCTCAGCCGCTCTTTTTCGGCTATTGCGTTCTGCAGGTCCGTCTGAAGTTTTTTCACTAACTTTCTGGAACCAAACAATTTAAGTGCCCCTCCTCGTCTTTGGTACACAAAGGGCCGGAGATGGTCTCCAGCCCCTTGTGGACTTGTGTATGCTATCCCAGGATGTCGTCTTCGATCTCGAAGTCGTCGTCGAAGTCTGCCTCGACGTTTCCTCCGCCGCCCAGAGGCTCACCGTCTGCGACCTTCTGGAGCCCGTTAAGCCCAGCCGCGATGCCTTTATTTCCGCTGGCACTGAAGGCATAGAACGTGAGCGAAGCTCTGGCGTAGCAGCCGGAGTAGAATTCGTTCCGGTCCATGATGGGGTTCAGGGCCGCGTCGAACACTTTCGGCGGGTAGGACTCACTGGCGTTGGCATTAACGAAGTAGTGTCCTGCATACACCGGATCATCCGGGCGCTCGGTGTCTCCGTCCCGCAGCGGCAGTTTGAGCACCGCTTTGTTGATCTTGCCGTTCTTGTCGGCGAGTTTCGTCTTGCCGTCCTCGATGGCAGCCTCGATGCCGTCCTGGATTTTTTTAAGGGTGGCTTTGTCGCTCTTGGGGATCAGTACCGATACACTGTACTTCGGATCGCTCCCGTTGATCGACTTCGGCTCGAATACATTTGCGTAACTCATCCGTGCTTTTCCTGTGACTACTTTTACTCCCATTGTTGTATCCTCCTATTATTTGAAATCTTCCGCGGCCTGTGCCGTGGTATTCAGTTCCGGTCTCTTATCGTTCTCCGGGGCTAGTGTCGGCTTGCCTTCAGGCTTGACGACCAGATCGCCCAGGATCTCCGCAAAGGCTTTCTTGCCGACGGTCTTCTCCATCGCCGTGATGCCCAGCAAACTCCGCTCATAGATCAGCGCCTCATCGTACCCTGCCGCCACCAGAGCGGCAGCCACCTGATCCGAATCTGCGTACTTGCGGTTACTCCGGCCGGCCACCAGTTTCCAGCCGGGCCACTTGACGCCGTGTTTCTCTGCCTGCTCCAGTGCGTAGGCTTTGACATCCCCCGCCCAGGAGACCAGGTCGTCGATCCGTCCCAGGATGTCTGCGATCTCGCTTTGATCCAGTTCCGGACCCTGACGGAAGTCATACGCTGCCAGTGCCAGGTTCGCCTCTGCACGGGTCCGGCAGGTGGCTCTGGCCTTGCAGAAGCGGCAGTGATCGCCGGCCTGGTACTCGCCGCCACCGTCCCACGCCAGGGCGGCCCGGGGCTTAACGTACTGGTCGGCCCACTCCAGCAGATCCTCTGTCACCATCTCGCAGGTGCTTACGTGATCCAGCCGGGGATGCACGATGGTCATGCGCACAGAGCGGATGTCGTACACCAGTTCCCACGCCTGCCAGGCTCCGAGGCCGTAGAGTCTCAGTTGAGGGTTGTCCTCTGCCTCGACCTGCACACCCTTGCCATACTTAAGATCAATCACCTCCAGCACGCCGTCAGAGATGATCACCACGTCCCCGGTACCGAATCCCTCCGGCACCCACTCCGAGAAGTCCAGCCGCTGCTCCAGCAGCAGAAGGGCGTCCTTGCTGCGCTCCTGGGCCTCTGCGTACCGCTCGAGGACGATATCCACATAGCGGGCCACGTAGTCCTCCATCGCCTGATCGTAGTACTTGCTTTTGCGGGCCTTGGCGACGATTTTCTCGTTGTACCCCAGGTGTGCCTCTGCCAGTGCGTGGGCGGCTGTGCCCTCCTCGGCATACTCGCTGGTCTGGTCGTCGTACTGTTCCTCCAGCCGGGCACTGGGCGGACAGGTGAGCCACCGCTTTGCCCCGCTGGCGCTTAGGATAGCGTGGGCGCTCATAACTTCGCGGCCTCGGCCATCAGGTCCGGATACTTCTCGGCCGGGAGCGAGGTGATGTTCCGGGCTCCGAACTTCTTGATCAGTGCCGCGACCTCCGCCTTCTTGCCGGCGTCGATCAGTTTACCGAGGGCCGCCCGTACTTCTTCCAGGGTGTACTCTCTGGCAGCCTCCTGCGGCGCGTCCTCTGGCTCGGGCTCAGGTGCCACGTCGGGCTCCGGTTCAGGGGCTGTCTGTTTCGGCAGTTCCGGCGCGGTCTGCTTCATCACCTTGGCGGTTTCCTCTTTCATCGCGTCGGCCAGGGCCTGCAGCAGTCCTGTCTCCACTCCGATCTGCGCCTCGTGTGCTGTGAGTTCGATTAAAATCTTCACGTTTTCATACCTCCTCTATTTGCTATAAAATGATTACTTCTAACTCTTGCCGGCCCCACTCGAGGGCCTGTTCGTAACTGGGGGCCCAGACATCAATCCGGATGTTCTCCGGATCACTCCGGAGCGCCCCGCCAGTGTCTTGCACCTCCACCTCACCGTAGCCCGGGATCTCCAGCCTGGTGCCGTAGGGCAGGCGGGCCGGATCTGCTGCGCAGTACGCAGGGCCCGGGGCCTTGCCGGTGCTGGTGACGCTGGGGTCGCTGTCCGCGCACATCCCGGAGCGGTTGTCTCCTGGGGCGTAGGCGGTCACCACGGCGGTGACAATCACCGGGGCCGGCTCAGGGTCCACAGCGGCCTCCTGCGGCTCTGCGGGAGCCTTGGGGATGGCCACGTAGGCCACGGGGCTGCGATCCGTCTCTGCTCTATGCGGTACGATGGACCCCACCAGCAGGACCATCAGCGCCAGGATCAGCGCTGTGCGCCCCAGTCGTCGGGGGTGGAGTCGGATGCTCACGCTTGCACCTCCTTTCTATAAAAAGTCTGGCCAGGGTCTCGGCCAGAGGTTGGAAGTCGGGCGATCCTCCCGGGGAGGCTCTGCGTTCCACTTCGCCAGTAAGGCGGTCAACGGTTGCTATCATCGTTCTGCTCCTTTCTTGTCAGGTCGCCGGCGAAGATCACCCGCGACGGCACGTTGAGCGTCTCTGCGATCTTCTGCCGGTATATGGGGATCGGGATGTTGACCCCGTTCTCCCAGCGCCAGTAATTTCGGGGGGTGGTTCCGAGCCTCTCCGCCATTTCTACCTGCGTGAGTTCAGCCTCCACCCTGAGCAGCCGCAGCCGCTTGTACCAGGGCGTTCCTGCCGTGAATCTCATCAATGCTACGTCCTCCTTTCTGTTTTGTGGGTATCTACGTCATCTGTCGTCATACTAACAAAGCCTCGGACGGATGTCAACGTCAAAATCCGGTTTTTTTCTCTTGACTGATTGACACTTGTCGTATTTTACGTTATATTTACGTTGTGCATATCTTTAAGAAAGAAGGGGTTTTCGGTGATTAAAGAAAACTTGAAAAAAATCGGAGGAAAAGTTAAAGAGGCCCGAAGAATTATGGGCGATACTGAAGGACATAAAGTCACGCAGAGCGCGTTTGCGGAAATGTTGGGGATCTCTCGGAGTTATCTGGGGGATATTGAGACGGGCCGGATCGAGCCGTCGCTGTCGATCCTGTCACGGACGGCAGAATTGAGCGGGCTGCCCCTGGAGTTTTTCCAGGTGGGGCCACGAACGCACCCAGCCACGGGGATTCCCATCCTTGGGACGGTCCGGGCCGGGGAACCCATCGACGCGGTGGAGAACATTCTGGGGTATATAAGCGTCCCGGTCCGGGGAGACTACTCGGACTATTTCGGGCTGTCTGTGATCGGCGACAGCATGGAACTCTGCTGTATAAGAGAGGGCGACACGGTGATCGTCCGGAAACAGCCGACCGTAGAAAACGGGGAGATCGCGGTCGTGATCATCGACGGGGATCGGGCGACCGTTAAGAAGTTCTACCGAAACGGGCCGTATATCTCCCTCAACCCCTGCAGCACGAATCCGGAGCACCAGCCCCGGATCATCGACCCGGACGTCGTGCCGGTCGTCGTACTGGGTAAAGTGATCAAGGCGGTGATCTCCCTATGATCGCGTATGCCTACGCCCGCTACTCCTCAGCGAATCAGCGTGAGGAGTCTATCGACGCGCAGTTACAGGCTCTCCGGGAGTACTGCGCCCGGCAGGATATCACGATCGCCCGCGTCTACACGGACGAGGCGGAGAGCGCCCGGACCGACGACCGGCCCGGATTCCAGCGCCTCATGGACGACCTCCGGGCAAACCCGCCGCAGTTGGTCCTGGTCCATAAACTTGACCGGTTCGCCCGGAACCGATACGACAGCGCTTTTTATCGTAAAAAATTAAAGGACCACGGCGTCCGCCTGGTCTCTGTGTTGGAGCCTCTGGATGAGAGCCCCGAGTCTGTGATTCTGGAGTCGGTGCTGGAAGGGATGGCGGAATACTACAGCCGGAACCTGGCCCGGGAAGTCATGAAGGGGCTTAAGCAGAACGCCCAGAAGGGAAAATGGAACGGCGGCCCTCCTCCTTTTGGCTATAGGGTCACGCCTGAGCAGACTCTGGTCGTCGAGCCAGGCGAGGCGGCTGTGGTCCGCCGGATCTTCGACTTGTACCTCGACGGGTACGGGTATAAACTGATCGCAGGAACCCTCAACGATGAGGGTCTCCTGACTGCTACCGGGGGGAAATGGCAGCAGTCTAGCGTCCGGGGAATCCTCATAAACGAGCGGTACTCCGGGACGTATGTCTACGGCCACCGGTCCTCCCCCACGGACAAGGGGAAACGGAATAATCACCGGTACAAAAGCGACGAGGAGATCATCCGGATCCCGGGGGCGATCCCGGCGATCATCGAGATGGAAAAATGGGAAAGGGTGAGAAAACTGATGGAAAATCGGAAACGCGGGCCGCAGGCCCGGCAGAGCGCGAAGGTTCCCTATCTGCTGACTGGGCTTATTTTTTGCGGGGATTGTGGCCACTCCTACGTGGGCTCAGGATACACGAAATCTCCGAAGTATCGGATCTATGCCTGCACGCAGCGGAAACTCAAAACCTGCAAGAATAAGCCGATCCGCCAGGCCATTGTCGAGGACTTCGTGATCTCGGAATTGAAAGAAAGGGTTTTCTCGGACGCAGCCATTGAGGCGCTGGTGCCTCTGATCGTCTCGGAGATGGAAAAGCGCGGAGAGGGCTTCGCCCAGGAACGCGAGGCCGTCCGGACAAAAATAAAAGCAGCCCAAGCTAAAATCAGCCGGCTGCTGGATGCTATCGAGGACGGGACTGCGGGGCCCGAGGTAAAGGGTCGCCTTGACGCCAGGCGGGCAGAACTGTCCGATCTGCGGGAGCGGGAGTTGTTCCTGGAGGATCAGGCCGGCATCCGGCTGAACAGCGACGCGGTCCGGGCTTTCCTGCTGGAGTTCCGAGCGAATCTCGACAGCGAGGATCTGGCAGCAAAGAGAAAAACCGTCGAGGCGTTTGTGGAACGCGTGACGGTTTACTCTGACCACTTCGACGTAGTTTTCCGGGTTGACCCGGTGTGTGATAAGGTTGGTGGAGACGAGCCGCTCTGGACCCTATCACTTACCTATTACAAAAAATAGACCCGAGCCAGAATCCCGGCCCGGGTCATAGAAAGGAGGTACTTTCGGTAGTTACTCTTTTACGATTACCGCTGTGCTGATCCGGCGGGTGGACTTGATCCCTTTTCCGTACCAGTTCAGTTGTGTGCTGCCCCCGCCGTCCAGAAAGATGGCGTGGTCCATGCCGTGGTCCTTTGCATACCTGGTGAAGTCCGCCAGCACGCTATTATCCTTGACCACCAGATAGACCTCGGCCCCTTTGGTCATCAGCGCAGTGTGCGCGGTCCTGCGGGCCACGTCGGCCTGGAACTTCTCCCGGGCCAGATCCACCGGCAGGAGGTTCCCGCCGCTGATCGCCCACTTAAGCCCTGCGGCTCTCGGTCGGATGTCGGCTACAAAGTCAAACCGGATCCGCTCTCCGTCGTATAGGATCGTCGCTCTGGGAGCCACCCAGGGCACGCCCGCCCCGATGACACCCTCCGAACCGACGGCCACCCCGTAGACGCGGGACCGGTCGGCTGGGCTCGGCGTGTCAAAGAAAGTCCCGTTTATACCGTTATAGCTCCCTAGGGTCTGGCCCAGAAAGACCACGTCGATCTGGTCCGCCTGAGCCCGTATCACATGGAACCCATCCTCGGTGTGATACGAGCCTACGGCTTTCCCTCGTCCACCCGGACGGCTCCGTCGATCCAGTCCACGGTATGGCCCAGGGCCTCCAGGATCGGCCGGATGTGCACCAGGCTCATGCCGTCCTGCAGCACGCTGGCCACCTGGATGGGTTTCCCCTTGATGTAGATATCCACCTGATTGGTTTTGCTCACGGTCTCACCTCCTCCGGCCACCTTCGCCACCCCGGCAGCGATGGCCTCTGCGATCTGCTGCCGGTAGACCGGCGTAAGCAGCAGGCGCTCCTCCTCGGGGTTACTGTGAAAGCCCGCCTCGATGATCAGGGCGGGCGCTTTGGTCTTGCGGAGGATGGAGTAAAAGTCGAGCCCGGTGGATCCGGACCTGGTCTTCACTCCCCGGTCCTTCCGGCCGGTCTTTCGGATCATCTCCGCCTGGATCGCCTCTGCAAACTCTTTGGCTTTTGCAGCGGCTTCTGTTCCCCATTGATTTCTTGCGGTCCGGAAGGTCTCGATCCCGGCCGCTGCAGCCGGGCCGGCGTTGCTGTGGATGCTGATCATCAGATCCGCCCCCCAGTCGTTTGCCATCTTGGACCTCTGGTCCAGGCTCACAGTCTGGTCCGTGGTCCTTGCTAGTCTTACCTCATGGTACGGTGCCAGCAGCTTCTGGAGCCGCAGGGCCATATCGAGATTGCCGTCTGCCTCCACGTATCCGGTGGGGCCTTTGTTGGCCCGGTCGCTCCCGCCGTGCCCCGGATCAATGAATATCTTCATACTATCACCTTCTACCAATGTTCCTTGTCGGTCGGGTTATTGATGACGCCCACAATGACGCCGATCTGCAGCAGCATGGCTGCCACTTGGTTGATCATATCCGCCTGGCCGGTGCTTACCACACCGGTCAGGAGCAGGATACTGACCACCTGCGCGATCAGGGACGCCCAGAGGACTTTGCTCCTCCATCGGTTCTGTATCATTTTCTCTCTCCTCTCTCCCCGAGACAGTGCTCGTGGAACTCCTCCCGCAGCCGGTTGATCTCATCGCCCTTGCGGTCCAGGCGGCCGTGGAAGGTATCACAGGAACGCTCCAGGAGCGCGGTCCGCTCCTGGAGATTGTTGTACTTGTCCATTTTGACCTCCAGCCGTTTGATGTCGGTCCGGAGGTACTCGATCGTTGTGCTGGTACGGCCCCATATGATCGCTATGGTAAAGCCGTAGAAAACAATCTGTAGCCAGAAGGCCGGGTTAAAATCCATACCGCACCTCCTGGGTTTTATCTGTACTCCATGTTGCCGTCTTCATCGACGTGCAGATCCTTCCCTTGCATCAGGGCCTCGACATAGGTCATGTCAATGGCGATCTTCCGCCAGTCACCGTCAGGCGGTTGCACGCCAGCGGCGTAGGCTTGCATCTGCAGTTCTTTCACGACTTCGTCCTTGGTCATTTTGGTGTAATCAGGCATTGGTTGGTTCCTCACTTTCTTGTTCAACAAAAGCAAAAGTGTGCGACCCTTCAAACCGCTCCCCGGCATTTTCGGCCCAGGCTGTCAGGATGTATGCCTGCCCGGGTTCTCCTGCGAAACGGTCTGAGGTAATAAATACTTGGTCTGTGCGTACATATATCACACCCTCGGGAGGGTACTGCTTCTCCACCAGCACTTCGCCCGCTGCCGTTTCCACAGAAAAACCAAATTTCAGATTACTGAAAGGCATCCTGGGAATTGCGTCAGTAAATCCAAACCGGATGTCTACATACCCTTCCTCAAACTCGGCCCCTTCAAACGTCCAGTTTTTATCTCTGAGATTGTCGGTAACTAATATCTCTGCCATCTCTATACGCCCCTTTCTAAATCAGTGGGTAGCGGATAATCACTACACCGGAACCGCCTGCAAAGCCTGAAGCTGTAACATCTCCGCTGCGACCGCCTCCGCCGCCCCCGGTATTAGGTAGTCCTGCAGACCCCGTACTGGCCGTCCCCCCGTTACCACCGCCGCCTAGACCCCCGGGGCCGCCCGCTACTGCCGCGCTGGGGCCTCCGGCCCCGCCGCCCCCGCCTAGCCCCGGAAGGAGCGGGTATATGTTCGATAGATCCAGCCCGTCTCCGCCTTTACCCGGGACCGCAGAGTCGTAGTTCTGCCCCAGTTGCAGGTAGCCTCCACCGCCACCTCCCGGGCTCCCGGAACCAGTGATCACCTGGCCGCCTCCCCCTTTGCTTCCTTGGCCGACCGTGCCATCAGCGCCCGACGTATTGACTGAGCCGGAAGAAGTTATCCCCCCGTACCCCCCCCCGCCACTACCTCCAGTATACGGTTGGGCCGTGTTTGAGCCGGTCCAGCCTGCGCCATATCCGCCTCCGACCGCAGTGAACCCGAAGCCGGTGGAGTTGCCACCCCTGTTATACCCAGTCTGCCCAGCCCCTACGCTGATCGGATACGATCCGACGCTTACAGCAAGCGCGCCGCTGATCACACCACCGGCTCCGCCACCACCCCCGGCTACGGTGGTAGTTGCGGATGCATACCGGCTGCCGCCCCCAGGCCCGCCGCCCGCGACCAGATAAACCTCCGCCAGAAGGTTTCCCCCTCCCGGGACCTCCGTTACAATGAAAGTTGACGCCCCGGTCTGTGTGAATACATGATATTTGTAGGGAATGCCTCCCACTGTCATAATCATTTCCGTGCCGCCCGTCGTGACCGGAGGCAGTTTCGCTGTCCGGCGCACCAGTAAAGCCTCTGCCATCTATCTCACCACCTTGATCTGTATCGGAATATTCACATCAATATCTCCCAGCGCGTAGGCTGTAAGGTTGTCGTCGCCCGTCTCTACCCGATAGATAATCGCGCTTTTCTGATATAGCGCACTGACCGCAGCGAAGTCTGCGGCTGCAGAAAAGTCGATGTCGATGAAGGGATTATCTGTGGCCAGCAATCCCGGTACGCTTACCGTATTTACCCACGGGTCAGCCCCGCTCCATCCTGTGGCCGGGATCGTGGCCTTGAAGTTGTACGATGCTTCCGGCTTGCTACGGAAAAACCCGCATACAGTTTCATCCGCTCTCTCATCTACTATGTTTCCGCTGGTTATCGTGCTGAATCCGTTGGTTAGTGTCACCTGGGCCAGACTCATCTCGTAAATGGTGGCGGTCCTCGTAAGCCCCGGAGCGGATCCACCTGGAGCGCCCTGCAGGATTGCCAATTCCACCGTGCGGTTGGTCAGATTAAGCCTGGCCACTACCCTGTCTATCCGTGTGCTGCCGCTGGTGTTATCGGACAGGCTCAGGTTCGTTGTCGTCTCAAAGACGCGCAAGGACCCCTCGATAAAGACAGCCCCCGTCTTGACCTGTACGGTCTTATTCGGGGCTGCCTGGGCTGCTACGGCCAGCCCGTCCAGTTTTGTCCGGACCACACCGTTATCCACCAGGCATCCGAAATACTCCCGCCAGTCCGTCGAAGTGTAGGACCGGTCGCCCGCCACCGACGTAAAAGGCATCCCGAAATCATTTATTCTTGCCATGTGCTGTCCTCCTTAGTACTTGATAATCCACCTGAGCACCAGGTACGGCTGCAGGTTGTTATGAGCCTGTCCTCCTCCTGTGGAGGCCGTCACGCCGATGGTCGTACTGCTCGCCGCCGATCCGCCCTGAATGCCTGCGGTCC
>ERZ869909.2758-NODE-2758-length-11047-cov-4.468915_pt1 | contig 11047 bp, 3 predicted proteins | sample MGYA00520892_ERZ869909 | MGnify/ENA primary metagenome ERZ869909 (study PRJEB32215, sample SAMEA104723947) | bioreactor metagenome | biome: bioreactor; feature: anaerobic bioreactor; material: water | place: China | collected 2015-03-12 ... | reverse complement strand
ACAGGTTCGGTCCAGCAAAGGCTCTGTTGCATGGATATGGTCATTCTCGGCGTGCCGCTTCTCGCGCTCGCCGGATTCCTGTTTGCCTCCTATGCGATTGTCGCCAATGACGTCATCCAGACGCTGGGGACCTTCCTGTCTTCGAATGCCAAGCGCCCCTGGCTGCTGCTCTGGGCGTTTGCCTCCTCCATCATTGTGGCCGTGATGATCTATGGCTGGTTCGCCTATGACGGCGATATTGCCTTCGGCCGCCTCAACCGCATTCCCTATCCGGAGCTGGGAATTCAGTGGTGGCATGTGCTGCCGCCTCTGGTCCTGCTCGTGCTGACGCGTTTTGGCATCCCGGTTTCGACAACATTCCTTGTGCTGACGATTTTTACGCTTACCGGCGGCGCCTCGACTGAAGGCGTGCTGGGTTCCATGCTGCTGAAAAGCTTTGCTGGCTATGTCGTCGCTTTCGCGGCGGGTGCGGTGGTATTTCTCGTGGTGGCCCGCTTTTTTGAGCGCTGGGTCGCACGCACGCGCGGCCAGCCCATCTCGCCGGCCTGGTTCATCGCCCAGTGGTGCTCCACTGCCTTCCTGTGGTCGCAATGGCTGATGCAGGACCTGGCCAATATCTTCATCTTCCTGCCGCGCGAGACCGTTATCACTGCCGACGGCTCGGTACAGGTCACGTTCTCGCTGGGCCTTGTCGTGTTTGCGACACTGCTGATGGTTGCCCTGCACGGCATCATTTTTGCCACGCGCGGCGGCGAGATACAAAAAATAGTCCTTACAAAGACAAATACCGTGGACCCGCGCTCGGCCACCTTTGTCGACCTGATCTACGCGTTCATCCTGCTGTTTTTCAAGGAACTCAACGATGTGCCCATGAGCACGACCTGGGTGTTCCTCGGGCTTCTGGCTGGCCGCGAGATCGCGATCACCTATGTCGCCTCCCTGCGCTCCAAGGGCGAGGCCATGTTCGACGTGGCGACCGATATTGGCCGGGCCGGCATCGGCCTTGCGGTGTCCGTCGCGATGGCGCTGGCCCTGCCCTTCATGGCGACGGGCTCAATGCCCGACATACGCCAGCAGATTTTCGGATCGGCAGAGGCACAAACCCGGCTTGCCGATACGCCGGACCCTCTGTCTGCCGAAACCGGCCCGGCCATGCGGGCTCGCGGCGCACCCTGATACGGCGCGATGCGCGCGTCAGTCGTATTCGCGCCGCCAGGTCAGGGCGACGCCGGTATCGCCGTCCGGCGCAATGCGTGACAAGAGGGTCAGGTTCTGGGTCAGCGCCCATTCAATGCGGGTTGTGGCACTCGCCGATCCGCCGCCCGTCTCCACTTCCAGATAAACGTCCTCGGTGAGATAGCGCCCGCCTGCAACGACCGTTTCGCCCGTCCGGCTGGAGCTGACCGAGAGCTGGTCGAGGCCCAGCCCGCTGCGCAGCGCTCCGAACGGATCGAACCCGCCCCCCGATGACATGCTGGCCACCGCGCCAGCCAGCTGGGCGGCCTGCACACCGCTGAGCTGCCCGGCGCCCTGATCGAACAGGAGCCGTGCTGCAATCTCGTCCTGCGGCAGGCTGGGGGTCGAGGCCAGCGTGATTTCCGGCGCGCTTACCACACCGCCTACGCGTATTTCCGCTGTGATATCCCGGGCCTGCCGGGCGGCCACCAGATTGATCGCTGCGTTCATCGGATCACCGGCGAAGACGACCGAGCCGGAGCGCATTTCGAAGGGACGGCCCAGCAGGTCTGCGCGCCCGCGCAGCAGGGTTGCCCGGCCCCGCAGGCTTATCGCGTTGGTGGGGCCGCGCGCCGTCACATCCATCGACCATTCAGAGTCAAATTGCGGGCCGCGTACAAAGATGCGCCCCGGCGCCCGGACGCGGTAGTCCAGGACGATGTCCGGCCCCCGGCGAAGGTCTGCGAAGTCATCGCGGGCGCCAGCGGCATTGACGTGTACTACCTCCACCAGGGGGATGGACGGACGGCTGGCCTCAGGCGGGCGCACCTCGGCGCGTGCAATCCGGGTCTCACCGCTGATCTCGATGCGGTTATCGCCCACACCAATGTCCACATTGCCCCCGCCCACGACGGTGAGATCGGGGCGCTCGATAATCAGGAAGTCGGTGAACCGCAGCGCCGCCTCGCCCTGAAGGCGGGCACCGGCCAGGCTGAAACTGCCATTGCCGGTCAGCTCCCCGCCTTCGGCGCTTTGCGCCCGCAAGCTATCTATCTCCAGCCCGTCCTCGGCGAAGCGTGCGTCGAGGCGCAGGTTCTGGACAGAAATGCCAATTGCCGGGTCATCAAAACGGCCGTCTTCAAGCACGAGGGTGCCATCAAGGTCCGGTGCGCCTACACTGCCGCCGAGCACCGCTTCCAGACGGGCTGTCCCTGAGAGGCTCTGGCCTTCGGCGAGCCGGAACGCGGCCAGCGTGCCTATCTCGCCTGTTACCCTTGCGGCGCCTGCCAGGCCCGTCTCCGGCGCGGTCAGCCTGTCAGGGCTGGTAACGGGCCCTGAGAGCAGCTGTATACTGGCCGTTGCCTGCAGGTCCGATCCGCGTGCCCGCGCCTCCAGCTGTGCCCCGGCCTCGTTGAGTATCATGGTCAGGGTGCCGTTCAGGGTGATGTCGGCGCCGTCGGGCCGCTGGCTCTCGGGCGGGGAGATGCCTTCGGCCTCAAGCCGCATGGTGCCGGTCCAGGCACCGTCCGCCTGAGTCAGGGCGAGATTGCCCGACACGGTGCCGCCCACAGGCTCACGCCCGGATGGATAGCTGGCCAGCGCGGCGGGAATGTTGGCGGCCTCCAGCGCCACCTCAATATTGTCATTGCTGGTGTCCACACGCGCGTCGAGCGTGCCCCTGTTCAGCCCCAGCGAAAGGCGTGCCCGTGTGCCATCGGGCCCGAAGCGGAAATCGGCGGCCTCGCGCGTGGCGATACGTACACCGCCATATCGGCCGATGAGGGAAAACCCGAGCGCGGTCCCATCCTCGCCTGATGCCACCCGCCCATTGACGGACACAAGCGCACGTGCGCCGTACGCGCCTTCGGCCTCCAGCGTGAAGCCGATATCGTCGACAGGGCCTTCGGCATCAAACTCCAGCCTGTCGAGATAGGTCAGGTTTTCGCCCACCATGTCCTCGGCCCGGATCCGCGCGGAAAGATGGCCGTCGGCAAGCCGGAAGGCGATCGCTGCCGACCCGAAACCGTTGACAGGCATCGCGCGCAGCGCACCGCCCACACGGCTGCCTTCGGCCTGCAGCCCCCCGGTGAAATTGAACCCGCCAAACCGGCCTTCGATACCGCTCAGATCGGCCCGCTCGCCCTCGCGTGATGCCCGGCCTCCAATATCGACGGGGCCCGTGCCCGTGGCGCCGGTCAGCCGCCATGCGCCGTCAAATGCATCGGGGGGCCCTTCGCCCTCAAGGCGCAACCGCGCATTCTCCACCACGACCGGGCCGGCGCCGGCGCGCGGCGCGGTCATGTCGGCGCGGATGCGCAGCGTGTCATTGCGGTCACGCGCTTCAAAGGCGAGGCTCGCCGTGCCCTCCAGCACCATGGCCGCCAGCGGCGCGCCGCCAGACCATGCGGCCTGTCCGGCTATGTCCCAGCCCTGTTCGTCGGTGCTGCCTTGCGCTTCAGCCACCAGATTGGGGGCTTCAACGTCCAGTGCTTCCAGCGCTATGGCACCGTCCGCGCGCCGTTCCCCGCGGGCACTGAAGCGCGCTTCCCCGCCGATACGCGTGCCCAGCTCGCGTCCCAGGCTCTGCGCCCTGCCGCTCGCCGAGAACTGGCCCGTCCCGTCAAAGCCCAGCGCCAGATCGGCGGTGCCCGAGGCGCGCCCGGACAATTGTTCGGTCAGGCGTTCAATGGCCAGCCCGTCATAGCGCAGCGACAGGGCAATGCGTTCGCGCGCCGTGTCCACACGGCCGCTGGCGGTCAGCACCAGGGCGGAGGCGCCCTCCAGCCGTGCGGACACGATTTCCAGCTCGCGCTGCTCACTGTCCCAGACAAGTCCGGCCTCCAGCGAAGGTTCGGCCCCGGCCAATGTCTGCAGAATGTCCGGCTCCAGAGCGCTGGAGCGGGTCTGCAGGGATGCATCCACGCGTATCATGTCCAGAGGGCCCTCCACGCGCACCGGGCCTGTTGCGCGGGCGATATTGCCGATGGGAAGCGTGATGCCTTCAGCGCCAATCCGGCCTTCAAACACAAGTGGACTACCCTCACTGGCCGGTATGAGGATGCCGTCAGCCGCCAGGGATGCGAACTGCATGGTCTCGGGCAGCAGCGCGTTTACCAGGCCCGCCGCCTCGCGGACTTGCACGGCGATGCCGTCTGCCCGGCGCGCTGCTGTCAATGACAGGCGCGGCGCGCGCACCTCGCCGGAGACTGCGTCCAGCTGAGGCGCGGTCACACCCGCTTCGCCGAGCGGCAGCTGCAGGGCGAACTCCAGCGCGCCACCGATCAGCGTGTCGATCGGCTCGAAATTTTCCCAGGCGCGGGCGTTCAGCTGCCCCTGAGCTGAAAGCATGGCACCGGACCAGCTCAGCGTGCTGGCGCCCGCGCGCGCATCGCCGATGAAAAAGACCAGATCGCCGCCACCGGCCTGCGGTGTGCCCTCTGCGCTCAGCCGCGCGGTAGCACCCTGTTCGGGCGCCTGCAACAGAGCCGCCAGAGGCCCGCCCGGCGCGGCATCAATGTCTGCGCGCAAGCTGATATCGCCGTCCGTGACCAGCGATAGCGACACCCGGTCGCCGGGCGCATCAATCCGGTCGGCGTCCAGCTGCGCATTCCACTGGACGCCCTGTCCGCGCGCGCGCCCCAGCACCGAAATGACAGCCGCATCCCCGGCCACTCCTTCAGCGAGGGAAAGCGCGTTAATCTCAAAGCGCGCAAGATTTACTGCGAGGTCGGGCAGCCCGCCTCCGCCGGGCGCCTGCTCCCCCCTCGCTGGCAGGCGCAATATGTTGGCGCGCTGCACAGACAGCTCGGCAATATCGAGCGTGTTGGCCAGCAGGGAGGCAGGCGTCCATTCAAACACGGCCTCTTCCAGCTCAAGCCAGACGCCCTCTTCATCAGACAGGGTGATGCGTCTGGCAGTGAGACGGTCAAACAGATTGCCCTCAAGCCCCGAAATGGAGAGCCGCCCATAACCTGCCACCTGACGGCCATCGGCCAGCCGGACAACCAGGTCACGGCCCGTCTGGCCGGTCAGGGTGACGACCGCGATGCCCGCCGTGACGACCGTCAGCAGCGTCAGTATCCCGAACGTCCATGCCAGGATCAGGGCAATCAGCCGTATGCGTGAGGATGAGACCGCAGACATCAGAAGGCCTGCCCGATACTGATATAGAGGTGAATGGAGGCATCGCCGGAGCGCCGGTTCAGCGGCGCAGCGACATCCACCCGCAACGGGCCAAAGCCGGGATAATAGCGCACGCCCGCTCCGATGCCGAAGCGCATCTCGTCAAAATCTGGCTCGATACCACCGCTTGCCACACCGCCATCCAGAAAACCGACAAATCCGAGCCGCTCCGAGTACCGCCAGCGTGCCTCCACGCTGGTTTCCACCAGCGAGCGCCCGCCAAACGGTTCCAGTTCTCCGGTATTTATGCCGATGACCCGCGGCGACAGGGCCTGATAGCCATACCCGCGCACCGAGCCGCCGCCGCCGGCATAGAACCGCAGATCGGCGGGCACGGACTGCGCATCAACGCCAAACAGCGCCCCCACCCGTCCCCGCACGGCAATCAGCATGCGCTCGCTCACCGGGAAATATGTGCGTGCCCCCAGAACGGCGCGCACATACTGGCTTTGCGTATCGCCAAACGTCAGGCCGGGCCGGATTTCCATATCAGCGCCGATACCCGATTGCGGATCCAGCACATCGTCGCGGTCATCATAGGCAAGGCTGAGCGGGAAGGTGATCGAGTTCAGCGTGCGTTCGCCCGCTGCGTCGGTAATCCGGGCGATCTGCCCGGACAGGCCTGCCGACGCGAAAAGCTGTTCGGTAACAGGGCGTGACAGGGTAGCGCGCGCGCTGATCGAGTCCTGCTCAAAGGCGTCGGTATTTTCCAGCGCCAGTCCGGCGCCGACTTCCAGCATCTGCGCAAACCGGCGCCAATGGGGAAAGAGCAGGCTCGCCTCGCCGCCCGTATTGAGCTCGGATGCGCGCCCGATCAGCGTCAGTGTCTCGTCCCGCCGGAACAGGTTGCGGCGTGCCCATTCGACCCCCGCCCCTGCGCCTTCCGTCGTGGCATAGCGCGCTGAAAGCTGGATGCGGTGGCGAGGCGTCGGCTCCATACGCACATCAACGGCGCGTATATTGCCCGCCCCTTCCTCTTCCGGGGCCAGCCGGGCCTCGGCCAGTGCCACGCTGCCCAGTGCTTGCAGGCGCTGGGTGTAGATGTTGAGCTGGCGGGTGCTGACCGGGTCACCGGGGCTGAAAGGCGCCAGGCTGGCCACATAGTCCTCGCGCAGATCGGCCAGGCCACCGGCCAGCTGCGGATCACCAAAGCGCAGGAACGGGCCGGTATCGAAGCGCATTTCCACCGTAACCGACGCATCAAGATGGTCTGCCGTGAACGCATGTTCTCCGGCGCGCGCCAGAGGCCAGCCATTATTGCGCAGCGCTTCCACAACAGCGGCTTCCGCATCAATGATATCCTGCGAGCGCATGGCCTGCCCGGTGCGCAAGGCCACCGCTGACCGGATTTCCTCTCCTGGCTGCGCGCTGCCTTCAGGCGTGTCAAAGAAGATGCCGAGCGTAGCGATGGTGAAGCGTTCACCCGGGCGCACGCGCACCAGCGGACGCTGGTCGTCATCAAGGCGCGGATCAATCAGGGCCGCAAAATAACCTTGCGAATCCAGGTAGCGCCGGATCTGCTCGCCCGCATCACGTGCGCGTTCCCGGTTGCGCCAGCGATTGTCCGTATGGGCCGGGGCTTCGCCGACAATGCGCGCTATGGCGGCATCCAGCGCCGGGTCTTCCACGCCTTCCACGCGCGCCAGCGGCACCGCCGACACCGGGGCGCCGGCCAGGAAAAGCGCGCTGGCTGCAAGAAGAATGTGCCGCCGTATGGGAAAGACTGCTCTCAATTCATCATTCCGTTTCGCCCCATCCCAGCACCATTCACCATATGGCTTCAAGGTGCGGGCGTCACTACGGGTTGCAGCCGGTCACCAATGGCGCACGGGCTTAAAAAGCTAACCGGAATTTCATGTTTGTGCGGCGACGCGCCCACTGTGCAAATGCAGTAAAGGCGTTAGGTTAAACCTCACCGGCGAGGGGCAGACAGTCACCATGGACCATGACAGGCAGGACGTTCGCGACGAGCGCGGTTGGCTGGGCTGGGTGCAGCTCGCCATCATCCTGGGGATCATCATCTTCTCTCTTGCCTTGACGGCCTGGCTGGCGGCGGGCAGTTCCGGTGGCACATCCAATGGCAATGGCGCTCAAGTGACGGCGGCGCCTGTCGAGATCGTGCGCCCGCGCGCAGCCTCCCACACCGTGCAGGTACGCACGACCGGGACAGTGCGTGCCAGGGCGCTGGTCAGCCTGACGCCGGAAGTCGGCGGGCAGGTGGTGGACGTGTCCGCCTCGGTGCGTCAGGGCGCGCGGTTCGAGGCTGGCGAAACGCTGGCTCTCATCGATCCACGCAATTACCGCCTTGCGGTTGACCGGGCCGGTGCTGCCTATGCCGATGCGCAAAGTGCCCTCCAGCGCCTCGAGGCCGAGGCCGGGCTTGCCAGAGAGGAATGGGAGGCACTCTATCCCGGCCAGCCCATCGCACCCCTGACAGCGCTCGAACCTCAACTGGAGGCCGCCCGTGCGCGTGTCACCTCTGCGCGCGCCGATCTGGAGCAGGCGCGCCTCAATCTCGACCGGACACGCCTTCGCCTGCCGTTTGACGGGCGTATTGCTGAAGCGCGCATAGAGCTGGGCCAGACGCTCGGCGCAGGCCAGCCCTATGGTGAGGTTTACGCCATTGATGCGCTGGAGATCGCTGTCCCTCTGAGCCCGGAGGAGCTGGCGAGGATTTCGCCCGCGCAGGGACGCCCGGTGACGCTGACCTTCGAGGCCGGTGCGGCGCCCGGCATGACGGGTACGATCGTGCGCGAAGGCGCGCGGCTGGATGACAGGTCGCGCCTGATCACGGTCTTCATTCTCCCGGATGATGCTGAAACCCTGCGGCCGGGTCTGTTTGCCAATGTCGCCATAGAAGGCGCTACCATGGCTGAAGCGCTCAGCCTTCCGGCCTCCGCGCTCGCCGGACTGTCAGAGGTGCGTACCGTCCGCGATGGCCGGATCGTTCCTGTGATGATCACCGTGCTTGACCGTTCCGGCGACAGAGTGATTGCCGCGCCGTTCGACGCCGGTGAAGGTGTTATCGTCTCGCCCCTGCCGGAATCGGTACTTGGCGGGCCCGTCACCATTATCGCGGAGCGTGAGAGTTGAGCGGCGCGCGCCCTTCCGGTTCGCCTGACACGCCAGCCGATCACGGCCTGCCCGGCGCGGGCCTGATCCGCTGGTTTGCCGACAATCCGGTAGCGGCCAATCTCGTGATGATCCTGCTCCTGCTCAGCGGGGCGATCAGCGCGGCCACCATGCGCACCGAGGTTTTCCCGGCCTTCACGCCGCGCACCATCATCGTGTCGGTGCTCTATCCGGGCGCGACACCGGAAGATGTCGAACAGTCCATCACGCGGCGCGTGGAAGAGGCCGTGATCGGCCTTGATGGTGTGCGTGAGGTGCGCGCCACCGCATCAGAGAATGTTGGCACCGTCACCATCGAGATCAGCGAGTTCGCCAATCCGCGCATTGTACGCGACGATGTGCAGACGGCCGTCGACTCGCTGGTGAGCTTCCCGCCCGCCGATGCCGAGCAGCCCCAGATACGCATCCCCCAGCCAACGACCACGGTCCTCACCCTGGTTCTGACCGGCGCGGTGGATGAAGGAACCCTCAGGCGCGCCGCGGAGCAGGTCGAGCGTGATCTGATGGCGGTCAACGGCATCTCCACCGTGCAACTGCGCGGGGTGCGTCCCTACGAAATCGCCATCTCCGTTTCCGAGGAGGCGCTGCGCGCCTATGGCCTCACCTCTGGCGATGTCGCCCAGGCCTTGCGCGCTGCATCCATCGACCTGTCGGGCGGTCAGATACGCACAGGTGCAGGCGAGTTCCTCTTGCGCACCAATGCGCGCGCCGAGACGGGCGAAGCGTTTGAAGAGATCATCCTGCGCGCCCTTCCCGATGGATCGCGCATCCGGGTACGTGACGTGGCGACAGTCACGGACGGATTTGCCGAAGACCCGCTCATCAGCCTGTTCAATGGCCGGCCGGCCGCCCTTGTCGATGTGCAGCTGCGCGGCAATGAGGACCTTTTGCGCGTCCGGGCACGTGCCATTGATTATGTCGAGAGCGCGGTCCTGCCGCCGGGCATATCCTTGAGCGTGGCCAGCGATCAGAGCCAGGTTTTCCGCGACCGCGTATCATTGCTGGCACGCAACGCCATTCTGGGCTTCACGCTCGTCTTCCTGCTGCTGGTGCTGCTTCTCGATCTGCGTCTTGCCTTCTGGGTGGCGCTGGGCGTGCCGATAGCGTTTCTGGGCGGTTTCACCCTGTTTGGCGCAGCCGGGGTGACGCTCAATTTCATCACCACGTTCGGCCTGATCATAGTGCTCGGCATCGTGGTCGATGCGGCTATCGTGGTGGGCGAAAACACCGACCGGGAACGCATGAAGGGCCGATCCAACAAGGAGGCCGCGATTGCAGGCGTCACCGGCGTGGCCGCGCCCGTACTCGTCGGCGTGCTGACAACCGTTGCCGCGTTCGGGCCGCTGGTTTTCATCACGGGCACGTTTGGCGAGATCACCCGGCCGATCCCGATTCTGGTGATTTCCATCCTGGTTGTCTCGCTGATCGTCGCCTTCTTCGTGCTGCCGACCCAGCTGGCGGGCGGGTCCACCTGGTCACGCGGGCCCATGCGCGCCATCCAGACCTGGGTGGATGGTTATGTCGCCGGCTTTGCTGATAACGTCCTGCGCGGCTGGACGCGCTTTGCGGGCCGCATGCGCTATCTCGTTGCCGTGGCGGGATTCTGCATCCTGATCGCCTGTTTCACCTTGCTGGGCACCGGCACGGTGCGCTTTGTGTTCTTCCCGAACATTGAAGCCGATTCCATCACGGCCAGCCTTGCCCTGCCGACAGGGGCGCCCTTCGAGGCGACGCGCGCGGCCGCCACGCGCATGCTGGACGAGGCCGCAGCCATGCAGGCCGAATATGCAGAGCGCGGCGAACCCGTATTTGAGTCTGTTTCGGCTGTCATTGGCGGGCGCACCAGCCTGTTTGGCGGACCCGGCACCGTGAGTTCAACATCGCTGGCATCGCATCTGGCCCAGATCGAGATACGCCTGACCCCGTCCTCCCAGCGCCGCCTGTCGTCAACCCAGCTGGAGCGTGAATGGCGCACCCGCATCGGCCAGCTGGCAGGGGTCGAACGCCTGACCTTCACCGCCTCTGCCGGTCCGCAAAACCCCGACATCGCCTACCAGCTCTCCCATCCGGATAATGACGAGCTGGAGCGGGCGGTGAACCGGCTGGTGGCGGGCCTGCGCGATGTTGAGGCCTTGAGCGGTATTGATAGCGGCTATGAGCTCGGCAAGCGCCAGCTGGATTTTGCGCTGACCCCGGCAGGCGATGCGGCCGGTTTGCGGGCCTCCGACATTGCCCGTCAGGCTCGCCAGGCCTTCTTTGGCGAGGAAATCCAGCGCATCCAGCGCGGCAGCGAGGAAGTGCGCGTCTTCGTGCGCTACCCGCAAGGCGAGCGCACCAGCCTTGATGACCTCTCGCAATTCCGGGTACGCACCACCGATGGCACGGCCATACCCTTGAGCGTTGCCGCCAGCATGACCGAGACACGCTCGCTCACCTCGATCAATTCGGTGGATGGCCGCCGCGTGATCGAGGTGACGGCGGATGTGGACCGCTCCATCCTCACGCCGGACGATGCGCGCGCCATCGTTGAAAACCGGCTGCTTGCAGACCTTGTATC
>ERZ869909.2757-NODE-2757-length-11047-cov-5.641477_pt1 | contig 11047 bp, 7 predicted proteins | sample MGYA00520892_ERZ869909 | MGnify/ENA primary metagenome ERZ869909 (study PRJEB32215, sample SAMEA104723947) | bioreactor metagenome | biome: bioreactor; feature: anaerobic bioreactor; material: water | place: China | collected 2015-03-12 ... | reverse complement strand
CATTCTATCTTTCGCACGTCTTGTTATTTGACGCTCGATGAGCAAAACGGCTTGATGGGTGCGCGACACGAGCCTCGTGCTCGCCGCGGTGATTTGAGGTTCGCTTGCGCCGCGTCATCAAACGCTAAGGAGCACCCATGTCGTCCTTCGTTTTTGCTCGCGGTCATGTGGCCGCAGCCCGTGTCTCGGCCACGCTTCCGCCCGCTTCAGCGTGTCGATGTTGTTGAGGCCGTGAGCCCGGTGCGCCCGGCGCATCCGGCGCGTGAAACCCATCACATCTTTCGCGAGTTAGCCCGCCGACCAACGGGAAAGGACGAGACTATGTCAGACGCCTACATCATCGAGGTTGCCAACGAGACCGCCGGGATCGTGGTGCGCCAGGAGAGTGAGAAGACCTATCGCTTCCACGCTTCGCTGCCGCGCTATTACCCGCTCGACGGCAAGCTCTTTTCCGCACCGCGCGATGCGGAACGGGCCGCGATCGCTCAGTTCGGCCGCCGCTTCAAGCACAAAGCAAGGGCTGCATGACGTCCACGGGGCCCGGTGTGCATGTCCCTGCCCGGGCATGAGCACGGGCCCCTGCTTCCCCGCGTTTTTTCTCCATTTTGTCGTTCAAGCGGTCACGCCAAATCCTGCATGGCCGTGCATCTCCCTAGACCAGGTCGTCACCGGCCATGGTCTCCTCGGGCCGGCTCGTTTCATCGAGCCGGCCTTTTTTTCCTCGCCTCTTCTATCTCTTCGACGGCAAAGCTCAGGCCATTGTCGCCAAGCATAATTTCCGCCGGCGCAGCGGCGCGGTGCTCTCGGCGCACTCGTCACTCATCCAGGATTTTTCGGACCTTGGACGCGAGATCTTCAAGGCTGAACGGCTTGGTCAACAGGCCGGTGCCCGCGTCCAGAATACCGTTGTGCACGATCGCGTTGCGCGTATAGCCCGTGGTGTAGAGCACCTTGATGTTGGTCTGCAGCCCGCGGACAAGGTCGGCAAGCTCGCGTCCGGACATCTCGGGCATCACGATATCCGTGAAAAGGAGCGAGAACTTCTCACCCCGCTCGAACATGCGAAGCGCCTCCCCCGGTCCCGAGGCTTCAGCGACAGCATAGCCAAGCTCTCTCAACGCTTCGACGGAGAGCGCGCGGACCCGCTCATCGTCCTCCACCACGAGAATGGATTCGTTTTTTGCACCGCGGTGGACCGGAGTGGGCGGTGCAGGTTCGGTCTCCTCGACCTCGGCGGCATGACGCGGCAGGTAGATCTTGACGGTCGTTCCGACGTTCGGCTCCGAGTAGATGTTGACGTGCCCGCCCGACTGGCGGACGAACCCGTAGACTTGGCTCAATCCGAGCCCCGTGCCCTTTCCGACCTCCTTCGTGGTGAAGAACGGATCGAACGCTTTGGTTATGAGATCCTCGCTCATGCCGCATCCGGTGTCGGCAACGGCGATCATCACGAACTGTCCCGGCGAAAGGGCATATTCCTTGGCGTAGCCGTCATCGACGAAGATGTTCTGCGCTTCGATCGTCAGTTTTCCGCCATCCGGCATCGCATCGCGTGCATTGACCGCAAGGTTGAGAAGCGCGTTCTCCAACTGCGCAGGATCGGCCTTGATCTGCCAGAGGCCGGCCGAGAGCACCGTTTCGACCTGGATGTGATCCCCCAGGGTTCGCGACAAGAGCTCGCTCATCCCGGCGACCAGCTTGTTGATGACGAGCGGCTCGGGGGAGAGCGGCTGCTGACGGGAAAAGGCGAGCAGTCGCTGCGTGAGGGTTGCCGCCCGGTTGGCGCCGTCGATCGCGGCCTCTACGAACCGGCCGACGTCGGTGTCGCCGCGGGCGAGCCTGCGCTTCAGAAGGTTCAATCCGCTGATGACGATGGCCAGCATGTTATTGAAATCGTGGGCGATGCCGCCGGTGAGCTGGCCCACCGCCTCCATCTTGTGAACCTGCCGCAACTGCGCCTCGATCTTGGAGCGGGCTTGCACCTCCTCAAGGACACGCTGCTCCAGCGTGGCATTCAGCGTCTGGAGGGCGGCTTCCGCCCGGCGCCGCTCCGCCAGCTCGCGCTCGGCCGCCCGGATCAGGCGGGCGTTCTCGATGGCTGTCGCCGCCTGCCCGGCCATGCCGACCAGCAGCTCCTCATGCCCGACGACGAATTTCGACGGCTCGCCATGGCCGAAGAAGAGCCCGCCGATCACCTCGCCCGAGGGTGAGACGACGGGGACGGCCAGATAGCTTCTGACGGGAAGATGGCTCTTCGATATTTTGTCGTGTGGGGCGCTCTTGCCGTAGCGCGGATCGTTCTGGATGTCGTCGGAGCGGACAATCGCGCTGCCGCTGCTCGTCGGCGCGAACACCTCGGCATTGCGCGCCATCAGGAACTTTTCGAAGGTGTCGCGAGATACGCCCGACAAGGCATAGAGCAAGCAGCTCTCGCCCTTTTCGTTCTCGGCATTGTAGAAGAAGGCGCCGAACTCGGCCCCGACGAGATCGGTCGCGGCGCCGGTGACGATCTCGGCAATGCGGTCGATGTCGAGCTCCGCGGCGATAGCGGCGCCCGTGCGGTTCAAAACCTCAAGCTTGTGCGTCTCGGCCAGGATCGCTCGCTCGGTTTCGAACTGCTCGGTCACGTCGTGGCCCTGAATGAAGATCCCCGTCGTGTCCCCATCTTCCGAGACGATCGGCTGATAGATGAAATCGAGGAAGCGCTCGGCCAGGCCCCCGCCCGGTCGATGATCGAGCTTCACGGGGACTCCGCGCCCGACATATGGCTCGCCTGTCTCATAGACGCGATCCAGGAGATCGACGAAGCCCTGCTCCACGAGCTCCGGCAGGGCCTTCTTGACCGTCTTCCCCGTCACGTCCCTATGGCCGACGAGCGTCCTGCTGGCCTGATTTGCGATCACGAAGCGGTGCTCGGGACCGCTCAGAACGGACAAGAAGCCGGGAGCCTGCTCGAACATGCGCTTCAGGCTTTCGCGCTCGGCATCCAGAGCGCGCTGCGCCTGTATTTTGGCCGTGATCTCGATAACGATCGCCATGACGCCCACGGGGACGCCCTCGTCGCCCAGAAGAGGCGAATAGTCGAGGTCCAGCCAGACCTGCTCGGGCTTCCCGTCGCGACGATAGAGGGTCAACGGGAACTCGCGATAGGCCAGCGTCCTGCCCGCGAGGCCGGTCTTCATGATGTTGTCGTTGAAATCGGCGACCTCCGGCCAACCCTCGCGGACTTTCGCGCCGAAGAGCCGGGGGTGACGGTCGCCGGCAAATTCCGAATAGGCATCGTTGTAGATCATGATGCCGTCGTCGCCCCAGAGCGTGACGATCGGCACATGCGACTGGAGAATGAGCCCGACCGTGCTCTTCCGGCTCACCGGCCAATCCTCAAGCGGGCCGAGCGTCGTCGCAGTCCAATCGAACGTCGCGATGATATCGGCGACTTCTCCGCCGCCTCTCAGGAAGGGATTCGCTTCAGCATCTGGCTTCTGCAATTGAGACCTTCGCGGATACGTCGAACGGGCCCTGCACGTCGTCTTCACCTCGGATCGGGGGCGCGGACGGCCCAGACCGGCCGCCCTGCGCTCGCGCAGCACCACGCCCAGCCCCTCGCCCCGGACGGCTCGGAAAGGGCTCGCGCCACGCCGTGTTGCATCCCAAAAACTGACTGGAGACGCGTCGCCGCCTTCCGCTCATCCCACGCCGCCAACCGCTGGATCGGCCGAAACGAGGCGGCAGGGTTCGCACGTGCGGCGTCTCTCACCGCTCCCGGATTAGCCTAACTCGCTCTCATGCCTTCGGTTCCCGCAGGGTGCCGCAATTTCATGGCGCCCATGCCTTGACGTGGGCGCTTCAGGCGGAGCGGCGGGAGCGCCGTACGATTTGGTGCGGACGGTGGGAATCGAACCCACACGACGTTGCCGTCTCAGGATTTTAAGCCGATCCAGGCTATTTCGCTGCATTACGCAGAATTGCGTAAGTCTTTGATTTTACTTGCCACGCCTACGCAGCATTTTTCTTGAAAACGTCATGTTTCGTACCAAAGTGGTTGCTAGTTGGTTGCTAGTTTTCGACCGCGGGAGTGTCACGTGACGAAGTCGGTGCGTCTTTCCAAACGTCTCGTCGATGGTCTCAAGCCCGGAGAGATTCTCTTCGACACGACCGTAAAAGGCTTTCTTGTTCGACGCCAGCAGCGGTACGCGGTCTATGGTCTCAAGGTGCGCATAGACGGTCGCCAACGCTGGATTTCAATTGGTCAGCATGGGGCGCCCTGGACTGTCGAAACAGCACGCGAAGAAGCTCAACGTTTGTGGGGCCAGATCCGCGCCGGCGTAAACATCGTTGCAGTGCGCGAGTCCAAACGCAATCAGCCGATGATCGAAGAGCTCTGCGAGCGCTTCCTCGAAGAACATTCGCGCCAACACAACAAGCCCGCAACGGTGCTTGGCTATGAACGCAACAATCGCAACCATATCATCCCGCTCCTCGGCGGTCGCACAGTTGCAGAGATCACGCGCGCCGACATCGAAGAGTTCAAGCGCAAGATCCGCGACGGCATCACGTCAAAGCGCACAAAGCGCAGGCGAGAAGGCGGTACAGGAGGGCTCGATGTCAGAGGCGGCCCTGGCGCTGCCAATCGGACGCTTGGCCAGCTGTCGAAGATGTTCAATCTCGCGGAGGTGTGGGGCTGGCGACCTGAGAACAGCAATCCAGTGCGAAAGGTCATCCGCTATAAGGAGCGGAAGCTCGAGCGCTTCCTTTCCACTGATGAACTCTTGCGAGTCGGAGAGGTCTTGGTCGACTTCGAAGCCACGGGTGCGATCATGCCATCTGCGATGGCCTGCATTCGCCTGCTCATCTTCACCGGCGCGCGTCTGGGCGAGATCCTTACGCTGCAATGGCCACATGTGGACATCGAGCGGCGCCTTCTACTGTTGCCAGACAGCAAGACGGGCCAAAAGCCGATCGTGCTCAATCAACAATCTATCGAAGTCCTGCAGACCATTCCACGCATCGCAAATTGTCCGTGGGTTATCACCGGCCACCTGGAGGGAGAGCACCTCAAGTCGCTACAGCCCGCCTGGGACAAGTTGCGGCGCGCGGCTGGCATCCCAGATGTTCGGATCCACGACCTGCGCCATTCGTTCGCTAGCTTCGCGGTCATGAGCGGTGGCACACTCCCCGTGATCGGAAAGCTGCTGGGCCACAACACTCCGATCACGACGGCAAGGTATGCTCACCTTTCCAATGATCCGGTCAGCCATCTCGCGGAGATCACCGGAACGGCATTGGCAAAGGCTATGACATCCGGAAAGTTGCCGGGGACGACGGACGTCGAGCAGCAGAAAGCTGCCGACACTTTCAAGATCCTGAAGGGTAAGCTCGCAGAGTTGTTGGCCGACATGGACAAGCTTTCCCGGGGTTAAAACGCTAGGCGTGTTTGATGCAAACAGCACACGCTTGGCCACATATCGTGACCAAAAGAGCTAGCGTTCCATGTTCTAAGTTCCCTGCACAAGTCCTATCCACCGACGGCTGCCACAGCTTTTGAGCTTTCGCGATATTTCTTACCAAAAGATCGGCTCACGGCTTTGTGATATACGCTTAGCTCCCCTTAGCTCCGCACAGCCCCGCACTTGCAATTTTGACCCTTTTCAATTGATTGCAGCCCTGCAAATTAAATCCAGAAGCACACATCAGCGTTGCCCGAACTCAAATGAAAAGAGGTACAATGTCGGTTTCAAAAAATGCCGCTTTGAAAGCTTTGTGTCTTTCAACGAAGGAAGCAGCAGAACTGCTCACACTCTCTCCTCGCACTCTCGAGGGAATGCGAAGTGATGGAACGGGTCCTAAGTTTATCAAGCTCGGAACGGGGCCGAAGGCGAAGGTCGCCTACCGCCTCGGTGACCTTCATGACTGGGTCGCTAGCAAGGTTTGCACGCCGGTGCCCAAATCGCCTCAGCTTTCATCCTCCGGGTGGTTGCGCTTGAGATATCGATGACAAACCTCCGCGGGTGACACGCAACGCTGGAACGAGGGATTCGAACCGAAACCCGGCGAGGCCCGCCGCCATGTAACGTACTTCCTCGCAAGCCACAGATGATCGAACCAAGGGGTTAGAGTAACCCCCCGCCACTGCTCGACATTATTGCGGATTGATGGCGGGCCGAAGCCGACGAAACAGAGAACTACACCTACGCTATACCCCTCCAAAATGAAACCTGAAAATCACATTTAACTACTTGAAGCAATGAGGATTTTTATCCTGCGATTCGTACAAAAACCTCTGTAGATGATCATGCAGCGTCAATGTCAGATTTGAGAGTCCCGAACAGTGCCTGAAGTTCGACGAGGGCTTCGGGATCGTCCATCAGCATTTTTCGCACGGAGTTTTCGTACTGGGTTCTCCCTTGAAAACCGAGCTTGATTGCGATCTCGCGAAGGGCCGGCGTCTCACGCACAGGATATTTCGCGATTATCATGCTGAGATCGCCATCGTCGCATGCTTGTGTTAGGCGCGCGACCTCTTCCGCAACAACTGTTGGTACATCAATCGTAATCTCAATCGGCTGCGCTTCCGCGATATCTGAGCGCTTCGGCAGTTTGCTCATCAACTGCTGCCGAACAGACGCTTCTATCACCCGCTCAGAGAGACGTTGAATGTGTGATCGAACAGCGTTGATCGCCGCAACCTTAGCCTGCTCAAGCAATTGGTTCGTATCTGCCCCTGTCATCTCGTTTTGACGAGCCGCAAGGCGTTCAAGAACCAAGGTGTTATAATAAATGGACTCAACAGCGAAGACAGATACCGCGTAAACACCTTTTGCTTTTAGTTCGGCAATTGTCTCTTCCGGTCGACGGTCGTTATCTACAATTCCAAACGCTCTCAGCCAGTGCAGTTCATGCGCGTCCCTGATGCTGGATACTGCATGCTCAACATCGCGGCAGGTGGACTTGGGGATCACCGACACCTGAGGAAATAGAAGACTATAGAGAGGCAGGTCTAAGCTGGCTTCGGTGCCTTCGATGAAGAGCAGCTTTCGGCGGTTGCCGAGAACGTCCTGCTTCAACTGATCATCAATCTCACCGTCCGCGTCCAGCAGGTCGGCATCCCAATTCACGACATTCGACTCTCGGTACGTGCAGCCACGGATCAGGAGTGTTCTAGCTTCGCGATTATCTAGAGGAAGCATCACATCGTGCGTGGAGATGACAAACGCGCAATCTACCCGTTTTGAGAAAAGTAGTGTTAGCAGCGGTGATATGATTGACCGATGCAGGTGCCGCTCTGGTTCATCAATGAATAGGATTGATCCAGGCTTGCACGTTAGGACGTTTGCTGCGATCAGAAGCGCGTTTCGCTCCCCATCCGAGAGTTCGGATATACTATATTTCGTTCCCCCGTTTCGTGATGCCATGACCTGTTCGGATTCTTGAACGGATATCTCCACAGGGATGTTCGAGAGGCGGAGAAGTTCATTTATGATCTTGATGGGGGCGTCTTTCTTCGACAGCGCCAACGCAAGATCCATATCCTTGTCGTCTACAGCTCCCGCTATTGAACGCGCCCTTACATTTTCAGCGTCAATTAGGTCATATATTGCGACGCTCGCTCTCTGTGCAGAATAGTCATCCTTCCAGCGCGAATGTGGGTTCGCATCATCATTTAAAATATACGTCTCTGTATTCTTCTTTTCATGCGCTGAAAGGGTTAGAGCATTTGATTGAAACCAAGTCTGGCGATGCGCTGAAATTCGTCGGCCATTTTTCCGATGTTGAGAGTAGAATTGTTGGAGTAAACTGGATTTACCTGTGCCATTCGCTCCAAGCACATATAATGCCTGCCCAACGTCGACACTGAAGTTAATTGCTTCCCCAAGCGGCAAAGGCACAGAAAAATCGAACGCCATCTTGCAACACCCCCAGCTTCAAATCGCTACCATCTAGGATAGCTCTCGACAAACTTATCCATCGATTTTCATCTAGTGTCCGAGGATGGTCTGCATCTTGCTTTGCAACGTAGCAGCTAGAGCACCGCGCCCTTCGGCATTGTTAAGGTAACGGACATGGCGAAGGTGCCGCAGATCGAACGGAATGTCGTGCTCGCTCTGCGTGATGAGAATCACCTCACGCCCAAGCGTGTGCGCAATGCCCGCCTCATAGAACACGTTTGGGTTTCTGCCGGTGCAGTCGCATACGACGACGCGCGAACGGTCGATGAGGGAGACCACGTCCTGAATGATTGCCGGGTTCTCCCAAATGTCGTCCGCCCGCCTGCAACGAAGGCCAGCATTGCCAGCGCCAAGTTGGATGGCAGCATAAACATCATTGAAGCCCGCATCGAACGGCATCATCACTGATGCTAAGGCAGGCTCGATGTTTTCATGTTCGGGGATTTGAAACACGGCCGGGCGCTGGCGGCGGGGGCGCACGTTGCGGAGTAAGAATCTATAGAGGTCAACGTCCTTCACCGCCCAGTGATTTCGTGAAAACTCGAATTCGTGGGGCATGTGCAACTCTGCACGGTTCGCGTGAATCATGCTGTTCTGAAGCGGTGGCACCTCCGCGTCGAAGCCGACTTCAAGAGACACATCCCTGCCGACAATGCGCGCACGGTTGATCTGACCGATATAAGCGGTTTCGTCGGTCGTGCCTTCTTCGCAGAACAAGCACGGCAAAGCGGTGAGACGATCTAGAAGAGGGTTGCCGCCTTCGCGAAACTGCTCGGTGATGTGGTCATCCGTGTATTCAAACATCCGCCCCATAGGGACGGTGACTCTGCCCGAGGGCCAATCGACGTTGAACATCAAGAGATTAAACATTGCTCCCCCAAGCAATTTGGAATGGGCCTAGCTTCCGCGCTTCTTGTAGGGGCCTGCCTCATCCAATCAGCTTGCATCGAACTGAGTATAATGCCTAGCGCCACCGTTTCTATCGGTATAGCTGAGCCGGCTAAACTCGCTCGGCCAGTTAGCCATCGCGTGCTTCAATGCAGAAAGCTTATATGGGATGTGAACGACACAGCCCTTGTCGCGAATGATTGCGGGACATCTGTTGCTATCTTGTCGATTTGTTTCATTCAAATTTGCCGCAATGATCGGCAGGCCAAGCTCAAGGGCAAGCTCCAATTCCCATCGCACATACTTGTATAGATTTTTTGTTTTTTCACCTACCAAGACAACAACAGCAGACGAATGCCTCATCCTCTCGCGCAGCTTCGATTTGACGTATTGCTCATCTTGTGCGCGGCCTGTCATTGTGTCCAGATCGTGCGCATTTTGATACGTGAAATCTATATTTCTATTGGCCTTCCAGCCGTTCATGTAGGCATACGCCCATTTATCATTGTCGCCGTCAAATACGACATAAGCAGCGCCAGACATTTATTCCCCCTCAGTCCGATTGCCTTGCAAGCCACAAGGTATGTTCTCTTGAAAATGCTTTTTCCGCATCATTCACAAATTCCGAGAACTGTTCATCAGATCTCATGTCGTCTGTTAGTGCTTTAATCAAGCCGATTTCATGTGCGGTTACTGTGTAAGCGGCAGATAGCTCATTAAACTTTTTAATTTGCATCCAGCCTACGATGGAAGCTGCGACGACAATGAGCGGCTCGATTGGCCAATATTGCCAACTTGGCAAAGCGATACGACTTAAGGCCATCGAACCCGCGATGACGTAACAGGCACCACTTATCCATACCCACATCCGGGAAGCATTGCGATTGGCCTTGGATTTCCGCCTATACCAGCTCCGCTGATCCTCGACACGATTCTTTAGATAATACGCCATTCTGTCTTCGCGGGTTTTAACTCGCACGGCGTCCATGGCCCGGGTGATTTGGTCATTTCCAGACCAATCGTCCGTGATGCGTTTCGCGGTTTCTATGTTTTCGCGAAAAATTGTATTCAGTTGGCCTCGAAACTGCGTCCTTGCTTGTGCATCTTCTCCCTCGAAAGGTGCGGCGTGCATCATATACCGCCAAGTCAATGTTTTGACGCTTTCAGCTAATGCGCGGCATCTATACCACCACTGCTCCGGTTTACTGTGCGCGCGAGCAATGAGGATGACTAATCCAACAACGAAAACTCCCGCGTAAAGCACGTAGTAGATGATATCATTCATGAAGCTCATGGAAAATATCGCTGCAAAAAACAACGCAATGTATTCGCCACGAATTAGCCGCAGAAACGTTCTTTGATACATATTGGAAGCGTTGTCTGCGTCTAGAAATAGCGCAGGGAAATCGTCGTGATTCATCATGCCCCTCCCGTCATCGTCGCAAATATTATTGTTGCGTCCTGCACGGAGAAGCAAGCGCCATCGCGACAGTGCCCTAGAAATGCCAGAATATTCTGGCATGTCCATCCCTCCACGCTTCCGTGTCGGGGCATTGTCATTGACTGCCCTCCGGCTCTCTACAGCTACAGCGCAATGTGGAAGCCCATTCGCCTCCGGGCCGGCGCGGCTGCCGCCGCGTGACCATCAACAAATTTGCTAAGGGCCTTGCCCTCGCGCCAGCAAGGTAAGTGAAACCGTCCGGGGCGGTATCCCCAGCCTTCCGCGCTTCGCTTGTGCAGACCGGGTGATCCCCCTCCACCCCGGCCGCCCTTGCTCGTTGCTACCCCAGTCTCGGCGACGGCCAGAAGGTCAGGCGCGGCGTTCCGCTTCGCTGACCTTCAGACCCGAGGAACAGAGACATGACCAGCCCAGCCGACAGCAACCCCCGCATCTATGTTGCCTGCCTTGCCGCCTACAACAACGGCTATCTGCATGGAGCGTGGATCGACGCGGATCAGGACGCAGGCCAGATCAGGGACGAGATTGCCGCGATACTTGCCCGTTCCCCCGTCGAGGATGCGGAGGAATACGCCATTCATGACTATGAGGGTTTCGAGGGCGTCAGCATCTCCGAATATGCCGGCATCGACAGCGTGGCACGGATGGCTGCTTTCATCGCAGAGCATGGCGCACTTGGCGCGGGCCTGCTGGAGCAGTTCAGCGGCGACATGGACCAAGCCGAATCCACCTTGGAGGACTGCTATCATGGTCA
>ERZ869909.2756-NODE-2756-length-11048-cov-3.813144_pt1 | contig 11048 bp, 12 predicted proteins | sample MGYA00520892_ERZ869909 | MGnify/ENA primary metagenome ERZ869909 (study PRJEB32215, sample SAMEA104723947) | bioreactor metagenome | biome: bioreactor; feature: anaerobic bioreactor; material: water | place: China | collected 2015-03-12 ... | reverse complement strand
ACTCCATAAATCTGTCATTTCTTTTCGACTATATCGTTCTATCATCCTTGTATCCTCCCTAAGCGGTTTAATTGTATCATGTTTTCATAGAAAAAAAGACAAGTTCCCCTGTCTTTTTGAGTTATATTTAATAGGTATATCCGTTTTTTTCAACTGTAACTTTACTCATACGTTGAGCGACCACTGGCATATCTCTACCATCACGTTTGACAGATACAATGCGGTCAGCTTCTTCCATACCAGAAATCACGTTTCCAAAGGAAGCATATTGACCATCCAGATGCTTCGAATCCGCTACCATAATGAAAAATTGGGATCCTGCACTGTTTGGGTCCATGGCACGAGCCATCGAAATCACCCCACGCGAGTGCTTCAAGTCGTTCTTCACTCCATTGGAAGAAAACTCACCTCTTATCTGATAGCCTGGCCCGCCGATTCCAGTGCCTTTTGGGCAACCGCCCTGAATCATAAATCCAGGAATGACACGATGAAAGGTTAATCCATCGTAATAGTTGCTTTCTACAAGTTTGACGAAGTTGGCGACGGTGATCGGTGCAACTTCAGGATACAATTCAATCTGGATCTTTTGACCAGATTCCATTTCTATGGTTACAATTGGGTTCATGTTTTATTCCTCTTTCCATTTTCAAAACAAAGGCAAGAAACGTTCTTGCCATGTTCACTATTCTTCGATTGGTTCAAACAAATCTTTAGTTACGCCGCAAAGTGGGCACATCCAATCATCTGGTACATCCTCAAATGATGTTCCTGGAGCTACACCACTATCTGGGTCTCCAATAGCTGGATCATAAATGTATTCGCAAGCTGTGCATTGGTATCTCATAATATCATGTTCCTTTCTGTTTCTTATACTATATAGTATATCAAATTGAACGGATTATTCAATCAATATCCATTTTTTCATCGGGTCTAGCTAACTCTTTGTACAGCCGTATTTTCCCTCCATCATGCAGCCCTTTTAATACTGCAAGTGTCATCGGGACCAAAAACAAACCTAATGCCCCAAAAAGGCGTACGCCCACAAACATACTCAGAAGTGTCAGTAGTGGATGCAATCCCACTTGAACACCCACAATTCTTGGCTCCATCACCTGACGTACAACCGTTACGATTGCATAAAGGATAAGCATACCCACCCCAACAAAAATATCTCCATTAAAGAAAGCAATAATTGCCCATGGAATCACTACTCCACCTGTACCGATGATCGGGAAGATGTCCAGTATGGCCACAAGGATGGCCACGAGGATAGCCTGGTTAATCCCTAAGATGGTAAACCCTATCGCCAGTTCCACAAAGGTCATGATAATGATAATTAAATAGGATTTTAAGTATTGAATCAATGTGGCTTTAAGGTACAATCGAATATCCAAAATCATCAGATTAACTTTCGCAGGAATCTGAGATTTAAAAAAGGTGGTGATCCGCTCATAATCCACAGCTATAAAAAATGAAGAGATAATCATGATAATGAAACTAACGATAAACAATGGGATTTTGGTTGCAAAGTTAGAGAGTACACGCAATGCCCAGGTAGATAATGAGGTCACAAACGTACTGAGTGATTCCAAAAAATTACCGGAAATATTTGACAGTGTAGCCATGAGTCCCTCATCAAAGCTTGCAATCATTTCGTTGAACCAGTCAAACAGATGATCCAGTAGCGGAAGGATACTTGATTGATAGAGTGAGGGTAAATCATTCATGATGCGACTTATAAATGTAATCAGTTCATAACCAATAAGCCCCACAAACACACCGATAACACCATAAAAAAGCAGCACCACAACAATGGCTACAGGAGCAATGGGTAATTTCGTCGATTTGGATAGTTTTCGGATAATCGGTTTTAGAACAAAGGCAATTAGAAAACCGAGTAAAAATGGTAAAACCAATGGAATCGCATATTTATAAATCACGTAAATGATCGCACTGACGATTAGCCAGAAAAGAAACTGAATGATAAATGCACGTTGCTTATCTAGAGTCACAAAATCACACTCCTTCACTTTTTAATAAGTATATCACACTTTGTCTATTTCTATCATCTCCCAAATAGTTATGATACAATGATTTTGCAAGAAGGTGACAAAGATGAAATATATGCTTATTGTGAATCCGAAAGCAGGAAAAATCAAGTCGAGAAATCGATTGTTTCATCTTGTGAGAACCTTTAATGAAGAAGATCAATGTCACTTGTATGTGACTCAGAAAGCTCATGACGCAACCGAAATGATCAGAAAGTTTTCATCCGACTATGATCGCATTATTACGGTTGGCGGAGATGGAACGTTTAATGAAGTGATCACCGGATTACTTCGATACAAGATTAACCTTCCGATTGGTTATATACCCGCTGGAACTACGAATGACTTCGCCAGATCTCAGCAACTCCCCAAAAAACTCGACCGAGCCATCAAGATGATTCGATACGGTTCTTTATTCCCCGTTGATATTGGGCAATGGAATCAGAACTTTTTCAGTTATGTGGCTTCCATCGGCGCTTTTACAGCTGTAGCATATAACACTCCACAATCTTTGAAAAATCGCTTTGGATACTATGCCTATCTCACGCAGATATTCAAACACATCCCTTCGATTAAACGATATAACATCTCCTACACCTATAACCATCAAAAAATCAGTGAACAGGTTTTGTTTCTTTCCATAAGCAACGCCACTTCCATCGGTGGATTCATTCATTTAAATCCTTCCTCGATTGATTTAAATGACGGGAAACTTGAACTGTTTTACATTCGATATCCTGCTCATCCGATTGATTGGATAAAGGTGTTGTTTGGTGTGGCAACTCGCAATTACTCATCTAAATCATTTTTTCTACTTCCAATCACAGAAACTATAGTAACCGTTGATCCTCATATAACCTGGTGTTTGGATGGAGAAAACATGGGGGAATGTTCTACCGTTCATATAGCAACCCTACAAAATCAGCTGTTCATATTAAAATAAAACTCAAGTCATTCAATGGACTTGAGTTTTTCAATGGCTTCTTTTAACTGATTCAATGCTTTGATAATATTTTCTTTCGGTGTAGCAATATTCATCCGCTGAAATCCACTTCCTTCAGTTCCAAAAATATGACCATCATTAAACCAAAGTTTTGCCTGATTGCGTAAAAAGTCTTGCAACTGCTTGTCATCAAGATTCAGTTGCCTAAAATCCAGCCATACCAGATATAAAGACTGTGATGGCACCCGAACAATCATAGGTAAATGTTTTTGTAAAAAATCATCAATATAGGCGATGGATTGTTCCAAATAGGCATTGAGCTGATTTACATACTCATCCCCATGTGTATAGGCCATTTCAGTGGCAAGGTACGCAAAGCTATTGCCTGCACTAACCCCCAAGGTTTGATAAGGTTTTTGCAACTTTCTTCGTAACACTTCATCCGGCACAATGACCTGACTCAATTTCAGTCCTGCCAAATTGAATGTCTTACTAGCGGCAATGGCTGTTAAAACAAATGGGTGATAACGCTGATCCAGACTAGCTAAAGGAATATGCTTCCCCTGCGAATGAACGATATCCATATGGATTTCATCAGAAAAAATGAGCACCTGATGTTTTAAACAGATTTCCGCCATACTGACCAGTTCATCTTTTGTCCAGACTTTTCCTACGGGGTTATGAGGGGAACATAGCACCATCATCTTGACCTGATGAGTGACAATCGACTGTTCAAGCGCATGCATATCCAACCAATAACTTCTTGAATGTTCATCGTAGGTTAAAGGTTGGTTCACTACCTTGCGTTTGAGTTGCAAAATGCCTTTTCGAAATGGATGATAGACCGGTTGCATGATGAGTACAGCATCTTTTTCATCAGTAAATGCGGATAAAGCCGCATGAAAGGCACTGACGACACCTGGTGTATCAACAATCCACTCTTTGGCAATCTTCCAGTCAAAACGTCGGTTCAACCATGAGGCTACCGATTCAAGATAACTGTCACTGACAAGTCGATAGCCAAAGATTCCAGACTGTGCTTCTTTTACTAAAGCCTCGACGATCTTTTTGTCTGTTTGAAAATCCATGTCTGCCACCCACATGGGAAAGGCTTCTTCATTGACCTTAAATGTTTTGTGTCCATCCCACTTAACAGAATGTGTATTCTTACGATCATTGATCCGATCAAAATCCATCTTCCATTCCCTCCTTAAATATTCATTACTAATAGATATACACTAACACCGATGGCTAAACTCCACAAGGTGCTTTTACTTATTTTATATACAATCGCAATCAGAATCAATGAGATCAGTTGCATAAAAATAGCAGTAACAGAAAGTGTTGTTACGTCCTTAAACCCATAGATCATAAGCATACCTATGGATGCCAACGGGATTTTTTTCGTTGAAAATTGCATCCATGGAGACAACTTATGGTCTTTAAACCATAAAAAAGGTAAAAATCGTGTGGATATTGTCACAAGCGATAGTATCAAGATTGTGATAAGTAATTGATATTGGGTCATCGTCGATTCTCCTTTGATTTATACTCCAACATGATCACAATAAGTATTAGTATCATAGAGAACAGAACGAACTGTGATTTCGGTAAAAAGATTAATGAGAATGTCGTTGCACAAGCACCTACACTTAAGTATGTTCTCGATGACTTATGCTCCCATCGTTGCAAAAACAGTACAAAGAAAAGAGCAGTCAGCACAAAATCTAACCCTTCGATTTGCTTTATCAGAGCACTTCCAATCAAAAAACCGGCGAACGTAGCTATCTGCCAATAAGAATAACAAAGAACACCAATAAGAAGGTAAGTTTTATTCGATGTGTCTTCCGGTAAGGATGATTGAATGGAAAAGGCTTCATCTGCCATGGTATAGATTTGGAAAAACTTTCCAATATGTCGATATGTGTATCGGGGAATCATCGAGATACCATAAAACAGATGGCGCACATTCACAAGTAAAGCCAGTAACATGGCTGAAAACGGATGAAACGCTCCGAGAAACATCGGAATGGCCGCAAACTGTAGGGCACCCGCAAAGATGAGCAGGCTTGAGAGCTGAGTTATAATCAGGGAGTGTCCATTGGATTGCATGATCATTCCATAGGACGCACCTAAAAAAAGATATCCTGCCAACACAGGTAGTGTAAGAATGATTCCCTGTTTCAACCCTTGTTTTTCCATGTTTTCTCCCTTAGATTAAGATTTAGATTATCAGATTTAAAGGGTACAATCAAGCATAAAAGAAAAAGTCCCGAAGGACTTTTAGCTTATTTCAATAATTCATTTACTTTCGCAATATCTCGTTTGCGATGAATGATTGGCGTCTTATCTTCACGATAGACTGGATGCGCTTCATCGAATGGTATGGAATCTTCTTTTTGATAGAGAACTCCAAGTGCCAATCGTTCTGTGTCCAGTGCCAAATCCATAGCTTTACGATAATCTTGTGGATCATGCGTTTCATCGAGCCAGAAAGAATGGTTTTTGTACCATTGGAATGTGTTAACTTTATTGAAGGTGACACATGGATGGAAAATATCCACGATGGCATAACCTTTATGCTCAATCGCCTTTTTAATCATATCTTTGGTACGTTCAATATCTCCAGTGAAAGCACGTCCGACAAAGGTGGCACCCAACGATAGGGCTAATGCCATCGGATTCAATGGTTCATTGTACACACCTGTAATTTGTACTGTTGTTTCCAACCCTTTAGGTGATGTTGGGGAACCTTGGCCTTTGGTTAGACCATAAATCATATTGTTATGGACAATATGTGCCAGGTTCGGATTTCGACGGACATTGTGGATAAAGTGGTTACCACCTTCTCCATACATATCTCCATCTCCACCTTCCGCAATGACAACCAGTTTTGGATTTACCGACTGAATGGCTTGAGCCACGGATAAACCACGTCCATGCAATCCATTAAAGTAGCTTGCATCGATATATTGAGGCATTTTTGCAGCCTGTCCAATTCCTGATGAAAATACGACTTGAGTTGGATCGAGATTCAATTCATTTAATGCCATGATTATTGATTTGCGAAGCGGGAAGTTACCACATCCAGGACACCACGCGATATCGATTTCATGTTCAAAATCAAACTTGCTCATCGTAACACCTCACTTACTCGTTCATTAATCTCTTCGATATTAAATGGTTCTCCGTTATACTTAAGGATTCGATGATCAACTTTAACATCTAACTCCAATTTAAGAATGTTGGTGAACTGGCCTGTGGCATTACTTTCAACCACAACCACGTTTTCAGCCTGATCAAAGTATGATTTCATACTTAATGGTAGTGGGAACGGTTGTTTAACATAAAGATATGCCACATCCTTTTGATCGGTTGTTTCAATGTATTCTTTTAATACACCATAGGTTGATCCCCATCCAACGACCAGTTGCTTATAATTCGCTGGGCCGACAAGTTCGGCCTGCTGATAGTCTTCAAGTAGCAGTTCGCGTTTTGCCAAACGTTTTTCATGCATCTTGACACGAACATCAAAGTCCTCGGTTATTTGACCGGACTCATCATGCTCATCGCTGTCTGCCTTGACAAATCCCTCGCCATATCCTGGGATTCCACGTGGTGAAATAGTGTTTGTCCAATCATAGCGCTTATAGTCTTTTTCAGTTTTGACAACGAAGCTTTCAAGATAGCGGTCGTCAACTTCAAATGGTTCCATTTGTCCCATGGATTCCAACCAGAACTGATCAGATAGGATAAATACAGGTACCTGATATTTATCTGCCAACCAGAAAGCACGTTGAGCAAGATGAATACCATCCTCCAGTTTTCCTGGTGCCAAGACGATGCGTGGGAACTCACCATGCCCCGCATAAACCACAAGATTTAGATCTCCTTGTTCTGTGCGCGTAGGCAATCCTGTCGCAGGTCCTGGGCGTTGAGCCACATGGACAACCGCTGGGTTTTCAGTAATCCCCGCCAAACTGACGGCCTCTGTCATAAGTGCAAAACCGCCTCCGGAAGTTGTGGCTAAACCACGAGCTCCCGCATACCATGCACCAATGACCATGTTCAATGCCGCAATCTCATCTTCTGCCTGTTCAGCCAGTACACCAAACTCTTCACCTTTATTCGCCAAGTACATCAGTACGGTTGTGCCAGGTGACATTGGGTAAGACGCGATGTAATTCACACCACCGGCTAAAGCACCAATACCAAGCGCTGTGTTTCCATCGATAATTTTGTACGATGGTACCGATTCCGGTTTTTCAATGGTTTTAGGCATGTGATAGTTGGTTCCTAGTTCAAATCCCATGTCATAGGCTTCTTGATTGGCTAGAACCATTTTTTCGCCACGATGCTCAAATCTTTTTTCAATGAGTTCATGACCGATATGTCTGGATAGCTTGAGCATACCTGCAATATAACCAAACAAAATTGTATTTGCAAACAAACGGTTACCGGCTTCTTTCGCCAGTTTGGTGAGTTCGAATGTCTCTAGGTTCAGATTGTACTTTTCCTTATCCTCGCTGGTAACAAAATTTTCCTCGCCAAAAACAACGGTATCTTTGGTTAACCGTTTTGGAAGACGATAGAATGAGTTTTTGTTTAATAAGAACAAATAATCAATCGTGTATCGCAATGCATATATCGGCGCGTTGGATACCCGGATCTCGACGGTGTTATTACCACCTCGAACACGAGACATGACCTCCTTTGAAGTGAAAACGTAGTATTCCTTTGACAAAGCTTCTACTAAAAATTCTTCGATGGTTTGAAGGCCTTGTCCCGCTTCACCCGATAAGACAATCGTAAGTGAATCTTTCATGAGTTTAAAAACCCCTTTCTAAAACTTTGTATTCGACATCTGCCTGATTTCATCCATCATAAATATCTGTGTTCACCTTTGACCTGAATCATGATTTCTTTATGAGAAGATAATTTTAGTATAACAAATTGATTTTTCCTTTCAATCAAGATGCTCACTAAATGAAACTACTGGGCATTCTTTATCGATTCGTGTACAATGAAGACAGAAAATCATGGAGGATACATATGAAAAAATTGGTTTTACTCGTTATACTATCACTACTGCTAGTAGGTTGCATGCCAACTGTCGCAACAGAAAGTTCCCCCTCAGGATTCTTTTTGGGAATCTGGCATGGTTGGATTGCTCCATTATCGCTTATCTTTGGTTTCTTCGATCGCTCAATCCGCATCTATGATCCAAATAATATTGGCTGGTGGTACGATTTTGGTTATTATATGGCCATCATCTCTGGATTTGGCGGTTTGCAACTAGCTCGCAAAAAAAAATAACTCAAACTACCTCCTAAACAAAAAAGTGCACTTGCACTTTTTTAGTTGTATCAATCGTCATCATCGTCATCATCGTCATCATCGTCGTCATCATCATCGTCGTCATCATCATCGTCGTCATCATCATCATCGTCATCATCATCATCGTCGTCATCATCATCGTCGTCGTCGTCAGATCTTAAAATAATCTTCCTTAGCAATGAACGCATTGAGATTTTTCTATTAGCATCTATTTCTACGAGAAACTCTTCCTCTTGAAGTCTAATGACAAACTGATACACCACGGGGTGCTGATTTAGCATAACATTGGAAGAAATGATTTCGCTAAACTCGTAGTCTTCTCGCAAAATCTCAAGTGCTTGCTCGTAGGTTAATATCTCATCTACGTTTTGACGTTGTTCTTCCGGGACATAAGCAAACTCTCTGGAAAGATTCGGTGTTGTGACTTGAGTCAACCATGAAATAGTTGTATCGTTCAGAATCAATCCGGCTCCTAAAACCATGCCAACAAGAATTAGAGCAAGGTTATGTATAATCTTACGCATATGAATCACCTGACTCTCTTCGTTTCCGATATGAATCAATCGTCATTCCAACACGCTTTTTAAACTGGGTATAAAAGTACCGACTATCCGAATAACCCACCATCTCACTGATTTCTCGACCGGAGAGTTCAGTATCATCCAAATATTTCTTCGCCTCTTCAATTCTTCTGAGAATCAAGTACTCATTGAGGGCCACCTTTTCTTCTTCCTTAAATACCTGCCGGATATATCCAAGTGAGAAACCAAGATCATTTGCCATCTGCTCGAAGGAAAACTCAATGTCAAAACCATGTTCATCTAAGTACTCAACGATTTGAAAATGTAAAGATGTCTTAGGGGTAGCAAACTCCGATTGAGACATTGACTCATATAAAACAATGTTTGTATGAGTCAATGTCGAGGCATATTGAGCAGCAGCATGGGCAAATCGGATATTTTTCTTAATATCATCAAAATTATCCATCAGCAAGCTAGCACCAAAGTATCGATCTTTATACTCTTTGAGCAGTGGTAAATCTGATGTTGAAAGTAGATTAACTGAAGTATTTACATCCTCCATAATCCATGAACTAAAGAACGGATCATCTTTGTCCATTGCCACTTCAAACAATGAAACTACCACATAGACGGGAAATTGAATATCCAATGCCTCTTCATTTACTAATACACCATGAAGCAAGAGTTCACGTTTGGCTAACTGATGTCCCTGAATACTTAAGTCACTCATCGCCTGTTCAATCATCTGATACTCATTTGAGTTCTTCTGAAACTGAGTGTTCTGTGTGATTCTCTGAATCACTTTCTTTAATGGATCATAAAAACGTTTAGCTGATATAATCCCTACAACCAAGTTCATCAGTGCAAAAATAGCAAATAAAGCAATGACCCAACGATTTGCCTGACTTACAGCTTGTGTAACCACGGTGTACGGCGTTATATGAAAAAAGGCAAACTGTAACTGCTCCGATTTCTTTATGAGTACCAAAGATTTTATTCCATTAAAATCCGTAATCATAGGTTCTGTTGTGTCCATAAGATACATTGAACTTTCAACTTCAATATCCATGGGCACTATTTGACCAAGCCAGGTCGATGAACTATCCGCAACGACCACCTTTGACGGATTGACGATAAGTGTATTCGAAGCGGAATGTTCAGAAGCAAACATGGATGAAAATGACTGCTCATCAATATCTACTAAAAGTGCATACTCAAGTTCACCATGTGCATTAGAAATCCCAAAGTACGTGGATAGCACTGGTTTTCCTTGCAATGTTCGATGTGAAAATACCTCAAATCTATTTCTTGCTGGGCTTCTCATAATCTGATCAATAAAATACAGATAATATTCATCCTGTAATGTATTCGCATCCAATACCTGTCCATTGGATGTCATCAGACGTTGACTTCGCAAATCAAAAAACGTTAACTGATACACCAGAGGATCACTGATTGTGGCGGCTTGCAAAAGCCTGGCCAAAGCGGATCTTTGGCTTTCAAGTGGATTTGATCGATAGGAAACCATTAAATCATGATGATTAAACATATAGTAATATTCCGAGTATAAATCATCAAGAATGGACTCAGAACTTCGAAAGGTTACATCCAACGATTCTTTTGCGACTTCAATTTTTTGAGATACATAAAATGAAGAAATAAAGCGTGAAAAAGCAAATGACAAAAGACCTGTTAACACAAGTCCACTCACAACATAGGTTATCACCATTTCCTGATAGACACTTTTCTTTCTGTTTTGCTTCATACTGCTCTCCTACTTTATATTATATCACTAGAGTAACTACTAAATAAAACGATTATGCACCAAGATGATTGATGCATAATCGGCTATGATTTAATCGTCTATTTCAAACTCAAGTATAACACCTGTAACTGCATGAATCTTTAACTCATACTCGATATCTCCATACTCAAACTCCAGTTCGTAGTGAGGTGGGAAATCATCATCCTCAAACTCAATTTCTTCCAAACGTGCACTACCCACTTTGGTTCGTGCAATTTCGATGGCTCTTTCTTTACTGATGTACGTTTGCGTAGTGTTTGTCTGGCTATCGACTCTCTTTATCGTTTCTTTATCCAATTCCAACACTTTCCCACTACGTGCATCTATCTCTACTTCCACTTTCATCGTTTCTGATTTCAGTTTTACTTCATACTCAACATCATCGTCATCATCAT
>ERZ869909.2755-NODE-2755-length-11056-cov-5.191730_pt1 | contig 11056 bp, 12 predicted proteins | sample MGYA00520892_ERZ869909 | MGnify/ENA primary metagenome ERZ869909 (study PRJEB32215, sample SAMEA104723947) | bioreactor metagenome | biome: bioreactor; feature: anaerobic bioreactor; material: water | place: China | collected 2015-03-12 ... | reverse complement strand
GCATTGAAACCGATCAGCAGGTGCAGGCAGTAGCTTAAATCACCCCGGAAACTGTCCAAGTGTTGGGGGGTAGCTCAGGAATCGCCGCTTGAGGCGTCAGATCACGGGGCATCCGAGCGACTGGATGCCTATGGAATAGTTGCCCAGGCGGGCTCCGCCGTCAAGAAGTGGTCTCTTCCATAGCAAATACAGGGTCGGCCACGGCGGCGCCCTCACCGTCCTCAAGACGAGATCCTAATTCCCAAGCGGAAGGCCCGAACATTATCTACGAGGTCGCTATCGCGCCTCCACGGCTGGCGAGAGAGAGGTCCTTCCGCCTGGGCTCGCCCCCTCGAAGAAGGGGCGATAGGGTTCGCCGGATTTGATCACGGCGTGAATGGTGCGGCCCATCTTCGCGGCGACGGCGGTGTAGGCCTTGCGGCGCAGATCGGGGTTGTGGCGGTCCTGCGTGATGTAGCGCTCGAACTTGTCGCGAAAGCTGTTGGCAGGCTTCAGCACGGCGGCCTGTCCGGCGATCCAGAGCGTGCGGCGCAGACGGGCGTTGCCGTATTTCGAGATCCTGCTTCTGCCGCGGAACAGGCCAGACTGCACCGTCGCGAGATCCATGCCGCAGAACTTCAGGAACTGACGGTGATGAGGGAAGCGTCGCAGATCGCCCGCCTCGGCCAGGACGGTGAGCGCATTGACCGGACCTATGCCCGGGATCGACCGCAGCAGCTGGTAATCGAGATGGTCGCCGAGAAGCTCGGTGGCGCGCGCCTCGATAGCGTTACGGCTCTGGATCAGGCTGCGTCCCTGCGCCAGCACAAGACGAAACATGCGGATCGCATCCGAGTCCGGCGTGACCGGGAGGCCGACGGAAGTCCTTGACGTCTCGTAGATATCCCCCAGAAGCGCTGCCTTGCTGACGCGACGCCCAATCACCGGCCAGGCAGCCGCGACGAAGGCGGCCTTGTCCATGGCGGTGATCATGTGCGGCGACGGAAAGGCTTCGAGGAACGCCAGGAACCAGTCGCCGCGCGAGCTGCGATGGAAGCGGTCGGCCTCGGGAAAGTAGAGCGGAAGGTAGTGCGTCAGGATGCGATGCCACAGCTCGGTCTTGGCGCGCGCAACCATCTCGTAGGTCTTCGACAGTTCCTGGATGTCGCTGGTGCCGGCCACCAGCGGATCGTGGAAGACCTGGACGGCGCCGATCTGGAGCATGTGCAGGATCACCTGCGCGTCTTTCGGGTCGTTCTTGTCCCAGCTGTTGTGCAGCGCCTCGCGTGTGCGGGCGAGCGCCACCGAGGAGACCAGCTTCAGCTCAAAACCGGCAGCCCCGAGGGCATACATCAGGGCCCGATGGTAGTTGCCCGTCGCCTCGAACCCGATTGTGACGGGCAACTCGAAACCGCCGAGGGCCGCGATCAGGCGCTGGTAATCGCCAGCGGAGTTCAGCACCGTCATCCTCCGACGGCGCATCTTGCCGGGCACGGCGATCAGCACCTCATGACGGCTCTTGGAAATGTCGATGCCTACCAGAATGCGGGCATCCGTCGTATGCTTGGCCTTGGTCATAGCCGGGTCTCCTCGATGGTGTGGTTCGCAAAACCACCATAGAGACCTGAGCCCCGGTTATGGCCGCCCGCTGCGCGATTGGAGGGCTCCGCGCGCGGCCATAACCTTCCGCAGCGCTCCATTCCCAACATGCTATGGCACGGAACTGACCTCGAACGCGATCCTGAGATGGTGCGCCGAGCAGAAGATCGAATGGCATTACATCGCGCCGGGAAAGCCAATGCAGAACGGCTTCGTGGAAAGCTTCAATGGTCGAATGCGGGACGAGTTCCTGAATGAGACGCTGTTTCGCAACATCGCCCACGCGCGCGATCTAATCGCCGAATGGGTCACCGACTACAACACCGAACGGCCGCACTCGGCCCTCGGATACCAGACCCCAGCAGGTTTCGCCCTGCATCTGGCAACCGCAATCACCCGTCCCGCTGCGCAACATGAAAGCTCCGCGCGCCGGGTGATTGCTCAACACACGCCGAAGCGCGTAAATGACCAACGGGCTCCGGTCGCGGCTGGGTGAAAGTTCAGTGGCAGGTCAGAGCCTGCATGATGCTTTCCGCGCGATCCCGCCGCGCCAGGCCCAGTCAACAGCAGATCTTTTGAACGGGGAAAGGCGCGGCCAATAAGTCTTGGTTCGATCTGGCCTCGGCTGGCAACCTTGTCAACGGAAAGGGCGACTTGATCTGCGCCTTGGCAAGCGTGATGACCATGACCAAACCCTTTGAAAGATCTGCGGCGAGGCCAGCGGCACCGAAGGGGCACAGAACCCGGGGCCTCGCTATGCCCAGCAATGCTCGGGGCCTCGGCCTCCGCATGCGCAGCACCTCCGAGAACGACGAAAAGTCTGGTCGCCGGCGCAGCGTCGACGCGCAGCGGAAAGCAGCACAAACTGACCCGCGCCAGTTGTGGTTTGGCGATTGCATGGAATGGCAGGGAATTCTTGCGCGTGCGGGGGGCGGGCGATGAGACGTGCCGCAGCCCGAGCCCAACTGGAACGCCTACGCAGCGCACGGCTGAAGGTCGCCGTCCTGATGCAGGATGAGCCGGCCTATGCGCCGATCTTCGCCCGCCTGGAAAGGGAGATCAAGAATATAGAGTCGATGCAGTCCGGCGACGTGATCGAACGGGCGCGGGCAATCGCCCGTCAGATGGCGATTGCCTGAACCACGCGAGACAGGTGGTCGAGATCGGCGCCCTTTCCATAGCGCTCCCGCGTCAGCCGATGACCGAACAGATCGCGCCGGATCCGGTCATCGATGTCGGCGGCCAGCATCCGGTCTTCAAAGGCATGGCGAAGGGAATAGAGCGAATGTCCCGGTGATTCCATCAGCTGATTCTCGCGCAGGTATTTGTTGACCGTGGCTGACAAGGCCGGGTTGTCGGCGTAGCGCGGGAAGCCGTCGGGGCATTGCCGGAAGGCTTCAAGGCTGACTCCGGCAAGCGGAATGACACGGCGCGCATAGGCCGATTTCAACTGCCGCCCCACGGGTTCGATGGAAATATGCGGCACTTTGTGGTCGAGCCTGATCTGGGCCGCTGTCAGGGACGCGCCCTCGCTGGGCCGATAGCCGGTATTGACCATGCCCAGCAGGATGCAGCGGGCCTCCAGGTTCAGCCCGTCCAGTGCTCCCGGGGCCAGCAGTTTGTCCTTGATCCAGGCGACGCTGAACGGCGGGCGCGTCCTCTTCTCGCCTTCCTTGAAGGAAAGATCGGTCAGGGGCAGCACCAGACCCAGCCGCTTCATCTTGTTGACCGTCTTGAGCACATCGCCAAGGTGGATCAGGTCCTTGTTTCCGCTGTTGGGTGTCAGACCTTCGGCCTCCATGCGCTCGATCCACCAGTTGCGAAAATCCAGCATGTCATCGCCCGAGATATCGGCCAGCGCCTTGTCGCCCACCACGGCGAGGAAGTTCTTCACCGCCTTGATGCGCGGGTTGCGCCAGCGACGAAGCTGATCCTCGCTCTTGCCGCGGATGCGGTCTTTCGCGATCTCCCAGTAGATATCCAGAGCCCGGCTGACTGTGATCTTCGGCTGCTCGGCCCCACCCAGCAGGGCCACCGCCTCCTTGCGATCGGGTTCGCCATTGCGCAGCGGCACGGCCTCGATACGCTCCAGCAGGTCTTCACGGGGTAGGCTGGCCACCTGTGCCGCGGGCAGGTAGCGATATCCCCGTGCCGAAGCCAGTTCGTTTGCCGCCTTGAACCGCCTCTCGGCGTCCCTTGTATCGCCTGCCAGCCGTGCTTCCCAGCCCTCGATCAGGTGCTCCCAAGCCACCGAGGCCTTGTTTCTGGCCACGGTCTCGGAATCTGTATGCAGGCTGATCCAGACCATTCCGCGGGTCTCGACGCGCTGATAGCGTGTGGGGACGCGCTTGCGGAGGTGATATGTGGAGCCGCGCATGATGATGCTCATATCTGTTCTCCGCAACGAGATTGTGCAGCAAAATGTGTAGCAAAATGTGCGGCAAGGCAAGCCGAAAGAAATGACGAGCGCGGGCCATGGCCCGGTTTCTTTTTAATATCAATGCGTTGATGATATTGCCGATCAAGGGATCTGGCGGAGACGATGGGATTCGAACCCACGAGACGGTTTCCCGTCTACTCCCTTAGCAGGGGAGCGCCTTCGACCACTCGGCCACGTCTCCACCGCCGGCAATACAAGTGATTGGCGGGGGGATACAAGAGCAAATCCGTCCCGGCGTGGAAAGTTCTGTGGTGAAGGGCGGTTGCGCCGGCGGGGCGGTGGTGCCAGCCTGCGGGCATGGCGGCGCCTTTGGGCGGTTTCATGGTGGAGCGATGGATGGGTGGCCGGTGAGCGCGGAGGAGTTGTTTCTGGCTGAACTGCGCGAGCGGTTGTTTGCGCATTTCGTCGGCGGCTGCTGGCGGGTGCCGCTGGCGGAGCGGCATCTGCCGGTGCTGCCGGGCAAAGAAGCGCCCGGGGCAGGGGGTGCGGCAACCGGGCTGGGGCAGATCGTCTGTGCCGGGGCGGAGGATATTGCCCGGGCCCGAGCCCTGCTGGGCGGCGATTGTGCAGCGCACGAGGCATTTCGCGCGGCGCTGGCCGAGCGTGCGGGCGTGCTGGAGACGCTGCGCCAGGTTGAGGGCGGGCCGGTGGCGCCGGAGGGATTCGCCGTGCCTGATGCGCTGCCAGCCTTGCCCGGACCCGGGGGTGTCTGGGTGCTGCTTTCGGCGGCGGGCATGCCGCCGCAGGATCTGGCGGCGCTGCTGATTGCCGGGGCGCGGGCCGGCGGCATGATCTGGAAACCGGCCCCCCGGGCGGCGGCCTCGGCGCATTTGCTGATGGAGGCGCTGGGACCCTTGGCCGGCGGGCGGCTGGCGATGGTGCAGGGCGATCATGCCACCGGCGGGCTGCTGGCCGGGGCGGGGGCGCTGATCTGGGCCAGCCCCGCGCCACCGCCGCCGGATCTGCCAACCCCTATGTTCAGCCTTCGGCCCAGAGCGACGGGCCGCCGCTGATACGCTCGTCGATCGGGCCGATGGCTGCCTCGTCCTTGCCGGCATAATCGAAGGCGCTCAGCAGGCGCTGCAGCGCCGCGATCCGGGCGCGATACTTGTCATCGGCGCGGATCACCGTCCAGGGGGCATGGGGGAAGCTGGTCTCGTTCAGGGTGCGGGCGATGGCGCTGGTATAGGCATCCCATTTGCCCAGGCCCTGCACATCGATCAGCGAGAGCTTCCATTGTTTCAGCGGATGGCTTTCGCGCGCCAGCATGCGGCGCAACTGCTCGGCGCGGCTGACATTGAACCACAGTTTGATCAGATGCAGCCCGTCCTGGGTCAGCGTGCGCTCGAAATCCGGCAGTTGGACATGGAATCGGGCGTTTTCCTCGGGCGTGCAGAAACCGAAGACCGGCTCGATCACCGCGCGGTTATACCAGCTGCGATCCATCAGCACGATCTCGCCGGCGCTGGGCAGATGCGCGACATAGCGCTGAAAGTACCATTGCCCGCGCTCGCGCTCGGTGGGTTTGGACAGCGCCATGATACGCGCCGTGCGGGGATTGAGGTTTTCCGTCACGCGCTTGATGGCGCCGGTCTTGCCGGCGGTATCGCGGCCCTCGAAGATCACCACCAGCCGGGTGCCGCTCTGCTCGACCCAGCCCTTGAGCTTGACCAGCTCAAGCTGCAGCCGCTTCATATGCGCCTCGTAATCGGCGCGTTTGAGCCAGCGTTCATAGGGGAAATCCGGGGTGATGATCTCGCGCTTGCCGCTGCCGGTGATCGCCGCGCGCAGCGCCTCGGGGGCTTCTTCGGCCAGATAGCGGGAAATGGCGCCGTCAAAGGGCAGGGTCATGCGGGCTCCGGTCGGTTATGGCTTCGGCTGGGGCCAGCCTAGGCCGCGCCCGACGGCTTGCCAAGCGCCGGTTGTCGGGGCACCATCGCCGCCGAAGCCAGCCCGAGGCCGCCGCCCGCCATGTCTGCTACTGATGAACCGATCTCGACCATCCGCAACCTCGGCCCGGCCAGCGAGGCGGCCTTTGCCCGCGCCGGCATCCATGGCGCCGCCGCGCTGCGCGAGATGGGCGCCGACGCCGCCTATGCCGCGCTGCTGAAAAGCGGTGAGCGGCCGCATTTCATCGGCTATTATGTGCTGGTCATGGCGCTGCAGGGCCGGCCCTGGAACGATTGCCGCGGCGCCGAGAAGGACGATTTGCGCAAGCGGTTCGATGCGCTGAAAGCCGCCCATGCCGGCAATCGGGGGCTTGCCGGGATCGAGGCGATCCTTGATGAGATCGGCGTGGTGAAACCCGGCAGCCGACAGGGGAAATGATGCGTTTTGTGGCGATCCTTCTGGTTATGGCCCTGGCGGCTTGTGGCGGCGGCGGCGGGCGCGAGGGGTTTGATGTGCCGCTGCATCGCGGTGAAACGCCCGAGCTGCGCACCATGATCAACCGCGCCGCCATCGAGCATGACATTCCACCGGCGCTCTTGCACCGGGTGATCCAGCGCGAAAGCAACTACCGACCAGCGGCGCGCAACGGGCCCTATTGGGGGATGATGCAGATCCTGCCGCAGACAGCGCGCACGATGGGCCATCGCGGCCCGCCCGAGGAACTGCTCGATCCCGAGGTCAACCTGCGCTACGCCGGGCGCTACCTGCGCGGTGCCTGGATCGTGTCGAACGGCAATATCGACCGTGCGGTGCAGCTCTATGCACGGGGCTATTACTACGATGCCCGCGACCGCTGCCTGCTGGTGCAAACCGGGCTGGCCGCGCGTGAGGTCAACCGCCGCTGCCGCTGACCGCAAGGCCGAACGAAAAAGGGCGGCCCCGAAGGACCGCCCCGAACATTCGCAACTGGCGGGGGCTCAGCCCACCAGTTCCAGCCCCGAGAAGAAGAAGGCGATTTCCTGCGCGGCGGTTTCCGGCGCGTCGGAGCCATGCACCGAGTTCTCGCCGACCGAGAGCGCGAATTCCTTGCGGATCGTGCCTTCATCGGCCTGGGCGGGGTTGGTGGCGCCCATCACTTCGCGGTTCTTGGCGATGGCGTTTTCGCCTTCCAGCACCTGCACGACAACCGGCGCCGAGGCCATGAATTCGCACAGCTCGCCATAGAAGGGGCGCTCCTTGTGCACTTCATAGAACTGGCCGGCCTGGGCCGGGGTCAGATGGATGCGCTTCTGGGCGATGATGCGCAGGCCGGCATCCTCAAACTTGGAATTGATCTTGCCGGTGAGGTTGCGGTTGGTGGCGTCGGGCTTGATGATCGACAGGGTGCGTTCGATGGCCATGATGGAACTCTCGGTCAGGGGGCGCCGGCCCCCGGGGTTAAACTGCGCGCGCTCCCTAGCATGCCGGTCAGGCTTTGAAAAGCGCCCCCGACCGCGCTTGCCGCCCTGTTCCCGCCAACCCTTTCCCGCCGCCCCTTGACGCAAGCCGGGGCATCGGGCAAGCCCGGCGCATGTTGAGCATTACCGATCTGAGCTATTCCATCGACGGGCGCCCGCTGTTGCAGGGCGCCTCGGCGCGTATTCCCACCGGGCACAAGGTGGGGCTGGTGGGGCGCAACGGCTCCGGCAAGACCACGCTGTTCCGGCTGATCCGGGGTGAGCTGGTGGCCGAGGGCGGCGCTATCAGCCTGCCCAGCCGCGCGCGGATCGGCGGCGTGGCGCAGGAGGTGCCCTCATCGGCGACCTCGCTTCTGGATACCGTGCTTTCCGCCGATACCGAACGCGCCGCGCTGATGGCCGAGGCCGAGACCGCCACCGACCCCGCGCGCATCGCCGAGGTGCAGGCGCGGTTGGCCGATATCGACGCCTGGTCGGCCGAGGGGCGGGCCAGCGCGATCCTCAAGGGGCTGGGCTTCACCGCCGAGGAAATGCTGCAACCCTGTTCGGATTTCTCGGGCGGCTGGCGCATGCGCGTGGCGCTGGCCGGAGTTCTTTTCGCGCAGCCCGATCTGCTGCTGCTGGATGAGCCCACCAACTATCTGGACCTCGAAGGCGCGCTCTGGCTGGAAAGCTATCTGGCGAAATATCCCCATACCGTGATCATCATCAGCCATGACCGCGGGCTTTTGAACCGCGCGGTCGGCGCCATCCTGCATCTGGATGAGCGCAAGCTCACGCTCTATCAGGGCGGCTATGATACTTTCGCGCGCACCCGTGCCGAACAGCGCGCCGTGCAGGCCGCCGAGGCCAAGAAACAGGATGCGCGGCGCGCGCATCTGCAAAGCTTCGTTGACCGGTTCAAGGCCAAGGCATCCAAGGCCCGTCAGGCGCAGAGCCGCGTCAAGATGCTGGAAAAGATGCAGCCGATCACCGCGCCCGCCGAGGCCGCGAAACATGTCTTCACCTTCCCCGCCCCCGAGGAGCTTTCGCCGCCCATCGTGCATATCGAAAGCGCATCGGTCGGCTATGGCGGCCCGCCGGTGCTGCGCAAGCTGAACCTGCGCATCGATCAGGATGACCGGATCGCGCTGCTGGGCCGCAACGGCGAGGGGAAATCGACGCTTTCGAAGCTGCTGGCCGGCAAGCTGGAGGCCGAGGGCGGGCGCATCGTGCGCGCCGCCAAGCTGCGGGTGGGCTATTTCGCCCAGCATCAGGTCGATGAGCTGCATCTGGACGAGACGCCGCTTCAGCATATCATGCGCCTGCGCCCCAATGAGGGCCAGCCCAAGCTGCGCGCGCGGCTGGCGGGGTTCGGCCTGATGGCCGATCAGGCCGATACCGTGGTGGCGCGGCTCTCGGGTGGGCAGAAGGCGCGGCTCAGCCTGCTGCTGGCCACCATCGACGCGCCGCATATGCTGATCCTCGACGAGCCGACCAACCACCTGGACATCGAGAGCCGCGAGGCGCTGGTCGAGGCGCTGACCGCCTATTCCGGGGCGGTGGTGCTGGTCAGCCATGACATGCATCTGCTGTCGCTGGTCGCCGACCGGCTGTGGCTGGTCAAGGATGGCGGTGTCGCCCCCTACGAGGACGACCTTGAGACCTATCGCAAGCTCCTGCTGGGTGCCGATCAGCCCTCGCGCGAGCCGCGCCGCGCTGCCGTGCGCAAGCCGCTGGGCCGCGAGGCGCTGGCTGCGCTGCGTTCAGAGCTGAAGAAGAGCGAGCAACGTGTTGCAAAGCTTGAAGAAATGCGCAGCAAACTGGCCAAGAAGCTGGCCGATCCGGAGCTCTATGAGGCTGATCGCAAGGGCGATCTGGGGGTCTGGAACGCCAAATATGCCGAGGTGATGGAAGCCCTCGATCGTGCCGAGGCGCTCTGGATGAAAGCCGCCCAAGCTATTGAAGAGGCTGAGAAAGAAATGTCTGTCAATTAATTGACTGACATTAAGTTCCGGGATTCTCCCGGCAATCAGGCGAGGATTGTCCATGCTGACCGATCCGACCTTTCTGGCCGCGGCTTTCGTGACGCTTTTCGTGGTCATCGACCCGATCGGGCTGGCGCCGCTCTTCATCGCGCTGACCGGCGGCATGAGCCCGGCGCAGCGCCGCGCGGTGGGGCTGCGGGCCTGTATCGTGGCGACGATTCTGCTGACGGTCTTCGGTCTGGCCGGCGAGATCATTCTGGCCGGGATCGGCATTTCCATGCCCGCCTTCCAGATCGCCGGGGGCATCCTGCTGTTTCTGACCGCGCTTGACATGCTGTTTGATCGCCGCTCCGAGCGCCGCGCCGGCCATGCCGCCGAAGTGCCCGACCCGTCGGTTTTTCCGCTGGCGATGCCGCTCATTGCCGGGCCGGGGGCCATGGCCTCGATGATCCTGCTGGTGGGGCAGACCGGCTGGGAATGGCAGGGCGTGCTGGCGGTGCATCTGATCATGCTGGCGGTGGTGGGGCTGGGCTTTCTGCTGTTTCTGGTGGCGATTCCGCTTGAGCGCGCGCTGGGGCGCACCGGCACCATGGTGGTCACGCGGCTTCTTGGCATGCTGCTGGCGGCGCTGTCGGTGCAGTTCGTGCTCAACGGCATGCGTGGCGCGGGGCTGTTCTGAGCACCGCTTTCTGCCGCAACCGTGATGCTTGGGGCCGCCTTTCCGGTGCGCCGGGGCTTTGCCATCGCAGCCGCAATGCCTAGGTTGGTCGGGTAAGGTGCAACACGCCCGCGCCCGCGACGCCGGTATCGGCCTTGCGCGGCAGGGGCCAGCGGAGGATGCCATGACCGAAGGGCTTTCCAGCGACGAGATCGCGCGGATGGTCTATCTGGTGCTGCTGGGAACGGTGCTGGCGGCCTATGCGCTGGTGGCGATGCGCCATCAGCTGGGGCAGGCGCTGCGGCATCTGTTGCTCTGGGCGCTGCTCTTCACCGGCGTCGCGGCGGCCTGGGGGCTGTGGCAATCGACCGGCATGTTCACCACCGCGGTGCAGCAGACCAGCGGCGAGGCGATCGAACTGGCGCGGGGCCGCGATGGGGCCTTTCGCGTCACGCTGGAGGTGACCGGCGCGCCCGGCACCGCGCCGCAGCCGGTGCGTTTTGTCGTCGATACCGGCGCCACCGAGGTGGTGCTGACCCGCGCCGATGCCGAGGCGCTGGGCTTTCGTGCGCAGGATCTGGCCTTTCTGGGCACCGCGCGCACCGCCAATGGCGTGGTGCGCACCGCCAGCGTGCGGCTCGACAGCGTGCGCATGGGCGAGCGCGAGGTGAGCAATGTGCGCGCGCTGGTCAATGAGGGCGAGCTGCATGTCTCGTTGCTGGGCATGGCCTTTCTGGACCGTTTCGCCCGGATCGAGATGACCCGCGACCGTCTGCGGCTGGAATTCTGAATCCGGCCGCGGCTGGCCTCAGGCCGGGCTGGCAGCACGGGCGGCGCGGGCGCGCACGCAGGGCACACCGCCCTGGGCCTGCAACAGCGCCCGTCCCGGGCTTTCCAGCGCCAGCAGCCCTTCCAGCCCGGCGTTGCAATCGACCAGATCGCCGAGCATCAGCGGATCGAGCGAGGCATAGAAAGCCTCGATGGCGCGGGCCAGATGGCTGGACATGCGGCAATGATCCTTGAGCGGGCAGGTATTGTCGGGCGAAAAACACTCGATGAAGGGCAG
>ERZ869909.2754-NODE-2754-length-11057-cov-5.222222_pt1 | contig 11057 bp, 13 predicted proteins | sample MGYA00520892_ERZ869909 | MGnify/ENA primary metagenome ERZ869909 (study PRJEB32215, sample SAMEA104723947) | bioreactor metagenome | biome: bioreactor; feature: anaerobic bioreactor; material: water | place: China | collected 2015-03-12 ... | reverse complement strand
CATTGAAACCGATCAGCAGGTGCAGGCAGTAGCTTAAATCACCCCGGAAACTGTCCAAGTGTTGGGGGGTAGCTCACGGCAAGGTGGAACTGAGCGCCTTTGCCCAAGGCATCCGCCCGGTCGAGATCGTCGAGGAACTGCCGGCGAGCGGCAATGCCGAGGGCCGCACGGTGGTGCTGACCACGGATGGCAAGCTCTATCGCTACCACGATGGCGACTGGACAGCGGCCGTGGCGGCCGGGGATGTCGCGGGCCAGATCACGGCCAATCAGATTGCCGCCAATGCGGTGACTGCCGGCAAGATCGCCGCCGGGGCGGTATCGGCCAGCGAGATTGCGGCCGGGGCCATCGTGGCCTCGCGCCTGGCGGTGGGCGATATCACCAACCTGGTCGGCACCGCCGACATGACCGACGAGGATTACTGGTCGCAGCCCGCCGGGGTGAGCTTCCAGAACGGCGGCGGCGCCTGGCAATCAGCGCGCCTGGTGCGGCTGCAAGGCGATGGCGCTGCCTATGTGGTTTCGGTGGGCCAAACCTTCGAGGTCGAACCCGGCAGCTCGCTCTATCTGAGCTATAACGCCCGCATCGTTTCCGGCACCGGCTCGGTGTTCGTCGATGTGCAGACCTCGGCAAGCGCGGATTTCTCAAGCTCTTCGTTTCTCAATGTCGGCACTGTCACCTCGACCAGCATCACCAACCGCGCCGGCACCATCACCGTGCCGGCCGGGCATCGCTACGCGCGGGTGCGGCTGATCAAGGGCAACAACGGCAGCACGGATTGCTTCATCGGCAAGGTGGTCTGCCGGGTGGCGGCCGGGGGCGAGCTGATTGTCGATGGTGCCATCACCGCCGGCAAGATCGCCGCCGGCACCATCACTGGCGACCGGCTGGTGGCGGGCACCATCACCGGCGGACTTCTGGCCGCCAGCGGCATCATCACCTCGGCCGCCCAGATCGGCAATGCCGTTGTCACCAATGCCAAGATCGCCAACGCGGCGGTGACCAATGCCAAGATCTCCGGCGCGATCCAGTCCGACAACTTCTCCTCGGGCAGTGCCGGCTGGCAGATCAACAAGAACGGCAATGCCCAGTTCAACAATCTCATCGTGCGCGGCAGCCTGGTGGTGGGCGCGGTCTCCGACATCGAGCAGCAGTATCTCTCCAGCGATTACCGCTGGACGAATACCGGCTGGACGACACGCGCGACCATCACCTTGGGGGCGGTTGATCCGACCGACCTGTGGCAGATGCATTTCACCGGGCAGATGCGTCGCCTTGCCTCGGGCACGGAGTGGATCAATGCCGAAATCGCCGTCGAGCGTCGGGTGCAGATCAGCGGCACCTGGCAGGGCTGGGATTCTGTCACCTATCACAACAACAACTGGACCACGGCCTGGCACCATTACAACGAAAGCGAGTCGATTAGCGGTGACTTCACTAATGTCCAGTATCGGGTGCAGCAGAAGGTGCAATGGAATGGCGATGTCGCCGGCAACAACTACCGGCGCATCGCGCTGAGCGCGCGGAAGATCACCCGATGATTGCCTATGCCCTTCTCAAGCCGAATGGCTGCATTGACCTGGCCGGCATCTCGCGCCAGCCGCCGCCGGGATACGTGGTGCTGCCGCCCGGGCTGACGCCCGAGTTCGCGCCGCTCCTGATGCACCAGGAGGGCCAGTGGCTGCCCCGGCCGGAACTGCCCCCGGTGGCGCTGACCGGGGCGGGCTTTGCCATTGTCGATTGCCCCGAGGGCGTGACGGCCGAGGTTTTTGATGCTGCAACCGGCGTGCTGCTGGGTCGGGCGATCAGCGAGGGCGGATCGCTCGATGTCGAAACCCCGGACCCGGGCATCTACCGGGTCGAGCTGATCGCGCCCGAGCCTTTCGTGGCGCCTGACCCTTTCCACTACAGCGTCGAGGAGCCGCATGCAGATCCGCAGGAATGAGGCGGCCATTGCCGCAGCCCGCGCCGAAGCGATGGCCCGCCATCGTGCCGCCGCCATCGCCGAGGTCAACCAGATGATCGGCGCCATGCGCGCGCAATACATCACACCGATTCCCGGCCAGGAGATGCTCTATCTGGCCAAGCGCGCCGAGGCTGCGGCTTTCCTCGCCCTTGATCCCGAACCCGCAACCCTCGATGCCCTCCCGCTCCTCGCCGCCGAGATCGGCATCACCGCCCCCAGTGCGGCCGAACTGGCGCAGATCTGGCTCAACCTTGGCGCGCTCTGGGAAGGGGTGGCTGCCCAGCTTGAAGGCCTGCGTCTGGGGGCGATCAAGGCGATCGAGGAGGCCGGGGATGGCGCGGCGATCGAAGCGGCGGTGGGGCAGGTAAGGGCGGTGGTGGGGGGGAGGGGGGGCAACGGCCGGGCCGAGGGAAACTACGCCTAAACCCCCCGCCCGGCCTGATCGCTGGCATGGGGGCCAGGCGATCCGGCGAAAGCTAACACGGTTTCTCCGCCGCTGGCGGGCTTTTTTGTGCGCAGGAGGCTGGATGCGCGCGCGCCGCCGCCAAGCTGCGTTGCGCGCATTCCATCGATATTAAGGCTTGATCATCAATGTGTTAGCTCGAAGGCAACGGCGCCGGGCCTCACCTGCTTCAGGCATTCCTGATCGAGGTTAGCGTCAGCGCCCCTTGACGGCAGTAAACTGGTTTGCCGGCAGATGGGTCGGCAAGGCGAGTTCGCTATCGCACAAGCACCATGGGAGGACATGAAAATGGCCAACGAACAGAACGACCGCAACCAGAACCAACAGAACCAACAGGGCCAGAAGCAGCAGGACCAGAAGCAGCCGGACCAAAAGCAGGACCAGAAGCAGCAGCAGGGCCAGATGCCGCAGGACCAAAAGAAGGACCAGAAGCAGGAACGCCGCTGAACCTGCTGGAAGCGCTAGGGTAAGGAAGCGGTAAGTGAGTATTGTGGCAGAACCCGCGCTTGAGGCGTGAGTTTATCCTTTGTGGCACCCGAGCCCTTCCATTTCTGCGTCGAGGAACCGCCCTTCGGGGCGGTTTTTTGTTGCGAGGTAGTCTGCGCGGCATCACCGGCGCGGAAGTGATCGCCAGGAACGACGACAACACCCCGCCACAGGCGGGGTTTTTCATGCGCAGGAGGCATGATGAGTGACCCGGAATACCGCCGCGATCTGGCGAGGATCGAAACCAAGCTGGACCGGCTGGAACTGGCGCTGGTCAACATGGCGCGCATGGATGAGCGGCTGATCACCCTCTTCAAGCGCATGGATCGCTACGATGGTGAGCAGGCAGCCATCTCGCGCAAGGTGGCCGAGCTGGAGCGTGTTACGATCGGCCGAGGCGTTTTCTTCCGCTGGCTCGATCGCGGCGGCGTGGCCGCAATGGGGGCGGCCGTCGCGCTCTGGTTCAAGGGCTGGGGTGGGTAGTCAGGCAGCCTTAACGCCGGTCGATCCCGCGGATCTCGTTGGCGGCCGCCATGGCAATGAAGGCCGAGCGGGTCAGCTTGCGGGCCTTGGCCGTCTGGTCGATCGCCTCAAGCGTGCCGACATCCAGGCTGATATTGACCCGCGTTTGCCGGGTGGTGCGGCGGATGTAGGGAACAGCAATAAGAACCGCGCCTTCGGCCAGATCCTCGGCGACCTCGGCGCGGATTTCTTCCAGGCTGCGCGGCTCGATCATCGGCGCGTCTTCAAACCACAGCTCCATCGCCTCGATGGCATTGGGCAGAATATCCTCGAAGCTGTCGGCGGCCGAGATGCAGCCGGGCAGATCCGGGAAGGACACGCCATAGGCGCTGTCTTCGTCTTTATGCACAAGGGCGAGAAAGGTTTTCATCGGAGCCTCCTTAAAGCCAGCCGGCCATCCTGGCGATCGAGCGGGCGGTGCCGAGCGGCAGATCCTTCTTCGGGTGCGGGACGATCACGGTCTGGCCATCCTTGCGGTACTTGTGATGCGAGCCTTTGACGGAAACGAGGGTCCAGCCTTCCGTTTCCAGCCGCTTCACGATTTCCTTGCTGTTGCGCAGCATCACCGCCCCATCTTTTGGCCATTTATCTACACACTATCGGTGATCTGAGCAAGCGACCTGTGTATTATTTTGCGCGAAAACCTACGCCCGCCCCGCCATCGCGCGGGGCTTTTTCATGCCTGAAGGAGGGTCACATGACGATCTACCATCACACCCGCGTTCCGCCGCGTCTCTGGCGCTGGCGCTGGTTCACGCCGGCCGAGATCGCCTGCCGAGGCACCGGCATGGTGAAACTGACCCCGGCCTCGATGGCGGCGCTAGACAAGCTGGATGCGCTGCGCGAGCGCATGGGGCATCCGCTGCATGTTACCAGCGGCTATCGCTCGCCGGAGCACAATCGGCGCGTGGGTGGCGCTCCTCGCTCAAAGCATATGGAAGGCATTGCCTTCGATATCTCGATGGCGAATGTCGATCCGCACCGCTTTGAGCGTGAGGCCCGGGCGCTGGGGTTTCGGGGCATCGGGCTTTATCCGCCGCAAAAGCCCGCTGGTGCGCGCAACTTCATCCATATCGACACGCGTGAGACCCCATGGCGCGGGGCGCAATGGGGCGAGTTTCCTGCGCGCGATGTGCGCTTCGTGCCCGAGCCTGAGCACCAGCCGGTGCGCGAGGTGCTGCGCGATGCCGCGCCGGCCGCCGGGGTTGGTGGCGTGATCGAGGGCACGCTGATCGCCACGGAACCTGCACTGCGCGAGGCCGCGCCCTGGCTGCCGGATCGGCTGGCCGGTGTAGCGATCCTGGCGGCGATCGGCATTGGCCTGGCGCTGGCCATCTGGCGCCTGACGCATCGCCGCAACCGGGGCGAGGGTTGATGCTGCGCCTTGCCAACTGGAAGCAAGCGGCCTTGGTCGCATCGCTGGCCCTCATGCTGCTGGCCTCGGTGGTCAGCAGCATCTGGTGGCACGGGCGGTTCCATGAGCGCGGCATCTGGCAGGCGCGCCAGGCCGAGCTGGTTGCCGAGCGGCGGGTGCAGGGTGCCCTGATCATCGGCGCTGTCGAGGAAAACGCCCGCCTGCGCGCTGAGCGCGCGGCGCTGGCCACTGAACTGGAGGATGCCGCCCATGCGGATGATGATGCTGATCGCCCTGCCTTGGGCCCTGACAGCGTGCGCCGGCTCAATCGCCGGTGACCTGGAGCCGCCGCCGGCGGCGCTGGTGGCGCCATGTGATGAGCCGGCGCAGCTGCCGGTGCGGACGCTGACTCAGGCTGAGGTGGAAGTGGCTTGGGGCCGTGATCGCGCTGCGCTGCGTGATTGCGGCGAGCGGCAGGGGCTGCTTGGGCGGTGGGCGGCGGGACAGGTGGGGGCGCGGTAGTTGGGGCTGCGGCATTTTGGCTGGAGAAGCGGCTTCGTCAGTCAGAAGATCGTCTTTTCGCGCCTACGGGCTGACGAGTTGTAACAAAATGCGCGGATTGCATCCTCGCAGAATCCGCTCGCGGTTGCAGCATCAGCGACGTGCTGCGCGGAGAGCGGCCTGACGCAGGCGCCGCGATTCCGCACAAGATGCAGCGGAAGCGGCCATTCCATCGCGGCGCAATAGATGGTGACCCTGCCACTCCGCCTCCGACGCAAGGAGCCCTTTGCGGCCATACACCCGAAGAGCCTCCTCGCGTTCGCATAGCAGCCACTGGCAGCCTGACATCGAGGGGGCCGAAGCACAGGCGGCGCGATGGGGCTATTTCGGCCTTACCTGATAGCTGCCATCCGGACCTCGTAGAGCGCCCGCAGAGCATCATAGATACGCTCGCGCTCGACCGGGACGCCGAACTCCCTCAAAACCACCGCATCGAACTGCTGCCGGTCATCAGCGTCCAACTCATCCGGGACCTTCATGATCTCCCGGCGCAACAGTGGGGCGAAAGCCTCGAGTACCCGTTTCTGTGCATCCCTATCAAGCACTTCTGGGTTCAGGACTTGGAGCGAGGACTCCATCCGGTCCTTGTTGAGGTCTAGAACACCTAGACCGCGGCCGAACCCGAGTCCTTCGATCAGGAACATCGAGATCGTCGTGTTCAGAAGCGCGTGGAGCAGCGCATCACTGGTGCCCGTTGCCTTTATCGGAACTAGGCGCTGATCGCAGAAGGCGGGCGGGTCCAATCGGCCAACGAATATCCGTTCACCGTACCCGACGCTTGCCACTAGGGACGACAGGTCGTCGGTGTCCATCTGGTACCAGTGCTTGCCGGGCTTCGAGAGTTTCTCGATGACTGCAGGTGTCGAGTGGGAGGTTATCCAGTTTAGCGCGCCGGTGTGCCCCAAGCGGTCCAATTCCGCGATGCTTCTGGAGCACGAGAAGGCGAGGCCATTGGCTTGGCCCGTCAGCCTGGTGAGTTCCCTAGCGTTCTTGGCAAGTGGCACCAGATACTCCTTCTCTATGGCGGCCACATGCCTCGGGTAGAAGAAGTCGTTCATACCTCGGCGCTCACCGCGCCTGATGGAGGCAATCGAATGCAGCGGCACCAGAGGAAGGTCCACCGCCCAGTCGCAGTCAACGAACTGCGCGCTGCCGGACAGCCCGATCCGGCGGAACTGCTCTAGCCCGTCAACTGACACAGTTCGCAGCGTCATGACGTCATCCAGCGGGTGCGCCGCAACAATCTGGGTGGCGATCTCCCGCGCGTCCTCGAGGCTCTGCAGGTCGTCGATGCGCCTCTTGAGGGTCACGAACTTGATGGGCCCACGCTCCTGGTCAGGACGGGTCAGCTTCTCAGCGACGATGACGTTGGTTACTACCTCGCTGTTGCCGAACCAGCGGCCGGCCCCCGAGGTGATAACGGTCTTCACCTCGAACCGTTTTGACAGTTCGCGGTAGAACGCGTCTCCCCAAGCTGTCCCCAGCCAGGAGTTTGTTATGACCATCGCAATTCGGCCGCCGGCTCGAACGATTGGCGCTAACGACAAAGGTAGGTAGGCGGCCACATCCGAGCGACCGGTGAAGGTCTTCCCGTCCTGGCCCATGTCAGCTTTGACCCTCGCGAGCGCGTTGCCGTACTGCTTGCGCCCAGCCTGCGCCACGAAGGGAAGGTTCGTGGTCAAGGCATCGAACTCCCCGAGGCGCTCCCGTATGATCGATCCATCCGACGGGTCAGTGAACTCGACCTCGATATCCGGGGAAAGCAGGAACGCGTCGTGGCGGAACACCCGGATGGGTGAGTGCATCATTGAGGGGTTGGTCAGGGCGAAGGTGGCCAGTTGGACTGCTTGGGGGTCCTGATCGCTTGCGTATACCTGATTCGCCACGACACGGGGTTGCAGGCCACCAGTAGCCAGTTTCAGCTCGGCATTAGCGCGTGCGATGGTTCCGCTCCCGCAGCAGGGGTCAATGACGCGATCTTGGGAGATGTCTTTGGCCGCGAGCCTGGCGACCAGCCGTGCTAGCCCGAAGGGTGTGGGATACTGCCCGCGGAACTTGCGGATGGCGACCTCGACGGTGCTCTCCAGAATCTCCGATAATTGGGCCTGATCGACGGAGCCAACTCGCAGATCCCACAGTAACCTGTTGAACTGCAGCAGGTGATCCCAAGCTCGCGGCGTTATCCAGGCCAGGCCCAGCGATTCGGAGAATATCGTCCAGAAGTTGATCTCCGAAGATAGGTGCTGGAAGATGGCGAGGGCCTGCTTCGGGGAGGTGTTGTCGTCCAGCTCCTCAATCACTCGAGCGCGGTCGTCTTGTTCGCGCAGGATGTTTGCGAAAAGGATCTTAGCCACCCAATTCGACAGAACGGCCTGCGCCAGGACCCCCTCTCGCGTGCCTTTCACGTATTCCGCGCTATGGCTGATCCACCAGCTCTCCATTGCGGCGTCGAAGTCTGTGTCTGCGATAGCCGCTCGGTGCAGAGCGTGTTCGAGCTCGGGCGCGTTGGCCATCAGCAGGCTGGTTATGCCGCCGGTCCGGTAAGACTCGATGAACGGACGGCCCTCGATGTCCCCTGAGCTTAGCAGGTCGTTGACCGTGGCGAGGATAGTCTCTGCCAACGCTTCCCACCTTGCCCTATTGGGGAGCACCAAGGACCGATGGGTGATGTCGCCCAGTTCCGTCCATTCCTTGACCATCACAAAGGCATCGCTATTCCGTTCAAGCCGGTATAGCCGGGCCGTCGCCACGTTCCACAGCACGAAGCTATCCAGGCCCAAGGCGCGCGCCTTGGACTGGGCGTTCTCACGGAAGTTCACGTCATCAATCGGGGTGTCGGGCATCTTGAGCTCCCAACCCTGCATGATGATCGCGTTCGACCGATCGCCAAACAGCAGCACATCCGGGAACAAACTTCCGCCCTCTCCCGACACCGTTTGTTCGCCGCTGGCATCTTTCACAGGTCGGTTTACTTTGGCGATGGCGGCTTTAAGGTGCCCGATCAGGTCAATAGCCCAAGAGCGCTCGTTATAGCGCGTTGCTTTCTTCAACTGACTTTCCTTGACCTGTTGACGACTGACTCGACGTCCACCATTCCCAACCTATTTCCCTGACTGGCGCGCGCTGCAGGCTGTAGCGCCGAGAACAGCGCCGGAGGCTGCTCCCGGTTTGTCATCATATCCCTGACCTCGTCCAAGCGGAGCTTGGCGACGCCCAGGTAGTCGATGCGCTGATCCTTGAAGAGGTGGACCTCTTCGTTCTTCTCGATGCCGATGTATCGGCGACCTTCCATCGCTGCCGCCACCAGAAAACTGCCGCTGCCGAACGCGTTGTCCAGCACGATATCGCCCGGCTTTGTATACATCCTGACGAGATATCGTCCTAGGGCCACCGGCTTCTGGGTCGGGTGCCAGACGCGCCCACCAGCCTCGCTCTCCGCCGTCTTGCAGTAGAGCGTGTCAGTGGGAAATCGTTCGCCCTCACTCTTGACCTGAACGGGGCGGAAATCACCGTAGCTCCCTGTGTATTGCGCCTTGCGCACACCTTTGTCGTAAGGCTCGCCGGGAGACATTACCTGATCATAGTGATAATCTGGCTGGCGGCCATAGAAGACGCAAATGTCCTCGTGTTGGCGGAGCGGCTGCCGCCTGGCGTTCAGGAAGTTGGTCGGCTTGCTCTTGATCCAAGAGAACTTGTACTTGAACCACGCCTCGTTGCTGAGGATCAACTTGGCCGTGAACACCCCTTGCGCCGACAACACGATGACGCCGTTCGGTTTGATGATTCGGCGGTATTCCTTCCACAGCGGCTCCAGTGGTATGACGCTGTCCCACTTGTTCTGGGTCGTGCCGTAAGGCAGGTCACACAAGACCATATTGACGGAGGCGTCCGGGATGCGAGTCATTACATCCAAGCAGTCGCCCTCGTGAAGCTCGCCTCCTTGAAAACGCATGCCGTCCACTGCCCTCGCTCATCAGCTGGGCTAGATTTGCCGTGCCCCTCTTATAGAGTATACTACTATTTGTGTCGGCAGGATCAACATGCTATCGGGCTTGGCCGAGTCTTTGTTGAGCGGATAAATCCGCCATGTCGCCTCGCATGAGTCTTCGCCCGCCGCCATGCTTGGTGTGGTTCCCGCGGCCGACATGCGCGGTCAGCCAGGCGGACATCTCGGTCAGCTTTCGGTGGAAGCCGGTTTCGGGCACCACCACAAGGATGCGAGCCGGGAAGGTGGCTTCGTCGATCTTGTCTTGGGGCGTGCTCCGTCTGGACATGAAGCCAGCTTAGGTCGCGCGGGAAGCCGATCAAGATGTGATTGATGATAGCCTTGCGCGGGCGCAGAGCGCACTTTCGGCCCAAAGCTGACCGTCTTCCAGTTAGGATGCTGCGAGGCGGCGTTCCCTGAAGCCGACGTTCGACTATTCCCGCAGCGGATTTTTCGTGGCGGTGGTGGCAATATGGGACGAAGTTGCCTTTCGCTGCACCTGCAATCCTCTCGAGTGAGGCAGGAGCACCGAGACGGGCTGAAAGCGCACCATCCACACTGGCAGCGACAAGGCCATCACCGCGCTAATCGATGACGGCAGCATCGAGCTAAAGGACATGCTCGCCGCAACCCGCGCCACCTTACCGGATAATGTATTCCTCCTAAAAGGGCCAAGGCATGGAGCTGATCCAAGTCGCCACAGATTGCGCGACGCTGGTCAGGGCACCGATGATAGTTTGGGGATCGGCAAGGCCATATCCAATCAGGACCGCGCCTCCAGCGTCAATTCCGGCGTTGATACGATCACGTGCCCACCCGCCGACGGCCCGCAGCACCCGAACGAAAACGTTCTGTCCACGCTCGACGACATCTAGCTCCGGTTCGGGTTTGGCGGCTTCGGCACGTAGCTCTTCGATGGCCGCCTGAACCTCGCGCCACTCCTCACGACTTACCGCTTCCTCGATGGCATACTCGGGCGGAGGCTGGTTATGGCCGATTCCCGGCAGCATATCTGGCGGCCCGTGTTCTTCGACCAACGGCCGGATTAGCAGCTCTAAGGATTCAATTCGCTGGAGGACGGCGGCCCGTGCGTCAGGTTCCGGCACGTTGGGAGTCGCGACGATATCGAGATCGTTCTCAGCCCAGTCGGCACCCGGAATAGGACTCCAGTCGTATATGCCGGAATCGTCTGTGATTTTTGTGGCTGCCTGCTCGATTAGGTCGTCGCGATACACAGAGCCAAATTTATCGCCGAGTGCCTCTTCTGGCGTCTCCGGCCCACCATATATCCACTGATAGCCGCCTTCCGCTGACTCGTAGGGCACCCGGTTCGCCGGATCCTCATAGTTCTGGTGGAACCACTCGATCATTTCCTCGATTGCAGCTTCGTCGGCTTCTCTAGCATCGCTGTCTTCCGGATCGTGCTCCAAGGTGATCTGGAAGTCCGACACCAGTTCATGGCCATCGACGTCTGTATCGGTGCCATTGAATGCGCCCTGAGGGTATTCCCACAGTTGCCAAGTCAAGATGCCCAACTCTGGGAGTTCGATGGATGCCTCCCATGTAGTACGGGTGCCCATCGGCTCCTCATCGGCTCCGACACTATCCCAGAGGTCTGAAATTTCGTCGGCTTCGATTTCGAACTGAGCTACCCCCCAACACTTGGACAGTTTCCGGGGTGATTTAAGCTACTGCCTGCACCTGCTGATCGGTTTCAATG
>ERZ869909.2753-NODE-2753-length-11058-cov-150.076860_pt1 | contig 11058 bp, 12 predicted proteins | sample MGYA00520892_ERZ869909 | MGnify/ENA primary metagenome ERZ869909 (study PRJEB32215, sample SAMEA104723947) | bioreactor metagenome | biome: bioreactor; feature: anaerobic bioreactor; material: water | place: China | collected 2015-03-12 ... | reverse complement strand
CAGCCAGCCATAGCGTGCCGCGACACCCTGGGGAGCTTTCACGACCTCGAAGCTGCATACCTTTCCGGTTTCGGCTGCCGCATCCACAGTGGCCACTTGGCCATCTTGCTCAAGTACGGTTGCCGAGATGGTTTCGGGAGCAACGCCATAGAACTGCGCCATGAAATGCGAAGCCACGTCTGAGGGTTCATGTGTCTGCTGCGCAGCCTTTGTATAACCAAGGCCGCCCAGCACATCGTCCGCCAGGCCGTCGAAGAGGCCTGCCTGATCCGCATGGGCAGCAGTTGAAATCATACCCGCGAGAAGCAGTGTTGCGATTCGTGTTGTTGACATGCTTTATCCTTAATAAAAAGACTTCTGTATGATGCAATCATAGGTCAGCCTAGCTGACCTTGCAAGAATTTTTTGACACCGCTCTGTTTGACCACCGGCCCCCAATCGACAAGCCGATACTCAAAACCTTCTTTCTCAACCACGATGCCCAGCTGCTCCCTCAGGCGGGTCACGTCGTCAAGAATGGTTTGCTTATGATGTCCTGTCTCCGCAGCAAGCGCATTAAGCGTCGGGCGCTCTACCTCGACCATGGCCAACGCAAGCCGGAACAGGCGGCGAACGTCACCTCGGGGGTACTTCATTTCGTCCATTTGCCTTCTCACACGGAATACATACGCCATTATGGTCAGATCACTTGACCTTGTGAAGTGATTTCGCCCTGCAAACAGCATCGGCGCCTATCGTCCGCGCTCCATAGTAGTGGTCGGTTTCTCCGCTTCACGCCCCGGCCGCTCGGCCTCTTTGCCGAAGCGGAAGCTGTCACGCTCGAAGTCGAGTGCAGCCGTTTTGCCCGATTCGCGTGCGATCGCCTGGGGTAGGCGGTCGAGAGAATCGGCAAAAACCTGAGCTGTGTGTGTCGCGCGGGAAATGGCCACGTACCAGACATCCTTGGTCAAGGTACGCGATTTCGTCATGGCGTCGACCAGGACGTGCTTGACCGTCAGGCCCTGCGAGGCATGCACCGTCGAGGCATAGGCATGGTCGACGTGCAGCGGTTTGTCCGTTGGCAACTCTACTGAGCGCTGACCGTTGTTGAGTGTGACCTTCCCGGGCTCGACGGCCTCCACTACGAAGCGATCGCCGTTTGCCAGGTCGCGCCGCGCATCGTTGTGAGTGATACGCACCTTGTCGCCGATAGCCAGCTCCGACACCTCTGGACGGTACACGGAGAGGGCCGTGTGGGTGCGTGGCGAGAAGGAGATCTGCTCAGGCCCCCTGCCCTTCTCCACTGGCGTCACGGTCAAACGGTTGCCCGGGCCGGTGTCGATTATGCGGTAGGTTTCACCGCGCACCAGGCCGTTCTTGTAGTCCCGATCCGGCTGGATCACGTCGCCGACGCGGTAGTTATGGCTGTAGCGGCGCTCGGCCTGGGTGGTGTCCCGGCGCACCAGGGTATCGAACATGATGCCCTGCCCTGCTAGCCCGCTCTCTTCGCGCACCATGCGGTTGATTTCACGGCGCGCGACGTTCGTGCCTGACACGATGATGGTTTGATCGCGATCTTCCTGGCCGAGCGCCATGTAGCGGTCGACGATCGCACGGTGCCGATCGCCATCCTGGGCGTGCTCTTGTACGTCCTTGATCTTCGCCAGCGACTCGTTGGTCCGGCCGTTGGCGGCCAGCTCCACCGCGACCTTGAGCTCCGCGTTCTTCTGCCGCACGATTTCGTCCACCCGGGCGGTGGCCATGCCGGCGTCCTGCAGTTGGTGGAAGGGCCTGCCTGCCTCGATCGCTTTCGTCTGGGCCACGTCGCCCGCCTGTATCAGTCGCCCTCCGGACTTTTCGATCAGCTGCATCAACCGATCCATCTGGCTCGTCGGCACACTGCCCGCCTCGTCGAGAATCAAGACGGTCTTGTCGTGGAGCCCTTTGTCCCGGGCGATCAGGAACGATGCCAGTGTCTGGGCGGGGATGCCAGCCTCTTGGAGCGCCTTGACCTGACTGCCGGTAGGAGCCACGGCACGTACCTCGAAGCCTTGGGCCTCAAGCGCGGCCTTGGTCGGTCGCAGCAAGGTCGTCTTGCCGACACCTGCAAAGCCTTGGATGCCGATGACCCGGTTTGGTGACGAAAGAATCAGGGTGGCGCCGTCAAGCTGTCCGCGGTTGAGTCCCTTGCCCTCCATATGCTCCAAAGCCTGCTCGCGGCTCATGGCCGGCGCGACGGCGCCCCGCCCTGCCCGCTCGATCGCCAGGATGCGCAGCTCGCGTGAGCGCGCGGTCTGCGTCGTATAGCGGACGCCTTGCTTGACCAGGCGCTTGCTCATGATGCCCCGCTGCACCTCCTTGCGCGCGGCCGCCGGCGAAAGACCCAAGTCGGATAGGGCTATGATCCACTGCTTGCGTGTCATGTCCTGGCGGCCGTCCATGGCCTCCGCTGGCCGGTATAGGGGCTCGTCCCGTATCAGGTAGCCTTTGCGGTGTTGTGTGGCCACCTCGTTGCGCACCTCGTCCAGGCCAAAGCGACCCTGCCCGTGCTTCAATGCGGTTTGGATGATGTCGCTCTCCGTCATCACGCTTTCCCGCTCGGCGATGTGCTTGACGGCATACCTCACCGCCTCGCGTGCGATCGCTTCAGGTGTGCGCATATCCGTGCGAGCACTCGTCTCCGGCGCGTGCTCGTAGCCGGCGCCCTTCCACTCCCGCCGGCTGAAATCGATTCCCAGACCATGCGCCCGCTCAACCCACTGCTTGAACAAGGCGTCCCGATCGATAGCCCCCTTCTTCGCCCGGGTGCGCATGGTGATCTGCTGCTTCTCAGCGGCGGAAGCCGTGGCGCGGGTCTTACCCTCGGCCGCCAGGGCCGTTTCGATGCCCTGGCTGCGCTGCGAGAAATGCATCAGCTCCTCTCGGCTGATATGGGCCAGCTCCCACGTCCCATCACTTTCATGACGCAGCTCGTAGCCTGCCTCCTTGGCCCCCTTGGCAAGCTCTGTCCGATAGACCGTGCCAAGTTCTTTCACGGCCCTCAGCAGCTCGTCGTTCTTGATCGCCCGCCACTCCCCATCCGCCCGCTGGGTGATGTTCATGACGACAGCATGCGTGTGCAGCTGTGGATCTTGCTCACGGCTCGTCTCATGGCGAAACTTGGCAGCGATCAGATTCGCGGTATGTTCGACCGTCGATTTGCCGTCCACCTTCTTGCGCGCCTGGACGCGCAGCTCGGCCTCGCGCACAGCAACGGAGACGGCGCGATCGTGAGCCTTGATCAGCGCCGGATCGCCGGCGATCAGTGCCTGCATCGAAACGCTCTTCGGTGCGCTGAATGTCAGATCGATACCGATGCGCTCCTTCGAATCGCTGCGCGTCGAGCCTCGGCTGATCTGCACGCCCTCCATGACCTTCCCGCTCAGCAGCTCGCGCAGCCTGGCCGGGTCGACCGCGCCATGCAGGCCAAGCGCCTCGGCCCCGGCCCCCTGCCATTCATTCACCTCGCCCTCCTTGGCGTAGTAGTCATCCGCGCCGTCCTCGTAGTACTTGGCGAGCGCGCCGATGTTCTGACGGGTCAAGACCTGGGAACTGAGCATCAACGCACCTCAGCAAACATGGGGCCACGTTCGATGAACGGCTCATGCCGCTTGACGAACGGGACGTACTGCGTCTGGAAGCGCGCGACGGGGTAGCCCCCCACGATCGAGAGATACCCGGCCAGGTCCGGAAGGTTGATCAGCTGCGACGGTGACACCGCCCGCTCCTCCTTGATCTCCAGGCTGCTGCTGGTCCGCTGCCCCTTGCTGCGAGTGCTCACGTCACGATCTCGCTCCACCTCTTGGACGCCCAGCGCCTTGGACAGATCTTCCGCCGTCTCGGGGTCGGTGCGAGCGACCCGCAGCGCCACCATGGACGAGAAACAGCTGCGCAGCGTCTGCGCGCCCTCCCTGCCATAGATATCGGCCAGCTGGGATGTGGACTGGATGCCGGCCACCACGGCCAGGCCGCCTTTGCGGCCCTTGGTCAGCGCGTCCTCGAGCGTGGCCAACTTCTCGAGACTGCCCAGCTCATCGAGAAACGACCACATCCGCCGATTCGGATCAGGTGCCAAAGACAGGAACGACACATAGAGTGCATCGACCCACGCCGATATCAACGGACGAAGGGCCTCCTTCATGTCCTCCCGCCAGGTGATGTAAAGATTCCCGGCCTTGTCATCCTCCAGCCAGTCGCGAAGTGAAAACTTCCCTGGTGGCATGTTGACGTGCTCAGGCAGCTTGTCGGAGAGCACGAAACGTGCCGACGTGAGTGCCTTCGAGCCCTCGTTGGAGCCCGCAAAAAGCGCCAGTGCCTGGGTGCCTTCCAAGAATTCCCGCAACTCTTTATCAGGCGCCACGGAACACCAGTAATGCAGCTCTTCAATATCTGGGGTGCCAATTTGCCAGAGCTTCTTTGCCGTCTCGCGCAGCAAAAGACGGCCATAGCTGGCCCACTCTTCGGCCTCTTCCGTCTTTCCCTTCGGGACAAGAGAGAGAGAATATCTGGCAAAGTCGTACTCTTGCCTTATTTCGTTGAAAAAGGTCCACCCTTCAGTTCTGGAATCATAGGGATTCAGTATCTTGTCGCCGGGCTTATAGAACCTAGATAGCATTTCGCCGCCGGGGTCGAGAACAAAAAACCGCTCCCTTCTTTTTGTAACACCCACGGCTATCTCATTGAACAATGTGGACTTTCCCGAACCCGTGCCTCCGGGAATAAGCAAGTGAAGGTTTTCAGCTTTTCGAGGGAATGGGATTCCCGCAATAGTTACCTGTTTTTCCTTCGAATCCTTTGTAAGGCGAGCCAGCTGCTTGGGCTCCACCACTCTCGTTCCCCGAAGGTGCTTGCGGTATCGCGCCCCGCCAAAAGCAGGCTTGGTTCCTTTGTAGAAGGCAATTCCAGCTAGGATGCTAAGAACGAAAACACCCAGACAAGAAAGTAATATTACGGGGTCTCTATATGTGTTCTTTGCAGCCCAGAAATAAGAAATGAGCGGATGCTCGCCCGGAACGGAATACAGCTTATATGCCAGGAAAACCCATACCATGAACGGGGGGAGTATGATAATTGCCCCCGTTATCTGACGAACACGAAGCCTGTTGATATACATAATCCCCCCTTAATTCTGCGGTTCCCAAGGTGTCAGCCCATGGCGTTTTATTTCGCCCTTTACCATGTCGATATCCTTCTTCCTATTGCTTACAATCAGCAACTGGCGCAGCAGCATTAGTGTCTCGACGCCTATTGCATCACTGCCGGGAGAGGCCTTCCCGCCACCGCTCTCAAGGCCATCTAGCCGCTGCTCGATCTCGCGGATGGCATCGAGCATGCCCTCCAGCACCTCGAGCACCGGGTCTTCGGCATCCAGACGATCACGGATATAGGCCGTCAGCGAGCGCCCGACCAATTTGGCCCTGCGCTCGTATTCATCCTTCTGATCGGTGTAAAGACGCAGCGGAAATGGCTTTGCAAGTGTCCGGCTGCCCCCTCCCCTGCCCTGCCGTCCTCTCTCATTCATAATGTATAACGCCCTGTAGAACGGAAAATCCCGCCATTGCTGGCCCCACATAAGTACTGGTATATCATGCCGTATAACAATACACCATGGAAGCAATTGCATTAACCCTTGTGAAACAACGGGTTATGCATCCCGAAGGGGTGCGTATGGTGTATCGCTTCTACCGTTAAGGATAACCCTGGTTCTGGTGGTTAAGGAAACCCGATCATGACGCACCTCGGCGTTAAGGAAGGTAGCCATGTACCCCAAAGCTGCGCAGCAGCTTTGGGATGGGCATGAGATAACCGGATGATAAGCGTCATGTGAGCGTGGTGTGGGCATTGGGTGAGCAATGCATGAGCACTTCATAACCGTAAAAAAAGCACTTGATACCCAGAAACAGAGCATGTAGGCTGTGATGACTTGCTGAGGCATGGAGAGAGCGCCATGAGCGACACACCAGATGATCCACGGCAGGCAATCCGTAGTCTCACGGCCAGCAAGGCCAGCAAGGCCAAGCGCGTGCACGCGATGATGCCCGACATAGAAGCCAAGATGGCCGAGGGTGTGCGCCAAGAGGAAATTCTTGAGGCGCTGGCCAAGGTGGGTATCGAGCTGGACATACAGACGTTTCGGAATTACCTGTATCGCTATCGGAAGAAACAGAGAAAGCCAGGGGGGGTAAAATCACGCGGCCCACAGCTGCCTAGAGAGAAAGAAACGCCCGGACTGAGTGACGCGGCAAAACCCGCCGTAGAAGCGAACGGCAATTCGCAACAGCCTGAAGAGCAAGACGAAAGCGCGCAACGTGAATCACCGAGCCCTGCACCAGGTGAAGGCGGAAAGAAAAAAAGCCTTGACGAGATACTGGACGCCCAGAAGCGAGGTGAATATGGTTACGATACCCTCACGGCGCGAAAGAGCCTTATCAAACCACGGAGTCGCAACTAATGGCCAAGCAAACCAAATCCTTCGTTGGCAAGACTGTCATCATCAACTTTTCCGGCAACGTGGGTAAAACCACCGTCGCCCGCCAGCTCCTTCTGCCCCGCATGGCGGATGCTATTTATATCCCGGTCGAGTCCATTAACTCCGACGATGGCGATGGTGACGGCACCAATGTTAGAGGCCGGGACTGGGGACAGCTGTCCGAAGAACTGATGCTGATCGATTCCGCCGTGGTGGATGTGGGGGCATCCAACGTGGAAGACTTTATGCGGCTCATGGATCAATACCGTGGATCACATGAAGAGTTCGACCTCTTCGTTATCCCGGCGGTGCCCGATTCAAAGCAAACCCGCGATACTCTCGCCACTATCGATGCCCTGGCTTCCATGGGTGTGCCAGCTAATAAGATCAGGGTGGTCTTCAACCGCCTCGAGGCCGGCGACAAGGTGGATGACAAGTTCGCTCCGATTCTGCATCACGCCGCTGCAACAAAAGCCTTTATCGCCAACCCGGGTGCGTGGGTGGAGTACAGCGAAATCTATACCAAGATGCGTCAGCACAAGACCGACCTGGGCGAGATCCTGGCCGACGATACCAACTGGCGCGAAAAGCTGCGCGAGGCCAAGGCCAACGGCGATGAAGCCGGCCAGTACGAGGCTATGGGGCGAATCAGCCTCCGCCGCCTGGCAGTGTCGGCCATGGAAAACCTCGATGCGGCCTATGCCGCACTGATGGCCAAGTAACGACGCACGGAGAGCCAGCCATGCCGGAATCGGATCAGACGTACAACCCCAACCCTCAGCGCACCGCGCGCGAGGCGCTGATTGCCGAGCTGCTGGGCGACGCCGGCGAGCTGCTGGACAGGGCTGAAATCCTGTTCGGCCGCTCCGATCAGGCCGCCGAGGCGCTGGCCTCCGCCGTCGAGCAGGCGGCAGCGGCGCTGCGCCTGGCAAGCGAGCGCGCCGGCCGCGAGGTCGCCGAGTCCGCCCGCCAGGCACAAGCGGACGTCGGCGCCGAGGCAAACGAAACTCTCGTCGCCGCTCGGGCCTTGACCCGTGAGGTCAAGGCTACGGCCGCCGCGATCCAGGGGGAAAGTCGCCGCCTCTTCTGGCGCACGCTCGCCCTGGGCGGTGTCGGTGGGCTGGTTGCAACGAGCCTCGTCGGCGCCGCGATCCTCCTAGCCACCCAATGACCCTCCCGGCCCCGCCCTGGCGGGGCTTCTTTTTCTCGCTAGAAATGGATTGCGCAATCCAAGAGAATGCCGTATTCCTACTGGATTGCGCAATCCAATCGAGGGCTTGATATGCCGTCCACCCCTCCAATCCCGTTGCTGCCGACGCACGATACCTACGCCGAGCTTCAAGCCGCCTTCGACCATTTCAACCTGGTGCTGTTCGACAGCTCAGCGGCCCCCTGCCTGATCACGCTTCAGCGTGAGCGTCGTACCATGGGCTACTTCAGCTTCGAGCGCTTCGTCAACTCAGCCACCGGCGATCTGATCGATGAAATTGCCCTGAACCCCAGCTATTGGGGGGCATGCAGCATCGAGGAAACCCTGTCTACGCTAGTGCACGAAATGGTGCACCAGTGGCAGTACCACCATGGCAAGCCAGGTCGGCGGGGTTACCACAACCGAGAATGGGCCGACAAGATGGAGTCGATCGGCCTGATGCCCTCCGACACCGGCCGGCCAGGCGGTAAGCGTACCGGCGAACACATGGCCGATTACATCCTTGAGGGCGGCCGGTTCGCTCAGGCCTGCTCGGCCTTGCTCACCAAGGAATACCGGCTGAGCTGGGTAGATCGCTACCCTTGCATCGCGGTCAAGGAAGGCGCGCCGATCTACCCTGCCCCCACGGCCATGCCCGGCGGTACCGCCGACCTCGAGGCCGAGCCGCCATCTCCGCCAGCGGCAGCGATGCCCCCACCAGGTGCGCAGTGGGTTCAATACCCTGGTTCATCAGCACCAGGCCGTTCCAATCGTGTCAAGTACCGCTGCCCGTCATGCGGGGCGCAGGCCTGGGGAAAACCCGCGCTGCGGCTGCTGTGCGGTGAGGATGACTGCCAGCACGCGCCGCTGCTGGCCGTCGAATGACGGCCTCGCCGCGCTACTCAACGGTTGAGGCGTGCGCAGCGGTCGGATTCAGGCAGCCAGGTGGCCGCCCGCGCAAGGTGGCGCGCGGCGACGCGGCGGGATCTGGGGGGGGTGTCGGCGCAACCTGGCCGCGCCGCTGGCGGGGTTAAACTTCGGTGCTGCCGATCCATTGGCTACCAAGGTAGGCGTCGGCGCCCTGCTCGAGCTGGGCGCCGAACATGGCCACCAGACCGGGCACCAAGTCTGTCAGGCGCTCATGGTTCCAGGGGCTTTCCGGCAAAACCTGGGTGATCGGCACGCCGTCCAGGGTGACGATGCGCAGCGGGGCCAGGCGGTGGCCCGTCAGCAGACCGGGCTCCAAGCTGCCATCGCGTCGGGTTTGGCGGTCGGTTACGAAGGTCAGCATGGTCGGCTTCTCGCTCTCGGTGGGTAACGGTATAAATGCGCCGGCGCAATGCCGGCGCCAGGTGCTCCTATCTCGCTGGTTGCCCACGCTGCCGAATGAAACGAACAGCGCGCGGCAGCACCCGTGAGGATACCGGATGCTGTCGATAGGGATCTAACAAACCTACCAGGTCGCCTAATTGGTCAGCGCTCATGGCGCCGACGCGCACGCGGGGAATGGTCTGGAAACCGGCCATAATGCGACTCCTTTGAGTTGATTTCCCGTGGCGCGGTTGCCGCCGCTGCCCTGGGGTCGGTTACTTCACCGACCTGTCCAGTATCGCCGAAATGCCTATACATGTCAATAGATAACGGCGCTCAAAGAAACCATGTTAGTTGCCCGTCCTCCTCCTCTCCGATGGCCTGTCCCGCCACCAGGTTGGCCACTTCGCTACGCACCCAATGCACAGCAGCCAGGCGATGAGCACGCGCTCGATACTCCGCCTCGATCATTACTTGCCCTTCCTCGGCCAGCATTCCGCCGATAAACGCCGCTGCCGCCTGCTCGGGAGTCGTGCCCGCCTGGATCGGGACCAGAGCGCTACGGTAGCCGGTAGCGGTCAGAAATGGTCGGTCACCCTCGATTGCATGCAGCTCAAATCTCGCCATGCCGGCATAGGTGTCATCCCGCGTCTTGACCAGCACCCGCATACCACCCACCGATACCAGAAACTCGCCTTGCTGCCCCCAGCGCGGCGCCTTGCCTGGCTCAGCGGCACAGTGACGCTCGACCTGGTAACCCGGGGCGTCCGGCCCGCCACGACAGCCAAAAAAGGTCCGATTGTTGAGGTACCAGATGGCGGCCGCGTAATTCACCTGCGCCGCCTGCGCGGCCTGCTCGTCGCCAACCATGATGCCGGTGTCGAACGCTTGCATGCTGGCCTTGGCATGGGCCAACAGCGCTTCACGCGAATCGGGCAAGCTACCCGCCACGCTGGCAACCTGGGATTCGCTATAGGGGGGCAGCGGGATCGTAGCCATGAAAACCTCCTTCGGCGAACAAGGCCGCCCGGTCATGCCGGACGGCCCTTGGCGGATCTAGGCGGGGATCAGGAAGTCAGCCAGCGACATGGCTTCGCGCACGTAACAGGCCAGTTCCTCCGGCGTGCCGGTCATGGCCTCAGTGCCGTTGACCCTGAGCGTCCAGCTCGCGCCGGGGCAGTTGTGGAAGGGGTGGGCCAGCAGGCGCTCAAGGGCGATCAGCGCGTCTGCCGCATCATGGGCAGTGGCCACTAGCTGGCCATCAGCGGAGAAGGTGATGGTGGTGCCCCGCCGGCTCTGGGCCATGCCCAGTTCGGCCTTGACTGCGAGGGGGGAAAGGATAGCGTTCATGGTTGCGACTCCTGCCGTTGGAAGATCCGGGCGCGGTTGCCGCCGCGTTGGTCCCGGTGTCGGTTGCCTCACCGACCTGTCCAGTATCGCCGATTTGCCTATATATGTCAATACATGGCAATAGATAAAGAACAAGAAAGGCCCTCGCATGAGAGCCAAGCCAGGACATTCCTTCAGATCTCTTCACCGTCGTGGTCGTCAACAAGCATCACAGCGGCCCCTACTGCCTCTTCAGCAGCGTTTACGGCCTCTTCTTCGGTCTTGGCCTCATTGCTGAAATGGACGCGCCCGTACTGGTCGGACAGCTCCCAGTACATACCAGCTTCGATCTCGAAAACCTCCAACAGCAGGTTGCCTGCCATGCCGGTGCACACCATTACGCGGCCAGCGCGGTCAAACTCGGGGGCCTCATCGAACATGGGCTCTTCAGAATCGTCATGGTCGAACCCAGGGAACTCATCTCCCAGGTCGTCATGATCAAACTCAGGGGCTTCAAAGTTACTGTGCGTCATGATGGCCTCTCCTTGAGTGGCTGCCGCCGTGTTGGTCCCGGTGCCGGTTGCCTCACCGACCTTTCCAGTATCGCCGATTTGCCTATATATGTCAATACATGGCAATAGATAAAGTCCGTTGGACGGCCACCGCCGCCGGTTGACATCCGCCGGGGTCCGGCGCTGCTTGGATTCCGAGCGGGGGGAGCGGGCGGCCGAGCGCAGCGAGG
>ERZ869909.2752-NODE-2752-length-11061-cov-4.350965_pt1 | contig 11061 bp, 7 predicted proteins | sample MGYA00520892_ERZ869909 | MGnify/ENA primary metagenome ERZ869909 (study PRJEB32215, sample SAMEA104723947) | bioreactor metagenome | biome: bioreactor; feature: anaerobic bioreactor; material: water | place: China | collected 2015-03-12 ... | reverse complement strand
GGGGGACGACTTTGCAAGTGCGCGGCGAACCCAAAGCCCGGTCAATTCTGGACTTCCATGAATCGGCAGGAGTTGAACCGGGGGGAACCCGGAAGGTCCGTGGAGGGGGGGTGTGTGAAGATGGGGGAAATATGTGGATGTCTTTCCGGACCTGAGGGATGAGCCCGAATCATCGGTTTCGATTGAGACGCCATGAAAGGGGAGGGGCGGACGGGCCGCGCTCAGCGCTGTTCCCACCACCGGAATAGGATGCGCCGTTCGAGGGGCTGCGGGGCCTGCGGCCACTGCTGGGTGGCGCGGAGGGGTGCCGCGACGCGTGGGGCGAGGGAGTGGTCGAGGCGGGCGAACTCGAAGCGCTCGGGCGGGGCTGTGTCTGTGGCGGCGCGTGCCATGTCGGTGGGGAAGATGTGAGCGTTGGAGTGGGGCTGATATTCGGGGGCGGCGGCGCGTTGCTGGGGCTGTGACTGGCAGCCGGCGAGGGTGGCAGCGAGCAGGAGCGGGAGCACGATGAGATGGGTGGCTTGGCGCGGCATGGCTCCGAAGAGAGGTACAAGGCGTGTGCCGAGGCGAACGGGGCGGGCTGGGCGGCTTTGACGGGGGATCGTAGGTTGGAGAGCCGTTATCGGGGTTGCGTGGGGGCAACGGGCATCTCTGGAGGTGTGGGAAAAAAAGCACCCCACATCCAAGGGGGATGCGGGGTGCGTGGGGTGTGTGTTTGTCGATGATCCTCGCCGGGGGCCCGGGGGGTCAGTTGATGGGCCGGCGTGGCTGTGTGGCGGGCGTGCCGGAGCGAGCGCCACCCTGCTGAGCGGGAAGCCCCTGCGCACGAACGATGCCGTTGAAGATGATGGGCTTGGGGCCTTCTTCGAGGTCGGTGTGGGCGACGACTTCGCCGCGGAAGGCACCGGCGCGAGCGGTGGTGGTGCCCCGGATGATGATCCACCATCCGCCCTCCTCGGGCGCGGGCTCGAAGTCGACTTTGAGGTCTTCGATGGTTGAGTTCGAGATTTCGACCTTGCTGACATTGAAGGGTTTGCCGCTCTCGGTGGTGAGCAGGGCGCGTGACTCGAAGGGCTGGCCCGGTGTGGACTCGGTGACGCGGATGAAGCGGGGCGTTGTGATGAGGTCGCCACGGATCAGGCCGGTGATGAAGCCGTCGACATTGCGCGAGCGGGGCTCTTCGCCGGGCTGCGCGGCGGCGAGCACGCGAACGACGAACTTTGCGTTGATGCTGCCGGTGGGTGCATTGGGAGCAATGCGAGCAATGACAACCTTGCGACCGGGGTAGTCGTCGCCCTCGGGGATGTCACCCGTGTAGTCGACTGTTTCGAAGGTGAGCCCCTGCACCTCGGGTGCATTGATCTCAACGATCTGCATGCTGGGATCGCGTGACATGACGGTCATGGTGCCGTCGAATCCCTGTCCGGCCTCGATGGTGCCGAGCATGAGTCGGGCGGGCTCCATCGTGACGGGTGGAACGACATCGGCGGAGATGCGGAGTCGGATGGAGGGCTGGTTGGGGTCGTTGGAAGTGACGGTGATGTGCTTGTTGGATGGTCCCTGTCCCTGCGGGCGGAAGGCGACTTCGATGGCGTATTCCTCGCCGGGCTCGAAGACACGCTTGGAGAGTTCGGCGGTGGTGCAGCCGCAACTCGCGTGGACACGCTGGATCTGGAGCGGCGCATCGCCGGTGTTGCGGAAAGCGAAGGTAGTCGCGACGGGATCGATGTCGTAGACCTTGCCGAAGTCGTGATCGATGCGGTCGAATGTCAAACGAGGCGCGCCGGCGGCCTGCGGCTGGCGCGTATTGGTCTGGTTGACGGCGGACTGATCCATGCGGCGCGCCTGCGCGATCTGGTCCGGATCCGCCGGGATGACCTCGGTGAAGTTCGGATCCGTAACAAACTCGGCGTTGTCGGAGAAGTCCTCGACATTCACCTGTGCGATGGGCCTGCCCTGTGAGTCCGTTCTGGGCGGCGGGGTCTGGCGTGTCTCCGCCGTCTCGGTGACGGCGGCTGTGTTCTGGGATTCGAGTGTCGATTGGGGGCGCGGCGGCTCGTTCTGATCGCAGCCGGTCAGTGTGAGCAGAGCGGCGGCGAGAAGTGCCGTGCCTGCGCCGAATCCGATCCGATGGAAATTGCTCATCGTCTCGCTCTCTCTTGTTTGCGGGTTCGCTTGATCCACACGCCCGAGCAGCGTTCTTGCAATGATGCGCTGTCGGTTTTCTGATACCTGACTTTCAGATGTCGACGACCCGCCCACCGCGGACCATCGGGAATGCCACACCCCCGCCGATCATGGCGTGGGGAGACACCAATTCATACCACCCATCGGCGGATTTGTTGCTCGACCCAACGCGCCCGGGAGGACTCGAACCTCCGACCTGCGGTTTCGGCGACCCCGCCGGTTTCCCGGCGGACCGGACCATCTCTTCATCCTGACAAAGCCCAAAAAGGCATGATCAGGACGCCGGGCGCTTCCCGATAGAGGGCGAAATCCTCGATCGGTACGCGGTTTATTGCCGGGGCGGCTCACCCGCTGGCCTCTACACCTTCCGTCGGCAACAGCATCGACCCGCTGTCTCTGCTGCACCCCGCCGCCGGCTCGGCTCGGGATTGCCCGTCCTGGCGTGTGTGCCAGGGTGTGGGGTTCCCCGAATTCACCCGGTTCGCCTCGGATCGTTTCCGACCCGGGCCCCTCTTATCGAAGGAAACCGCCGCTCTATCCTACTGAGCTACGAGCGCTTCAATGCCCACGGCAACGGAACCGCGGACATGCGTGACGGTCGAGTATATCGGGGCGAAGGAGCCCCTCCACAGCGATGAGCACTGGCGGAAGGAAGTCGGCGGAGGCCAAACGCCCCAAGAAGCGACGCGTGGGCCTCGCGGTCCACATGCTCCGCGGCGCGGCGGTGCTGTTTGTGCTGCTGCTGGTCGTGGCGGTGGTGGTGACGCAGACGCGTGTGCTCGCGTGGCTGGTCCTGCCGCGATTGAGCGAGGTGGCCGGGGGCGAGGTGCGTGCAAAGTCGGTCCGGCTTTCCGCGGACGGGGTGCTGCTCTTCGAGGATCTGGTGGTGGAGACCGCGGCGTTTGAGGGTGCCGCGGGTCGGATTTTCTCGGCGCCCCGGGCGCGGGCCGAGCTGGGCTGGCCACCGGGCGCGGGTGCCTTGGAGCGGATCGTGCTTGAGCGTCCGACGGTGCGCGTGAGTCAGGGGGCGGACTTCTCGGTGAATCTGTCGGGGTTGCTCAACGGTGGGCGTGGAGCCGGGACGCCACAAAGACTGCCAGAGATCGAGATCGTCGACGGCATCCTGGAACTGGGCGAGCACGACGGCGCGCAGTACTCGTCGCTGGCAACGCTGCTGGTGTATGGAGAGTTACGCAGATCGACGCAGCAAGCCGGGGTGTATCGGCTTGTATTGCGTGAGACGGACGGGATGCGGGTGGACGGCTCGGTCGATCTCAACGACCAGAGCGCGCGGGTGATGGTGCGCGATGTTGATCTTGATGCGTGGGCGCGTCGGAGCGCCCCGCAGGCGTTTCGTCGTCTGTGGGAGCAGATGGCGGTGCGCGGACAGGTTCCGGAAGCGGAGTTGGAGTTCACGCGCGCGGGCGGCGTCCGGGCGGAGATTCGTCTCGCGGGTGTGAACATGAACATTCCGTTCCCGGAGGCAAGCGAGACGGATCCTGTGACCGGCATTGCAACGGCCTGGCGCGACGGCCTGCTGGACATGCATGATGTGACCGGAACGCTTGAATTCGACGCGACCGGCCTGACCGCGGATGTCGGCGGCCTGGTGGGAGATCTCCGCTCGCGCGTGCGCCTGACCACGGCGGGCTTCTCGCTGGATGCGCCGCTGACCAGCACGATCCACACGCCGAGCTTCGTGCTGCAAGACGATCCTCGCCTGCTTCCCTTCGCTCCGAACTTCGTGCGCCGGATCTTTCAGCGGTTTTCCGGGCCGACAGCCGAACTTTCGGGCATCACCATGGTGGCGCGCGACGCCCACGGCACATGGACCTATTCGGGTCGGTACCTGCTCGAAAACGGGCGTGCGCGGTACGAGGGATTCCCGTATCCGATCGAGAACATCCGCGCCTCGTTCGACTTTGATCAGCACGCGGTGCGGATTCTGGACTTGACGGGGCGCGGACCGACGGGCGCCCACCTGCTCGCCTCGGGCGTCATTGCGCCCCCGGGCGATGGTGCCGCGGTGGAGATCGACATCACGGTGACCGAGTTGCCGATGGATGAACATTTCCGCGATGCGCTGCCGGATGATCGGCGGGCCGCGTACGAGGTGTTGTTCAACCATCCCGCGTACGAGGCGCTGCTGGATGCGGGCCTGGTGATGCGCCAGGAAGAGCGGTCAAGACTGGAAGCGGAGCAGCGTGACCTGACACGCCGACTCGCGCTCTCACTGCCCGAGCACGAGCATGTGGCGCTTCGCCAGCGGCTCGGTGAGGTCGAGCGCCGACTCGTGGTTCCCGGCTTCAATCTCGGCGGGCTTGCCACGATGGACATCGCGGTGCGCCGGGAGATGGGCGAGGACACGCCGTACACCTCTGACATTCGCTTTCGCGTGGACGAGGCGGGGGTGATCCCGGGGGCGTTCGCGTATCCGGTGCGTGCGCGGGGCGTCGATCTGCGGATTGTCGAGTCGGTGGTGCATGTTCCGAAGGTTGCGCTGGAGGGGATCGACGGCGGGCGAGCGACGATCGAGGGCGAGGTCGCGCTGCTGGACGACGGCGGGTTCGAGCCGTCGCTGCTGCTGAGCGCGCGCGATATTCCGGTGGATGCGTATCTGCTGGGGGCGGTGCCGGGCGGCGTTGCATGGGAGGCGGGGGGCGCTGGCGCTGCGGAGCAGCGATTTGGCGAGGGCGTGTTGCGCGGCGGCTTTTCCGCGTATCGGCTCATGCAGGCGCTGCACCTCACGGGGAGGGTGTCGTGCGATGCGCGGATCTTCAGTGATGAGGCCGCCGGCATTCGGTTTTCTGCGGTGGTCGGGCTCGATGGTGTGGGATCCCATCCGGGGAGCGAGGGGCTGCGTCTCGACGATGTGCGCGGCTCCATCGAGATCAGTGATCAGAGTTTGCGGATGGATGGCGTGCGGGCGCGGATGGGGCGCGGCGAGATCGAAGCGCATCTCGTGGCGGCGCTGGGCGGCGATGCGGCCGATGGGGGCGGATCGGTCGAAGGACTCATTCGCGCGAGGGCGTTCGATCTGGAGCGGCCGATCGAAACGATTCTGGAGGTCGTCTCCGCCGACGCCGGGAGAACCGCGAAGGAAGTGCGCCGGGTGTATCGGCCCTCGGGCGTGGTGGATGGGCGGATCGAGTTCCGTCTGGATGATGCCGGATTCGGATCCGCCATCACGCTGCACGATGCCGAGCGGATCGAGTTCGATCTCTTCGGCGGGCGCGTGTCGATGGACGAGGTCGAGGGGACGCTGACGGTCGGGAACGATGCGGCGCGGTTCGGCGGATTCGGGGCGCGGGTGGTGTGGGAGGACGACCCGGCGGTGCGGATCTCGCTGGATGGCACCTTCGCGCTCTCGCGCGATGTGGCGGGCGCGGTGGACCTGGGAGTCCGGGGGCTTGATCTGTCCTCGGGGGTCACAAGCGCGCTGCTGGAGGCAGTCAGTGCGGAGGGCGCTCGAGCGCTGCGGGGGATGCGGGCGCGCGGCGTGGTGGATGCGAGCGCCTCGCTGACACAGCGGAACGGCGCCGCCTCGCTGCGGAGCTGGCGCATCGAGCCCAGGTGGCTGTCGTTCGTGCGGGGCGGCGAGCACCTCGAATTCGCGCGGGCGAGCGGCGCCATCGGCTGGCGGGATGGGCGCGGCATTCTGGACGCTTTGTCGCTGGATGCGGGCACATGGGCCATCGGGATGGACGGCGTGTGGTACGCGCCGCCCCGAGCGGGGATCGACGCGACGATGCGCGTGTCCGGCGAGCGACTGCCGGATGAGGCATTGCGGCTGTTTCCCGGTTCGGTCGTGGAGGTGCTGGACCGGGTGGGTCTGCGCTTCGACGGCGCGTTCGAGGCATCGCCCGCGCGGCTGATGCTGCGGATGAATGAAGATGGTGATGTCGGCGAGTTAGCTTTCGACGGCGCGGTGCGGTTCGAGGGCGCGGAGGTCACCGCGGGGATCCCGCTCACGGAGATCACCGGGCGCGCCGAACTCATGGTGCGCTCGGATGGCGGCGATGCGCTCACGCTGGACACGACGATCCGCGCCGAGTCGTTGCGCGCTGCGGGCGTGAGTGTCACCAACGGCTTCGTGCGGCTGATCTCCGGCGAGCGGGAGGACAGCTTGATCCTGCCGCGTTTCGAAGCGACTTGTCACGGAGGACGGATCGCGGGGCGCGCGGCGTACGGCGCAACGGAAGACGGCGGCAGCACCTCCGAGTTGCATCTCGAAGCGGTGGATGTGTCGTTCGGAAAACTGCTCGCAGACCTTGGCGGCGATGATGACGACGACGGGATCGTGGATCGCGGGTTGTTGAGCGGGAAGCTGTCGCTGTCGTGGAGCGATCTCGGCGATCGACGCGGGCGGGGGACCTTCCGCGTCGAGGGCGGCGATGTGCTGAACCAGCCGGGTGTCATGCCGCTGCTGCAACTGTCGAACCTTCTGCCGCTTGCCGGCGAGCAGGTGGACCTCGCGTACACCGAGTTCTTCGTGGTCGGCGATCGGGTGCAGGTCGAGACGATGGAGCTGTACTCGCCGTCGCTGCGCATCGTTGCCGACGGGGTGGTGATGCTGCCGTCGCTGCGTCTGGACATGCGCGTGGCAAGTTCGGGGATGGCGCATGTGCCCCTGCTGAGCGATCTGTTTGAGAGGTTCCGGGACGAGCTGGTGACCGCCCGGGTCACGGGAACGCTGCGCGAGCCGCGGTTCCGCCTGGAGCAGTTCTCGGGGGCGAGGACGCTGCTGGAGACGATGATCGGGACCGATTCTGACGCAAGACGACAACGGGAGTAACCTTGCGGGGATCCGCGGTCGCTCGTCGTGGGTGGCGAGGCGCGTGGAGCGAGACACAACCAACTCTTCAGGAGAACCAAAGACATGAGCAACCTATCCAACCAGGCCGGCGGCGGCGCAATGGCACGGCGCGTGGACGACCCGGAATTTCTCGGGCGCATCGATGCCATGATCCACGAGTGCGGCGGCGACCTCGACACGCTGGACGGCCGACTGGTCCGCGACATTCTGACCACCGCGCTCAAATTGATTACGGACGAGCGCGACACGGGCGAGCTGAAGCTGCTCAGCGCCTCGTTCAAGGAGCTACGCTACGCGTACTCGGTCTTCGCGGGATACCCGACCCCGCACAAGGTGAGCATCTTCGGATCCGCACGCACGCCGGAGCATGATCCGGACTACCGGGTGACGGTGGAGTTCTCGCGGATGATGGCGGATCGCGGATGGCTCTGCATCACGGGCGCGGGCGACGGCATCATGAAGGCGGGGCACGAGGGACCGGGCGCGGAGGCCTCGTTCGGGCTGGCGATCCGCCTGCCCTTCGAGACGACCGCGAACGATGTGATCCGAGGCGATCCGAAGCTCATCAATTTCCGCTACTTCTTCACGCGGAAGCTGATGTTCCTCAGTCAGTGCGAGGCGGTGGTGGCGCTGCCCGGCGGATTCGGGACGCAGGACGAGCTGTTCGAGGTGCTGACGCTGGTGCAGACCGGACGCTCGGCGATCGTGCCGATCGTGCTGCTTGAACACGCGGAAGGCAACTACTGGAAGCACTGGGACAACTATGTGCGCCGGTCGCTGCTCGATAAGAAGATGATCAGCCCGGAGGATCTGAACCTGTTTCTGATCACGCGCGATCCGAAGGAGGCCGCCGACCACATTATCCGGTTCTACCGCAACTATCACTCGTCGCGGTATGTGCGCGACGATCTGGTGATCCGGACGAAGCATCCGATCAAGGATGGCGATCTGGAGCGGTTGAACGCGGAGTTCGCGATGATCGTGAAGGAGGGAACGATCCACCGCTGCGACCCGTACGAGGTGGAGGACGAGTTCCTCGAACTGCCGCGGATCGCGTTCACGCACACCAGGCGCGATTTCGGGCGTGTGCGCCACCTGATCGATCGCATCAACGAGTTCGAGGCCGCCTCGGACGAGGGGTTGGATCCGAGTGAGATTTATTGATGACGGATGGTCGGCGGTGTTCTCTGGTCTCGTGGCTCCTGCTGGCCGCTGTGCTGGCGGGGTGCGCGGGCGGGGAGACCGCCGATCGCACTGTCATCGAAACCGATGTTCCGCCGGTAACGAGCGATCGCGTCCCGACGCTCGGCGCACGCTTCGAGTCGGGCTTGGAAGTGGTGCGCTGGACGACCGACGACACCGAGGCGCGGGTTGGCACGGTGCTGGCGCCGTTCGCCGACCGATGGGCGCTCCCGGAGGGCGCCCGCGAGGCATGGGAGCGAGCGGGGTTCCGCCTGCTGATCGTCCGCGAGGAGGAGTTGTACGCTGTGATGCAGGGGCTGCCTCCGGTGCGCTCGCTGAACCGTGAGTGGTTCGGAAACCGCGTCCAGTGGAAGTCGCTGCGGACGAGCCCGCGCGGCCTGCCGAGCGTGCAGCTCGATGATGAGCGCCTGAATGTCAGCCGCGATGTGCTACGCCTGCTGGTGCGGTCGTGGGTCTCTCCGACGCCGGACGGGGCTCGCGTGCGCGTGGATCTCTGCGTGGTGCGTGGCGAGGAGGGGCGACGGACATTCTTCACCGAGACGCCGGATGCCCGCGCGCTCGACGATGCGAGCGGGGCGGAACTCCTCGGCAATCTCCGCGCCGAGCTGGAACTGGAGGCGGGGGAGCTGGTCCTGATCACCGGCGAGCGACCGGGCGTCGTGTGGCGCGAACGGGAAGCGCGACCGGGCGAGGACGACGGCTTCTTCGAGCGCCCCGCGAACGCCGGCCGGGAGCGGAGCAATGCGGGGTACGGGCCGGGAGTCCTTCGCATCCCGACGATCGGCGAGGCGATGCTGATGCGCGAGGACGACCGCATGGGCGAGGTGCGGTCGCTGATCGTGCTGGTGGCGCGGGCGCCGGATGAGTTCGAGCTGCTGCCGTCGCGCTGAAGCGGGGTATTCTGTGGTCATGGATGCACCGAGGTTGCCGGAGCGGGCGGTGGACGGGCACAAGGGCGTCTTCGGGACGGTGCTGGTGGCCGGCGGGTGCATGTATCGCGCGCCGGATGACGATGCGGCCCCGATGCGGACGGTCATGCTGGGCGGCCCGTGCCTGACGGGGCTGGGCGCGCTGCGATCCGGCGCGGGGCTGTGCCGTCTGCTGCTGCCCGACCCGATGGTCATGCCCGCGCTGTCGATCGTCGCGAGCGCCACGGCGTACGGGCTGCCGGTGACGCGCGCGGGCGATCTGGTCGCGCACGAGGCGGCGGCCTCGCTCGACCACGCGCTCGGGGATGCCGCGTGCCTCGCGATCGGGCCGGGACTCGGGACCGCGCCGGGCGGACAGGCGCTGGTACTCCGCGCGATCCAGCAGGAGCGGGTGCCGGTGGTGGTCGATGCCGATGCCCTGAACTGTCTGGCGGCGATGGCTGATTTGCACCGCGACTTTCGCTGCCGGGGAATATTGACGCCCCATGTCGGTGAGTACCGACGCCTGGCGCGCGCGCTGGGCTGCGATGCGGACCCGACGACGCCGGAGGGGCGCCTCCGGGCGGCGGAGCAGGTCGCCCAGCGGCTGGGGTGTGTGGTGGTGCTCAAGTCGAGCGTCACGGTCGTCTCGGATGGGCAGCGGTCGTGGGAGCACGCAGGCGAGAACCCCGTGCTGGCGACCGGTGGGAGCGGGGATGTCCTGACGGGGGTCATCGCGGGGCTGGCGGCTCAGCACGGGGACGCGCCGGACCTGTTCGAGGTAGCCCGGTGCGGGGTCGAGGCGCACGCACGGGCGGGGGCCCGGTGGCGGAGCGAGCACGGAGCGAGCGGCGGGATGCTCGCGACGGACCTGCTGGACCTGCTGCCCGGGGCCGTCGAGGGGCTGCGTGGGGACGCCCGAACCGGGAAATCGGCAAAGGCGTAGGGACCGGACGCCCTTGGCCGATACACTTGGCGGACCCCTTTCCGGGAGCGCCTCCCTTGGGTGGGACTCGGCGCGGACATCGATTTTGATCAGGAGCATCTGCAAGGAGACGACCGCATGTTCCGGACCGGTAATCCAGCATTGAACAACTCGGCCTTCCAGCCGTCGCAGTCGTGGGGCGATCTGGCCTCCCAAGGCCGGTACGCGGGGGATGCGCCCGGCGCGGCGAAGGCGGTGGACAAGACCGTCATGTCCCTCCAGGGAACGGTCAACAAGACGACCATGTCGATCTCGATCTGCACGGCCGGCGCGCTCGGCTCGTGGGTGGCGATCGAGAACAACCCCGGCCTCATGATGCCGCTGCTCTTCGGCGGGATGCTCACAGGCCTCGTGTTCGCCCTGATCACGATCTTCAAGCCCTCGGCTTCGCCGATCACGGCTCCGCTGTACGCGGTGGCCCAGGGCGGCTTCGTGGGCGGCATCTCCATGATGTACGCACAGATGTTCGCCGATGGCGAGACGCTGAACACCGGGCTGGTCTTCAACGCTGCACTGCTCACCTTCGGCATCGCGGGCGGATTGGCCGCGGCGTACAGCATGCGCCTCGTTCGCCCGAACAAGACCTTCTACAACATCGTGACGACGGCGACGCTCGGGCTCCTGCTGTATGTCGGCGTCGCGTTGATCGCGGGACTTTTCGGGAGCTTCTCGCTGCTGAGCGTGTACGACCCGACGAACGGCGGGCTGATCTCCATCGGCTTCTCCGGGCTCGTGGTGGCCCTGGCTTCGGCGAATCTGGTGCTGGACTACGACATCGTGAACAACGGCGTGAAGAACCGCGCTCCGAAGTACATGGAGTGGTATGGGGCATTCACGATTCTGGTCACGCTGGTGTGGCTGTACATCTCGCTGCTGCGCCTCTTGGCGAAGCTGCAGAGCCGCAACTGAGTCCCTCGCGGCTGACGAACAAACAAAGACGCCCCGGCCGGAATGGTCGGGGC
>ERZ869909.2750-NODE-2750-length-11078-cov-4.278975_pt1 | contig 11078 bp, 9 predicted proteins | sample MGYA00520892_ERZ869909 | MGnify/ENA primary metagenome ERZ869909 (study PRJEB32215, sample SAMEA104723947) | bioreactor metagenome | biome: bioreactor; feature: anaerobic bioreactor; material: water | place: China | collected 2015-03-12 ... | reverse complement strand
TCCTTCAGATTTCACCTCGCGGTGAACACCCTTGCGGTTCAGCTAGTGATTCCCCTTACCGGGCTCACAGAGGACTCGCACCTCCAAGTCATCCTGCCAGCACCACCTGAACAGGAACAGCGCCCGTCAAGGCGCTACGCGCCATGCCTGGCGCACCCAAAAAAAACCGGCTCTCGAAAGAGCCGGTTTGCTTGTTTTATACCTGTTGCTTCAACTCACGAACGTGAGCGTCTGCTTAGAAACGTTGCGTGTAACGAACGTAAGTAATACGACCAAACGCATTGTACAGGTTGAAGTTGTAGCCACGACCACCGAAGCCGTATTCTGCACCGTCGATCACGTCAATCTTCGGTAATTTTTCGAAGATGTTCTGTGCGCCAACAGTCACACGACCGTTCCACGGAGTGTTATAGCTTAACTGCAGATCGTGAGTTGTCCACGTACCCCAGTTACCACAACGAGCGGTAGTTACGTTTGCACCAGCATCAGTACAGTTAGGGAATTCGCCTTCATCGTTACGCGCTTCTACGAAGGTGTACTGAGTACCGATGACGTTGATGTTCCACGCTGCAGTGAAGTCACCCCAAGAGTACTGGTTCTGCAAGGTGATACGCTGTTGTGGTAAACCACGGTCTTTCACTTCGTTACGGCCGCCGTCAGTTTTGTAATCAAAAATGTGCGACACGTTCAAGTTAGACGTTAATGCACCCATATCACCGAAGTCGAATTGAGTACGAACGTTAATGTCTAAACCAGAAGTTTCTAAAGTACCTGCGTTACCGAAACCAGCGTCGATGCGCGTGATACGGCCATCAGCACCACGAGTTACACCAAGACCATCAGGAATTGGGTCGCCCGCAGCTTCCGCGTCGATCAAGTTCTGTGAGGTGTATGAACGAATACGATCATCGATTTCAATGTTGTAGTAATCAACAGTGAAGTTCAACCACTCGATTGGCTGATAAGCCACACCCAATGAGTACTGAGTTGATGACTCAGAGCTCAGGTCTGGGTTAGCAATGTAGAACGCGTTGATCTGACACGCTGCTGCTGGGTCACCTGATAAGATTTCACAAGTAACTGGATCGCGCACTGAGTCAGCTGAGAACGACGTTAACTGAGTTAACACGTCAAGCGTTGGTGCTCGGAAACCTAAGCCATAAGAACCACGGAGCAACAAGTTGTCCATTGGCTGCCAGCGTACGCTCACTTTTGGTGAGAAGTCTGAACCGTAGTCAGAGTAGTCATCGAAACGACCAGCGACAGATAACTCAAGGTCATACGTCAATGGTGCTAAGATTTCGAAGTAAGCAGCAGTTACGTCACGGCCGCCACCTGCAGAACTACCTGCAGAACCACCAACCAAGCCAGCTTCTGACTGTGAGTCATACTTATCTTGATAACGCTCGTCACGACGCTCGATACCAACAAAACCTTGCATCATGCCACCGCCGATTTCAGCGATTTCGAAACCTGCAGACGCATAGATTTCATCGATGTCGAAGGTAGAGATACGTGAAATAGTTACAACACCAGCAGACAGTACGTCTTGTGGGTTGTTCGATGGGTTTTGGATGTCATAACCGAAGCGGCAAGACGCGTCAAAAGAACCATCTGAACAGTAACCTGGGTTAAAGTCATTTACGTTTGACCATGCAGTGGTTGCTGATAAGTACCCGTTACCAATGTCAGAGGTTTTGTTACGAACACGACGAACACCGAAGTCGATGTCCAGTCCGCCCCAACGACCTTCAGCACCGACTAAGAAGTCAACGTTTTCGTTGTCAACTTCGCTGTCACGGTTACCCATGGCAGCAAAACGGTGATAGAAGTAAACCGGTACATTTGGACCAACCAAGTCACGATCAAATGCAACTGCATTTGGGTTACGTGGGTCATATAACCACGCATCTGGGTTAGTTGGGTTATTATAGCTGCTTGCTGGAGTCACTAAGCTTGGGTAGAAGCCATTCGTGTCTGGGGCTGGAGCGTAACGACCGAAAGAGCTAGTACGAGCGATATTCGCGTTAGAATATAAACGCCAGTCGTTGTTGATGTCGTGTTGAACTTTAACAAACAACGCTTCGTTCGAAGTTGATGCTTCGTTCGCGTTAGTCGCGTTGAAGTTATATTGGCAACGCTCTAAACCACCAACTGTTAGGTTGAAGAAGTTGTCTTCGGCACAGCCACCTGGTACTTCCATAATTGGTGGAGCAATAGGGTTGCCTGTATCCGGATTCAGACCCCAATGGTTTTCCGGGTTAGTTGCTGCGAAGTAGTTGTTACCATACACAGATGAACCTGGCTGTACCCACGGGTAGTCACGCTCAAAAATAATTTCACGCTTGTTCCAAGAAACACCACCGATGATGCTAGTTGTGTCTGAAGATGCGCCAAATACCGCAGAACCGTTCTCACGGTCACCGCCGTCAGCTGGAACTGATACTTGACCAGCACCAACTGTTAACTCTGCGCCGTTGAAGTCACGACGAGTGATAACGTTGATTACACCGCCGATTGCGTCAGAACCGTAAACCGCTGATGCACCGTCAGATAGAATTTCGATACGCTCAATCGCACCCATAGGGATTGAGTTTAAGTCTTGTGATGAACCAGTTGAAGGAGACATCGTTAAACGACGACCGTCAACAAGTACTAGCGTACGGCTCGCACCAAGACCACGCATGTTAACCTGGCTCACGCCCTGCGCTGAAGAACCAGACTGCGGACGGAATGAACCAGCGCTGTTAAAGGTTGTGTTACGGATAAGGTCAGCTGCAGAAATCTCACCAGACAGTTCGATCGACTGACGGTCGATAACTGTTACTGGTAGTGCACCTTCCATGTCCGTACGTTGAATACGTGAACCAGTTACCTGGATACGCTCAACGCGCTCTGCTGCTTCTTCTTCCTGCTCCTGGTCCTGCGCTGAGGCAATGCCTGTCATCGCAGTAGCAGTCGCACCAAACATTAGTGCTAAGCGGATAGACTTAGCTAATTTATTATTGGTGTACATGTAGTTTCTCCCTGGATCACATTAAGTGATTTTTAGGTTTAGTTTACTGGCACATGCCTAGTAAACGGGTCGAAGCCTCATGGCTCCTGTTGCTCTATTTTTTACTTTTCTGACACCCCGCGAACGGGATGACTCAAAAGTACACAAGGTTGTAACAAACTCTGTGAGAACTTTAAAGAAGTTAAATTGTCACAAAGATGTGGCAAATTTTCCTGCTTTTAACGCCCTCAACGACCTGACTATATCAAAACGTATAAGGTATGCAAGGGTAAATTTGCGTTTTTACGCAACCTATGTGAAGAAATCGTGAAGTAAATGTCGATAAATCGTAAAGAATATGCGACAGCAGGCAATGAGCCCGCTAGGCCGAGGCTTTTAGATATGTTAGTCAGGAGGGTCGATAAAGGGCTTGTACTAAGGCGCTAAGCTGTTGTTGTACGACGTTATTCATGAAGCCATACACCGGCGAGTCGGCTCGTAATTCATGTAACGCTTGAGCGTTTTTTTCCGCTTCTGCCAAATAATCCATGACCTGGGTGCTGCGGGTTTTAAATAAACCCTGGTCAAACCACTCATGGGTTAACTCAGGCGGAAACAGGGCTGCGCGCTCACGTAAGCGCGCAAACACTGCTTCGGTTTTTCCTCGGGTTTCGTCAATTCCAGTAAACATTAACGTCCTCGTCGTAAGCTCGCGTGAACATTACGCGGTAATTCTGGCAATGTCTTCTTCGGTACTAAATACGTCGCCAGGTTCATAAAGTCAGCAAAAATTCGGTTTTTCTCCGTTGTCCGTTTCAGATAATCATGCCCTGACGAACCGCCTGTGCCTATCTTTGACCCTAGCATACGTTGCACCATCATGGCATGTCGATAACGCCAAATGGTTAGGTTTTCGTCGAGGTCAGTGAGCGCATTGAGTACTTGATACGGCAAGTTGAACGCTGGCTCTTCGCGATATAAGTGAATAAACAAAGCGGCTTGCATCGCTCGTTGTGACAGCCGAACGCGGCCGTCTTCTTGCATAGCCGTATATAAATCACGGTCAAACAGCGCAGCAAAATTCGCGCGACTACTGGCCAGTTCACTTAATTCACTCGCTTTTTCTTCGTCACTCAACAACGGATTTTCGCGAACAATATCCTCTTCATGCTGAATCTGACTTTCGATGGCCGCTTGATAATGTTGCCAGAACTTAAAGTCATCCTGCTCAAGAAACGGCATCCGAGCGAGCCACGCATCCACCATGGCGAACAAATCCGGTTGCTCTTCTAATTGTTCCAGATACGCGCGGTCTTGGTCATTAATCCGGTTATAAAAAGACGCTTGGTCAAAGGCGATCCGTTTGTCGCGCTTAACCCCTAAAGAGATTTCGATTTCCTTAAACTGAATACTTTGAAATCCAGACGCTGGCACTAAGAAATCTCGAAACTCGAGAAACTCCTGCGCCGTCATGGTTTCCATGACATTAATCTGTTGATTCAGTAATTCTTGAATGGTGACAATACGCTGCAGCCGGTGCACGAGCGTCATCAATTGCTCATCGGCAATTTCTGCTTGGCCAAAGATGCGCAAAATTGAACGTAGCTCATGAATAATCTGCTTAAACCACAGTTCATAGGCTTGGTGCACGATGATAAATAGCGTTTCTTCATGCGCTTCCGGACCGTATTTAGGGCTGACCGGCTGTTGTGCTGACAATAAGCGATCTAAACCTAAATAGTCACCGTAATACACTGGGTCATACTTCTTACTCATACTACCGTTTTCCTTTTTTCTTATTCGAATTATTTTTGGAAATCACCAAGTTAGTTATCGCTAGTAACATTTTTACACACATCAAATAACAAACAGCCAACAAATTTAGTATAACATTTGTTAAGCTTACTCAAGTGAGCGAACGCCTGATTTCAGCTCAAGCTGACGAATTCTCTCAGCAACTTCACAGTTGACGCGCGTAAAAACCTGCCGTTGTTGACCTTGTTCGCACACATAACCGTTTAGGTAATCTATTTCGGTTGCTCGTTGCGCTTCAATATCCTGTAGCATACTACAGCGATTGCCCGCAGTTGCTCGGATCACTTGCTGCACTTCGGCAACTAACTCGTCTGCATCGAGCATGGGATTCACATTTGCGATCTCTTCGCAAATTGCACGAATCTGCGCCCGTGCCTCTTCGCTGCGCAACACACCATTGACGCCACCGGCTAACGTCGCCAAAGGATTAATCGCGCAATTCACCGCCAATTTGCGCCAGCGCCGTTGCTCAACGTCTGCGTCCCACTGCAGTGGTGGCCATGCCGCTGCTAACTTGTCGAGCCAATGAGGCGGTTCTGATCCAGATACTGAACCTGCTGAGCTTTCAGTGCTAGCTGAGCTTTCGGTGCTAGCTGAGCTTTCGGTGCCAGCGCATGCGGTCGGTTGCCGCCGACCTATCCAACTTTGCCCTAATCCCGCTAACACCGAATGGTAACGATTCTGCCGCCAAGCACCATGGGTGGTTACCAAATCATACACCTGCCAATTCGGTTGCTGAGCCAGATACGCTTCGCCGGCGCCAAGGCCATTATGACTGACAATCAAAGTCGCGTCGTCGGCAAGCCCTTCACCTTGTAGCTGCCGTAACAAAGGCTCCAATTGCCAGGCTTTAACAAAGAGTAACCAAACTGCGTCTGCGCCAGCATCTTTGGCACTTTGACAGCGCGGCAAACTCAATTCACGTACTTGGCTATTTTGGGTTGTTTGCAGGCGCACCACAGCAGACTCGCTGTCGCGCACATACAGGCTTACCGCTTCGCCACTATCATGCAAAGCTTGCGCCCACTGCATGCCTAGGGCGCCGGTACCAACCACAACCCACTGCGTCATAGTGAATCCCCATTCTCTTTGTCCCATGCCGCTTGCCGCTCGCGACTCGCATCTTCAAGGCGCTGCACATCACGGCGGATGAACCATAAGAATAGCAAACTCGGAATCACCATGACGGTGGTCAGGAGGAAAAACACCGCCCAATTACCATCGAGCCAGTCAACGACAACACCACTGTATGCCGCCAAAACCGTGCGCCCAAGGGTACCGATTGAGGCCATCAATGCATATTGCGTCGCCGTAAACGCACGGTTCGCCATTAAACTAATTAAGGCCACAAAGGCAACCGTCGACCACGCTGAGGTAAAACCGTCAGTAATTACCGCAGCCAATAAAAGGGTTTTATCCGGCCCCACCAATGCCAAAGCCGAGAACAATAAATTACTCGCAGCCATGGCACTGCCACCAATAAACAAGCCTTTGAGAATACCAATGCGCATGTTGACGTACGAGCCAATCAGCGCAAAAGCAATGGTTACCCACCAGTTCACCAATTTCGAGTACAAGCCAATCTCAGCATTGGTAAACCCGACCTCTTGGTAAAACACAATTGACATGCGCCCGAGAAACGCTTCACCAACTTTAAACAACAACACGAACAATAAGATCGACAGTGCAAAGCGCACGCCGTTGCGACGGAAAAATTCCGCCAAAGGCTCGACCAAAGTCACCACTAACCATGCCACCGTCCGATGACCGAGGCTAATCCGAACTGGCGTTGTTGTGATAGCGCCCGCAGTCGGCGTTTGAAAACGAACCAGTGTTTTTGCCAATGGCACCAAGGCGGCAACCATCAGCGCTAGCCAAAACAACCAGCCGACGCCGCCAACTTGCCCACTAATGGCTGCAATAATGAGCAGCAACATGGCCACGGCCAAGAGCATCAATGCCGCCATTTGCCGAGGTTGCGCTGCCGCAATTTGCTGATAGTGCAATTCCGCTTCGCGCTGTTTTGCGCCGCGCGCGGTTTTCGGCTCTTGGGCTAACCACACGCCCGCACTCAGCAACAGCATTACGACTGCAAGCCACTGATACACTTGCGCCCATTCCATGCCTTGCAAAAAGAAAGCTGAGGTACCCGACGTGTCCGTCAAAAAGAAAGGAATCGCTCCCAAGCCTGCAAAGCCCGTCCACCAACCTGCTGTGGCCATGGCTGCTGCTGCAGACTGCACGCGCGCTTCGTGCTCACCGACCGAATCAATTCGGTAAGCATCAATCGCAATGTCTTGGGTTGCCGAGAAAATCGCAATGGTCAGCGCCACCATACCGGCAAACCGCAAGCTTTCGGTAAAGTCGATATGTGCCAGACCAAAACAGGCTGCGGCTACACCAAACTGGCAAAACAAAATCCAGCCACGACGGTGGCCTAGCCAGTCGCTCAGCAGCGGTACTTTAATCCGGTCAACCAAAGGCGACCACAGAAAGTTGACCGAGTACGCCGCAAAGACTGCGCCGAAATAGCCAATGGTGGCGCGGGTGAAGCCCATTTCGTTCAGCCAGGCCGTCATCGATGAGCCGATCATCACCCACGGATAGCCACTGGCCATGCCGAGCAGGAAAATAGTCAGCAGTCGACGCTGACTATAAAACCGAAAGATGCTCGCCCAACCGACTGGCGCTCGACTGATATCGCCTGTACGCCCGGTGATTGGATCTGGCGTCGCTGTTGGATTGCGCTTCGACACTAATTATTCTGCCTGTGGTTCAGGTAACAACTCAACGCGCATTAAAACGATCGGCTCGACCGGTACGTCTGGGAAGTTAACTTCTTCGTTAAAATCAGTTGCAACCGCCATCAGCTCCCGCAATAACTCTTCGTTCTCGACCACCCGCCCAAACACGGCGTAGCCCCAACGGCGAGGATTTGGATTTAAGCTGTCGTTATCGTTGGTATTAAAATAAAACTGGCGACGCGCTGAATGCGGATCTTGCTGCCGCGCCATCGCAATAGTACCGAACCGGTTCGGTAGCCCATTGCCCGACTCATTAATCACTGTGTCCCCTTCTGGCAACGGCGTCCAATCGGTTTTGTAACCACCGCCCTGCACCACAAAGTTGTCCACCACACGGTGAAATAAGGTGCTGTCATAGCTACCTGACACCACATGGGTTAAAAAGTGATCGACAGTCACCGGTGCGCGCCAGCGATCTAGCTCAACAATCATTTCGCCTTTATTGGTGACAAACTTCACCCGCGGATAAAGATTGTCCTTCTGAATATCAACCGCTGCGGCAGGACTGCCAACGCTACTCAATGCAAGAGCGCACAGGGTGACTAAGCTAATAAAGAATGTTTTCATGCATGTCCTCACTCATTTTCTGAATACAAAGTAACTGTGAAGTAAGTCGGTCGTCTAGGTCAACATCAAGGTTCCACAGCTACTACTGTGACTGTTGGCGCAGCCATTGTTGCAGTTCTGGGTCATCCAGTAGTTGCTGAATCGTGTCCGTTAAACCTTGATTAAAACTGCGTTGCCAACGTTCGTAATCAGCGGTCCGCAGCGGCGCTCCCGTAATGACAGTTTGGTATCGCCGCGTAATGGTATGATTGCGGTGCTGCCCCTGTAAGCGCAGGCGGATGGTTTGGCTTGTTTGATATTCTTGATTAACGTGCTGCACTCGAATGAGTGCATCTTCAATATATAGCGTCAATTGCAACGGAGATTGGCTCGAAATTCGCCAATGTTTCGCCAGTTCCTCACTGATCAGAGTAGCCAGAGGGACGTTGGTCGTGGCAAACTCTGCATGATCTTGATGATGTTCCACACGCAATACATGGCTTTGCCCACGCTGATCTTGCACCTGCAATTGAATTAACGGTAAATGTTGTGTCGGTGAGGATAACCGCAAGGGTAGATTGATTTGGACGGTTTCCGGCATTTGCGGAGAAGTGGCACAACCGGCCAATAGCAAACCAGAGAAACAAACAGCGAGCAGTCGGCGCATTCGAGTTGTCCTTTTTTCTATTCGTTCGTTTTCTTATGGGCAATAAAGGTATACGATTGTTCCTGAAGAGTCACGCGCTGCACAGTTAAATCAGCGCAAAAGTAATGAAGGTAGTGTTCATGAAATTTGCAGAAATCACCGGTTGGGGTAAATGTGTACCACCAGCAGTTATGACCAATAACGACCTGGCGACATTTTTAGATACCTCCGATGAATGGATTCGTACACGAACCGGGATTGAAGAGCGGCGTGTGAGTGCAGTAGGCACCTCGGCCCTAGCTACTGTAGCGGCGCGTAATGCGCTGGCTGCTGCTGATCTCGACCCGTTAGAAATCGATTTAATCATCGTCGGTACCTGTACTGCCGACGAAATCATTCCCAATGTGGCGTCGAAAGTGCAACAAGAAATTGGCGCAAAAAATGCCGCCGCATTCGACTTAAACGCCGCCTGCAGTAGTTTTTTCTATGCCATGCACTTTGCCACATCGAGCATTCGCATGGGTATGCACAAAAAAGTACTGATTATTGGTGCCGAACGTCTCACCCGGATCCTCGACTGGACCAAGCGCGAAAGCGCCGTGTTGTTCGGTGACGGCGCCGGTGCCATGGTTCTTGAAGCCTCCGACAACCACGCTGGTTTATTAGCATCAAAAGTCAGTTGTGATGCCGATGCGCGTGACGTCTTGTCGCTCGACTTTGGCATGAGTTTCGACCGGTATAACTTTGATGGCGTTATGCCGTTCAACTTTATCGGTCAGGAAATCTTCAAGCGCGCCGTAAAAGGTATGAGCGCAGCCGTTGAAGCCGTTTTCCAAGAAACAGGCTTGAGTGTCGACGATATCGACGTACTTATTCCGCACCAAGCGAATAAACGCCTCATCGATTTCTTAGCGAAGATGTGTAAAGTCCCAGAAGAGAAAACCATGGTGAATATCCAAAAATATGGTAACACCTCTTCGGCAACCCTACCCATTGCCTATACCGAAGCGCTCGAAACCGGCATGGTGAAACCAGGCGACTCGATTATTTCGGCAGTCTTTGGCGGTGGCTTAACCTGTGGCGCCGGCCTGATTAAGTGGGGCGAGCGTGTAACCCCACTGCAGAATAACCAAATGAGCTTGGAACAAGGTGCCAACCAAAGCGCCTTAGACCTAATCCTGCCGCTGTTCGAAGGCGCCAAAGCCGCAGCAGCGAAAGCAGAATCGAAAGCAGAAAGCTAATAACGGTTTTCCATTCAGTTCATTAAAAAAGGCAGTTCCAATTGGAACTGCCTTTTTCTTTATCTAGCTTAGTGAAAAGCCACGAGTTATTTACGTTGCGCTTTCGCCGCAATAATTTGCTGAGTCTCAGCACTCGCTAACACCTTCAGGAAGTCTTTGAGCTCGCGTTGAATCCGATCCGGCACCGCCTCTGGCTGAACTTTCATAAGCTTTTTGCTTAACCGCAACGAACGCACCGGCTTTGCTGCTAACCGCGCACTGACATCAGCCACCGTCGCCGCTAGCTCTGTTGCTGGCACAACCTTGTTCACCATATTGAATTCATAAGCTTTCTGCGCGTCGATAGTCTCGGCCAACAGTAATAGCTCCGCAGCCTTCAAGTGCCCGCACAAGGCTGGCAGTAATTGGCTTGACGCTGCTTCTGGCACCAAGCCCATATCCACAAATGGCATGACAAATTTGGCTCCTTCAGCGGCGTACACTAAGTCGCAATGCAGCAACAAGGTGGTTCCAATGCCAACTGCAGCACCTTGCACAGCAGCAACAACCGTCACATCAACCGTCGAAATCGTCTGTAAAAATTGAAACACTGGCGAGTCTGGCTTGAGCTCACCGTGGCGCAGAAAATCACCGAGATCATTACCCGCGCAGAATAAGTCACCGGCACCCGTAAAAACCACCGCCGCAATATCATCACGCGCATTCGCATCTTGCAGGGCCTGCGTCATGGTCGCGTACATCGCTTGGGTCAGGGCGTTGCGTTTTTCTGGTCGATTAAGTTGTACCGTCAGAATTTTATTCGCTTCGGTAACAATGACATGCTCAGACATGAATGATTCCTCGTTGAGTTGCAGCTCGACGAATGAGTCGTGCGCACAATTAATTAGTCAATAGCAGCACCATAACACTGGTCAGTCCAGACAAACAAGGAGGAATTCACTAAGAGGGAAGTTCCGGCGTTTTTCAAGTTAGTTGACACCTTTTTGCCAATTAAGCGGCCTGTTTTTCTTCCTGCTTAGCTGGCTTCTTCT
>ERZ869909.2749-NODE-2749-length-11085-cov-32.373456_pt1 | contig 11085 bp, 8 predicted proteins | sample MGYA00520892_ERZ869909 | MGnify/ENA primary metagenome ERZ869909 (study PRJEB32215, sample SAMEA104723947) | bioreactor metagenome | biome: bioreactor; feature: anaerobic bioreactor; material: water | place: China | collected 2015-03-12 ... | reverse complement strand
TCATCCTCGTAAGCCCCATGCCCAAAGACAGATCATCATTCGGTCATCGCCCGCCCAGGGGCAAGCCGCAAGGCGCCAGACCTGGGAAGACGCCCGGGGCGAAACCCGGGAAGAAAGCGTTCGGCGGCGGAAAGCCGTCCGGTGCGGGTCGGCCGTCGCGTGCGGGCAAGCCTCACGCGCCGCGCGACGAGCGTTCGGCCCGCGATGGGCGCCCTCCGCGCGACGGCGGCTTCCTGCGCGACCGCCCTCCGCGCGAGGATCGCTCTTCGCGGGATGGGCGGCCTCAGCGTCAATTCTCCGTGCGCCCGCAGCGCGGGGGCGGGGGGAGGCCGAAACATGAGGGCGATCCACAGCGCCGTGGGCCGTCGCCGCGCACGTCTTCGTCAAGATCGGTCCCGCAGGGCCCCGCCGTATCCGAACCGATGCGGATCGCGAAGGCGATGGCGCGTGCGGGGCTCTGCTCGCGCCGGGAAGCGGAGCGCTGGATCGCCGAGGGACGCGTCAGCGTCAACGGACAGGTGCTCACCACGCCCGCGGTCGAGGTGAAGCCCAAGGATCGCGTGCTCGTGGACGGGCGTCCGCTGCCGGTGGCCGAGCCTGCACGGCTCTGGCGCTACAACAAGCCGAAGGGGGTCGTGACGACGCACAACGATCCGCAGGGGCGGCCCACGGTGTTCGACAGCCTGCCGCCAGACCTGCCGCGCGTGATCTCCGTCGGGCGGCTCGACTTCAACACCGAGGGGCTGATCCTGCTCACGAACGACGGCGAACTCGCGCGGCATCTGGAGCTGCCCGCGACCGGCTGGCTGCGCCGCTATCGGGTGCGGGCCAAGGGGCGCGTGAACGCCGACGATCTCCTGTCTCTCAAAGACGGCGTCGAGGTCGAGGGCGTGCGCTACGGGCCGGTAGAGGTTTCCGTCGACACGATGCAGGGCGCCAATACCTGGCTCACGGTCGGCATCCGCGAGGGCAAGAACCGCGAGGTGCGCAAGGTGCTGGCGCATGTCGGGCTCGAAGTGAACCGGCTGATCCGCGTCTCGTTCGGTCCGTTCCAGTTGCTCGACCTGAAGCCGGGTGAGGCCGAATCCGTGCGCCGGCGCGTGCTGGCGGATCAGCTTGGTCCGGAGATCGCCGCGCAGTTCGGCCTGCTCGACGACCGCGAGGAGACGCCGCAGGCCAAGAAGGCCGGCTTCAACAAGGTTCGGCCCGTGAGGGAGCGTGGCGATGCCGAGCGCGCTCATCGGCCCAAGCCGCCGCGCCGCGACGGTAAACCCCGCAAGGATGGGCCTCGCAACGATACGCTGCGCAAGGATACGTTTCGGAAGGACGCGCCTCGCAAGGACACGTTTCGCAAGGATAGGCGCGAGAAACGCTGATGCGTGTGGTGGGCGGCAAATTCCGCGGGCGCGCGATTGCTGCGCCTCGGCATGACGGGCTGCGGCCGACGTCCGATCGCGTGCGCGAATCCGTTTTCAATATTCTCGAACACGGGATCGCGGATTTCGAACTTGAAGGCGCGCGCGTGATCGATCTCTTCGCGGGAACGGGTGCGCTCGGGATCGAGGCCGTTTCGCGCGGGGCGGCGTATGCGCTGTTCGTCGAGGATGCGGCGGAGGCGCGTGCGCTGATCCGCACCAATGTGGAAGCGCTGGGGTTGACGGGTGCGACGCGGATCTTCCGGCGCGATGCGGCCGACCTCGGGCCTGTTGGCACCATGGCGCCGTTCTCGCTCGCGTTTCTCGATCCGCCGTACGGCAAGGGCCTCGGCGAAGCCGCGCTCGTCGCTCTGCGCGACGGGGGCTGGCTCACGCCGGGTGCTGTCGTGGTGCTGGAGGAGCGTGCGGACGAGGAGGTGACGCTGCCCGAGGGGTTCACGGAGATCGACCGACGGCGCTGGGGCGATACGCAGGCGGTGTTCGGACGGCGCGGGTAGCGTCTCTGCCGTTTACGTCCGGCCAAACAGGCGCTCGATGTCGCTGCGTTTGAGTTCGACGTAAGTCGGGCGTCCGTGGTTGCACTGGCCCGAGAAGGGTGTGGCTTCCATCTCGCGGAGAAGGGCGTTCATCTCGGCCCCCGTGAGGCGGCGGCCGGCGCGTACGCTGCCGTGGCAGGCCATGCGCGAGGCCACCGCTTCGAGCCGCTCGCGCAACGGCGCGGCCGAGCCCTCCGCGAGGAGATCGGCGGCGAGGTCCTTCACCAGTCCGTCGACGTCGGAGGTGCCGAGCAGGGCCGGAACCTCGCGCACGGCGACGGCCCCGGTGCCGAAGCGTTCGAGCACGAGGCCCAGCTCGGTGAGCTCCGCGGTCTTTTCGTCGAGGGCGGCTGCTTCGTCGTCGCCCACTTCCACCACGGCCGGAATGAGCAGCGCCTGGCGCGCCACGCCGCCGTTCTCGAGCGCGCTCTTCAGGCGCTCGTAGACGAGGCGCTCGTGCGCGGCGTGCTGGTCGACGATGACGACGGAATGCTCCGTCTCGGCGACGATGTAGGTCTCGTGGAGCTGGGCGCGCGCGGCGCCGAGCGGACGTGCGCGATGGTCGGCGGCGGGCGCATCCTCGTGCACGCTGGTGTCTGCGGCGGGGGCCGAGAATTCGCCGAACGCAGCCTGCCGGTCCTCGGCAAAGCCGCCGGAGGACGGGCGTACAGCGTGCGCGATTTCTCGGTCCGGATACGATGCGGAGGGCGGAATGCCGGTGCGCGCCAGGGTTTCGAGCGTTCGGGCGCCGCCTTGCGCGCTGGCGCGGAACCCTGCCGTTTCGAGGGCATGGCGGAGCGCGCCGATCAGGAGGCCGCGCACCGCGCCGCCATCCCGGAAGCGCACCTCGGTTTTTGCGGGATGCACGTTCACGTCCACCTCGGAGGGCGGGAGCGTCACGAAAAGGGCGAGCAGAGGGTGGCGGCCGCGCGGCACGAGATCGCCGTAGGCCGCGCGCACCGCGCCGGTGACGAGCTTGTCGCGCACGGGCCGGCCGTTGACGAACAGGAACTGCTGAGCGGCGTCGGGCCGATGCAGCGTCGGAAGGCCAGCGAAGCCGTGCACACCGACGCCATCGCGCTCCCCCCGGACGGCGACGGCGTCGCTCATGAAGGCCGCGCCCATGATGCGCCCCAGGCGCTTCAGGAGACCGTCGGCGTTCGGCTCGCATGCCGGCAGGCTGAGGCTCGTGCGCTCGCCCGTCGTGAGCGAGAAGCCGACGTGGGGGTGCGCCATGGCCAGGCGCTTCACCGCTTCCGACACGGCGAGGTTTTCGGCGCGCTCGGATTTCAGGAACTTGAGTCGCGCGGGCGTTGCGGAGAAGAGATCCCTGACCTCGATCCGCGTGCCGGGATTGAGGGCCGCGGGTTTCAGCGCGTGCTTGGTCCCGCGGTCGACGACGATCTCCAGCGCATCGCGCGCGCCGCGCGGGCGCGACGTGATGACGAGGCACGCGACCGAGCCGATGGAGGGCAGCGCCTCGCCGCGGAAGCCCAGCGTGTCGATGGCCAGCAGGTCGTCGCTCGCGAGCTTGGACGTGGCGTGGCGTTCGACCGCGAGGCTGAGGTCGGCCGCGTCCATGCCGATGCCGTCGTCGGTGACGCGGATCAGCGACAGGCCGCCCGCCGCGGTGACGACCTCGATCTCGCGGGCGCCTGCGTCGAGCGCGTTCTCGACAAGCTCCTTCACGACGCTTGCCGGCCGCTCGACCACCTCGCCGGCGGCGATGCGGTTGATCGTTTCGGGGCTAAGCTGGCGAATGGCCATCTGAGCGGCGGGCCTCTCGATTGTATCGGCAAACGGCCTTCGATTGTGGCTTGGCCGCGCCCTCGCGTGCTGGATTACGCGAGTCTCGCGCGGTTTCCCACATCGGGCGGCTAGCGGACAGGCCTTGCCAAGATCTGGATCACGGTTTCGCCCGGTCTCATGCCGGGGCGCTTCGAGATGTGGATTTCTCTCACCGGCTCCCCGCTCTCGATCCGAATCGGCCGGCTCTGGTGGCCGGGGCCGAGGCTTTCGTGGACGATGGCGCGCTGGGTATTTCCGTCCGCGAAGACGATTTCCACAGCCTCGAGGTGGAGCGCGAGGCTTCCGGAGCGGACGCGGATTTCCGAAAGGCGGGACTGGGCCGCGGCAGGGCGGAACGTGAGGCTCAGGGTCTGGTGCGTGGTCCGGGCGGAGCCGATCAGCTCCAGCTCCTGGGCAGCCGCAGGCAAGCCCGCGTGGATGGCAAGTGCGAAAGCCAGAGCGTGACGTGCGGTTCGGCGCGGCATGGCGGTCATTACGTCCCCGGCTGCTGTTGGCAGTGTGCGGCGCCGGGCGATCCTGGCACCCGGAACGGGGGCCAAATTTCGGGCGGTCGGCCGCTCTGTCGGCGCATTGAAAATCCCATACTTAATAAAAGGTTATTTTTATTCACTCCTACAGTTCTTTGTATTTGTAGCTTGAAATATTAAGCAAGGCTGGCAATTCGTTTGTGCTATCTCTTGCAAAAAGCCGGTTTTTGGAGTGATATGGGAACTGCGAACGTGGCGCCGTCCCACCTATCCCCCCTAGGGGCGTCACAGTTCTTCAGCCCGCGACCTGCCCCCCCGGTCGCGGGCTTCTCATTTTCAAAGCCCGCGTTTTCCCGGATCCGATCGCAACGGCGCTCACGACGGCGACGCCCGGCGCCAGCCTGCCGCCTCGGCTTCGCTTTCGCTACAGAACCACCGCTCTCCACGGGCTCTGCTGAGCCGCACGCTGTCGTACGAGGCCGACCAGGGTAGGATGTAGGTCCGTGCGCCGGATCGCACGCGGCCCTTGATCGGGCAGCCGTCCGGGGCCTTTTCCTTCGCTTCCGCCCAGCGTTTGTCCCGCCACTCCTGCGGGCGCTCCGGCTCACCCGCCCAAAGGCCTTTCTTTTCCGCCTGCGCGTTTTTTTCGATGCGGGCGTAAGTGTTCAGGAAAAAACTGCTGGCCGCAAAAACCATTCCGGCTTCGAGAAGTTTTTCGGCAAGGTCCGTGCCGCCTACGGTGCAGGTGCCCTTTTTCACGCCCGCTTCAAGATCTTCGCTGATTCGACAGGAAACGGATTTTCCGCGGACGAGGCGGGCCAGGGCCTCTCGCGCGGCCCTGCCGCAGCGCCAGCGACCGCTCGCCCGCTGGCAGGACTGGCCCGCCTCCGGCGCCTCGATGCCGTCAAGCACGACAAGCGTGTTTCCGATCTTGAGGGTGTCGCCGGTGACGGCCTGGGCGCGACGGCTCGTCAGCGTGGCGGGATCGGCGTCGCCGGAGGTGGTGGACGCTGTTGCGGCGGGCGCCGACTTTTTCGCGGGGGCAGCCGGGGCCGCGGCAACGCGGGCGCCCGTGTCTGCCGCGCCGTCTCCGAACCTGCCGACGGCGGCCACTCCGGCGGCCGAGACGCCGATCAGCGCGAGCAGCATCAGGGCGGCGGTGCTGACCCGGATGTGGCGGTCGCCGGGGAGGTTGAGCTGGTATCCATGCAGCCGGCCGACGAGACCATCCTCGCGCGGATGCCAGCGCCGGTCGGGATCGGTCACGGCCGCCAGGACGACGAGGAGGCCGAGGACGACGGCGACGGCGGCCGCGACCTTCGCGTCACCGTCGAAGCCGAACGCCCAGGTGCGATACGTCGTGCCGAGGGCCGCGAGCACGGCGACGGCGGCGAGGACGAGATGGGTCCGGGGCCGGCGGACGAACGCGAGCACCGGCTCCAGGAGCGGGGCCAGGGGCGTGCTCGCCCCGCGAACGAACGTCGCAAACCCGGCGGCCGCCGCGCCCATTCCGGCCCAAACCGCCGCGGCGCCTACCGCAATGAAACCGCCAGCCACCACGGCGGCGCGGACGAGCGCGTGGCCGGTCCAGACCGCCGACCGCTTCAAGCCCGCGCCGATCGCCTGGAGCGACCACGCCGAGCCGGTCGCGGCAGCGCGCCCGCCCGCGACGGCGGCGTCCACCCCGCGGCGGCCTGCCTCCTTCACGTGCGCCTTGGCGGCTTCCTGGACGTCCTTGATGCGCTGGCGCCGCTCCTCGCGCCGCACCAGGATGGTCGTGCGGACGTAATCGCGCCACTCGAAGCCTTCGCTACGTTTTCGCCACCAGAGCAATGTTGGTCCTCGCGGTGCAGTCTTCGTCGTCTTGGGATCCGGGGAGCGGCACCGATGCGGCACGCGGGCATGCGCTCCGGCCGGAGCCTTGGGCTCCAATGATGGCAGGGCTTTGGCCGAGCATAAGGAATTGCGTGGATTTCGAGCGTACGCACCGCATGGACTTCGGTGTTGCCGGCGGCTAGAACACCGTCAGAGACCAACAGCAGGCGGAGGACGAGGGGCTCGTCCTTCGGAAGGGGATTTTCCATGACGGCATATCGGGGCACGGCGGGTCGGTTCGGTGCGGCGCGGGTCATTCTGGGCGCGTCGCTTGCCGTCGCGATGGCTGTTCCGGCGCTTGCCAAGGACACCGGTCCGCTCAGCGCGCGCTGCGACGGGTTTGCGAAGGATACGGCCGCCTGGACGGCCTGCGTCGGCCAGCCCGCGCTCGCGATGGCGGACGCGGAGCTGTTCTATGCCGGATACTGGCTCGCCAAGAACGGCCGCTACGAAGAAGCCCTCGGCTACCTCACGCTCGCGCGCGAGAAGGACGAGCGCGTGCTCACCTACATCGGTTTCGCGACGCGCAAGCTCGGCCGCGTGGACGAGGCCATGCCGCTCTACCGCGCGGCGCTGGTGCGCAATCCGGATTATGCGGTGGCGCGCGCCTATCTCGGCGAAGCGTTCCTGACGCGGGGAGAGACGGATCTCGCGCGCGCCGAGCTGTCCGAGATCGCATCGCGGTGTGGCGTGACGTGCCCGGCCTACGTGGATCTCGACGGCCATATCCGGGACTTCGAGACGCGCGCCCGGCTTTAGAAGCCGCCAGTCAGCATCGTCGAACGTGAAACGCACGGCCGCTTCGGCGCCCGTGCGTTTTTTATCAGTTTGTCGGAGGGCGTACGGCCGGGTTGGCCCAGAGGCGGACGATGCCGTCTTCGCCGACGGAGACCAAATGCGCGCCGTCCGGCGAGAAGCTCGCCGCGTGAATGGCGCCCCGGTGGCCGGTGATGGTCCGCAACGTGCGCCCGCGCCTCACATCCCAGATGCGAAGCTGGCCGTCGGCGCCCGCGGACGCGAGATAGGCGCCGTCCGGCGAGAAGGAGAGGCTGCCCACGCGGCCGCGATGGCCCTGCAGGCGGCGCTGCGTGCGGTTCTGGTTCGTCGACCAGACGCGGATGTTGCCGTCGAGCCCGGCCGAGGCCAGAGACTGGCCGTCGGGCGTGAAGGCCAGCGCGGTGATGAAATCCCCGTGTCCGCGATAGGTGCGGATGCGGTCCAGCGTATCGAGGTTCCAGAGCGTGACCGACTTGTCGGCGCCGCCGGATGCGAGGCGGGGCCCGCGTGAGGTCGCGACGTAGGCGACGGCCTGTGCCGAGCTGTCGTGCGCGTCGAGCACCTGGAGGGGGCCTCCCGCGGCCGTCGTATCCCAGAGCGACACTTTCCAGTCATGGCTGGCGGCGGCGAAGCGGTCCGCGCGGCCGGTGAAGGCGAGGGACCAGATCTCGGCCTCGTTGCGCTTGAAGGTCGCGATTCTTTCGGCGCGCTGCCAGTCCCACAACACGATCTCGCCGCCGGGATGGCCGGTCAGCGCCTGCGTGCCGTGGAGGGCAAGCGCGGTGGCGGGGCCATGGTCGAGTTCGATGGTGAGGGCCAGCTTGCCGGTGGACGTGTTCCAGACCTTGAGGCGCTGGTCGGCGCCGACGGTCGCGATGGCGGCGCCATCGGCGGAGAATGCGACGTTGGTGACCGCGCCGACGTGCCCGCTCATCTCGGCCACGGGGCGGATGACGGGGATCTCCGGTGGCTCCTCGCGAAGGGACGCGGTCTGGATGCCGGACGAGACCTCGCCGGTGCCCTGGCTCTCCATACGGGGCATGCGATCCTGCATCGCCACCGCGCCGCTGGCGACGCCCACGCCGACCAGCAACTTGAAGAGAACCGGACGCCAGCGAATGCCGCCTCCGCTGCGGATCTTGCGCGGGCGGGCCGCGGCCTTGCGCTTTTCCTTCTCGTCCGCCTTGTCCGGCGGCTCCTTCACCATGATGGCGGTGCCGACCGGTTCCTTTTGGGTCTTGCGCAGGATCTTGGGGAGCCGAATGGCCTCGGAGGCCGCAGGTGCGAGCTTTTCCGTCCCGCCGGGTGCGGGAGAGACTGCGCGCTTCGCCGCCGGCTTGGGTTTTGGCGCCGCCTTTGCCTTCGCGGCCGCCGGTTCCGGCTTCTGTCTCAGGCCTTCCAGGAAGTCGAGCATGCCGCCTTTCGGGCCCGGCGCGTCGGGCGGCGGAGGAGCGGTTGCCAGTTGCGGTTTCCTGACGCCCGGGGCCTTTGCCGGTTTCGGCTTCTCGGGCGACGGCGGGACTTTCGAAAACCAGCCCGGCTTTTCGGGATCGGGCGCGAGCAGCGCGCCGCGCCAGGCCGCGATCGACTTCGGGCGGGATTCGGTCTGCAGCGCGAGTGCGTGGTCGATGGCCTTCAGGAAGCTCGCGCGATAGGAGGAGAGCGCGGCCTCGCGGGCCGGGACCAGCTCGTCCTTCACCATGCGCGAGGGACTGTCGGCCGGGCGCTTGCCGGCGACCGCGTGATAGAGCGTTGCGCCGAGGGCGTAGATGTCCGTCCACGGGCCCTGCTGGCGGCTCGTCTCGGCGTATTGCTCGTACGGCGAATATCCGGGCTTCACGAGCGCGGACACCGTCTTCGAATGCGCGAGGATCTCGCCGCGCGCCGAGCCGAAGTCGATCAGAACGGGCGCGCCGTCCTTTCGGATGATGATGTTGTCGGGCGCGATGTCGCGATGCAGGAAGTCCTGCGCGTGGATCAGCTCCAGCGCATCGAGCAAGGGCGCGACGATGGCGTCGAGCTCTTTCTGGCGCGGGGCGCGTCCGAGATCCTTCAGCCACGCCTTGAGGCTTTTGCCCTCCTCGAAGTGCAGCACCATGTAGGCGGTGTTGTTGGCCCGGAAGTAGCGGTAGACGCGGACGATGTTGGGGTGCGTGAACTTGGCGAGCGTCTGGGCTTCCTCGATGAAGCGGTCGAGGCCCCAGCGATAGTCGCTCGTGCAATCCTGCGAGCGGGGCGCGGCATCCGACGTGGAGGTGCGCGCGGCAAAATCCGACGGGAAGTATTCTTTAATGGTGACGCGCCGATCAAGCGCCGTCTCGACGGCCAGATAGGTTATACCGAACCCCCCCGCGCCGAGCACACGCTCGATGCGGTAGTCACCGACAAGCTCCGTACCGCTTTTCAATGCGATCAGGTTGGTCATCAGCCGTTGGTCATCAGCAGTTTGTCATCGGGTCGGGTCGCCCAGGCGATTGCGCTGTCGTTGGCTCGGTTTCGACGAAAACGTGCAAATCACCTCCTCGGGACCTTGTGAAGCAGGATTGTGGCGGCGCCGTGCGCTTTCCGGCGAAAGTTTGCAGTATTCCCATCACCAGATGCGGCATGGCCATGAAGCTGCCGCAGAGGGCGACAAAGACTAAGACAGATTCGAGCCTGAGCATAAGCCCCATGCAGACCTACCCCCTGGAACCGGTTCGGCTACGGCCGTTTTCCTGCACGATCCGCCGGTTTCTCAGTGGGCCGCTTGCCGGCGCGGCGCTTCTGTGCGCGGCGGGTGCTCTGCTGCTCGCGACCGCGGCGCACGGGCGCCCGCTCATGGCCGGCTCAACGCTCGTTGGATCGCTCAGCGAGATGTGGACGGCCGTGACGGACTGGGTTGCCGCGAGCTACGCGCGTGCGCCCGCTCTCATTCTCGGTTTGACGGCCCTCGTTGCGGCGCCGCCGCTTGCGCTCGTCGGCTTCCTCTTTCTGCGGCGCGATCCGGAGGCGGACGATATTTCCGAGCAGGAGACGCAGCTGATCCAGCGCGGCCGCAGCGGAGACGAGCCCGAGCCGCGCGATGCGGTCAAGACGGGCCACGTCGCCTTGCGTCCGCTCGCGGCGTGGGTGGACGTGCTCAACGGAGAGGACGTCGCGCCCGGGGCCGAGCCTCGCTACGGGCTTCAGCGTGCGCTGATCCTCAGGATCGGCCGCGAAAGCGACAACGACGTGCAGCTCACGCACACCACGGTGCATCGCTACCATGCCGCCATCCATCGAACCGAGGACGCCGAATTCGTGATCACCGATCTTTCGAGCGCGGCCGGAAACGGCGTTATCGTGAACGGCCGCGCGGTGGCGGAGGCGCGGCTCGCCAACGGGGACATGATCGAGCTCGGCAAAGCCAAGCTCAAGTTCTCGACGGCGCCTGCCGTCTGAGGAACAGGAACGGCCGGCCTCGGCGTGCCTCGCGGTGCGCGACCAGGCCGGATGAGACACTCCCGCTCTTTCCGTGCGCAGGGTTTTGCGCGCTCCGGCCTGGATGCGGGACAACAGATGAGGAGGACGACGCATGGCGGCGGGCGCGGACGGACAGAAGTCGGGCCGGTTTCTTGGATCGCTGAAGGATGCCCTCGTCGCGGCCAGCCGCGAGGATACGGGACGGCTCGAAGCCGAGGCGCGCGAACGCGAGGCGGCAGCCCAGCAGGGCGGGGCAATCGTGCCGCTCGACGAGGCCACGCGCATCGTGCAGCGCGGGCAGCAGGACGGGCCGACCCCGAGCGCGGCGGAGGCCGCGCGCGAAGCGCGGACCCCGCGTACGCAGACGGAACCGCTCGAGGTGGATTCGCCGCCGACCACGCGCGTCGTGCGGGCGGCCGCGGCGAAGAAGGACGACAGCGGATCGCGCACCACGCTCGTGCGCGGCAAGGTGCAGGTCGCGCGCGGCTCCTTCGACGAAGATCCCGTGGTGGGCTGGCTGGTGGTCGTCGGCGGGCCCGGCATCGGGCAGTTTCGGCCGATCTTCGAGGGCAACAATTCCCTGGGGCGCGCGGACAGCAACCGCATCCCGATCGATTTCGGCGACGATGCGATCTCGGCGGAGGAGCAGGCCTACATCCGCTACGACTCGGCCGAGCGCTCTTTCCTTTTCGTGCCCAACCTTGCTAAGACCAATGTCGTGTCGCTGAATGAGAAACGGCCGAC
>ERZ869909.2748-NODE-2748-length-11087-cov-19.164850_pt1 | contig 11087 bp, 8 predicted proteins | sample MGYA00520892_ERZ869909 | MGnify/ENA primary metagenome ERZ869909 (study PRJEB32215, sample SAMEA104723947) | bioreactor metagenome | biome: bioreactor; feature: anaerobic bioreactor; material: water | place: China | collected 2015-03-12 ... | reverse complement strand
GAAACGGAATGGCCGGTCACGTTGGCCCGGAATGGTCGGTCACGATAGATCGGAACGGGCGGTCACGATGGCTCGGAATACGCAGCCTGGGCGGCAGCGCACTGCATATCCGCTCGGGAACACCCAGGCATCATTTTCTGAGCTGCCTGGGCGGCAGCGCACGAGGAATTCCTCGACTGGGGCCCGCTGATCAATTTCTGAGCTGCCTGGGCGGCAGCGCACATTGACGTTGATCAGGCCGGCCGCATAGGCCTTTTCTGAGCTGCCTGGGCGGCAGCGCACCCTTCAGCTGCGCCGCCAGCTTGTGCGGGCTATTTCTGAGCTGCCTGGGCGGCAGCGCACGGCCCCTCGCATCGCTATCAGGCAGCGCTTGATTTCTGAGCTGCCTGGGCGGCAGCGCACTGGCGGGCGCCTCAACGCCGCGCCTCTGTAATTTTCTGAGCTGCCTGGGCGGCAGCGCACTATCTTTCTCGTTGACCTTGATGGTCCTTGGCTTTCTGAGCTGCCTGGGCGGCAGCGCACCAGTGGAAGAGGGAGGGCAAGTAAATGGCCCATTTCTGAGCTGCCTGGGCGGCAGCGCACGCCACCGGGTGGCTGCCGATGAACTCAAGGGCTTTCTGAGCTGCCTGGGCGGCAGCGCACACTCCCGCCGTGGTGGGCGGCGCCGGCCTTCGTTTCTGAGCTGCCTGGGCGGCAGCGCACTTGATGGTCATGGAGCATCTCCTGCATGAAGTTTTCTGAGCTGCCTGGGCGGCAGCGCACTCAAGCTGCTCGACTTCGCCGATCAGCGACTTTTTCTGAGCTGCCTGGGCGGCAGCGCACAGATAGCGCTCGCTGCGCCAGGCCTTGCTCTTTTTCTGAGCTGCCTGGGCGGCAGCGCACGTTGAAAGCAGGTGTAGAGCCGTTGCCTCAGTTTTCTGAGCTGCCTGGGCGGCAGCGCACGGTGGCAAGCCGGTGAAGTCGCTGCTCGAAGCTTTCTGAGCTGCCTGGGCGGCAGCGCACGAGTTTCATCAGGCTGCGATGGAGCACCTGAATTTCTGAGCTGCCTGGGCGGCAGCGCACGCCACCGGGTGGCTGCCGATGAACTCAAGGGCTTTCTGAGCTGCCTGGGCGGCAGCGCACACTCCCGCCGTGGTGGGCGGCGCCGGCCTTCGTTTCTGAGCTGCCTGGGCGGCAGCGCACTTGATGGTCATGGAGCATCTCCTGCATGAAGTTTTCTGAGCTGCCTGGGCGGCAGCGCACTCAAGCTGCTCGACTTCGCCGATCAGCGACTTTTTCTGAGCTGCCTGGGCGGCAGCGCACACGCCCTTGGCGCTGCGCTTGCGCGGGAAGTTTTTCTGAGCTGCCTGGGCGGCAGCGCACGAGGAGATGTTCGCCGACCCATTCGGGGAGGATTTCTGAGCTGCCTGGGCGGCAGCGCACGGGTGGATGCCGCGGGCCTCCTCGGCGAGCCATTTCTGAGCTGCCTGGGCGGCAGCGCACCTGGTCATCCAGCTCGGCGGCGCGCTCGAACATTTCTGAGCTGCCTGGGCGGCAGCGCACGTCACCCACTGCTCCACCTCCAGCAGGGTGCGTTTCTGAGCTGCCTGGGCGGCAGCGCACGCCTCGTCGATGCCCTCGAAGGTGCTGCCCTCTTTCTGAGCTGCCTGGGCGGCAGCGCACAACGGTGAGCCGCTGCCGGAGCGTGGCAACCATTTCTGAGCTGCCTGGGCGGCAGCGCACCGACGGCGGTGCTGGCTCACTCGACGATGGAGTTTCTGAGCTGCCTGGGCGGCAGCGCACTTTTGCTCAGATGGCGCAGGAACTTGGCGCCATTTCTGAGCTGCCTGGGCGGCAGCGCACTCGAACCACGCCTCCTCGAACTCTTCGGGATATTTCTGAGCTGCCTGGGCGGCAGCGCACGAGCGGATATGGAAAGCCCGCCACATTGGGCGTTTCTGAGCTGCCTGGGCGGCAGCGCACTCCATGGCGTAGTGGATCATTTCCGGATGCCGTTTCTGAGCTGCCTGGGCGGCAGCGCACGCTAACGGCTACAGGGAGGCCGACCTGGTGCTTTTCTGAGCTGCCTGGGCGGCAGCGCACAAGGAGTGGGCTGAGAAGATCTTTACTCACATTTTCTGAGCTGCCTGGGCGGCAGCGCACTAGAACATATTTAAGGTAAGAGACTGATTGTTAAAGAGCAATGGCTTAATATAGCGACGCCTCCCTTTTCAGAGAGGCGCTGCTAACCTTTTGATATTTAATACTCTCAAAAAGAGCTCAGAAAAAGGGTCAAAACCAGGGCACCGTAGCCTCGCTGCTCAATCCATAGTGATTAAAGCTGCCCGCTACAGGCTGAGACTGCGGCTGACCATGCTCGATGAATAGCGCAAACCGCTGACCACTTGAGCGACTGCTGACCTGCACGAAAGGCAGAGCGATCTGCCGAGCGGCAGGTGTCTCCATCAAGCGCTGCGCCTCTTCGACCTCTAAGCCATGTCGTTGTGCATACCGCTTCGCCCTACTGGGACCTCCAGTGTTGAACTGTCGGCGCCGCACGACCCGGTGCTTTGCATCGGCAGGCACAGGTTGAATGGATACCAGCGTGACGTGGTCACGCATGCCAGTGAGCCAGGGGATCGCCATCAGTTGCTCTAATCGCGACTGCTCAGCATGCAATCGCAGCCGGTCTCCCGGCGTGCGGGCACGTACGCCGAGCTTGTGATCTGGAAAGCTAACGCCGATGTCATTGGCCTCCAGGTCGAAAAGGGCACGATGCAACTTGCTGTATAGCGCTCCCATCAGCATCGCAGCTGGAAAGTCCGGATCGGGCCGCAAGCGGATCTCGATATAGTGATCCATGGCTTACCCCGCATCGCCGAATACGCCGCCACGGATAAGGGTCGCCATAACGAAGTGCTGCTGTTCGGCGGGCGGCACCTGGTCCTTGAGCAACCAATTATCGAGCAGGTTATAGAAGTCCATTTTTTGCTTCGGCTGACGGTAGGCACTGCCCTGAGTGGTCACCGAGCCGTAGGGCTCCACGGCGATTGGGCCAAGGTCACTGCCATCTTCCGGCGCCGGATACCAGGTATCGATGGTGCGCAGGGCGTTGCCCAACTTCTGGGAGTGGATAGCAGCGATCTTCTCGTCTCCAATGCTGTAGAGCGTCTTGCTCTTGTCTCCGCGGCTGCGATCCAGAATCAGCTCCTGAGAGGGGAAGACTTCCTGTCCTGCTCCAACCCGGGCAAAGGCGACCACATCCAACAGTAGATAGCGCTCACCGGCGAGCGCCTCATTGATGAGCTCGCCTAGCTCACGAGTCTTTTTGCTGCCTTCAAAGCTTCGCAGAGAGTGATCGAGCGCATTGAAGGTCCACTGCTTAACCGCTTGGCCGTCTTTCATTTGGCTGACGATGACTTCGATTTCTTCGGCACCGATACGATTGCGCCAAAGGAACCGGCCATTGGCGAGATTGCAGGCATAACGGTGAGCAAGCTCACCAAAGCCATGCTGGTTGACATAGCCCGTTACAGTCTGCGCCAGTTTCTTCTGGTATTCGGCGTTGTTGCAAGCGGAAGGCGTACCAGCGCCAGCTAGTACGCGCAAAGTGAAATGCACAGCCAAGGTGTCGACATCATGCGGCAGCGCTGCGACATCGACTGTCTGAAGGTTGGGATCTTCAATCTTTGCATCAACCTTGGCCGGATCCTGATCCTTGGCCTTCAGCCGATTGGAAATGGTTCCACGAACCGATTTCTCACGAACTGGGATGCCGCTCCACTTCGCATGCTGAGTGCGGTCTTTCCAGTTGCCGGCACTGAACCGTGCATCGGACGGATCGAGCTTGCGCTCGAATGCGAGGACGGAAGCGGTTTTGAGTGTGTCGTTCTTGGCCATGAGAGATACCCTGCGTCAGTCGTTGATTAATGTTTCGGTATAGTCGTTACTCAAGCGATAGAGGCCACGTTCGAGGTCATTATCCACGAACCACATCAAGGCTTCGGGGTGCTTGATTCGGTGAGGACTTACCCATTCGCCGATCGAATAGAGGCTCTCGACGAACTGGAATGGAACCTCAGGGTCTCGGGCATTAGCCACCGTGCCCGGATCGAACAGTTCGGAAATGGCGCCATAGCCCACCGGGATCGGCACTAACCAACCGGGATACGGGCGGCGAACCTCCCAACTGACTTGTTCCTTGGCGTTATCGTCTTCGCCCTTCGTGATCCGGCACTCGTGGTTGAGCCGTGACAGGTCGAGCCAGGCATCCAGCGCTGTAGTACTCTTGTCATGTGCTTTCAGTGTGGCGGTATGCTCAGTGAGCCGGTCATCCCTAAGTACCAGTGCAAATCCCGGCAACAGCTTCCGCTTGAGTCGACGCCATTGCTGCGCTCCTTGTTCCTCATCGGCATCGAAGCTGATCAGCTCTGGCCGATAGCGCCGCTCGCCAGGACGAGGCGGCATCACACTACCACCCGCAATGCGCATGCCCTGCACTTGCTGATAGAGCTGATTAGCGATGGCTTGACGACGCTCGGCGCTTTTTAAGTCATCGCCACCTTCTGACTCGAGACCAATCAGTAGCGAGACTTCCAGATGTGCCCGTCCCTCCTCGACGATGGCCGCCGTGCCACCAGTCTTGTCCACAGGATTACGGGCGAGGTGAAAAGCACGAGTGAAGCCACCCGATGTGACTTGAGGGTCGAGGCGATGACACACCACCCCGATCTCGTTGAAGACAAGTTTGATATCATCCGGCAGGCTGCGCTCCAACGCCTGCATCAGCCCCATGAAGGCGCTCATGGCAGGAAAGCCCCAGGTCATTGGGCTGGAGATGGCATTGGCGTTCTGAATGTGCAGCCGGGGAAGCAGAAGAAGATGCTGGATCATGCTGCGTCTCCTTGGTCATCGTCTTCATCACGTAGTGCTTCTTGCAGACCGTCGAGCTGACGGTGGAACTCGGCCACGATGGCCTCAAACTGGCGCTTCCAGTGGTGGTGTTCCGCATCGCCGAAGCTGAGGGGACCGCTGTAGTTCAGCTCACGATTAAGCCAGTTGGCCGCACGAGAGCCGATGACTTCGTTCCAGTTCGACTGTCGGCGTGCCTCGGCAAACTCGCTATCTTCATCGGCTCGACCTGGATCCAGCCAATACTGCTCTTCCAGAGCCAACTGGCACTTCTCATCAGCCGTCCAGCCAGGCGCCAAGGAGTGGATGTCGAAGGTGAACAGCATCAGCTCGTCGACCAGCATGGCGGTGAGGTCGTCGCGCAGGTCACGAGTGTGCATGTTCTTGGCGGGATCGGTTTCGAGAAAGCGCTTGAGCTCATCCACGATGCGCCAAACGTTCGGGCGCCTTTTGAATGCGCGGAAGGCGTCTCGCATCGGTGCATACACCTCGCGCGACGCCCAGTTTGGCGGTAGCGATGCCAGCAGATAATTTTGGCCGCCTCGTTCGCTATTGAGCTGCGAGATATTCTGCGGTTTGGTGCCACCGAGCTTCTGGACGGCCAGGTTGGGGTAACTGGCATAGCCGCCCTCAAACGGTGCCTTGTCTTTCAACGCCTTACGTGCTGCCTTGTTGTGATCGCCAAAGAACCAGGTATTGGGACTGACCTGCGCGTAGAAGCGGTGAGTAAGCGCAGTAGCATAGAGCGGTGCCAACAGACGGTAGCTTTTATCGTCGACAGGATTATCGCCCACCAGCCAGTAGAGCTGCTTGCCCATCACATGAGAGCTCGGCGTGCCCTTGGGCTCGGTAATGCTTGCGAAAGCGCGCACCCAGCTTTCGGCTTCCTCGCGATCCTGGCTCAAGGCATCGATCATTGCTTCGTCGAAACCGAGTGCTCGCTCCAGCAGCGTACGTCCTTGCCACTCCAGCTTCAGGAACTTGTAGACATCAAGCGCTGCCGCGTTGCCGACGACGTCGCCCTGAAAATCGGCAGGCAGGCAGTGGCTCCCGACCAGGTCACCTTGACTTAGCTGGCCGGGCTCGACGTAGAGGTTCGTGCCCTTGGCATCCGGGTGGATTGCCTTCAGGGAGTGAGTGACTACCTGAAGCTGGCCGACACGGCGGGCCGCATCAGCCAGCCAGGCTTGCGGATCGAACTGCTGCTCCAGTTCCAGATACTTGGGATCGTCCGCCGGGAGTTTTTCCGTCTTGGTCGCGAAGCGGTCATGAATAAATCCATGTATCAAAGCTTGGATCGTGGGTGGACTATGAGTGTGTTCAGGCATAGAAATCCCCGCTGCGTGTTGTCTCGTCTTTATCGTTTCTTCACAAATCCCAACGCCGGATGGAAATGCCAGCCATACGGGGCGTGGTTCGTTTTCAGGCGGATGCGGCCAAAGCGCTGGGCGCATCGCTCTAGCTCCATGTCCATGGCCTCGGCTTGATCTGCTAATGCAGCCATGTAGTCGGGCTCGTTCCAGGGTGTGATGAGTGGTTGGCGGAAAACGTCCTCCGGCATCCGGTCCAGCTCGGTCTCCACGCGTGTTAGCTTTTCCTCCTTACCATCCTGCTCCACCCGCCAGAAGCCGTAGTCTTCCTCTGCCTCATCCGGGAGCAGTACGAATTCGCACTCCGGTTCGTTGTCCTCCCGGAAAGGATGGTGCTGTATCGGTAACGCCCCGAGGGTCATCGATGCAGGGCGATAGAAGAGATAGGCCCCAAGATGAATCTGCGCCGACTCACCGCGACGCCTGCGCCGCTGGCGCCCAGGAGCAGCATCGGCACCCTCGATCATGAGCGCGGCAAGTCGCGCATGCTCGAGATCGACCAGCTTGTGAGCCGGCTCTAGCACCTCGCCCGGTAGCAGGCGTGGGCGAGAGTCGATATGGTCGATCTCAGCCTCTCTCAGAAGCTCCACCAATTGGTGCGAATTCAGCGGCCAGTCCCGCTCGGTCTCGAAGCCTGGACGGCTAAAAGCAGGCATGACCCGTTTCAGGTGCCGAACGTTGGTCCCAAGCAGTGCAATGTTGGGGGCTTGGACGGGGGCAGGGCGGTGGCGCCGCACGCGACCGGCAAGCTGAATGATCGAGCGCATCGATGAGGGCTCGACCACGGCCCAGTCATAATCGTGGTCCCTACCCACCTCGGTGACCGGCGACCCAAGCACGATAAAAAGCTGATCTTGAGCGGAGCTGCCGTCGATCCGCGCACGAATGTCGGCGAGATCGAAAACAGCATCCTCCTCACGTCGGTCGAGCGTTCGGTCCAGGCGTGCTTCAAGGCGTGAGCGCAGCAGCAGCGGAAACTGGGAGTGGTAGACGCAAAGGTGAATTTGCCAACCGTCCGGAATTTCCGACCGGTAGAGCGCCTGGGCAACGGCGACCAGCGGCTCGATATTGGCCATCCGCACCAGGCCGAAGCTGACTCGCTTGTCGCTATGGGGATCGTCGGAGTGGTGCTGCTCGTGGAGTGAGTAAGCTTCGGTGAGTATCGTCTGGGCGACCGCTGCATGAACGGCGTCCGGATGGGCGGTGGGAGCGGACAATGGCACGAGGTAGCCACGGCGGGCCGGCGCCCGCTTACCGAGCCGAACGGCGCGCTGCTGAGCGAACTGCTTATGAGCGGCATCGAACTGCTCACCCTCAGCACACTGCTGTTGGGCGCAGCCATATTCGTCGAACCATGCACAACAGGGATTCACGGGAGTGCCTGGAACGCCGCGATGATGCTGATACTCTGCGCGACCGGCACGATAGGCCTCGAACAGCCCACGCACCAAGGCGGGTGGCAGCGTGGCCGAGGAGAGCAGCACCCGCGAGCCGAGCAGCCCTGCCCAGTACACCAGGCGCGTCAGGCCGGGTAGATCGCTGATGTCAAAGTCATCCGGCTCATCGAGTACGAGGTCGCTGCTCATCAGCCTCAGCATGGGAGCGATCTGGTGACCGCCGCGAAGGCTCTCCGTAGCGGGTATCAGGTGATCGATGGTACATACCAACACCGGCGCAGCGATCAGCGCTCGAGCATGCCGGTCTTTCGCGGCTCGCGATAGCAGCGGATGTTCATCGAACTGACCTTCGAAATGAACATGGCTCTGCTCATCCAGCAAGGCAGCGCGGGACTCCGAGCCACCGTTCTCACGCTGCTGGTACTCGAAGAGCGCACGGCTGGCACTGCCACCAACTCGGATGGCCAGATCGTCGCTACCCAGCCCAAGTCTCTCGCGATAGACCTGCCCGGTTTGCAGCGTAAGCGTCCGCAAGCCAAGGGCTATCGAGAAGCGGGCGCCTTCCTCGGGATCGCTCAAGGCGTACATGATCCGGCCATTGGCGATGGTCTTGCCACAGCCGGTCGAAGCCATATTGATGCCGAAGAAGCCCTGTTCACGGGCCTTGTCACGCAAGCCTGCCGCCAGATCGAAGGCCTTGTCCTGCCAGCGAAAGCGAGGGTCGCTGCTACGTTGGCGAAACCCCTTATGCCGCGCGATGCGTGGCAGGGCACCGGACATGTCCGGCAAGCGGTGAACGATTTCACCCGCCGCCCGGGTCACACCTAGCAGGTGCTCTTCCAACGGCTGGCATAGCTGACGCTTGCCATTCAGCACAGTGGTATTGGCGTATAGCTCGGTTGTCCAAGCGCCAGGAAGCCGCCCAGTGCCGGTCAGGCTCGAATAGTGGTGATCCGCCAGCATCAATGCCAAACGCGCCAGATGCATGACGTAGGGAGACTCTAGGGGTGGTGTCGACACCCTAACTTCTTTCAGCTGCCGCGCCAGCCGCCGGCTGCGCTGCCGCCAAGAATCAGTCGTGACAGGCAGGCCATGGGGGAATTCCCAGTACGGCCTGACGTCTTGCGTCTCGGCTAATTCGACACATTCGTTCCATGCCGCCGTGATGGCGTCGGGGAGCGCAGGTAGGTTGGCAGCGTTCATCTCGGGACGAGACCCGACCCATTTTTGTCGGCCGTTATCGTCATAGGCCGGCAACGCCGGCAGACGATGATGACTCAACACCAGCCAGCCTATCGCCGCGGCAAGCGGCGGCAGTTGGATAAAAGGTGTTTTCTCCCCGTCGGCGACGTCGGCCACTCCGTCGCTCTTGAGATTGCCCAGCCAGCGTGCGTCGTCGACCTGCGTGGGCTGTTCGAGGCGAGAGAGCCAGGTTTCATCATCGTCGTCACCCACGAAGGCTTCCAGCAAGCGCAGCGACACCCATTCGTGCCGGTAACGATTACGCCCCTCCAGTCGACCATGGAGTCGGTCCTGGAATGCGCAGCTGGCCTTACCGAGGTCATGAAACAGGGCGGCCATGGAAGACAGCAGATGGATCAGGCGCCCGCCATGCCAGTCATTCTCATCCTCGGCACGCAGGATATTGCGGCGCGTGGTGTTGGTCGGAGACGCTCCCTTCGTATTGAACTGGGCGGCAGTGCCGACAATCCATATCAGCTCGCTGTGGTCCCGCCCGCGAATCCAGTGGCAAGCTACGGCGGTGTTCTTGCGCGCCGTCTTGCGCAGCAGCTTTCTCAACGTATCCAGCCCAGCCTGGGTAATCGGCGTCTGCCAGGTACGATCACCACGCCGCTCGGCGAACTGATCGAGGATGCGCCGCGTCTCCTTGAGCGCGTTCTTGCTACACTGGGAGACCAGCAGGACATTCATGGTTCGGTCGCTCCTATATCCCCGGCGACCGCCTTCAGGGTGTCGATCATGAAGTCTAGGGACTCGGCTCTGGTCAGCCGTTCGATACACGCCTGGCGAAACTCCTGCTCCTCATCGCCCTTCATGGCGGAGAGAAACGCCTGGGGCAGTATGACGGCGTCCTTAATCAAGTCAGCGACATCGAACACCAGGCCGCCGCGACGGGTCTTGCCGTGCAGCACCGCCAAACCATGGGGGATGCCGAGAACCCAGGTGGCAGTGGCTGCCAGGCCATAAGCGAGGTAGTTACCGTGGTCGAGGAAGCGGTTGGCAGGGTCGGCACCGCTGCCCCGCTTGGCACGAGTGAACTCTCCGTAGCCCACGGCCTGGGTAGCAAGCTTGAAAAGTAATTTGGTCAGGCGGGCTTCGAGAGTGAGGAGATCGGTGGTACTGGGCGACTTCTCGATGGCTTCACGGTGCGTTGCCAAAGCCTGGTGAAGCGCATCCGCTGAAAACGAAAAACCGGCCTCCTTGAGGGAATGGCCGGTCCATAGCGTTTCGATTCTACCCAAGCGTGCGAGCTGGAAGGCTTTTGCCGCCGCCAGCCGCTTCTCATCATCGAACCAGAAGCGCACCCAGTGCTGAAGATACTCGGTGGGCCGGTATTCGCTCTGGGGAGTCAGCCAGGCGACATCGACATCCATCTCGTTGGCGGCAAAGAGAGGCGTACCGCCACCACCGCAAAAGCCAACCAACACACCGGCCTTGGCCAGTTCACGCATGGCTGCCTGTGTAATGGACGTTCCCGTGCCGAGCAATAACGAGGTTGTGTTGGCGATGGGAATATTCCAGTAACGCGAGCGACTTCCCTCGTCAGTCACATACTCGACACGACCGCCATTGACCAGCACACGGCAGTGCTGCAGGTAGAAGAGATTGGCGCGTTTGGAGTGAAGAATCGTCTTCAGATCGGAAGGTGAGAAGTCATCCATGACGGAACCTTGTTCTGGCAGGTTCCTCTATCCAAGCACCCTTAATCAAACTTCGCCACCCCTGTCTAAGAAAATAGTATTCCTCAGAGGGCTCCAACTCCAGTCTTGCTGGCACTCAAAGTCCGCTACATTTTTAAGACCATCCTTGTGGACCTACAGCGCCTGACAGAAAGCCGGAGTTTGCCCTCCCAGCGCCGCTCTCAGGCAAATCAGGCAACTATTCGTCTTCCACAATCAGCGATCTGCCTCTACCGAGACTCATGCAAGCTCGCGAGGAGCCACAAAAAACCCCCGCGGGGTGCGGGGGCGAAGGACGCGGTCCGGCCGGACATGCCGAGGGGACGGGGGAACCTGGGCCGGCCGCGTCGGGGAACACCATACATCGGGACCGGGCCTGGGCCCGGTCCGCGAGCCTTACGACTCGACCTTCTCCTGAACGCGCTGCATCAGCTCGGGGTCCTGCTGAACCGCCATGCCGATGGCGTTGAAGGTATCCACGTCGAGACCACCCTCCTCGACCGCTTCGA